>Ga0209798_10001713_pt1 | contig 13043 bp, 16 predicted proteins | sample DOMMetBare3Fresh_FD_187475 | JGI IMG/M metagenome (GOLD analysis project Ga0209798, IMG submission 187475) | Wetland sediment microbial communities from St. Louis River estuary, USA, under dissolved organic matter induced mercury methylation -... | ecosystem: Environmental > Aquatic >...
TTTTGCCTGAACCGCCCGGGCCAGTTAACACCATCACGAATTGGTTGTTAGTTTTCATATCACTAAATTATAGATTAAAAGTTGGAGTTACGTTAATTATCCGAGTAATACGGCCCCAGCCAGATACGAACAGGCATTCATTGTAATCGATAGTAACAATAGTTTTTTCGGCTTGTCCCGCAGTACATAGCTTAACATTAGCCATTCTGATAAAACCACCATCGATTCCATGGCAAATATCGTCCAACTGTTTACTGTTAAAAATGCGAAGTAATTATTGGATAGAAAAATAAAATTTAGAATTGGGTTAGTGACTAGGCTAACCAGAATAACACAAGAAATGTCTCGCCTATTCCTATAGCCAAACAAGAACGCAACTAATGACTCTACGATTAAGGTTAGTAGTAGTGCGGCCAGGTAAGTTAAATTAATCACTTATTTTTTCTGAGTTTGTACAACACTATTATCGATAGTATGACAATTACCGATACAACAACTGCTGTAAATGCGTAAGCTAATACTTCATCTTGAGTCAGCGGATAGTGTACTATCCTACGACCATGCCCACCTGGGCTCTGACCAGGCATAATAACGTCTGCATATGCAAGCTGGCTACTTATAATTACTGTCATTAATACGGCTGACGTGTATATAAAAGCTAATATTTTCTTCATACCCTACCTTCATTATTTTTAATATTTTTATTGTACAACGTAATGCCATAATACAACGCCAAAGCAGAAATAAGAATGGTGACAGGTGCTAAGTATTGAGCATGGGGTATATTACTTACTCCCAAAAGAGCTGGTAGTGCGCCAAGTAGTATCGCTAGGCATGTTAGACCAAATGCAAACCCCGGCCTCCCGTGTAAAGTGTTAGATATTAGTACTAATGTAACCGGCATGGTCATATTGAATAAGAACATCCCCGCGATTGCTAGAAATGGTACACTTGAGCCGAAGACAATAAGTGGTAGTGATAAAATCAATGCACCAACCGCTATCCGTATCCAGCCAAATCTATCGGCTATAACACCTCCAAGCGCCTTACCTAGAGCTATAGCCACCGTTAATATAACTAGTAGGGTGAGGTTTACCTTCCATGGAAAGACCATCAACGAACCGACTAACGACCTCACTGATATCGATAACATAACTAATGCCAGCACTAATTCTGTATAACTTTTTTTATCAACTTGATTTTTTCTTGGGCTGTAATTCATATACGGTTTGCTTATAAATATAATACAGACCGAGAGTACGGCTACGATTAAAACAAGTAGAGGAGCATTAAATTTACCAGTTTTAGCCAATAATGTTCCGACTAGTAAACCTAATGCGCCCGGTGCAACATAAATACCCGGCGCAGCTGCCTTCCCTGGGGTCAAATTCAGACTAATACTGCCGCCGCCTACATGGAAAAGTGCATTGCCTATGCCAATAAATACAATCGCCGTGACTGGAAAACTAGCATACATTAACGAGGCCATGCCGGTTAAAAAACATCCGAGTATTGCGATCAACCTGGGAGATTTAAAATAGTCACTGATTAATCCAACAAATACCTGCAGACCAAATGCTAGGACATTATATACGATTACCAGACTAAGTAGTGATGCCGGGTCAACAATTTTATCCTTGAAAACGCTGAAGATAACACCAGCACAAATCGCATCAATAAACAGATGCAACAGCCCGTACACAGTTAGGTTGCTGAGTAGCGTCTTTGTAGTTACGGATTTAGTCATTAAATATATAATAGCAAATTGGCGGAGAGAACAGGATTCGAACCTGCGGTACGTTTGCACGCACACACGCTTTCCAAGCGTGCGCCTTCAACCACTCGGCCATCTCTCCTTACATAGACTATTCTAACAAATATATCTGAGATTGATCATGTTGGGGTGGGCCGCTTTCACAGCAGCCCACCCCAACTCTACAAGACACGGCTCTTCGAGCTATGCCGCGCCCAGCCGCTCGGCTGTTGCCATGACAGGCATGTTCATCTTGGAGAACTGGTCCTCACCGGGCTCGCGCTTGCGAGCCTTGTAGCACCAATTGCCTAGTCTCGGCGACTCCAGGACCACAATCTCCAACTCCTGGAACTTCTTCCTGAGGAAGTTACAGACGTTGGCGTGCATACGTCCGCACCCACCCTTACGGTCGATAGACACATACAGTGTCCCGTCAACACGGCTGACAGTAACGTTGTCAGCGCCCATCGTGGTAATCGTGCTGCGAATGTCGTCGTCGCTCAACGTTTTGATGGCGTCCAAGATTACCCCCGCAGGTTGATTGCTGTTCGGGCAAGTACCTTTTGTAGACTTAGTCTCACCTCCCGTTAAAGGCACCTCACGTAGTCTCGTAGACAAAATAATTATAACACCTTATGAACACCGGTGATTATGTCTAATTTACAGCAAATCCATAACAGTTAACGTTGGCTTGAAAAAGATAATACATATATGCTACAGTTATGTTAATAAGAATAAGCAATAACAACAGAGGTGGGCAATGGAAGAAGTACAAGCGCCAACAGTACAACCAATCAGTGATGACCAAGAACTGGCCGAGGCTTTGGCTGGTGTTCAAAAACAGACCGAGGCAACTATGGGTTTTGAAGAAACACCAATTCCTACTGTTGCTCCTGCGGCACCTGCTGTAGAAGAACCGGTAGAACCCATTACGCCACTAGCCGTACCGGCTGTCATGGGTGAAGGTGAAAATCTAGATGGGATTAAACACGAAGCTTTACTAGAGCTAAGGCCACTTGTTGACAAGCTTAATCTAGCACCCGAAGACAAGTTCGACACCTACTTATTACTACTCCGTAGCACCGATGACAAGACTCTAATTGCACCAGCTCACCTTGCCGCCCAAGAAATTGCTGACGAAACTAGACGAGCTCAGGCTTTACTTGAAATCATTAAGGAAATCGACTTTTTATCAGGCGCTACACCTCAAGTGTAAAACATTAAACAAATAAAATACCCGTGCTCGTAGTCACGGGTATTTTTGTTATTAGGTTATTTTAGTAACCCATGCCTCCGCCCATACCAGCTGAGGCTGGGGCCTCTGGTTCAGGAATATCAACCACTAGCGCCCCCATAGTTGCAGCTGTTGATGCAATCGAAACCGAATTTTGAACCGCCTCACGCACCACGCGAGTTGGGTCAATAATCCCCTCTTTCTTGACATCAACTAAACCTTTTTCGGGCTTATTAACATTGATGCCGAAACCAGGCTTGGCCGACTCAACTTGTGCTAATAATGCATCACTATTCAAGCCAGAGTTTGCCGTAACCTGTAGGAATGGCTGCTTTAATGCGCCTAATAAAATAGCGCGCCCCGGATTGATCGACTTTAGGATATCTGTCTTATCGCCCTCCAGTTTTTGAGCGATATTTACCAGTGTTACGCCACCGCCAGGTACGATACCTTCGGACAAAGCAGCCTTTACGGCAGCGACAGCATCATCAACACGGAATTTCTTTTCATCAATTTCAGTCTCGGTAGCACCACCGACTTTGATGACGGCGACTTTGCCGGAAAGTGATGCAGCCCTATTAACAAACTGCTCTTTTTCGTACTGGCTGGTTGTATTTTCGGCCTGAGCTTCAATCTGAGCAATACGTTTTTTAATATCAGCAGCTTTACCAACACCCTCGACAATTGTGGTTGAATCCTTGCCGACAATAACCTTTCGGGCTGAACCGATAACATCTAAATCAACGTTCTCGAAAGTTAGGCCCTGATCTTCACTAATAACGACTGCACCAGTTAATACGGCGATGTCGTTCAGTATTTCTTTCTTGCGATCACCAAAGGCCGGCGCTTTAATAGCCACCGTGTTGAAAACTCCTTTTAATTTATTTAGCACCAACACCGTCAATGCCTCACCTTCAACTTCATCAGCAATCAGTACAACGTCTTTTTTGCCGGCGGCGGCCAACTTTTCAAGTAATGGTAAAAATTCTTGGACGTTACTGACTTTGCGGTCGGTAATAATGATAGCCGGCTTCTCGTAAATTGCTTCTTGACGATTAACATCGGTGACGAAGAACTGACTAACAAAGCCGCGATCAAACGTGAAACCTTCAACAACTTCGGCTTCTAATTCCATTCCCTGGCTGGCCTCGACAGTAACTACACCGTCCTTACCAATCTTTTCAATTACAGATGCAATCAACTTACCAATAGTCTCATCACCAGCACTGATAGTGCCGACTTCGGCCACACGATCAGACTTGCCTTCTATACTCTCGCTGACCTTATCTAGTTCGTCGATGACATCCGCACCGGCCGACTCAATACCGCGACGTAATTCCTGTGGATTATGGCCGGCGGCAATTAAGCGGCTGGCTTCCTTCAAAATATTGTAGGTTAAGACCGTAACTGTAGTCGTTCCGTCACCAGCCACCTTATTTAGTTTTGAGGCCGCTTGTTTGATTAATTCGGCACCAACTTTGTAACCTAATGTTTCATCGTCGTTTTCCGGCAGGTCAATCGACTCGGCTACCGTCACGCCGTCGTGAGTTACGGTTGGTCCACCGTAGCCTTTGGCTATGACAACATTACGACCTTTCGGGCCATAGGTTACTTTAACGGCGTCATATAGTGCCTTGGCGCCACCAAGTACTCGCTCGCGAGCGTCATCATCATAAAAAACTTTCTTTGCCATATCTTATAAAACTCCTATACCGTCGCTAGGACGTCTTCTTCCTTTACAATTAAGTATTCAACGCCATCAACCTTTAACTCAGTCGTAGAATATTCTTTGTAGACAATCCTGTCACCCACCTTAAGGTTCTTGACATCCGGGCCAACGGCGACGACTTTAGCTATAACTGGTTTCTCTTTAACATTGTCCGGTAAATAAATACCCGAAGTAGTTTTTGCTTGCACTTCTTCGCGCAGTGCAACCACTCTGTCCGCAAGGGGCTTAATTGGTGCGCTCATTAAATTACTCCTCCAAATTATTTATTGATTTGTACTAAATATTGTAAACAAAATAATTAGCACTTGCAAGGCCCGAGTGCTAATTTTCATTTTAGACGACCTCGTTATAAAATGGTGACAATGTCAGTACGCTTTGCAACCCAGGAAGAAATCAGCAATTGGAATAATTTAATTATCGCTAATCCCGATGGTGGTAATGTTTTTGCAAGTTACGAGTTTGCGATGCAAAAAGAAACTGGCGGTTATAAAGCTCGATTTGTTTTTGTAGATGAACTGGCTGTTACTGTTCTAGAGAAAAACTCGTATCTGCTAGGAAAATTATGGTACCTGCCAAAGGGCCCCGGCGTAAGTTCAGTTAAAGATTTGACTGACGCTCTAAATCAACTAGGCAAATTCGCAAAAAAACGCGGTGTTTTTGCTATTAGGATCGAATCGGAACTGGATCGGCGCTACCAAAAAGACTTAGAAAAATTAGGGTTAATTAAAGCATCGCCAATCATACCAAACCCATCCACCATTACTCTCGACATTAGTCCAAAACTCGATGATATTCTAGCTGACTTACCGCAAAAAGGTCGCTATGCAATCAACAGAGCCAAACGCGAGGGTGTTGATATACAACTGGTTACATCAAGTGGCGATAACTGCAAGAAAATGTACGATTTACTATCAAAAACCGCCGAAGGACAATTCGGTATTCGCAGCTACGAATATTACAAAACATTTTGGCAGCGGTTCGAAGCTGCGGGCTCGGGCCAAATGTTTTTCGCATACTATAATGGCAAGTTAGTCGCCGGAGCTTACGCCATGGTCTACGGCCAAAAAAGTACCTATAAGGACGGTGCGAGCATTAGGCAACGACAAGTTTATGGCGCTAGTCACCTATTACAGTGGCATGTGATTAAATGGGCAAAGGAACACGGTTCTAAGCTGCACGACCTCTGCGGTTCGCCACCTAGCGACCAGATTAATAACCAGAATCATAAACATCATGGTATTGGCCTATTCAAGACGGCTTTTAATAAAACTGTGACTGATTATATAGGTTGTTACGATTTCGTCATCGACTATTGGTGGCATAAACTATGGGTAAAGCTGGGCGAGAAAGTTGCTGTTCGATTACATTATTACAAAAACCACGATTCGTATTTTTAAACAATGACACTACTGATTAATAAAACTGTACTAATGTCCGATGCTGAAAACTTTTCAGTTGGTTGTCCGATAAATCCCTACTACCAGGATTCGGCTGTTGATTGCAAGGCAGTGGTCATAGAGCACAATAACATACGTCAGCTGCTGGAATCGTCTGGCGTGAAAATCACGACAGTAAAATCACCCAAAGGATGTCAGGACGGTGTTTATACCGCCAATTGGGCCCTAATCCGTGGTGATTTGGCGGTACTAGCCCGCTTACCAAATGCCCGACAGCAAGAAGAAGAATACGCCGAGCAAGTTCTGACGAGTTTAGGGAAAAAAATAATTCACTTACCAAAGGGTGTTAAGTTCAGTGGTCAGGGTGATGCCTTGCCGTGCGGCGATTTGCTGTTCTGTGGTAGCGGATACCGTAGCGACCCCGAAGCTCAGGAGTTTGTTGCTGGCGTTTTGGGTTACGACAGGGTTCAGCTACAGACCATTCCCCTACTCGACAAGTCCAGTAAACCCGTCATCAATAAATCAAGCGGCTGGTATGACAGTTACTTTTACGACATCGACTTGGCATTAGCGGTCATAAAACCATTAACCGACCAACATAAAGGGCTAATCGCCTATTGCCCGGCAGCCTTCACTACCGAAAGCCAGAAGAAACTAACCGACCTAAAATCAGTTGATAAAATCGAGGTTAGCTTAGAAGAGGCTAAGTGCGCGTTTGCAACTAATCTAGTTTCGACCGGCGAGACTGTCGTTATGAGTGCCGATGCCCCAAAATTAAGAAAAGAACTTGAATCACATGGATTAAAAGTTGTCTCGCCTAAAATTACCGAGTTGGCCAAGGGTGGTGGCTATATTAGATGTGTTACATTAACAATCGATTAGTCGAACGCCGGTCTCGTTTCATTACTAAATTAGCGAAACATCTGCAGTCCAAGTTCGACAAGGCGTCGGGACCCTTGCTCGAACCTGGCGCGAAGCCGTTGAGTAAATTTAAGTGATAAAACGAGACTATCCTAGAAATTATTTTGAAGACCGCAGAATGTTTCGTGCGACTTCGCTCTCGTTCCACGAGTGCTCACCGTCAGCGCGTTCGATAGTTTTCTCGTGACCCTTGCCCAATAACACCACTACATCATTAGGTGAGGTGGCGCGACTAAATGCGAATTTGATAGCTTCTTCGCGATTCAATACTTTGAATAGGTTTTGTCCATCGACTTTCCCCGCCCGCCTAGCGCCGGTGGCAATCTCTTCTAAAATTTGATTACCGTCAATATCTCGATCATCTTCTTCGGTTAGGACAATTTCGTCACTATTGTTGGCGGCAATTTCACCCTGCGCAGGACGCTTCGCCTCGTCACGACGGCCAGCTGATCCGAAAACGGCGATGAGTTTGCCGCGCACTAACGGCTTTAGACTGGCAAATAACTTTTCAAATGCATCAGGTGTCGATGCAAAGTCGACAATCACCTTGAAATCCTGGCCCTCGTCAATAACCGACATACGGCCCTCGACGCTAGTCGTGGCAGCTATGCCATCCTCGATTTGTTGTTTAGACAAACCAACCTCGCGACCCACAGTTACCGCCGCCAATGCATTACTTATATTAAACTTGCCCGGTATATTAACGCGGATATTGTATCGTTCCTCGCCGATATCAGCCTCAAAGGTTGAGTGGTCAGGCGCCAGGAACAACATACTAGCACGCAACTCGCCCGATTCGATACCGTAAGTCACCGATCGCTTAATGCTATCGACAAATTTGTATGCATTCGGGTCATCAGCATTAACAACACCGAATTTGCGTCCGTGTTTGTTAGCTAGTCTAAACAATCCAAGCTTAGCGTTTAAGTAGCTCTCAAAAGTACCGTGATAATCCAGGTGGTCGTTCGTCACATTTGTCATGACTGCAATCTCGTATGGGATACCCCAAACTCGATGTTGCGCCAAAGAGTGACTGGATGTTTCTAGTACCACCCACTCGACGCCGGCATCACGGAAGTCCGCCAATCGCTTTTGCAATATACCAGACTGTGCCGTCGTCATATGCTCGATTTGCGGTTGAATGTCATTGCCGATACCATATGCCACCGTACTAAGCATACCGACTTTATAACCGGCTTCGTGCAGCATTCTAGCAATCAGAAATGTCGTAGTCGTCTTGCCGTTAGTACCAGTTACACCGATAATGTGCATCTTTTTCGAAGGCGAGCCATAACGGATATTCGCCAGTACTGCCTCGCCCAGATGACCGATAGGTTCGATTTTATTAAATAGTTTAACGGGAATAACTTTTTTAACTATACGTCGTGCATTTACCATGTCGACTATTATAGCTTAAACGTTTAAGTCGCGCTTTTTATAACCCCAAAAAATCGCGACAGTCATTATGGCGAGTAGTGCCAATGACAAAATGACATAACCGTAACTTACACTGTTGTTTTTGAGTATGTCGCCCGCATCAAAATATTTGAACGGCGTGAAGTATTTTAGATTATCGAAATCGTGATTTAATTTTATAAAGTAGGTCATTATAAATGTCACTAACATGACTGACGATGCGATTGATGTAGAAAGTTTTGGTTTGCGACTGATTGCCGCGACCGTTGCACCAATGAAAAAGAATAGCAATTGCATAAAGAATAGCCCAGCCATTAATAACAGGACGTAACTTTCTGTCGACTTACCCTTACTGAAATAATCGGCGAATAACATAGTGGAACCGAGTGTTACTAGATTTAGAACCACCAAATTAAAGACACCAGCTGATATTTTATAAATGACGACGCGCGAACGCGAAACTGGTTTGGACATCAAAAACTCACTCGTCCTATCGCGCTCCTCTTTGGAAATTATATTGGCGCCTAATAAAACAGCGTGAATTGTAGCCGTCAAGGCAATATACATGAATGTGACACCTATGTATCCGCTGACGTTATTCAAATCAAAACCGGTTAATCCAAAAATTGTTTGTAGCGATTGTGGCATCGTTTTCAGTAAATCACTAATTGATTGACCGTTAGTTGAATAAGCTGAAAATTTCGCCAGGCTGGAACCAATTAGCGCTACCATCCCAAGCGACCAGAATATTATGCTCCACTTGTAATTTTTAAGTTCTCTGAAAAATATATTCATACCAACCTCAGGCCGCCGCCTTAATGTCTTTCTTGATATATATTAAGTAACTTAATGAGACTGCCACGATCACAAATATTGTCTCGATGATTAAAAAATTAACCTCGTATCCAGCGTGGTCAATGATATAGGCAGAGTCAAAATATTTAAAAGGACTCAGATACCGAACCTTATCATCACCGATTATTGCGCCAAGTGCGCCGATGATAAAGAACGTAAAGACAGTTGGTAGCGACACAGCAACAACCGATTTTACTTTCTTCAGAATAACTGCCATCAAGAAACCAAGTGCTAAAAAGAACATCTGAACCATCAGTAATGTAGCTGATAGCAATAGGAATAGTTTGATATCAAGGTTGCCACTAACAACTATCCGTGCGGTTATTAGTGCCGATATATTGAATATGATATTTGTTATCAAAATAATCGATAACGCAGCCAGCATCTTTGACGTGATAACCTTACTACGGCTAATTGGTTTGGTTAGCAAAAAGTCAGATGTTTTACCACTGTCCTCTTTTGAAATAATACCGACACCCAGATTCATAGCCTGCACCGCACCTGTCAAGGATATAAACGACAGTAAATAGGCAAAGAAGCCGTAGATCGTAAAGAAATTTTTGATAGAAATATCGAACGCAGCTCGTACCGCCGCTGGCAAGTTCACAATAAGTCTTTGTGAGTCCTTGATATCCTTGGTGAATGACGTAAATATCATCAAAAACATATAAACCATAACGGCAAATGAAACTACCCAGATAATTGTCGAGACTCGATATGCCCTTAGTTCACGTCGGAATATATTCATTTACTCTTCATCCGTTTTGTAATAGTGCAGGAATACTTCCTCTAGGTCAGGTTCCTCGATTAACATGTTGGATAGATTTATTTTAGCCAAAACTTTCGTAATATCGTTAACCCGTCCACGATATAGAAAACTGATTGATTTACCGACAACTTTGAAATCACTGATACCCTTCAATCCAGCAAAAACTTTTTTATCGACTGGTCCAGCTAAATCAAGTTTGATTCGCTTGTGTGTATTCTCGATTAGGTTGCTAATCTTTTCAACTCGAATGATTTTGCCATCTTTGATGATAGCAACGCGATTACATAATTTCTGAACTTCGCTGAGAATGTGCGATGAAAACAGGATTGTAGCACCCTTTTTATTTTCCTCGCGCAACAAATCGAAAAACCTCTGTTGCATTAGTGGATCTAGACCACCAGTTGGCTCGTCAAGAATTATTAGCTTGGGTTCGTGCAATAAACCTTGGATAATACCAACTTTTTTCTTGTTGCCATATGACAAGTCGTCAATTTTTTTCTTTAAATCCAAATCTAGGTACTCAGCCAATTCGCCGATACGCTTCCTGACCTGTTTTTTATCGCGCTTATAAAAGCTAGCTGAATAACGCAACAGGTCAATAACCTTCATGTTGTCGTAATAGAAGACTTCCGACGGCAGGTAGCCAACCTCTTCCTTGATTTCTGGTCCAAATTTGGTAATGTCTTTGCCGAAAATAGTGGCACTACCACCGCTTGGGTGGATTAGGCCCAACAATGTCCTGATTGTGGTTGATTTGCCAGCGCCATTCGGTCCGATAAAACCAAAGATTTCACCTTCCTGTACAGATAGATCAACGTCCTTGATACCAAGCGATTTACCATAATACTTGGTCAGTTTTTTGGTCTCAATAATATTCACTCAAATAACCCCCGACATTAGATGTAAGTCTGTTACCATCATAGACCTGGGTCAAAGTTTATTCAATTAGATATTTTATTAGCATAAACACTGATATAATTGTGCCAGTATGAAACACGACTCTGGAAAGTTGTATTGTTTTTCGCCACCCGTCATGTTGGCTACATTCGTAATTGAAATATGTTTAGCTATCTACACTTTTTGGCGCTACAAACCATCGTTGGTGCGTCGACTTGGTATGTTCATTTTGATTGCATTAGGTGTTTTTCAGGCAACTGAGTATATGATTTGTGGCGGCCTAGGCTTCAACCACATGGCTTGGGCTAGGTTTGGATATGTATCGATTACCCTACTACCCGCACTGGGCATACATATGCTGGCTGTTTTGTCTGGCAAAAAGTCATCATTTCTAGTCACGGCAGCCTATGCCACCTGTTTGGCATTTGTTGGTTACTACGCCCTGAATACTGCGGCAATCAGTGGCAATACATGCACTGCCAACTACGCTGTATTTTATTCTCCTAGCACTGCCGGCAAGTTATTCGGTATCTATTATTACGGCTGGCTGATGACCGGTGTATACCTAGCGTGGAAGTGGGGCGCCGAGATGCCTAAAAAACGCAAACAACTATATTCGATGATGTTAGGCTACCTAGTGTTCCTAGTGCCAACAACCGCATTTAACCTAATCGACCCAACCACAATGCGCGGTATCCCGTCGATTATGTGTGGCTTTGCGGTACTACTGGCCTTCGTACTAGTTGCCAAGGTTCTTCCGGCTAGTTGTAAGGTTAGTCAAACCTCCCAAGAAGTTGTAGACAAATTACAGCTCCGTATCTAGTAGTTAGCTATTGCAACAGTTGTATAAATGTAATATAAGTATAAGCACAAGTTCTATTAATATAAAAAGGATACAAACAGTATGGAACAAAAAGACCAACCAGCTCCAGCTCCGGCACCAGCGCCACAGCCAGTACAGCAATGGCAACAGACGCCACCACAAAACGTACAGGTACAGTATGTGGTTCAACAAAAATCATTAGACGGCATTGGCGGATGGTTAGCCTTTTGGCTAGTTGTCTTCGCGTTAAATGGCATTGGATATGCATCGATGTTCTTTAGCCTACTTGGCTCAAGCGATGACTCTGGTAACAAAGTAACATCATTGATATTCTTCCCTATACTTGCTGCCGTCTACATAGCAGCTACCGTATTAATATCTATGCGTAAAAAAGTTGGTATTTACGTCAGCATGGCAGCTATCGGCGTAGCAACTGTTTACTCAGTAATCAATACGATTATCGAGTCATCAAAGGGCTATAGCTCTAATGTAGGTGCGGCGATTGGTACTATCGTTATGCAATTGATGTTCGGTGGTCTAGTAGTCCTTTACTTCTATACCTCAAAGCGCGTCAAAGCAACTTTGCGCGATAAATAAATCTAGATTGATTTAACTGAATAGAGCCTCCCGAGCGAGGCTCTATTGATATTCTGTGGTATATTTAACTTATGGTTAAAAGTGTGGGCGAATCCAGAAGGCACATGTTGATTATTTTGGCTGTTATATTTGCTTTACCGGCTACACTCGTACTGTATTTACTAGGTAACATGGCGCTAAGGCCGACTTTAAACAGGTTTGATCAAGACAAGTTTTCAAAATTGGATAGTGATATGCAAAACTTGTTCAGTGATATAAAGCGCGTATCAAATGACGGTGATAACTGGCGTTATGACACCACTTGCGACCTAAATAATATTGAATTGTCATCAAATAACTATAACTGCTCCGCTTCTATCTCTCTCAGAAAATCTGTTACCTCAACGAACGACCTAAATAACTTGCATAATAAATATCATCTAATCATAGATAAATCGGATTTATTTAAACAAGAAACGAAACTTAACATGATTTATGATAGCTCGTCAGCCGTTGAAAGAATTGATAAGAATTATATTGATAACAAGACAAAGCTTCGATGTAAGTATGAAGTATACTCAAACCATAGTGATTTTAGCAACATTCTGCGTTTCAAGTGTAGTGGTAATGCGCGTGGCTCATGGTTTATCGGCACTGAGTGATTTCGATAAGA
>Ga0209798_10001716_pt1 | contig 13037 bp, 13 predicted proteins | sample DOMMetBare3Fresh_FD_187475 | JGI IMG/M metagenome (GOLD analysis project Ga0209798, IMG submission 187475) | Wetland sediment microbial communities from St. Louis River estuary, USA, under dissolved organic matter induced mercury methylation -... | ecosystem: Environmental > Aquatic >...
TCGGGCAGCGGGGGCAGCGTGCCGCCCTTGGCGGGGCAGCGGGCCTGGTGGTCGCACCAGTCGCACAGCCGGGACGGGTTGGGGCGCCAGTCCCCGCTCTCGGCGGCCCGGGCGATGGCCGCCCACAGCGCCTGGACTTTGCGCTGGGTGGCCAGCAGGTCGGCCTCGTCGGGGCGGTAGGTGAGCACCTCGCCGCTGCCCAGGTAGAGCAGCTGCAGCTGGCGGGGCACCACGCCGCGCAACCGCCACAGGACCAGTGCGTAGAACCGCATCTGGAACAGCGCCTTGGCCTCGAAGCCCTCGGTGGGGGCGCGCCCGGTCTTGTAGTCGACCACCCGGAGATCCCCGGACGGCGCCTCGTCGAGCCGGTCGACGTAACCGCGCAGGGTGAGCCCCGAGTCGAGCACGGTCGACACGTGCAGCTCGCGCTCGGCCGGCTCGAGCCGGGTCGGGTCCTCCAGCTCGAAGTAGCGCTCCAGCAGGCCCAGCGCGCCGGTCAGCAGCTCGGCCGGGTCGCTGCCCCCTTCGCCCGCCACCAGGTCGGCCAGCTCGGGCTCGGCGTCGAGCAGCCGCGCCCACTCCGGCTCCAGCAGCCCGGCGGCGGCGGACAGCGTGCGCTCGGCGGCTGGCAGGTCGAACAGCCGCTCGAGCACGGCATGCACGACCGTGCCGCGCGTGGCGGCCAGGCTTGGCGCCTCGGGGAACCGGTCGACGACCCGGAAGCGGTAGAGCAGCGGGCAGGTCATGAAGTCGGCGGCCCTGGACGGCGACAGCGACGGCCCGGGCGCCGCCGCCGCCCCCGCCGGGACCCCCGGGGGGTCGGCGGTCGGCAGGCTCGTCGTCGTCATGGACCCGACTGTAGGACAGGGGTCCGACGCTTTCGCTGCGCCGCGCGCGGGCCCGTCTAGCATCGAGGGGTGGCCGATGACTCGCCGTCCCCCGGCATCCGGATGGGGTCGTTCTTCGGCGTCCCGGTCTACGCGAACGTCTCGCTGTTCGTCACCGCGGCGCTGGTGGCGGTGGCGTTCCTGCCGGCGATCGAGTCGGTCGACTCCGGGCTCGGCTCCCGCAAGTACCTGGTCGCCGCCCTCTTCGCCGGGCTGCTCTACCTCTCGATCCTCGGCCACGAGCTGGCCCACGCGGTGGTCGCCCGGGGGTTCGGCCTCCCGGTGCGCTCGGTCACGCTGTACATGCTCGGCGGGGTGACCGCACTCGACCGGCCCCCCGGCACGCCCTGGCGCAGCTTCGCGGTGTCCGCGGCGGGCCCGCTCACCACGCTGGTCATCGCGGCCGCCGGGTGGGCCGGCCTGCTGCTGACCGACCAGGGCACGCTCGCCCACCTGCTGCTCTTCCAGGTGACCGCCGCGAACCTGTTCGTGGGCATCTACAACCTGCTGCCCGGCCTGCCGCTGGACGGCGGGAGCATGCTGGCGGCGGCGGTGTGGAAGGTGTCCGGCCGGGAGACGACCGGCACCCTGGTCGGGGCCTGGGCCGGCCGAGTCGTCGCGCTGCTGACCGTCGCGCTGCCCTTCCTGATCGCCGGCCTGGCCGGCGGCCGGCCCGACCCGATCTTCGTGCTGTGGTCCGCGGTGATCGGGCTGTTCCTGTGGTCGGGGTCGACCCAGGCGCTGCGGTCGGCCCGGGTGCGCGCCCGGCTGCCCGCGCTGACCGTGCTCGGGCTGGTCCGGCCGGCTCTCGCCGTCCCGGCCGACACCCCGCTGGGCGAGGCCCTGCGCCGGCTGGCCGACGCCGGTGCGCGGGCCCTGGTGGTCGCCGATGCCGACGGCCGGACCACCGGCCTGGTCAACGAGGCGGCGGTCCGGGCGACCCCGCTCGCGCGACGACCTTGGGTCACCGTCGGCGAGGTCTCCCGTCGGCTCGACCCCGGCCTGGTCCTGCGCACCGACCTGGCCGGCGAGGCACTCATCGAGGCCATGCAGGCCACCCCGGCGTCGGAGTACCTCGTCGTCGAGCCGGACGGCTCGGTACGGGGCGTCCTGACCACGGCGGACGTCGAGGCGAGCTTCGCCGGCGCCTGAGCCCGGGCCGGTCACCCGAGGCCACTCCTCGGCTCCCGTACGCTGCCAGCCGTGGACGAGCCGACCGGATCGCGGCACCGCGGCCCCTTCCGTGCCGGCGACCGGGCCCAGCTGACCGACGCCAAGGGCCGCCGCCACACCGTGCTGCTCAGCCCCGGAAAGGACTTCCACACCCATCACGGGGCGATCGCGCACGACGCGCTGATCGGCTCTCCCGAGGGCAGCGTGGTGCGCTCCGGAGGGGGAGCCGAGTACCTGGCCCTGCGTCCGCTGTACGCCGACTTCGTGCTGTCGATGCCCAGGGGCGCAGCGGTCGTCTACCCCAAGGACGCCGCCCAGATCGTCACGCTGGGGGACGTGTTCCCGGGCGCCCGCGTGGTCGAGGCCGGCGTCGGCTCGGGCGCGCTGACCTGCGCGCTGCTCCAGGCGGTGGGCGACAGCGGCCTGGTGTCCTCCTACGAACGGCGCGCGGACTTCGCGGAGGTGGCGACGCGCAACGTCGAGACGTTCTTCACCCGACGTCCGCCGGGGTGGCGCCTGACGGTCGGTGACCTCCAGGACGAGCTGGCCGAGACCGAGGTCGACCGCGTCGTCCTCGACATGCTCGCGCCGTGGGAGTGCCTGGACGCCACGGCCCGCGCGCTGGTGCCCGGAGGGGTCGTCGTCGTCTACGTGGCGACCACGACGCAGCTGTCGACCGTCGTCGAGGCGCTGCGGGCCGACGGCCGCTTCACCGAGCCCGCCTCCTGGGAGTCCTTGGTGCGCACCTGGCACGTCGAGGGGTTGGCGGTGCGGCCGGACCACCGGATGGTGGGGCACACCGGGTTCCTCGTGCAGTCCCGACGGCTGGCCGACGGAGTCACGCCGCCCCAGCTGCGCCGGCGTCCGGCGAAGGGCGGGCCCGCCACGGGCTGACCGCGACACGCCGAACACCCCGACGCGCCGGATTCGGCCGGAGGGGTCGTCCTGCCGTAGATTGCCCGCGTCGGTATGTCCTGTTCGCCCGGTTGGTGATGATGGCCCTCGTGTCCCCTGAGCGCACCCTGCCGCGTCCGGCTGCCCTGGTGCTCATGCTGGCCGTCGTCGGGGCCGGCCTGGTCGCCTCGGGCCCGCCGTGGCGTTCCGACGACGCCACCCGGGCCGCCCCAGCGCCGTCCAGCCGACTGGACGAGGCCGCCGCCGCGGCCCTGCTCGCGGTCCCCCTCGGCTGCACGCCCGACGCCCCGACGACCCTCGACCTGGTCCGCGACGCGCCCGACCTGCTCGCCCCGGGGGCGCGGTCGGTGGTGGCCGCCCACTGTGAGTCGGGGGCTGGGAACCCGCCGTCCGGGGTGTACGTCATCGACCACTCGGAGGCTCTTTCGGTCGCGGCCGTGGCCGTGCGCCCTCAGCAGCAGCTGGTGGTGACCGGGCTGGCGGTGGTCGGCGACCGGGTGACCGTCCAGGCGGACGGCTGGAGCCGCCCGGACGTCCCCCGCTGCTGCCCGGACCGGCACGTCGTCCGCCGGCTGGTGGCCGTCGGCGGCAAGTTGGTGCGCGCCTCGGGCTCGTGAGAGCGCCGTGACGTGCCGAAGATGCCGACGGACTAGCGATCTGCGGCGGCGCGGGTAGGGTCGAACCGAACCGCTGCAGCGGGAGGTGAGCACCATGTCGGCGTACGACGACGAGAGCCGGGCCGCGCGGGTGCGGACGCTCGAGGAGCGCCTTGCGGCCAAGGAGGCCGAGGTGGCGGCCGCGCTGAGCCAGAACCAGCGGCTCGCGGGCACGCTGCGCGAGGCGCGCGACCAGATCGTGGCCCTGCGCGAGGAGATCGACCGGCTGGCCCAGCCGCCGTCCGGCTTCGGCGTGTTCCTCGAACGGCACGACGACGGCACCGTGGACGTCTTCACCGGTGGCCGCAAGCTGCGCGTCGCGGTGAGCCCCGACGTCGAGGCGGAGGGGCTGCGCCACGGCCAGGAGGTCATGCTCAACGAGGCGACCAACGTGATCCGGGCGATGAGCTTCGAGCGCATCGGCGACGTCGTGATGTTCAAGGAGCTGCTCGACGACGGCGAGCGGGCCCTGGTCATCGGGCACACCGACGAGGAGCGGGTCGTCCGGCTCGCGGACACCCTCTCCGACGTACCCCTGCGGGCCGGTGACTCGCTGCTGCTGGAGCCGAGGTCCGGCTACGTCTTCGAGCGCATCCCCAAGTCGGAGGTCGAGGAGCTCGTCCTGGAGGAGGTGCCCGACATCGACTACTCGGGCATCGGCGGCCTGGCGGCGCAGATCGAGCAGATCCGGGACGCGGTCGAGCTGCCCTACCTGCATCCGGACCTGTTCGCCGAGCACCAGCTGGCTCCCCCCAAGGGCATCCTGCTCTACGGCCCGCCGGGCTGCGGCAAGACGCTGATCGCCAAGGCGGTGGCCAACTCCCTCGCCAAGAAGGTGGCCGAGCGCACCGGCCGGCCGGAGGGGCGGTCGTTCTTCCTCAACATCAAGGGTCCGGAGCTGCTCAACAAGTACGTCGGCGAGACCGAGCGGCACATCCGGCTGGTGTTCCAGCGGGCCCGGGAGAAGGCCACGGAGGGCAACCCGGTCATCGTCTTCTTCGACGAGATGGACTCGCTGTTCCGCACCCGCGGCTCGGGGGTCTCCTCCGACGTCGAGACCACGATCGTCCCCCAGCTGCTGTCGGAGATCGACGGCGTCGAGGGGCTGGAGAACGTCATCGTCATCGGGGCGTCGAACCGCGAGGACATGATCGACCCCGCGATCCTGCGTCCCGGGCGGCTGGACGTGAAGATCAAGATCGAGCGCCCGGACGCCGAGGCGGCCCGCGACATCTTCAGCAAGTACCTGGTGCCGCAGCTGCCGCTGCACGCCGACGACCTGGCCGAGCACGGCGGGTCCGCCGAGGCCACCTGCGCCGCCATGATCCAGCGCGCGGTCGAGAAGATGTACTCGGAGTCGGAGGAGAACCAGTTCCTGGAGGTGACCTACGCCGGCGGCGACAAGGAGATCCTGTACTTCAAGGACTTCAACTCCGGGGCGATGATCGAGAACATCGTCTCCCGGGCGAAGAAGATGGCGATCAAGGACTTCCTCGACCGTCAGCAGCGGGGCATCCGGGTCTCCCACCTGCTCGAGGCCTGTGTCGACGAGTTCAAGGAGAACGAGGACCTCCCCAACACGACGAACCCGGACGACTGGGCGCGGATCTCGGGCAAGAAGGGTGAGCGAATCGTGTTCATCCGCACCCTCATCCAGGGCAAGAAGGGCCCCGAGGCCGGCCGCTCCATCGACACCGTCGCGAACACCGGCCAGTACCTGTAGGCGCGTCGCGTTGACCAGGCGAGGCAGGTGGACGTGGACGGCAACGGGCACCCGCACCCGTTACGGTCCGTGCTCACCCCTTACCGCGCCACGCGGGACCCGGGACGGCGCACGCTGACCCCGGACCGCCGCAACCGGCGGGCGTCGGCCGCACGACGTACCCTCGTGCCATGACCGTCCGGCGCGTCATGGGAATCGAGACCGAGTACGGCATCACCGTGGCCGGTCAGCCCGGCGCGAACGCGATGCTCGCGTCGTCGCAGGTGGTGAACGCCTACGCGCTGGCCGACGGCCACCACCGTCGACCCCGGTGGGACTTCGAGGAGGAGAACCCGCTGCGGGACGCCCGGGGGTTCGACCTGTCCCGCGACGCGGCCGACGCGAGCCAGCTCACCGACGAGGACCTCGGGCTGGCCAACGTCATCCTCACCAACGGCGCCCGACTGTACGTCGACCACGCGCACCCCGAGTTCTCCTCGCCCGAGGTGCTGTCGCCCCGGGACGCGGTCCGCTGGGACGTCGCCGGCGAGCGGATCATGGCTCGGGCGGCCGAGCTCGCCCACCAGCTGCCCCAGGCGAGCCCGATCCAGCTCTACAAGAACAACACGGACAACAAGGGGGCCTCCTACGGCACCCACGAGAACTACCTGATGCGGCGGGAGACCCCGTTCGCGGACATCGTCCGGCACCTGACGCCGTTCTTCGTGACCCGCCAGGTGGTGTGCGGATCGGGGCGGGTGGGCCTCGGGCAGGACGGCCGCGACCATGGCTTCCAGCTCAGCCAGCGCGCGGACTACTTCGAGGTCGAGGTGGGCCTGGAGACCACGCTCAAGCGACCCATCATCAACACCCGCGACGAGCCGCACGCGGACGCCGAGCGTTACCGCCGGCTGCACGTGATCATCGGCGACGCCAACCTGTGCGAGATCTCCACCTATCTCAAGCTCGGGACGACGGCGCTGGTCATCTCCATGATCGAGGAGGGGTTCCTCGAGGGCAGCAGCCTGTCCGTCGCGCAGCCGGTCGGCGAGCTGCACGCCGTCTCGCACGACCCCTCGCTCGCCCACCTGGTCCGGCTGCGCGACGGCCGCCGGCTCACCGCCGTGCAGCTGCAGCTGGAGTACCTCGAGCAGGCGCGCAAGTACGTCGAGGACCGGTACGGCAGCGACGCGGACGCCGAGACCGTCGACGTGCTCGACCGGTGGGAGTCGGTGCTGACCCGACTGGCGACCGACCCGGCCAGCCTGGCTCGGGAGCTGGACTGGGTGGCGAAGTGGCAGCTGCTCGAGGCCTACCGGGAGCGCGACGGGCTGGGGTGGGAGAGCGCCCGGCTGCAGGCCGTCGACCTGCAGTACTCCGACGTCCGTCCCGACAAGGGTCTGTACCACCGGCTGGTGGCTCGCGGCCGGATCGACCGGCTGGTGAGCGACGACGAGACGGCCGCGGCCGTTGCCGAGCCACCGGAGGACACCCGCGCCTACTTCCGGGGGGAGTGCCTGCGCCGGTACGCCGACCACGTCGCGGCGGCCTCGTGGGACTCGGTGATCTTCGACATCCCGGGCCGCTCGTCCCTGCAACGGGTGCCGACGCTCGAGCCGTTGCGAGGCACCAAGGCGCACGTGGGCGCCCTGCTCGATCAGTGCGCGACGGCGGCCGACCTCGTCGACGCGCTCACTCGCGCTCCAGCCTGAGGGCCAGCACCGGGCAGGCGGCCCGCGCGCGCAGCGCCAGCTCCTCCAGGTGCGGCGGCACCGCGGATCCCACGACCGGAAAGCCCCAGTCGTCGAGCGTGACCACCTCCGGCAGCAGCTCGGCGCACAGGCCGTGTCCGTCGCAACGGGTCCAGTCCACGATCAGCCGGCTGGCGGCCGCCGTCCGGCGCGAGGGTCGGGTGATCAGCGCCATGCCAGCTCCCCGTGCTCGGGGGCGGGCAGGGTGAGGACGGACTGACGGGCGGTGGCGTGCGCGCTGGCACAGGGCAGGCCGGCCGCGTGCCGCGCCACCTCCTCGGGGAACGCCTCCAGCATCGACCGGACCAGTCCGGCGACACCGTCGGGATGGTGGCAGGCGCCGCGTCCCTCGACCATGCCGGCCCAGCGGCGCAGCAGCGGGGGCGCGGAGTCGGCCGCGGGGCCGGTGGCCAGCGTGCGGCAGGCCTTGGCCAGCGCGGGCAGCCCGTTGAGGCAGGGCCCGCACTGCTGAGCCCCTTCGCCGGCCAGCCACCCGGCGAGTCGGGCGGTCTCGGCGACCACGCACGCTCCCTCGGGTAGCACCGCGATCAGGCCGACACCACCGGAGACGCCGGCGCTGGCCAGCGACTCGGCCGCCCACGTCAGCGGACGCCCCCGCTCGGCCGGCACCCAGGTGCCGGCGTAGCCACCGATCAGCAGCGCGGCCGGGTTGGACGTCGTCCCGCCCGCCGCGGCCAGGATCGCCCCGATCGAGGTGCCGACGCCGACCTCGATGACCCCCGGCAGCGCGACCGCCCCGGTCAGCGTGAGGAGGGCGGTCCCGGGCTCGGCTGCGGTGCCCAGGCCGCGGTACCAGGTCGGGCCGTGCCGGACGACGAGGGCGAGGTGGGCCAACGTCTCCGCGTTGGACACCAGGGTGGGTCGGCCGTCGACGCCGCGCTCAGCCACCCGCGGGGGCGACATGCGGGGCCGGGCCTCGCCGCCGGAGAGGAACGAGGCCATCGCGGAGGCCTCCCCGCCGACGTACCGCGGAGGTCCCTCCACCACCCGGAACCGACCGGGCAGCCGGGCGCCTCGGCGCTCGGCGATCGCCGCCTCGACCGCTCGACGCTTCGCCGGCTCGCCACGGTGCAGCCACAGCACGATCTCCCTGGCGTTGACCGCGGCCGCCGCGGCGACCGCGCCGTCCAGCACCAGGTGGGGGACCAGGCTCAGCAGGGCGGCGTCCTTGCGGGAGGCCGGCTCGCTCTCCGCGGCGTTGACGACGACCACCGGCCGCCGCAGGTGCCCGGCGGACTCGACGACCGTGCGCATCTTGCGGGCGAGCGGGAACCGGCCGCCGCCCTTGCCCAGCAGCCCGGCGGCGTCCGCGGCGCGCACCACGGGGTGCTCACCGGAGGTTCCCGGCCAGTGGGGCAGGGGACCGTGCAGGGCGACGTGCTCGGCCAGGCTGAGTCGGGTCCCGTCGGCGCGGATGCCGCGCAGGATCCGGGTCGAGTCCGACGCGGGCGGCGTCGGACCGTACCTGGTGGTGCGGGTCGCCGTCGGGCTGAGCACGGGGATGCCCTGGCGGGCCTCGGTCGAGGAGGGCTCGGTCATCACTTGGCTCCGGCTGGCGAGGGGGAGGGCTCGGACGCGGTGGACGACGGTGGCGGCGGGGTCCCCGATCGCTTGGCCCAGCCCGGGGCGAGCGGACCGCCGAGAACCCACGAGGCGAGCAGCAGCGGCGCGAGCGGCAGCGCGACCAGGGTCGCCACCTGCGGGAGTCGCAGCCGGTCCGGTGCGCCGAGGATCCGCCACCCGACGGTGAGCAGCACGAGCCCCACGCAGGCGAAGGTCAGGATGAGCACCGGGATCTTGCGGGTGTCGGAGCCGGTGCCCAGCCCGTGCAGGACGGCCACCGGCCAGACGGCGTAGACGCTGAGGTGGATGGCCTTCCAGGCGCGCGGAGGCATCCGGTGCCGGAGCAGGCTGGTCCCGACCATCGCCAGGATCACGTCGAGGGTGAGCGTGCCGAACCCCAGCCACAACGGGCGGTAGCTGCCCTGGAAGGGCACGACCGCGTCCAGGTAGGTGATCGTCGCCCAGTTGTCCGCGATCGACGAGAGCACGTGCAGAACGAGCAGCAGCACGGCCAGCAGGCTGATCCGCCGGTGCAGGTCGGTCGCGACGAACCGGGGGACCCACCGACCGGCCTGACCCACGCGCGAGGCGATGCCGAGCACGGTGGCGAGGGTGAACAGCACGAGGAGCACCAGCCCGCTGGACCGGGTGAGGTACCAGGCCAGCTTCGGGTCCAGCTGCAGGTCGACCAGACCGTCGGCGAGGAGGTGGGTCATGCGGCCCCCCGGTCACGGGCCTGGTCGGCCGGCCAGCCGCCGAGCGTGCGCACCTGGCCATCGATGCCCACCAGCCGAGCGGGCAGTCCCGTTCCGGACAGCCAGGCGGCTCCCTCGCGTCCCATGACGACGGTGGCGGTGCTGGCCGTGTTCGCGTCCACGCACGAGCCGGCGCAGACGGTGACGGTCCGCCAGACCTCGCGGGCGGGCAGCCCGGTCGTGGGGTCGAGCAGGTGGTGGACCGGCCGGCCCGCCATCCGCCACCGGCGGGCCTGGGTGGTCGAGGTGGCCACGCCGCAGTCACCGATCCAGACCACGGTCTGGTCGGGGTCGCCCGGCCGCTCGCGCACGCCCACCAGCCAGGGTTCGGCGCCCGTCCCGACCACGGCGAGGTCACCGCCCAGGCTGACGAGCACCGGCAGGCCCAGGACGGCGTGCGCCTCGGCCGCGGCCCGGTCGGCGACCAGGGCCTTCGCGGTGGCTCCGAGATCGAGCAGCACCCCCTCAGGAACCTGGATCGTCCCCGCGTCGTCGTCTACCCGGACGTCGCGCCAGGCCACCAGGCGCCGGACCCGGGTGAGAGGCTTCGCCCGGTCCTTCGGCAGCAGGGCGAGGTCGGTGTCGTAGCCCGCGTCGACCAGCGCCTGGCCGAGCGTCGGGTCGACCGCACCACCGGTGAGGTCGGCGGCGCGCAGGGCGACCGCGACCGCCTCGCGGAGCAGGGGGGACGCCGGGAGCGGACGCCCGCCGGCGGCGGCGAGTCGGGTCACCTCGGAGTCGGGACGGAACCGGCTGGCGGCCGCGTCCATGGCGGCCGTCTGAGCCTGGACCAGCCGTCGGGCGGTGGCCAGCGCCGTCGGACCGTCGAGCTCGTCGAGCCCGTCGAGCCCGTCGACGCGCAGCGTCACCTGGGCGCGGCCGCCCCAGAGCGGCCACTCGGCCGTCAGCTCGCTGGCCGGCTCGCTGGCTGGCTCGGCGGAGGTCGCGACGGTCACGAGCCGCTCGAGGAGGCGCTCGGCTTGGGGGTGGGCTTGGGCTTGGGGGCCGGTGCCTTCGTGGTCGGTGCCTTGCTCGGCGCGGGAGCCGGGGTGCGGGTGGCTGGGGCCCTCGTCGCTGACGCCGTCCGGGAGGCGGTCGCCGTCCGGGTGCTCGCGGCTCGGGTGGCCGCGGCCCTGCTGGTCCGCACGGCGGCGGCTGCCGCGGCCTTCGTCGCAGCCTTCGCCGCCGCTGTCTGCGCGGCGGTGGCGGCCGCCGAGGCCCTCGGCGCCGCGCTGGGCCGGGTAGCCGGCTGAGCCAGCCCGCTGGCTTCGGGGGTGGCCGAGGTGGACAGTCCCGCGGCCGCGGTGAGCGCGGACGCAGCACCGGACAGTCCGAAGGTGATGGCGCCAGTGGCGGCCAGCGCTCCGGCCGCTGCACCAGCGGTCAGTGCGTCGACGACCCAGACGGCCCGGTCACGGCGGCGATGAGGGGGTGAGGTCATGGGTCAACCATCGGCAGGCGGCGCCTAACGGTGCAGCAGATCCCCGCTAACGCCCCGTTAAGACGAACCGGCTGCGCGCTCATCGGGCCGATCGTCGGTGCCGACGTATAGGTTCGTAGGGTGCACGCCGTGGTGATGGGAGGCACACCGTGACCAGCAAGGATCACAGCGGGGGCCAGGAGCGGGTGTCGCGTCGTGGCGACGAGGCCGACCAGGCGCCTGAGGAGCTCGAGACCACCGACGCCGCCGAGCGCAAGGCCGCCCTCGACCAGGACGTCGACTCGCTCCTCGACGAGATCGACGGGGTGCTGGAGCAGAACTCGGAGGAGTTCGTCCGGTCGTTCGTCCAGAAGGGCGGCGAGTAGCCGCTCCCCACCCGCTCGGAAGGATCACCGTGGAGAGCCCCATCCTGCGCGACGGCCGGCTGCCGGCTGCGTTCCTGACGCCCGGGTCGTCCTCGTTCACCCAGTTCCTGCACGGCCTTGCCCCTGAGATGCTCCCCGCCGGCCGGTCCCTGCCCGCCGGGGGCACGATCGACACCCCGCACGCGACGACCATCGTCGCGGCGACGTTCCCCGGCGGGGTCGTGATGGCCGGCGACCGGCGAGCCACGATGGGCAACGTCATCGCCCAACGGGACATCGAGAAGGTCTTCCCGGCCGACGAGTACTCCGCGGTGGGCATCGCCGGCACCGCCGGGCTGGCCGTCGAGGTCGTCCGGCTGTTCCAGGTGGAGCTCGAGCACTACGAGAAGATCGAGGGCGCGTCGCTGTCGCTCGACGGCAAGGCCAACCGGCTGGCCACGCTCATCCGCGGGAACCTCGGGATGGCCATGCAGGGCCTGGCCGTCGTCCCCCTGTTCGCCGGGTGGGACCTCGAGCAGCAGTTCGGCCGGATCTTCTCCTACGACGTGACCGGCGGTCGCTACGAGGAGCACGCGTTCCACGCGGTCGGCTCCGGGGCGATGTTCGCCCGAGGGGCCCTCAAGAAGCTCTACGGTCCCGAGCTGACCGAGGAGCAGGCGGTCTCCGCCGTCGTGGAGTCGCTGTACGACGCCGCCGACGACGACTCGGCCACCGGCGGACCCGACCTGGCCCGGCGGATCTTCCCGGTCGTCGCGGTGGTCGGCCCCGAGGGCTACCGCCGGATGCCCGACGCCGAGATCGGCTCGCTGGTCGAGCGGGTCGTGGCCGCCCGGCTGGCACGTCCGGACGGTCCGTCCGCCGTGCCGCTGCCCTGACCCTTTGGCTCCACCCCCGACGTCCCCGTCCCTACCAGCGCTGAGGACCACCGGTGTCGATCCCGTTCTACGTCTCGCCCGAACAGATCATGAAGGACAAGGCGGACTATGCCCGCAAGGGCATCGCCCGCGGACGCAGCGTGGTGGTCGTGCAGTACGCCGACGGGATCCTGTTCGTGGCCGAGAACCCGTCGCGGGCCCTGCACAAGGTCAGCGAGATCTACGACCGGATCGCGTTCGCGGCGGTGGGCAAGTACAACGAGTTCGAGAACCTGCGGGTCGCCGGGGTGCGGCTGGCCGACCTGCGGGGGTACTCCTACGACCGTCGCGACGTCACTGGTCGCGGTCTGGCCAACGCCTACGCTCAGACGCTGGGCACCATCTTCACTGAGACCAGCAAGCCCTACGAGGTCGAGATCGTCGTCGCCGAGGTCGGCGAGGGCCCAGCCGACGACCAGATGTACCGGCTGACCTTCGACGGGTCCGTGGCCGACGAGCACGGCTTCGTGGCCATGGGGGGCCAGGCCGACCAGATCGCGCAGGCGCTCGCCGAGGGGTACGCCGACGGGCTGGCCCTGCCGGCCGCTCTGCGGCTCGCGGTCCACACCCTCGCCACGATGGGAGCGCCCCCGGGCGCGCCCGAAGGCCGCGAGTTGGGCGCCGGGCTGCTCGAGGTCGCGGTCCTCGACCGGAGCCGGCCGCTGCCCCGCAAGTTCCGCCGGATCGCCGGTGACCGGCTGACGGGTCTGTTGGCGGGTCACGAGAGCCCGCCTGACGACGACGGCGGGCACTGAGCCGCTCCGCGGCCCCCGGCTATCGGATCCGCAGCGCCTGGGCGGTGGTGGCGTCGACGACGCCGGTGACCGGCAGGTGCTTGGCCTGCTGGAAGGCGCGGACCTTGCCCGCGGTGATCGGGCCGTAGTAGCCGCTGCG
>Ga0209798_10001717_pt1 | contig 13035 bp, 9 predicted proteins | sample DOMMetBare3Fresh_FD_187475 | JGI IMG/M metagenome (GOLD analysis project Ga0209798, IMG submission 187475) | Wetland sediment microbial communities from St. Louis River estuary, USA, under dissolved organic matter induced mercury methylation -... | ecosystem: Environmental > Aquatic > Freshwater...
GAAGGCGGACGCCATCGCCGGCGTGATCGTCGGCGTCGTGGCGCTTCCCCTCTCGATGGCGCTGGCGATCGCGGCCGGAGCGCCGCCCGAACACGGACTGTTCACCGCCATCGTGGCCGGGATCGTCATCGGTCTGTCTGGAGGCTCGATGCATTCGGTTTCCGGGCCGACGGCCGCCTTCGTCGTTCTCCTCGCTCCGCTGACAGCCGCCCATGGTCTCACCGGTCTGCTGGTGGCTACCACGATGGCCGGTTTGATGATGATGGCCATGGGGCTGCTCCGTCTCGGTCGGTTGATCCAGTTCGTCCCCCATCCGGTCACGACCGGATTCACCGCCGGGATCGGCGTCGTCATTGCGGTTCTCCAGCTGGGTGACTTCCTCGGAGTCGGCCGGCTGGATGGTGAGCGGATCTGGGAGCGACTTGCCGACCTGGTCGGCAAGCTTTCCGGCGTCAGCTGGCCTGACTTGTCGGTGGGTTTGCTCTCCTTGGCGGTCCTGATCCAATTTCCCCGGCTCACCCGCCGAGTCCCGGCCCCGCTCGTCGCCCTCGTCGCTTCGGGGACGCTGGGGGTGGTGCTCGCCGCAGCCGGTCACCCGGTTGTCACCATCGACCGGTTGTTCGGCGGGATCCCGGCCATTCCGCCGATGCCCCGGCTCCCCTGGTCGGGGGCTCCGTTGACATGGGAGCTGATCACCGAGTTGGCTCCAACCGCTTTGGCGATAGCGCTACTCGGAGCGATCGAATCGCTGCTCTGCGCGGTGGTCGCCGACGGTATGACGGGGGGGCGGCACGACCCTGACGCCGAGTTGGTGGGGGTGGGTTTCGGCAATGTGGTGGTGTCGTTCTTCGGTGGATTCGCCGCCACCGGAGCCATCGCCCGCACCGCCACCGCGGTACGGGCCGGAGGCCGCACCCCGGTGACGGTCGTCGTGCATTCACTGTTTCTTCTCGCCGCCATGCTGCTTCTCGCCCCGCTGCTCGGGCTGGTACCGATGGCGGGGATGGCTGCCCTCCTGCTGGTGGTTGCCTGGAACATGGCGGAGGTTCGCCACTTCATTCGCATCCTCCGGATCGCACCACGCAGTGATGCGGTGGTGCTGCTGGTGTGCTTCGGCCTGACCGTCGCCTACGACATGGTGGTGGCGGTCACGGTGGGAGTCGTTCTGGCCGCTCTGCTGTTCATGCGCCGCATGGTGGAGATCTCGGGGGCGACCTTGATCGGGGGTCCGGAAGGGCACACTGTGTCGGGGCTACCGCCGGGGGTCGTCTTCTATGACGTGGCAGGCCCGCTCTTCTTCGGAGCCGCCGAGAAGGCTCTGGGGGCGCTGGCTGTCGTGGCGGGAGGGGTCCACACCGTCATCATGGACCTGGAGGATGTCCCCGCCATCGACGCCACCGGGTTGGTGGCGCTCGAATCCGTGGTGGAACGCCTGAATGACTCGGGGGTCAAGGTGGTGTTGAGCGGTGTTCGGCCCCAGCCACGGCGTGCCCTCGCCAAGGCCGGGTTCGAGGACCGACCGGGCCGTCTCGAGGTGACCGATGACACCGCGACGACGTTGTCGACGTTCCTCGGCGGCTGACCGGCCTGCCTGATCCAACTCGAACTCAAGTGGCAGCGACCGCCGGTTGCCGCTCGAGTGCGAGGGGAAGGGTCACCGAGAACGTGGTCCGATCGGCGGAGTGGTCGTAGCGCAGTTCGCCGCCCATCCTCCGGACCAACTCGTGCGCAATCGCCAGACCAAGGCCGACGGATCCCGAGGTGAGAGGTGCGTTGCCCTCGTGGATGAATCGATCGAAGAGACGGGGTTCCAGTTCGGGTGGGACGCCGTCACCGTCATCGGTGACGGCGATCACGAAATCACTGCCCTGGGCGCGACCCACGACCGCGATCCGCTTCCCACCGTGTTTGATTGCGTTGGATACCAGGTTGCGAACCACCTGCTTGAGACGGAGAGGATCTGCCAGCACGGGTCCCTCGTCGGATCGCCGGGCAATCACCCGTGACCGGCCAAAAGGCACCAACACCTCGTCGATCAAGCCGATGGGATCGACCGGCACCGGTAGCACGGCGATGTCTCCCGCTTCGACCTTGGCCGCCACGAGCAGGTCATCCACCATCCGCGAAAGGTCGGCTGCTTCTCCCACGATGATGTCCGTCCCTTCACGGATGAGATCGGGATCCGCAAATCCGTCCTCGGCCATTGTCAGGGCCATTCCGTAGATCGCCGTCAGGGGCGTGCGCAATTCGTGACTGAGGTTGGCGATCATCTCGTCTTTGATCCGTGACCGGTCGGTCTCGTGTTCGAGTCGCAGCTCGAGGTCGCGCTGACGTTGGCGGCGGTGCTGGATGGTGCGGAGCGATACCAGGGCCACACCGGGCACGATCAGCGCCACGGCGATGCTGGCGGCCCTGGCCATGGTGCCGGCGGTTCCGTCCTCGGCCGCCAGCAGCCGGAGGGCCTCATCTCGCACCAAGATGGCTTCTGCCTCCATGCGATCGATGGCCGGGAGGACCTCGGTTTTGACCACGTCCCGGGCTTCCTCCCGGGCGCCAGCCCGGATCTGCTCGACGACGCCGGCCACTGCCGGTGACAGTGGTGCTAGGCGCCCCCCGAACTCGGACACCGCGCTGGCGCGTACGTCGAGTTCGGCTGTCAGCCCAATGAGGTCGGCGGCACTGGCGGCCAGTTCCGTGCTCCCAGGATCCGTTCCTGACTCGGCGATGAGCAACGTGAGGGCGAGGGATGCCCGGGTGGCGGTGGTGGCCGTGAGCAGTTCCTCCGCCAGTTGCGCCTCGCGGGCCTTGGCGATCGCCCGGACGGTCTGGTCGCTCTGGGCAAAGAGCGCCGATGAGGAGACCAGGAGACCGGCAAAGGCCATGATGCCCAGGATGGCGGCCAGCATCCGCCTCCGTTCGGACCAGGGGGAGGGTGTCACGCCGTTCCATCGGCAGCAACCGAGCCAATCCTGAGGATCAAGTTCCAAGTCCCAGCTGCCGATGACTCGAGACGTGGGCGCATCAGTGGGCACGGAGCGAACCTGGTACTTGCATGGAGCAACCCTGGCGATGTTGCTGATGACCTTGGCCGTTCCGGCTCTGGCAGCTGCCCCCAGCCCCGAGGACACGATCGCCGCCATCGAGGCCGAGGCGGCGGCGGCCGCCGCCTGGATGGATTCGAGAACTGCTGCATATACGGCGTTTCTGTCCAATGATCCCACCGTGTCGGAGGCCGCTGCCGAACGGGATCGGGCGATCTTCGAGATTTACGCGCGAGCGTTCCAAACCCAGCTGACGGTGTACGGGTTGATGGCCCAGCATCCAGCTGACTCCGAGGTCGCCGCCGCCGGACAAGAAGCGATCTCGGCGGCATACGAGGTCGCCGCCGAAGAGTCTCAAATGACGCGAGAGTTGTACGACGAGTTCGTGGCTGCGCTGGCGGCTGCCACCACCACCACCACCACTCCTTCTACCACCACCACTACCACTTCCACCACCACCACCACACTCGGGCCTGGGTTGCCCCCGCTACCGACGACCTCGACCACTCTCCCCGGTCTGCCCGCGACGACCAGCAGCACCACCACCACCACTCGCGACGCGACCACGGCCGCCACGACTACGACGGACGGCCCAGCCACGCCCTCCTCGGGTTCGACCTCGACCACGATCGGAGCGGAACCAGGCGCAGCGGACAGTCCCACCTCCACCACAGTGCCGACACCCCCCGAGAGCAGTTCCTCAGCGGAGCAGACCGTCAACGGCTCCGATTCCCAGGGATTGCTCGGGAACCTGTCGACCTCGGAGCTGGCCATCCAGTTGATCGGTGACCAGGTTCCGGTCGGCTTGGAGCGGGCCAACCCCGAGAGCAGCAGCCCGTCCGGCGAGCAGGATCTGGAGTTCAGGGTGATTCGCGGTTTGATCAGGCTGTCTCTACCGGCCGCCATCACCGCGCCGCTGGTGGATGTGGCTTTGCTCCTGCGGGCGGTGGTGGCTGCCTTCCTGTCCGGAATGGCCACGCTGGCCTGGCCGGCGGGAACACTGTCGGGTTCCCTGCTCCTGTATGGGATCTGGCGCCGGGTCAGGCGCATTTGAGAAGGCCGGTGGCTTGAAGCCGTGGCGAGCGGGGGGCTCCTAGCATCGGCCTGGCACCGATCGGGAGCGACTGTGGAAGACCTGGCACCGAGACCCGGCGACCTCGAGGCGATCGAGGTGGCCTCCATCGACGAGATTCGTTCGCTCCAGTTGGAACGGATGCGGTGGTCACTAGACCACGCCTATCGGAATTTGCCCTTCTATCAGGGCAGCTTCGATGCAGCCGGTGTCCACCCTTCCGACCTCGTCGATCTCGCCGACCTGGCCCGCTTCCCATTCACCGTCAAGGACGACCTGCGGGACAACTATCCGTTTGGCATGTTTGCCGTTCCCCGGGAGCAGGTCGTCCGGATCCATGCCTCGTCGGGGACCACGGGCAAGGCCACGGTCGTCGGATACACCAGAAGAGACCTGGACATGTGGGCGGATGTGGTCGCCCGCTCGATCCGGGCGGCGGGAGGGCGGCCCGGGCACCTCATCCACGTAGCCTACGGCTATGGCCTTTTCACCGGGGGCTTGGGCGCCCACTACGGGGCGGAGCGGATGGGGTGCACGGTCGTTCCGGTGTCGGGGGGCATGACCCAACGGCAGGTGACCCTGATCGAGGACTTCCGCCCCGACGTGATCATGGTCACACCCTCATACATGCTCGCCATTCTCGACGAGTTCCGGGCCTTGGGGATCGACCCCACCGCTACCTCTCTCAAGGTGGGGATCTTCGGGGCCGAGCCGTGGACGAACGCCATGCGCGGGGAGATCGAGGCGGCGTTCGACATGCACGCCGTCGACATCTACGGCCTCTCCGAGGTCATCGGCCCCGGTGTGGCCAGCGAGTGTGTCGAGACCAAAGACGGCCTTCACATCTGGGAAGACCACTTCTACCCCGAGGTGATCGATCCTCTCACAGGTCAGGTGCTGCCGGAGGGTGAGATGGGTGAGTTGGTGTTCACTTCTCTGACCAAGGAGGCTTTTCCGGTCATCCGCTACCGCACCCGGGATCTGACCCGTCTTCTGCCCGGCACCGCCCGCTCGATGCGACGCATGGAGAAGGTGACGGGTCGCGCCGACGACATGATGATCGTGCGCGGCGTCAACGTGTATCCAAGCCAGGTCGAGGAGTTGCTCCTCATGGTCGACGGGTTGTCGCCGCACTATCAGATCGAATTGACCAGGGTCGACCGGCTGGATGCCATGACCGTCAGGGTCGAAGCGCAGCGTGGAGCATCGGACCGTGGCGAGGACAGGCAACACGCCGGCGCCGCACTGGAGGCTGCCATCAAGGGCCGGATCGGGATCACGGCCACGGTCGTCGTATCGGATCCGGGAACCGTGGAGCGGTCGTCGGGGAAGGCCAAGCGCGTTGTCGACCGCCGTTGAGCCTACGTGCTACTGCCCTCGTTCGCCCGTTTCTCGATCCAGCGGTCCATGTCGGCCCAACAGCGAAACAGCCACTCGGTGACCACGTCGCGATCCTGCCAGGAGTCGGGTCTGGCGACTGCCCGCGCCTCCAGCCTGATCAACCTGCCCTCCGGGATCGCCCGCCACAGATCGGCCAGTGAGTCGATGTCGGCGTAACCGGCATGGCTAACGAAGACCACCGTGGCGTCGGGGGCACCGGCGAGGGCGGCGTGGACCCCGCCCGGCCGGGGCAGGAGGAGATGACGAAGGGTGGAGGCTGCCTCGGCCAGATCGTGTTTGCCCGTCTCCCGGAACCCGGCTACCGCCTGGCTTCGGCGTCCGGTGGTGAAGTTGCCGCCTTCCGGGAAGCTGATGAAAGCCCCCGGAGGCACCATCCACGAGTTGGCCTCGACCACCGCCAGATGATCCTCACCTGACCGGTCGAGGAAGACGAACCCGGCCCGGGCGGCGACATGATCGAAGAACGGATCCCACAGCAGCTTGCCTTTTCCGACTGCCCGGATCATCCGCCCTTGGCGGTTGGCCAGTTCGCTCATCAGGAAGAGGGCATCGCCCGGTCCGGCATGGCGGCTGAGCACGATCAAGGCCGCCTCCCCCGTGTCGGGGAAACGAACGTCGAAACGGAAGTTCAGACAGAGCCGCATGGCACCGGTGATTCCTCCCAGCCACCCTGCGAGTACCCGCTGGTAGGCAGCCACCATCCAGCGGGCACGCGCCCACAGGCCGAAACCGCTCGCCATCCACAAGGCGAAGGCCACCGTCAGCGCCGCGAACTCGAGGAGGCAGAAGGCGACCCCCAACCCCAGGAGGCGGGTGAATCGCCAACTCCGCCGGTCGACCAGGTCGGTGACTGCCGACAGCAGGAACAACCCCGGCGAGACGACGGTGGCGGCCAGGCCACCGATCCACGCCAGTGGGGTGAGCACCAGCCAGCGAACCCAGCGGGGTGGGGGACCCAATCCAAACTCCTGAAGTCGGCATCCAGCGTCGCCCAACTAGTCTGGCAGTGATGGTCAACCCGCGCACCGGTATCACCGCTTTCGTGCTCGGAGGTGGTGGACTGAGGGGTGCCGCCGAGGTGGGAATGCTCAAGGCTCTGGCCGACCTCGGGGTCGAACCGGGGTTGATCGTCGGAACCTCGGTGGGCGCCTTGAACGGGGCGATCGTGGCCTCTCGCCCGCTCGAGCAGGCCGTTCAGAGACTCGAGCTGGCCTGGAACTCAGAGTCGTTCCAGGCGATCTTTTCCGAGGGCCTGGCGGCCCGGACGATGAGCCTCCTCCGCAACCGAACTCACCTACATTCCAACGAGCCTTTGCGGGCGCTGCTCACCCACTGGGCGCCGGCCAGCCGGATCGAGGATCTCGGCGTCCGCTTCGAATGTGTTGCCGCCTGCATCGAGACTTCGTCCGAGGTGTGGTTCGACCGGGGCCCACTGGTCGAAGCGGTCCTTGCCTCGTCGGCGGTTCCGGGGCTTTTCCCGCCGGTGGCGATCGGTGGCCGCCATTACGTCGACGGTGGGGTGGTCAACTCGATCCCCATCTCCCGGGCGATCGAACTGGGTGCCGACGAGATCTACGTGCTCCACGTTGGAAACGTCGATGCTCCGCTCCAACTCCCCCGACATGCCTGGGATGTGGCTTTCGTGGCGTTCGAGGTCGCCCGCCGTCATCGCTTCCACACCGACCTCGAATCGATCCCGGCGGGGGTGAGGGTCCGCGTTCTCCCCACCGGGTCGGATCCAACCGAACGGTTCAACGAACCGGCCCGTCTCCGTTACCGCCACTCGGCCTCGATCGCCGAAGCCATCGAGCGAGCCCATGCCGCCACGACCCGATATCTGGCGGTCGAACGCGCCATTTGATGTCTGCCCCGCTCTGATCGGCCCCCCGGTGTCCTGCGTGCTCTAGTCTCTGCGCCGCACAACCTCGGACAGGAGCACTCAGGCATGGTCGTACTCGCCGCTGAAGGAGGTTTCCAGGAGTTCGTCCTGGGGACTGCCGAATGGACGTGGCTCATCATTTCCGGCGCAACGGCACTGCTGGCGATCTTGGTCGGCTTGGGGCTAGCGCGGGGTGTCCTCGCCGCCGACCAGGGAACTCAGACGATGCAGGAGATCGCCAAGGCGATCCAGGAGGGGGCGATGGCCTACCTCAAACGGCAGTTCCGCACCATCGGTCTGATTCTGATACCGCTGGTGGTGGTCGTCTTCGCCACCTCGACCGAGGTGCTGCGGCCGGATGGGTCGGTGGCGCTCTCGTTCTTCGAGTCAGGCCTCTACCGCACCATCGCCTTTGTGATCGGCTGTCTCATGTCGGGTCTCACCGGGCTCATCGGAATGAGTCTGGCGGTGCGGGGAAACGTGCGGACCGCCGCCGCCGCCCGGTCGGGCTCCCTTCCCGCCGCCCTCGAGGTGGCGTTCAGGACCGGCGGCGTCGCCGGCATGTTCACCGTTGGGCTTGGGCTTCTCGGGGCGACCATCATCATCATGTTCTTCCAGAACACGAGCTCGGCCATCCTGGTCGGGTTCGGGTTCGGTGGTTCGTTGCTGGCACTCTTCCTGCGGGTGGGTGGAGGGATCTTCACGAAAGCCGCCGACGTCGGTGCCGACCTGGTCGGCAAGGTGGAGCAAGGCATCCCGGAAGACGATCCTCGTAACCCCGCCACCATCGCCGACAACGTCGGGGACAACGTCGGTGACTGCGCCGGAATGGCTGCGGACCTGTTCGAGTCCTACGAGGTGACGCTGGTCGCGTCCATCATCCTCGGTGTCGCCGCCTTCCGATCCATCGGAGCGAACCCGGCCCTCGGTTTGGTGTTCCCGGTCATCGTGCGGGCAATCGGAGTGGTGGCTTCCATCGTCGGGGTGTTCCGGGTGAAAGCCACCCCCAAGGACACGTCGGCGATGGCGCCGATCAACCGTGGGTTCCTCACCGCCGGTGTGCTGACCGTCATCGGCACCTTGATCGTGGCGCTGACGTATGTCGGTAACGACAACGGCAACGAGGGGTGGAAGGTGTTCGGTGCGGTCGTCACCGGGTTGGTGCTGGCCCAGGTGGTGAGCCGTCTCACCGAATACTTCACCTCCACCGAAGAGCCACCCGTCCGTGAGATCGCCGAAGCCACCAAGACCGGTCCGGCCACCACCATCCTCGCCGGAATCTCGAGCGGTCTCGAGTCGTCGGTGTGGGCCATCGTCGCCATCGCCGGGTCGCTCGGTGTGGCACTGGTGCTGGGCGGCGGGAACCTGCAGTTCGCGCTCTACCTGGTGGCGCTCACCGGTATGGGGATGCTGGCCACCACCGGGGTGGTGGTGTCAGAAGACACCTTCGGTCCGGTGGCGGACAATGCCGCCGGGATCGCCGAGATGTCGGGAGAGTTCGAGGGCGAAGCGCGCAAGGTCATGGTCAGCCTGGATGCGGTGGGCAACACCACCAAGGCCGTCACCAAGGGTTTCGCCATCGGTTCCGCGGTGATCGCGGCAGTGGCCTTGTTCGCCTCCTTCATCGAGACCATCGGGGCGGAGCTCGGTCTGGAGCTGGAAGGCAATGCGCTGTTCAATGCACCGGAGACTTCGATCAACGTGGCCGACCCTCGCACCTTCATCGGCCTCCTCATCGGAGGGTCGATCGCATTCATGTTCTCGGCCCTCGCCATCCGGGCGGTGGGCCGCACCGCCGGGGTGGTTGTCGCCGAGGTGAGGCGCCAGTTCGCCGACGGGAAGATCATGTCGGGAGAGAAGCGACCCGACTACGGGCCGGTCATCGACATCTGCACCAAGGCCTCGCTGCGTGAGCTCGCCACCCCTGCGCTGCTGGCGGTGTTGTCGCCGGTGATCGTCGGGTTCGGGATCGGTTACGCCGCCCTGGGTGGATTCCTGGCGGCCTGCATTCTCACCGGTCAGTTGATGGCGAACTTCCTGTCGAACTCGGGCGGGGCCTGGGACAATGCCAAGAAGTTCATCGAAGACGGCCACTACGGCGGCAAGGGCTCCGAGAACCACAAGGCGGCCGTGATCGGTGACACCGTTGGCGATCCTTTCAAGGACACGGCCGGGCCTGCGCTCAACCCGCTCATCAAGGTCATGAACCTGGTGTCACTCCTGGTGCTGCCGGCGGTGATCGCCTTGCGCGAGGAGACCGGGATTCGGCTGGCGATCGCCGGAATTTCTCTGGTGGTGTTGATGGTTGCGATCGCCTACTCGAAGCGGTCGACCTCCACCAGTTCCGGAGTGCCCGAACCGACGATGGTCTGAAACCCGCGGCGTATACGATTTCCTCGGTGGATCCGGGTCGTTTCGGATTGGGATTGGCGGCGGTGCTCCTGGCTTGCTGCGCGTCGACCCCACCCACGACGGCTCCCGGGCCGGAACCGACAGTAGATCCGACCCTGGCGCCGGTCACCGTCCCCCCCGAGGTGATGACCACGACCGTACCGGGCGACCAGCCGGCCGAACTGAGGCGGGGTAACGATCCGCTCGCTCCCGGGGCGTACCGGTCGACCGGGTTCAGGCCGCCCGTCACCTTCACGATCGAGTCCGACCGCTGGGTGGTGGGAACACTCAGTGACGGATTCTTCGACATCCAGCAAAACCCCGGGGCACCTGACGTGATCGCCGTCCAGTTCGGCCTGGTGCTGGGGGTTGCCGGCATCGGGGGATCACCGGAGCCGGTCGACACCGCCGCCGCGGCCCTGGCGACTATCAAGGTGAACCCGCGCCTGGTGGTGGTCGGCGAGAGCGAGTCGAAGGTGGGTGGTCTGAGCGGGTTCACAGTCGAGGTCGACAACCTCGGGACCACGAACGCGCCCGTTCTCAGAGTCTCGGCGGGAGTTCTCGGTTTCGATCCGGGCCGGAGTCTGTGGATCTCACTGCTCGACTCGCCAGATGGCGTCGTGGCGGTGATCGTCGGAAGCGCCACGGCGGAACGGGATCGGGCGCTCCGCCTCGCCGAACCGGTGTTGGAGTCGGTGGTCTTTGGTCCTTGACCCACCGGCCGGGTGACAGACCCGGGATGATCTGCCCGGATTGGGGACCTGCCCGGTGCCTGGGCTCGGGACCTAAACCGACAGGCGCCGGTGCCGACGTGACCTCCAACGGAAAGTGCACAAGGAGGTGCCGATCATGTGGGCTACAAGCGACGGAGCGACTGATGGGTAAGGGAACCATCGTCGGAATCATCTGTGGCCTCGGCGGCGTTTTCGTCTCGATGATTCTCGAGGGAGGCGATCCGAGCTCACTCCTGGCGCCTCCGGCCCTCATTCTCATCATCATCGGTAGCTTCGGAGCGGCTTGCGCCGGCATGAAGCTCGAGCACGCTCTCGACGCCGTCAAAGCGATCGGGGCTGCCTTCGGAAACCCTTCCCATGATCCGGTCGAACTGATCGAACGGATGAGCAAGTATGCCGAAACCGCCCGTCGCGACGGCGTGCTCGCCCTCGAGAAGTCCATACCGGACGAACAGGATGAGTTTCTTCGATCCGCCCTGCAGTTGGTGGTCGATGGCACCGGAGTCGAAGAATCCCGCCATGGGATGATCGCCGAGATCCAGGCGGGGAAGCGAGTCTGGAAGCGGCGGGCCGGCTTCTACAACAAGCTGGGCGGCTATGCCCCCACGTTCGGGATCATCGGCACGGTTCTCGGTCTCATCCATACCCTGGAAAGCCTCGGTGGCGACCCGGCCGAGCTCGGCCACCTCATCGCCGCCGCTTTCATCGCCACCTTGTTCGGGGTCCTCTTCGCCAACGCCATCTACCTGCCAATTGGCGCCAAGCTGCAGGCGATCGGCGACCAGGAGGCAGAAGCCCGATTGCTCGTGCTCGAAGGCGTGAAATGGATCGCCGAAGGCAAGAGCCCGCGCCAGATTCGGGAGATGCTGCCCCGGTTCCTCGACCCTGCCGAGCGTCCGACCGACCTCAAGAAGAGCGCCTGATGAGCGGGGGAGGCGGCGGGCTCTTCGAGGAGGAAGAGGAGCACGAGAATCACGAGCGCTACTTGATCACGTACGCGGACATGATCACGCTCCTCCTCGCCCTGTTCATCATCCTCTTCGCCATCGGTCAGACCGACATGGCCAAATACGATCGACTGCGAGCCGGCATCAACAAGGAATTCGGCGGCCTGGCGTTGGAGGGTGGGACCGGAATCCTCGAAGGTGGGTCAGTGCCCGTTGACGAGAGGAGCCCGGATCTGGCCGGATGGAAAGAGGCCCGGCCCACCGGCAACATCGGGTCGCACCTCGATGCCAACGAGCGGTACCTGTTCGAGGCGCAGCTGGAAGAACTGGCGAAGCGGCTGGGGTGGACGGAGGATGACATGCACGTGCGTCTCGATTCCCGTGGCGTGGTTGTCGTCCTCAACACGGATGGAGTCACGTTCTCCTCGGGATCCTGGGTGCTGGAGGACGGTGGCAAGAGCGTGATCGGCGCCCTGTTTGAACCATTGCAAGCGATCGACAACGACATCTTGCTGGCCGGGCATACGGACGATCGTCCGATGACGGGAGGCATCACCAACTGGGAGCTGTCGGCCAATCGGGCCGGGGCGGTCGCGAGATACCTCATCGAGGAGCTGGAGTTCCCGGGTCGCCGGTTGGCTGTAGCCGGCTACTCCGATACGAGGCCGATCCAGACGAACACCACACCCGAAGGGCGCAAGGCCAATCGACGTGTCGAAATCGTGGTCCTGATAGACGAAGCGGCACCGGACACGGAGGTACCGTGACCGGAACATGAGGTCGTCGTCGCCGGTGTTCCCTTCGCGTTCGCCCATCGACTGGTTCCCGGGGATTCGATCGCTTCGGTCATACCGGAGGAGCTGGCTCACCGATGACCTCGTTGCCGGACTGTCGCTGACGGCCCTCCTCGTCCCGCAGGGGATGGCTTACGCCCAGCTGGCCGGTCTTCCGCCGGTGACCGGCCTCTACACGACGGTGTTGTCGTTGCTGGCCTATGCCCTCTTCGGCCCATCGCGGATCCTGGTGCTCGGTCCGGACTCCTCGCTCGGCCCGCTGATCGCGGCCACCATCATTCCCCTGGTGGGGGCCGATGGTGATCCGGGCAAGGCGATCGCCCTGGCGGGAGCCCTCGCCCTGATGATGGGGGTGATCTGTATCGCCGCCGGACTGCTGCGGGCGGGCACTGTCGCCCAGCTCCTCTCCAAGCCGGTTCGCATCGGGTATCTCAACGGGATCGCGGTGGTGGTGCTGGCCGGACAACTCCCCAAACTGTTCGGTTTTGGGGTCGACGGGGACCGTCCCCTGTCCCAGTTGTGGTCGTTCGCAAGGAATCTCGACCAGACTCGGCCGGCGGCGCTGGCGATCGGCCTGTCGAGCCTGGTGGTGATCCTGGGCGTCCGGCGCCTGCGTCCACGGCTGCCGGCGGTGTTGCTGGCGGTGGTGGGTGCCACCCTGGCGGTGATCCTGTTCGACCTGGAGGAGGTGGTGTCCCTGGTGGGCGCAGTTCCGCCCGGCTTTCCCACCATCTCGTTCCCGGCGGTGTCGTTGGCCGAATACGGGACACTGTTCC
>Ga0209798_10001719_pt1 | contig 13025 bp, 16 predicted proteins | sample DOMMetBare3Fresh_FD_187475 | JGI IMG/M metagenome (GOLD analysis project Ga0209798, IMG submission 187475) | Wetland sediment microbial communities from St. Louis River estuary, USA, under dissolved organic matter induced mercury methylation -... | ecosystem: Environmental > Aquatic >...
TCTCGTAGCCGAGGAGCTCGTGCAGGACGAACCAGGTGTGGGCGGAGCGCTCGCCGATGCGGCAGTAGACGTGCACCTCCTGCCCGGGATGCACGTTTCTGGTGGCGTAGAGCGCCGCGAGGTCGTCGGCGCTCCTGAAGGTGCCGTCGTCGCGGACGGCGGTGGCCCAGGGGATCAACCGGGCGCCGGGGATGTGTCCGGCGCGCGAGGCGCCCTCTTGCTCGTAGCCGGGTGGGGCGATCAGCTCGCCGGTGTACTCCTGGGGGCTGCGCACGTCGACGAGCGCGACGCCGTCGTCGTGGAGCCTGGCGAGCACGGCGTCGCGGCGGACGCGGATGGTCTCGTCGCGGTCCCGTGCGGTGTAGGTCGCGCGAGGCCTGGCGGGCACCTCGGTCGTCAGCGCGCGACCTTCCTCGATCCATTTCTGGCGGCCGCCGTCGAGGAGCCGCACGCCGACGTGCCCGTAGACCTTCAGGTACCAGTACGCGTAGGCGGCGAACCAGTTGTTCCTGTCGCCGTACAGCACCACGGTCGTGTCGTTGGCGATGCCGCGGGCGCCGAGCAGCCGCTCGAACTCGTCCCTGGAGACGATGTCACGGACGAGGCTGTCCTGGAGGTCGTCTTGCCAGTGGAGCTTCACGGCGCCGGGAATATGGCCGTCGGCATACAGGTCGGTGTCTTCGTCGACCTCGGCGACGACGAGGCCGGGATCGCCGAGGTGGTCGGCGAGCCAGTCGGTCGTGACGAGCACATCCTTCGCATACCCGGCCATGAGGACGCCGGACGATAGCACCTGCCCGGGGTACGGCATAGGATCGGGCACCGATGTCGGACGTGCATATCGACGCGGTGCTGGACGAGCTCGACCGAACGCTCGAGCGCGGCCCGACGTACCGCGATCTCTACCGCCGCTGGGAGGAACAGCACTGGCTCGCGACCGCGCTCGACTTCGAGCGGGATCGCCTCGACTGGCTGGCGCTCGGAAGCGAGCGCCGGGTCTACCTGCGGTGGGCGCTGACGCAGTTCTTCCAGGGAGAGGAGTCGGTGACGGTGTCGCTCGCACCGTTCGTCGATGCGGCCCCCGATGCGGAGCAGCGGCTCTTCCTGGCGACGCAGCTCGTGGACGAGGCCCGCCACGCCGTTCTCTTCCAGCGTTTCTTCGACGATGTGGTCGGCCTCCGGGCCGAGTCGCTCGCCGCCAGCCTGGAGGCGATCGGGCCTGACGTGACTTCCGGGTTCGGGATGCTGTTCTTCGACGTGCTCGGCGGCGCGACCGAGCGGCTGCGGAGTGACCGCTCGCTGGACGCCCTCGTGCGCGGCATTACGGTCTACCACCTCCTTGTGGAAGGGACGGTCGCGCTTGCCGGTCAACGGCACATTCTCGACTGGCTGCGCCGCGAAAGCGTCTTCCCGGCCTTCCGCGACGGATTCACGTACGTGACCCGTGACGAGTCGCGCCACGTGCAGTTCGGCGTCCTGTTCCTGCGTGACGCGATCGCGCGGGCACCGGCGTCTGCGGCGGCGATCGAGGAGACGGTGCTGGCGTCGCTGCCGGCCGTTCTCGCCACACTCGAGCCGCCGGACGGCGATGACGCCTACTACGAGGCGTTCGGGTTTACACGAGCTTCGGTGTCGGCGTGGGCGCTCGACTCGCTGCGGCGGAAGCTCCGCGCCGTCGGTCTCGAGATCGACGGCCTGTAGGGGAGAGGTCGGAACCTCATCCTAGGGTGAGGCGACCTTCTTGACGGCCGCGTCGAGCTCGTGCGTGGAGAACGCTCCCTCGAGCTTGGCGCGGATCACGCCGGTGCGGTCGACCACGAACGTGAACGGCTCCGTCGGCAGCCGCCAGGCGTCGACCCAGCGATTCGTCCCCTTGGCGGGGTCGTTGCCCTCGTAGATCTCGACGTGGATGAACGCGACACCCTTCGACTGCCAACGCTTCGCGACCGCCTGGACGACCTGGACGACGGGGCCGCACGTGCGGGTCTGGCAGTAAAGAGGCGTCGAGAACGACACCACGAACGGCTGCTTCGCTGCGAGCGCCTGCGCCACCGAGGTGCGCAGGAGCTCCGTATCGGGTGGCCGCGCCGTGGTGATCGTCTTCGCGTCACGGCCGCCCGAGACGGTCGGGTTCCGCACCGGGATGGCCTGGTCTCCGATTGCGGGGGCAGCCGGCTTGCTCTTCACGACGACGTTTCCGAGCGCCTGGACCTGACGTCCGCCTACGGGCTCTGCGAGCAGCCAGTAGGTGCCTGGCGCAGGCGTCTCGACGTGAGCGACGTAGATGTTCTGCGCGTCTGCCTTGGCGCCTCCCGGCACGCCGATCGGCTCGAGCCGGGCGAGGGTTTGCTGGTAGGGCTTCTGTTTCAGGCCGCGGGCCATCCAGACACGGGCGGTGGGCCGTTCCACGAGCCGGGATTGCTTGTCGACGATCAGGAACGAGACACGGTTCGTCCCGGGGGCGAAGTCCGAGGTGCCTGGCACGATCGCCACGTCCACGCCGGGGGCACGCCAGAGCGCCTCCAGGGTGCCTGGAGGCGCTGCGGTCGTTGTCGTCTTCGAATCCCCCTCGCTCGACCCGCCGCCGCTGCCGCAGCCGGCGAGCGCGAGTCCGCAAGCGAGTGCCAAACCACTGGCGATGAGGGCCGCAGCCGGGCGCATCTGCGCCCGAGTCTAGCCGCAGTCCCGCAGCGCCCTAGTGGCCGTCAGACCAGGTGGGCCCGAACTGCCGGATCCTCCCGATCACCCCGGCGAACAGCGCCAGGTTGGCGAGGAACAGGATGAGCTTTGCTCTGTGCACGTGTCTTGCCTCCTTCATCAGAAGCGGATGTCCTGGAGCGCCTCCGCGGCGTTCCGGTACAAACGCGCTGCCTCTTGGTCGTTTCCCCGACGACCCGCGAGGTCACCCAGCGCGACCCACGCCCCCGCCCTGTGGCTGACCGACGCCAACTGCTCGAACGCGGCGTCGGCGGCCAGGAAGCACTCCTCGGCCTCGTCGAGGCGTCCCCGTTCGAGCAGCGACCGGCCCAGCACGAGCTGGGACTGGCCGACCTCGTCGAGGAAGTCCTCACGACCCTCCAGGAGCTCGAGCGCCTTTCGTGCATGCTCGTCTGCTCCGTCGAAGTCGCCGAGGTGCAGGTGCACCGTCGCGAGGCTGCCGAGCGCCTGAGCGGCGTCCGGTTGCGACTCGGCTTCGACGGCGAGAGCGAACGAGGCCTTCAGGTGCTCGATTGCCTGTTCGGGCTTGCCGAGGAGGTGGTGCAGGCCGCCGAGGTTGAGCATCATGCGGCCCACGTTCCGCTCGTCGTTGAGCTCCTGGTAGAGCGCCTTCGCCTGTTGCGCGTAGTTGCGCGACAGCACCCAGTGCCCCATTCGCTCCGCGACGAGGGAAGCCTGGAAGAACGTGTTGGCGATCACCCGGCGGTCGTCCATCGCCTGGGCGAGCTCGAGCCCGCGCTCGACGTCCTCGCGCGCGGCCTGGAAGTCGCGCTGGCGCCGGCGGCAGCGGGAGCGCCAACCGAGGATGTCCACCTTGAGCAGGTCGCACGGGAGCTCGGAGCGCTCCGCGAGCCCGTAGGCCTCGTCCAGGAGTGCGACTGCCGTGGCGATGCTCGAGAGCTTGTAGCGACAGACGCCGAGACGGAAGAGCACGTCCGCCCGGTCGACGTCGGAGAACTGCGGGCCCTCGGTCAGCTCACGGGCCACGAGCAGCAGGTCGATCGCCTCGCGCGTCGCGCCGCGCTGCACCTGCGCCCAAGCCTCGCCGGAGAGCGCACGCACCTCGAGCTCCACCGACCCGGTCGCGCCCACCTCTGCCCGGACTGCCGTGAAGAGCTCGGTGGCCTCGTCGTACCGGTGCCCCTCGGTCAGTGCTTCCGCCCGTGTGAGCAGCGCCTCGATGCGGCCACGCTCGTCCGTCGAGACGCCGCTGCCGAGGAATCCGGCGTCGACGCCGAGCCGACCGGCGAGCCAGGCGACCGTCTCTTCGGTCGGCCGGGTCTTGCCGCGCTCGATCTGGCTGATGTACTCCTTCGAGAACCGCTCGCCCGCGAGCTGGGTCTGCGTGAGGCCGGCCGTGAGCCGGAGCGAGCGCAACCGCTCGCCCAGACGGGACGTGGGAGCGGCGGACGTCCTGAGGACAGTGTCGTGCGGCGCGGCGGATTCCTTCATCTGGCTCTCAGTCAACGTGCTCCACCTCTCTCCCGCACTCCCCTGAAAGGGGGAACGAGGGCGCCGAACGCGTGATCTGCTGCGTGAAGCATAGGGTATCGCAAATCACTTGACCGAGTTACTTGACTTTTTGAGCCGTGACTCCTAAAGTCTTGTCTACCAAGCACCGAGCCGGACGCCAGGCACGGTGTGAGGGGCGCACCACCCGGAGACGGCGAAGGCGCACGGAGAGCGTGTCTGGGCCGCAGAGCCACGATCTCCTGCCAACGCCCCCCTGTGGGGTTGCCTCACTCGAAACGCCCCCGGAAGCCGCAGCCGGGGGCGTTTCTCTGTCTGGGGGCGGCGCCCGTAGGATCGGAGCCATGGCCCGTGCCCGCATCCAGAGCCCGTTCGGGCTGGGCTTCCGGGCGATGGCGCCTCTGTGGCTCGGCGTGATCCCGTTCGGTCTCGCCTACGCCGTCACGGCGCGCGAGGTGGGCCTCTCGGTGCTGGAGACGCAGGCCCTGTCGGCGCTCGTTTTCGCCGGCAGCGCCCAGGTGAGCGCCGCCGGACTCTTCGGGGCCGGCGCGGGCGGCCTCGAGATCGTGCTGACCACGCTCCTCCTCAACGTACGCCACGTCCTGTACGGGGTCTCGCTGGCACGACGGACGCCGCTCACCCGCAGGCAGCGCCCCGTCGCCGCGTACTTCCTCACCGACGAGGCGTTCGGTGTGGTCACCGCCGCGAACGACCGGCGCTTCGCCTTCCTGCTCGGGGCCGAGCTGAGCCTGTTCGTGACGTGGAACCTTGCGACGTTCGGCGGCGCCCTGCTCGGCGCAGCGATCCCCGACCCCGAGCAGATCGGCGTCGACCTGATCTTCCCGCTCGCGTTCCTGGCGCTGCTCGTGCCCCTCGTGAGGACGCGAGCCGACCTGAGCGTGGCAGCCGCCTCCGGCGCGCTCGCCTACCTGCTCTCGCGAGAGCTCCCGGGCGGTTTGCCCATCCTCGTCACCGGCATGGTCGGCAGCCTGCTCGGCGCCTGGCTGACACGAAGGCAGCCGCCGGACACCTCCTTCCATGCGGACGACGCCGCCCGGGAGGTCGCGTGACCTTCTGGCTCGTGGTCGTCGGCATGCTGGCGGTCACCTTCGGCTCGCGGTACGGAGGGCTCGCCCTGCGCGCCGAGCTACCGGCGTTCTGGGTGCGCTTCCTCCACTTCGTCCCCATCGCCGTATTCGCAGCTCTCGTGACACCGGCACTCGAGGGCCCCCGCCACGAATGGGGCATCCGCCTGGCGGCGGCGGGGCTCGCAGCCCTCGCAGCCTGGCGCACGAAGCAGCTCTGGGTGGCGATCGCGGTGGGCATGGTGGCGTTCTGGCTCTTGCGCCTGCCCTTGTAAGGCGGGCGGCGCACCTTCTCATGAAGGATCGGTGAGGAGCCAGCGGTAGCGCTGCGTTGCGATCGCGGCGAAGTCGTCGTGGGAGAGGACACCGCCGAGCCGGTCGGAGAAGGAGACGAGGAAGCCTCCGGCGAGGAAGATCCACGCCTCCGCGTCGGGATCGCGATCGGCGTGCACGCCGCCCGCCGCCTGGGCACGCTGGATCAGGCCGGCGACGAATGCGTGAACCTCGCGCAGGTGATGCCGGACGACCTTCTGGATCTCGGCGTCCTCGGACGCCTCCGTCACGCCCTGGATCCACAGGTTCGGCAGCAGCACGCGCTCGCGCCGCAGGCGCATCCCGGTCTGGCCGACGGCCCGGACGCCGTCGGCGTCGCCGAGCTCCGCGAACTGCTCCTCCAGCGCACGACGAAACCGGCTCCACGCGTCGTCGAGGCACGCGAACCACAGGTCGCGCTTGGACGGAAAGTGGCGATAGATGATGGGCTCCGAGACTCCCGCCTCGCGCGCGATCTCCGCTGTCGTCGCGCCCGCATAGCTCGTGGAGGAGAAGACGCGGAGCGCCGCGGCGACGATCGCGCTGCGCCGCTCCGAAGCCGACAACCGCGCCTGCGCGGGGCTCTTCTCGATCATGCGGCCTCGACGAAGGAGTCGGCGCCGGCGGCGTGAGGACGGGCGTGGCTGCGAACCGTGAGCACGGCGACGAGCGCTGCCGCAAAGGCGATCGCGGCGGCCGTGTAGAGGGCACGGTGGAGCCCGCTCATGAACGCCTCCACCCGGCTCCCACCGGCCGCGAGCGTCGTGGCCGACTCGGAGGCGAGGATCGCCCCCATCACCGCGATCCCGAGCGCGCCGCCGACCTGGCGGAACGTGTTCAACATCCCGGAGCCGACGCCGGACTTGTCCACGGGGACGGAGCTCAGCGCAGCTGCGGTCATCGGTGTCATCGTGATCGCCATGCCGACACCGCCGAGGATCATGCCCGGGAGCAGCGACCAGTAGGCAGAGTCGGATTGCAGCTGCGCGAACACGAGCAGGGAGAAGGCGACGAGAGTCATCCCGCCGGCCATCAACCACCGTGAGCCGAGACGGTCCGAGGACCTGCCCGCAAGGGGGGCGACGACGATGATCAGGACGGTCATCGGCAGGAACGACGCGCCCGCGCGCACCGCGCTGTAGCCCAGCACGTTCTGCATGTAGAGCGAGATGAAGAAGAAGACGCCGAACATCGCGAGGGAGACGAGCAGCGCCACCACGTTGGCACCGACGAAGGTGGCGTCGCGGAACAGCGTCAGGTCGAACATGGGCAGACGCTGGCGCAGCTCGAGCGTGACGAAGGCCGCCGCAGCTGCAGCCGCGAGGACGAAGAGACCGAGAATCGTGGCCGACGTCCAGCCGTAGCTGTTCGCCTCGATCAGCGCGAAGACGAGGGCGAACAACGCCACGCCCGACGCGAGCAGCCCCGGCAGGTCGAGCCGCTGCTCATGCGAGGTGTCCTTCGACTCCCTGATGATCACACGCGCGCACACGATGCCGAGCAGGCCCACCGGCACGTTCACGTAGAAGATCCAGTTCCAGCCGATGTGCTCCGTGATCAGGCCGCCGACGAGAGGGCCGATCGCGAGCGCCATCGCCGAGACTCCGGCCCAGATGCCGAGTGCGGCGCCCCGCTCCTTCGGCGGGAACGTCGCCGTGATGATCGAGAGGGTGGCCGGCATCATCAACGCCGAGCCGACCCCCTGAACGACGCGCGCCGCGATGAGCACCTCGGCGCTGCCGGCGAGGCCGCAGAAGAGCGACGAGATCGTGAAGATCGCGAGACCGACGAGGAAGATGCGGCGCCGTCCCAGCATGTCGGCGAGCTTGCCGCCGGAGAGCATCAGCACGGCAAAGCTGAGCGCGTACCCCGTCACCACCCACTCGAGCTCGGAGACGCCGATGCCGAGATCGCGCTGGATCGCCGGCAGCGCCACGTTCACGATCGTGTTGTCGAGCATGATCATGAACAGGGCGAACGCGACCGCTGCGAGCGTCCACCACTTCCTGTTCTCCTCCGCCAGGATTCTCGCCTTCATCCGTTCCTCCCGATCGTCTTGTTAGTGCGCACTAGGTTAGCAAACGCTAACTTAGAAGGCGCGCCGCCGAGCTGCCGCCTCGTTAACGGCGGCTGAACGCAGGGCACACGTACGATCGCACCGATGCCCGTCTACATCTGCCCCAACTGCAAGCACCGCTCCGTCGACATCGACGGCTACGAGGGCTTCAGCTCCTCCGACGCGCTGCAGTGCCGCCGCTGCGGGTTCGGCTTCGTCTACCAGCTGCTCGAGGACTTCTACCCCGCGCCCTCCACCGGCTTCGTCGTCTGTGACCGGGAAGCCCGAGTGCTCGCCGTGGGTCGCGGCGTCTTCGAGCTGACCGGGTTCCAGGACGCCGACCTGATGGGCCGGGACGTCGCCGACGCGCTCTCCCTCTCGGACGACGAGGCAATCGGCGTGGTGCGGGAATGGGGTGTGCGCAAGCTCGGACAGCAGCTCGAGCTCGTCACCCGCGCCGGCATCCGCAAGCCGGTCACCGTCGACCTCTTCCCCGCCTACGACGAGGACGGCGGACTGCTCGTCGGCCTCACGCCCCGGTCGAGCTGACGGACCCCGGCCCCGGCGCGGCGGGACTGATCCACAGCTGGCGTGAGACGGCGATGGGGCCGCCGTCGGAGCCGTACAGCGCCGTGGCGGCATGCCGCTTGCGACCATCCTCGTCGAGTGCCCAGCCGACGACCACACACGGCTCGCCGTCCCGCGGCAGCCGGTCGATGCGGGCGGTGATGCGGGCGAGCAGCGGCTCGCCCCTCCCCTCGCCGTGAAGCGCGTACGCGCCCGGGCAGTCGATCGCGGCCCACACCGTCTCCGGCGAGACCTCGCGCGCCACCCATGTCGCAGCGACGAGCCCGGCGCGCCCCTTCACGTCGCCCGCATGGATGGCCAGGCCGTCTCCGTCTGGACGAATGCCGCAGACGAAGCACTCCGCGAACTCCGGCGCGCCCCAGCCACCCGACCGCCGGCCCGCCTCGACGGCCTCGTCCCACGACGGTGGGGCCGGCGGTTGCACGCCCGGTTCGGCGAGACGCGCCTCCGCGACGAGCGACTCACCGTCGAACAGGAGTGCTCGGTCACCCTCGCGCCGAACCTCGAGCGGCGTCTCGAGCGGCGGCGGCAGGCGGAGCGTCACCTCCACCCCCGTGGCAGCGAGCGTGCGCGCGAGCAGCCCAGCCGCATAGCCGCCGTTCGCCGACGTCAGCGGGCCGCGATAGCGACGGGCGATCGTGAGGAAGGCTCCCGGCATCCAGGTAGAGTGGAGTTTACGCCTCGCGGTCGCAAACACCTCGGCCCCGAGCGCCGCCCACAATCGTGAGGATCCGCCTGTGAGGCTCGCACTCGCACAGCTCAACGCCGTGGTCGGCGATCTCGACGGCAACCGTGCCAAGATCCTCGACGCGCTCGCCGACGCCCGCCGGGAGGGCGCCGACCTCGTGCTTTTCCCGGAGCTGGCAGTCACCGGCTACCCGCCGGAGGACCTGCTGCTGCGGCCCGGCTTCCTGAAAGCGGCCCGGGCCTCGCTCGAGCAGATCGCCGCGGCGACCGACGGGATCACGGCCCTCGTGGGCTGCCCCCTCTTCGACCGCGATCTCGCGAACGCGTGCGCCGTTCTCTCCGGCGGCGAGCTCCGGGCGTTGTACCGCAAGCACTTCCTGCCGAACTACGGTGTGTTCGACGAGCACCGCTACTTCGCCGAGGGCCGTGAGCTCCTCGCGCTGCGCCTGGGGGATGTGCTCGTCGGGCCGACCGTGTGCGAGGACATCTGGCAGCCGGGCCCGCCTGCCACGGATCTCGCCCTCGCAGGCGTGCAGCTGCTCGTGAACGTCTCGGCCTCTCCGTTCCACGTCGGCAAAGCAGAGGAGCGCGAGGAGATGCTCGTCACCCGGGCACGCGACAACGCCTCCTACCTCGCATTCTGCAACCTGGTCGGCGGCCAGGACGAGCTCGTCTTCGACGGCCACTCGGTCGTGCTGGACGACGAGGGCGAGGTGATCGCGCGGGCGCCCGGGTTCGAGGAGGCGCTGCTCGTCGTCGACGTCGACCCCACGGAAGCGATCGGCCGCCGGCTCCGCGACGTGCGCCGGCGGGAGCTCGAGCGATCGCGCGAGCAGCCGCCGGACGTGCCCGTCGTCGAGCTGCCGGCGCCCCGGGCACAATCGGGCGAGGCGCCCCGAACGGTCGTCCCCTTCGAGCCGGAGCTCGAGCAGATGCGGCTCGCCCTCGGGCTCGGCGTACGCGACTATGTGGAGAAGAACGGCTTCCGCGAGGTCGTGCTGGGCATCTCCGGCGGCATCGACTCGGCGCTGACGGCCGCTCTCTGCGTCGACGCGCTCGGGCCGGGTCGGGTGCACACGGTCTCCATGCCGTCCCGCTTCTCGTCGGAGGGCACGCGCGACGACGCGCGGGAGGTGAGCGTCAACCTCGGTGTCGACTTCCGGGAGATCCCGATCGAGACGGTGCTCGGCACCTTCACGGAGGCACTGGCACCCTCCTTCTCCGGGCGTGAGCCCGACCTGACCGAGGAGAACCTGCAGGCGCGCATTCGCGGCACCCTGCTGATGGCCCTCTCCAACAAGCTCGGCTGGCTCGTCGTCTCGACCGGGAACAAGTCGGAGCTGGCCGTCGGCTACGCGACGCTGTACGGGGACATGGTCGGCGGCTTCGCTCTGCTGAAGGACGTGTTCAAGACCGACGTGTTCCGGCTGTCGCGGCACCTGAACGAGCGCGCCGGACGGGAGCTGATCCCGGCGACGACGATCGAGCGCCCTCCGAGCGCCGAATTGCGCGCCGACCAGCGCGACGACCAGTCACTGCCGCCGTACGACCTGCTCGATCCGGTGCTGGAGGCGTACGTCGAGCTCGACCGCTCGCGGGAGGAGCTGCTGGCCGAGTTCGACCGCGCCACGGTGGAGAAGGCGCTTGCGCTCGTCGACCGCGCGGAGTACAAGCGACGCCAGGCGCCTCCCGGCGTGAAGCTCCGACCGCGCGCCTTCGGCCGCGACTGGCGCCTGCCGATCACCAAGCGGACGCAGGCCTGACGAGCCGGCCCAGTCGCGCCTGGGGACGAGAAGTCGCACAGACGACACAAAGGGTGTCTCCCTCCGGGACACACCCTCCGGGAGACACCCGGCCCGCAGGCGCTTCGGCAAGCGGTCGTGTGGAGAAGAAGGTGCTTTCGTGGCGCAGTTGACGACTCGTATAGGTAAGTGTATGCTTACCGTAAGTGGTAGCTTACGCTAATGCACTCGACGCACTCGGCGACCCGACTCGGCGCCGGGTGCTCGAGCTCGTCCGCGAACGGGGGCCGGCGGCGGTCGGCACGATCGCGGGCGAGCTCCCCGTCAGCCGGCCCGCCGTCTCCCAGCACCTGCGAGTGCTGCAGGAGGCGGGGCTCGTAACCTGCGCGAGGGAGGGCACGAGGCGCCTGTACACGGTCGACCCGGGCGGGCTGCTGGAGCTCCGCGCCTGGCTCGACGGATTCTGGGACGACGCGCTGGGGCGCTACAAGCGCGCAGCGGAAGGGAGCAGGAGATGAGCGAGACAGTCACGGTGGCACCGCTCACGAAGTCCGTGCGGGTGGAGTGCGACGTCGAGCACGCGTTTCACGTGTTCACACGCGAGCTCGGCACCTGGTGGCCACTCGACACGCACGCGATCCACGAAGGCCACGTCCGCGAGGTCGTCTGGGAGGAGCGCGAGGGAGGCGAGGTCTACGAGCTCTCGCACACCGGCGAGAAAGCGCACTGGGCCACCGTGCTCGCCTGGGAGCCGCCCGCCCGCTTCGTGATCGCCTGGCACGTCAATCCCGAGGCGCCGGCGGCAACAGAGGTCGAGGTGCGCTTCAGGCACGAAGGCGGCGGCACGCGCGTCGTGCTCGAGCACCGCAACTGGGAGCAGCTCGGCGAAGGGGCGTCGGCCGCGCGGAGCGCCTACGACGGCGGCTGGGACACCGTGCTCGGGAAGTATCTCGCCCACCTCTCGTAAGCGCAGCGCAGCGCGGACGTCTCGCGAAGCACCCGTGAGACGCCACGCAACGGGGCTCACACGCCGGCGTCGACTGGCGCCGGCGGTGGGCCGTGGACGACGAGGTCGCGGACGAGCTCGGGGAGCCTGGCGGGGGCGAACTGCTCCGTCGTCCGCGCGAGCTCGTGGAGCGTCCACCACCGGATCGCGAAGACGTACTCCCGGTTGAGACGCTCCCAGCTGAGCTGCGGCGTCGGCTCGAACGCCGGCGAGCGCACGAGGAAGTGCCGTTCGCGCTGACCGTCCCAGCGGCCTCCGATGAAGGGCACGATATGGAGGCGCTCCCAGATGGCCGGCCCGATCGCCGCATCAACCAGGCCGGCCTCCTCGGCGAGCTCGCGCCGGAGCGCATCCTCGTGCGTCTCGCCCTGCTCGAGGCCACCGCCGGGCGGTGCCCACAACGCCTTCGTCGGGAACTCGAACCGGACGAGCAGGATGCGATCTTCCGGATCGAGCACGACCGCGCGCGCTGCCTCGCGAATACGGAGCTCATCCACGAACGAGCTCTCGCAACTCGACGAACCACCGGAGACGGTCTGCCCAGGGCACGGCGGCGTTGGCAGGCGAGGTGGAGGGGAGGACGAACAGAGCGGTCTCGCCGGCCCGTCGCCGCTGCAACCCGTGCGCCGGTCGCTCCCCGAAGGCCCCACGGTACGCCTCCTTCCCGACGAAGCCGATCGCCCGCGGTGCCAACTCGAGCGCGATCCGCTCGATCCGCGAGGCGCTTCCCTCGAAATCGGCCTTGCGCAGGTCGCCCGAGCCAGGCGTCGTCCGATAGGCCGCATTCGTGAGCCCGACGCCCAGCGACAGCAGCCCGAACTGCTCCGCAGGGTCGTACAGCCGCGGCGTGAACCCCGCTGCTGCGAGCAGGCGCCAGAAGTCGTTGCGCGGATTGGCGAAATGCGCGCGAGCCGCATCTGACACACGGCCCGGATTGATGCCGCAGAAGACGACGTCGAGACCGGGCCCGAGCACGTCCGGCACGGACGACGGGGTTTGCACGTTCACGTCAGAGATCCTCGCGCTCCTCCGAGGCGAAGAGTAGGCCGCTCAGGCCGCTTCTGGCTCGCGCGCGTCGAGACGAGCCTCGAAGGCGATCCGGATCCGCTCGGCCAGGATGCCGGGGCTGGCCAAGCCGGCCGGGTCACCCGGGCGCACGATCTTGACCGTGTCCTCGCCCCCCCGCCAGCCGTAGCAGCGCAGGTAGCACTCCTCCTCGCTCAACGGACGCAGCCGCCCCATGTGCCAAGACCGTAGGCGATGGTCCGGACGGTATACCCTCGCAGCATGTCCGCACGCGCCCGCGTCTTCACCTACGACGTCTCACTCGACAGCGCCTGGATCGCGAGCAGCGGCCAGGG
>Ga0209798_10001721_pt1 | contig 13020 bp, 9 predicted proteins | sample DOMMetBare3Fresh_FD_187475 | JGI IMG/M metagenome (GOLD analysis project Ga0209798, IMG submission 187475) | Wetland sediment microbial communities from St. Louis River estuary, USA, under dissolved organic matter induced mercury methylation -... | ecosystem: Environmental > Aquatic > Freshwater...
GCGCGGGCGCCCTCCTGCGCTGCGGCCAGGGCGACGCTGCGCGCGTAGTAGTGCAGCCCCGCCTGGACCACGATGAACAGGAAGGCGAGCAGAGCGGGGAGGAGGACGACCAGCTCCACGGACGCCGACCCGCGATCTCTCGCTCGCGCGCCGACCTGGGACCGCATCAGGTGGTCAGATCTTCCCTGCGTACTTGGCCACCCCGGCGGCCAGGGCGGCCACCGCAGCCACCGTGATCTCCGCGATCGCCGGGGCCGGTGCCGTCCTGCGTGAGGACCAGGCCCTGGCCGTGGCGGCACTGTGTGAATCAACGGCGGGTGAGCCCGCTGCCCGGGTCCTCGTGGTCCAGGCCACCGGCTGGGGCAAGTCGGCCGTCTACTGGGCTGCCACGGCGATCCGACGTAGCGAGGGTGCCGGTCCGGCGCTGGTCGTCTCGCCGCTGCTGTCCCTGATGCGTGACCAGGTGCTCGCGGCCGGCCGGGCCGGGCTCCGGGCGGCAACGCTGAACTCCTCCAACATCGACTCCTGGTCACGGGTCGAGGCTGCGCTGCGCGCCGACGAGCTCGACGTCCTGCTGGTCTCTCCGGAGAGGCTGGCCAACCCGGGGTTCGGCCGGCGGGTGCTCGACGAGCTGGCCGGCCGGCTGGGCCTGCTGGTCATCGACGAGGCCCATGCGGTGTCCGACTGGGGACATGACTTCCGCCCCGACTACCGGCGGGTCGCCGACGTCCTTCAGACGCTCAACCCCAAGACCCCTGTGCTGGCCACCACGGCGACGGCCAACGCGCGGGTGACCCTGGACGTGGCTGCTCAGCTGGGCGAGGCGACCCTGGTCCTGCGTGGTCCGCTCGCCCGGCGCAGCCTCCAGCTGACCGTCGTGGACGCGCTCTCCCCGATCGAGCGGTTTGCCTGGGTGGTCGATCACCTGCCGCGGCTCGTCGGCGCCGGGATCGTCTACACCCTGACCGTGGCTGACGCCGAACGTCTCGCTGCCGCAGTGCAGTTCGTCCACGGGGACAGCTGCCCGGTGGCGGCCTACACCGGGCAGCTGGACTCGGCAGAGCGGGAGCGGCTCGAGGACGCGCTGCACGCCAACAGGCTCAAGGCGCTGATCGCCACGTCCGCCCTGGGCATGGGGTACGACAAGCCGGACCTCGGCTTCGTCATCCACGTGGGCTCGCCTCCGTCGCCGGTCTCCTACTACCAGCAGGTCGGCCGCGCCGGCCGCGGCATCGACCACGCACTGGTGGCACTGCTGCCCTCGGAGGCCGACGCCGGGGTGTGGAGCTACTTCGCGACGGCGACGATCCCCGAACGGGTCCAGGTCGAGCGCCTGCTCGCCGGGCTCTCGGCCTACGAAGGCGGTCAGCCGGCGACCGTCCCCGCGCTGGAGGCTGAGACCGGGCTCCGGCGCGGACGCGTCGAGCTGATGCTCAAGCAGCTCGCCGTGGACGGGGCGGTGGATCGGGTCGAGGGTGGCTGGCGCCCGACGGGGGTCGAGTGGGTCTACGACCAGGAGCACTACGACGGGATCATCGCGACCAGACGTCGCGAAGCGGACATCATGCGCGCGTACACCCGCGGCCAGAGGTGCCTGATGCAGCTGTTGCAGGAGTCACTGGACGACGCCACCGCACAGGAGTGCGGGAGGTGCTCGGTGTGTCTTGGTCATCTGCCGGAGCCGCTGCGCGGCCGACCCGAGCCTGGCACCGTCGAGGCGGTGACCCGTCGGCTCAGGGGCGAGGTCACCGTTCTCGAGCCGCGCAAGATGTGGCCCGGGGGGGCGTTCGGCACCAGAGGTCGGATCCCGCCGGGGCTGATGGCTCAGGCAGGCCGGGCCATCGCCTACGCAGACGCGCCGGAGTGGCGCGAGCTGGTGGCCTCGACGTTCGCGCGGGACAACCCGCCGGCCCGCGAGCTGTGCGAGGCTGCGGTGGCTGCCTTGGCTCACTGGCGCGGGTCATGGGCGGCTCGTCCGGAGCTGGTCGTCTCTCTGTCAACGGCCGGCTATCCCCTGATGACGGGGGGGTTGGCCGATCATCTGGCCGCTGTGGGCAAGATGGTGCGCGCCGACCTCGCTGTCGCCGTCGATCCCGACCGATCGACGGACCTGTCCTCGGCACAGGAGGCGGCACTGTGGCGGGACGCAATTCTCGTCAACGACCAGCTGGCGTCAGCGGTCGCCGACAAGGTCGTACTGCTCGTGGTCGATGCGTCCTCGTCCCTGTGGCCGATCACCGTCGCTGCGGCGCACCTGCGTGCGGCCAAGGCGTCGATGGTGCTGCCGCTGCTGGTCCACCGTCGTCCCTGACCGGATCCACCCTGAGGGTGTCCGTCAGGGTGGATCAGCCCTTCCGTGGCAGGCATGATGGCCGTCATGCCCAACCCACCCGAGGCAGGGTCTGCATCACCGGCCGGGCTGAGCGCCCGGCTGGGTGCCCGAGTCGTCCTGGCGGCCGCGTCCCTGGCCGTGCTGGCGGTGCCCTTCGCGCTGACACTGGAGCTGGTGGAGGATCGCTGGCCGCCGCTGCTGCGGGCCGACCGCGGTGCTCGCGACAGCCTGAACGGCTATGCGGTCAACCACCCTGGGTTCGTCGCCGCGATGCGGCTGATCAGCGATGCAGGGTCGGCACCGGTGTGGATCGGGGTGCTGTCAGTGGTCGTGGGCTGGCTGCTCTGGCGCCGGCTGCCCCGGCTCGCCCTCTTCGTGGTGACCACGGCGGTCGGGTCCTCGCTGCTGAACACGGCGGTGAAGTCGGCGGTCCATCGGCTACGTCCGGTCCTGGTACACCCCGTCGCCCACGAACATGGCCTCAGCTTCCCCAGCGGGCATGCCCAGTCGGCGATGGTCGGGTACGCGGTGCTGATGATCGTCCTGGTGCCCATGCTGCGCGGAGCGTGGCGCAGCATCGCCGTCGCGTGCGCTGCGACGGCTGTGCTGGCGATCGGGTTCTCCCGCATCGCCCTGGGTGTCCACTTCGTGTCGGACGTTGTGGGTGGTTTCCTTCTGGGGGCGGCCTGGGTTGCTCTCATGGCGGCTGTGTTCAGCGTGCGCGTCGATCTCTGGGGTCGGGTGGACGGGAAGCAGTATCGGTCAGCCGCAGGCTCGCAGTCGCTCGGTGGCCCGACCGGCCGATAGGAACTGGTCGACGAGCTGTGCCAGGACCCTCGCCGAGTCCCCGCGCTGAACGTCGTGACCTCCGGGCAGCATTCTCAGGGTGGCGTCCGGGATCCGTCCGGCCAGGACCCTGCTGTTGGAGGGTGGAACGACACGGTCCCGGCTGCCGCACACGACCAGGGTTGGAGCCACAATGGCGCCGAGGAACGGGATGCTCGACCAGCTCGACACGGCGAGGGACTGCCACAACAGGCCCAGCGGGTCCGGGAGCGGCCAGGTGTTGCCCTCGACGGGGCCCCCGATACCGCGGAGGATGGCTCGACTCGTGCCAGGTGTGGCACCTACGCCGCACGAGGTGGCGACGAGGATGAGCCGACGCACCCTGCCCGGGGTGTCGTGAGCGAGCTGCTGGGCGACGGCACCCCCGTGGGAGTACCCGAGAATGTCTGCATCCTGCACGCCTGCCGCGTCGAGCACCGCCATCGCGACAGCGCCCAGCCCGCGGATCGACAGCGGTTTCAGCGGCGTCGGGCTGCCACCCACGCCAGGGGTGTCGAAGCTGATGACTGTTCGCCCGGGCAGCTCCCGGGTGAAGGGGTCCCAGCTCTGGAGCGGCCGGGTCATCCCGTTGATCAGCAGGAGCGGCTCACCCTCGCCCTGAACCCGGATGGCGATCCGCAGGCCGGACACGGAACGCAGAGGCGAGTCGAGGATGATCGTTCGTGCCGAGCTCATGCCCGAACACGTACGTAGCTGCCGGGCGCGCTCTCGATCACCGGGTGGTCCTTGCTGCCCAGCTTGCGGGGAGCGGCGACCTTGGGCCCGCCCTGCCTGGCGATCCACTTGGCCCAGTCCTCCCACCAGGTGCCGTTCTGCAGCGTGGCGTTGTCCTTCCACTCCTGGGGGTCGCTCGGCAGTGCGTCGTTGGTCCAGTGCTTGGCCTTCGGGCCGGGCGGGTTGACGATCCCGGCGATGTGCCCCGACGTGCTCAGCACGAACCGGTTGTTGCCGCCGAGCAGCTGGGCGGTCTTGTAGCCCGAGACCCAGGGGACGATATGGTCGTCGACCGCGGCCAGGACATAGGTGTCGACATCGATCTTCGCCGGCTGGAGCTTCTGCCCGTCGATCTCCAGCTCTCCACGCGCGAACTCGTTGTTGAGGTAGCAGGACCGCAGGTACTGCGAGTGCATCCTGGCCGGCATCCGGGTGCTGTCCTTGTTCCAGACCAACAGGTCGAAGGCCGGTGGCTTGTTGCCGAGCAGCCAGTTGTTGATGACGTAGCTGAAGATCAGGTCGTTGGACCGCAGAGCATCGAAGGTGTGCGCCATGTTGCCGGAGTCGAGGAAGCCCTTCTTGGCCATCTGCTTCTCCAGGCCGGCGATCGTGGGCTCGTCGGTGAAGACGCCGAGGGCGCCCGGGGCGCTGAAGTCGGTGTGGGTGTTCAGGAATGTGGCGGACTTGATCGAACCATCGCCCTTGGCGGCGTTGTATGCCAGAGCGATCGCCGTCAGCGTGCCCCCCAGACAGACCGAGAGGGTGTTGACCTCGGTGGCGCCGGTGATCTCGCGGACGACCCGGACTGCGTCCAGGGGGCCCTGATGCAGGTAGTCGTCGAAGTTCAGGTCACGCATGCTTGCATCGGGGTTGCGGTAGCTGATCGCGAAGCAGGTGTGCCCGTGCTGGACTGCCCACTCGATCAGGCTCCTGTCAGGGGCCAGGTCCATGATGTAGTACTTGTTGATCCACGGCGGGCAGAACAGCAGCGGCACCGCGTGCACCTGCTTGTCCGCCGGCTCGTACTGGATCAGCTCGATGAGGTCGCTGCGGTAGACCACGGCGCCGGGGGTTGCGGCCATGTTGACGCCGACCTCGAAGCCTGTGCTGTCGACCTGTGAGGGCCACCCTCCGTTGTGCAGAAGGTCGTCCAGCATGTTCTTGGCACCCCGGACGACGCTCTTGCCTCCGGTGTCGAACGCACGCCGCACGGCCGCCGGGTTCCCGGCGAACGTGTTCGTGGGCGACAGAGCCTCCACGATGAAGCCGGCCGCGAACCGCGCCTTCGTCTGCTCGGTTGGATCCAGGTCTGCCGCATCGAGGAGCTCGGTGACCATCTGGCTGCTCAGCAGGTACTGCTGTTCCAGGAGGAAGTAGAGAGGGTTGTCCGCGAATGCGGGGTCGTTGAAACGCCTGTCAGATCTGGCGGGAGAGAGCGGACCGGGCTCATCGATGCCCACCGCGCGCGCTCCTGCCGCGCGCACTGCTGCAGCGAGGCCGATCGCCAGCCGGCTGCCGGCCGCAGCGGTCCCAGCCGGGTTCTTGGCCAGGGCCCCACCCGCAGCAACCAGGGAGCGCAGGAACGCCACCGGATCGGCGCCGACCAGTGGGTCCTCGGCAACACCCAGGCGGTCGAGAGCGGATCGCCCGGCCGACTCGATGGTGTTCACGGCTGACTCGAAGCTATCCAGTGGACTCATGATGTCGAACTCTCCTCATTGGCATGCGAACAAAAAGGAACTCACTGCTGCACCCGCGGGTGGTTAGACGTCTCTGCCGGTTTCCCCGACATAGCTTCGGTAGACGCCGAGCAGAGCGTGGCGTTGGGCGTCGGTAAGCCGCCGGTCGGCCCGGATCGCGCTCTCGGTGGCCTCGTCGTCCGGAGTCTCCTCGGGGCTGATCAGTCCTGCCTGCTCGAACAGCGTCTCCGCGGACACGTTCAGGGCCTCACCGATCGACTTGAGCACTCGCACCGAGGGCTCGTGCAGTCCGCGCTCCACCTGGCTCAGGTAGGGGTTGGAGACCTTGGTCAGCACGGACAGCTGGCGGAGCGACAGATTGGCCATCTGTCGCTGCGCCCGGATGAAACCCCCCAGAACTCGTCTGGCGTCATCCTCTGCCGTTGTCATCTTCTCTGCATCTTCCTGCGTCGAGCCAGTTCCCGGCTCGGAGCCGAAGCCGAGATCCGGATCAGCTCGTCTTTGCGGGGACGAACGCGTTCGTCAGCCGTGTGGCGAAGTCGCGCTGCGCTGCGAGCAGGTCGGCGGCAACATCAAAGGTGAACGTGGTCGCGGTCCCGATGCCGGGCGCGGTGGGGATGCCGGGGATCTTGGGAAGGTCGGACAGATGATGGACCGGCAGCACCGAGATGGCCTTGACCCAGGACTCGGCGGCGTCGATGGACAGCTGCTGACCCTGCTTGACGGTGGCGAGCAGCTGCTCGTGGATCTTCCGGGCAAGTGCGGGCATCTCGTTGGTCAGGGGCGTCTCGCTGGTGGTCTTGGTGTTCGGTGTTACCACGGTGAACTCCTTGGGAGTGTTGGTTGGGAGTGTTGGAGAATGCACGGCGTCGCCGACACGCGAGAAACATACCTACCGAGTGCTTGGTATGTCAAGCATCGGTAGGTATGTTCCTGACCTGTCTGCTCGCTACATGTCCAGGCCGCCGTTGACGCCCCACACCTGGCCGGTGATGTACGCGGACGCGTCCGCAGCCAGGAAGTGGACCACGCGCGCGATCTCCTCGGGCTGGCACAGCCGGGCAACCGGGATCTGTGACCTGATCTTGTCCAGCACCCGCTCCGGCACGTTCTCCAGCATCTCGGTCGCCACGAAGCCTGGTGTCACCGTGTTGACGGTGATGCCGATGCCGTTGTCCACCAGCTTGCCCGCCTTCGCAAGGATGCTGGCGGCCTCACGCGCGAGGGTCTTGGTGAGTCCGAGCATCCCGGCCTTCGAGGCGGCGTAGTTCGCCTGGCCGATGTTTCCGGTCTCGCCGATGACCGAGGAGACGAAGACGATGCGACCGGTCCCGCGTTCGACCATGTGCTCCAGCACCGGCTGAGCCATGTAGAACGAGCCCGAGAGGTTCACCGCCAGAACGGTGTTCCACTCTTCGACCGACATCTTCAAGGCCATCTTGTCCATGGTGATACCGGCGTTGTTGACCAGGATGTCGATCCGGCCGTGCTCGGCGAGCACCTCCTGGACAACCCGACGGCAGTCCTCGGGGTTGGAGACGTTGCCCTGGTGGATGCTCGCGCGGCCGGGGCCGTTGAAGTCCCGCTCGAACTCCTTGGCGAACTGCTCTGCGCGGTGGCGGTTTCCGCTGTAGCCGGCGGCAACCGAGGCACCCTGGCTGGCCAGGCTCCTGCAGATCGCCGCGCCTATGCCCCGGGTTCCTCCGGTTACCAGAGCGACCCGCCCGGCGAGCTTCTTACCTATCACTCCGTTGGTTGTCTCGAGAACATCTGTGGTGACAGTCATCTGAGTTCCTCCCATGCCTTGCCGAAGAACCCTGGCAGATCGCCGAGCCCAGCGTGTGACACGCCGCCGTGGTGGGCACGGTCACACCAGTGCTGGTGCGGCGTCCATCGCCCAGGGCTTGATACGTGGGTGTCGCGTGCAGTATGTCGCGATAGTCGCCGTGTGGCTAGGGTCTCAATTTCAGCGCGCGCGACTGGTCTACTGCCGTTATCGTGGCCTGCGACCCGGCCGTCAGTCCGGACGTTCTCCGGCGCCCCAGCCGGGGACAGATGATGCCGGGCAGCAGTCCCATCGAGACTGACCATCGAGACTGACCATCGAGACTGACCATCGAGACTGACCATCGAGACTGAGTACACCAATGAGGTCGGGCAGCAGCCCCATCGAGACTGAATACCCCAAAGGATGTGGCATATGCAGCCATTCGTCGTGAATCGTCATGAGCGGATTGTGTTTCCCTCGAACTTCCTCCCGGAGCTCGACCTGTCCGTCATCAACAGTCTCGAGCAGCTCGACAGCGTCATCCGGCGCGACTTCGAGGTCAAGGCCCCGACCGGCACGGAGATCTTGCACCGGGTGCAGGAGGGTGCCTACACCACCCGTTATGAGCTGATGCGTGACGTGGCGCTCAACCTCTTCTGGACCAACCGCTTCTCGACCACGCTGTACGAGAAGCGACCCACCCGATGGGCTGACGTTCCCCGCAACCGCAGCGATGTCTACATGCCGATCGTCACCCCATGGGAAGACGGAGACCGCAAGATCGCCGCTGTGCTGGGTGCCTACGAGACCTTGGCGCCCACCTGGAACCGTGAGGTGGAGGACCGCATCTTCGGGACCCTCTTCGACGTGTTCGGCCATCGCAGGCACCACGCCACCGATCTGCCCACCATCAAGCCCACCGTGGCCGGGATCATGTCCGATCCCACCAACCTGACCTTCCGGCTACCCGTCTACGACCCCGACTACCCGGTCTACTCGTTCGACGACATCGTCGACTGCGCGGAGGAGGTCCCCGAGCTCGAGGCGCTGAGCCGCTGGGCCAGGGTGCTGCACAACCAATACCCCTGGGATCGCTCTCAGGGAGAGCTCGTAGAGGTCGGTCAGCTGCGCGACGAGGACTTCGTCGTGGTCCTGCACCCACGCGACCAGGAGGTTAGAAGCTTTCTGCGGCGCCTCGAGACCGGTGTTGCTCCCGGACACGGTGCCAGAGCCAGGGAGGCCGCCCAACCGGTGCGGCCGTACCCGTCGGTGAACGTGCGCAGCCAGTTCTCCGTGATGCCCCGGATCGAGGCGATGGCCGTGGTTCACGGTGAGCGGGTCTGCAGCAACGAGGACCTGATCCGCAACTCCGCCTACAACTGGTCGCCGATGACGGCAGACGAGATCCTTGCCAAGACCGGCATCGAGCAGCGACGCTACACCTCCAAGAGCCTGGAGGAGATTGCGTTGCAGGCTGCCCAGGCCGCCCTGGCTCACTCGGGCCGTGGACCCGAGGAGATTGGGGCGGTGCTGGTCTGCACGTGCACGAGCACCCGGATCATTCCGTCGGTCGCGACCTGGATCTCCGGCCAGCTGGGCATCTACCAGACCCACGCATCCTGCGACATCATCGCGGCGTGTGCAGGAATGGCCTACGGCCTCTCGGACGCGACCCGGATCCTGCAGGAGGTGCAGCGTCCCGTGCTCGTTGTGTGCGTGGAGAAGTTCTCGGACAAGATCGGGAACGTCCGGCCATCCCGGATGATCTTCGCCGACGGCGCGGCAGCCTTCGTGATCGGGGTTGCCCCGCAGGGTGACCCGCCCGACATCGAGTTCTTGCAGACCTACGCCAGCGGTCCGGCGAGCCAGGTGAACTCGATCATCTGGCCCAACCCCGCCTTCGACAACAACATCACCGTGTATGGCCCGGAGGTCAAGTCGCTGGCGGGACGCTACCTGGAGCAGATGATCGATGAGCTCAAGGTGCTCCCGGACCCCGATGGGCTGGAGGCCTCGCTCCTGGAGAGCATCGACCTGATCGTTCCCCATCAGGCCAACAAGACGATGGTGATCGACCTGGCGCTCAAAGCGGGACTCACCACGGACAGCCTCTACTTCAACGTCGAGACGGTCGGCAATGCCTCGTCGGCCAGCATTCCGCTGGCCATCCACGACGCGGTCCGCGACGGCATCATCAAGGAGCCGATGAGGATCTTCGCGCCGGGCTTCGGCGCGGGTGCTGTGGCCGGGTACTGCGTGATGCGCATCGACCCGACCGTCGTGGCCGTGTCTGCTGACCTGCCGGGAGGGTTTGACGAATCTGCCGCCGCAACCGTTCAGCCGACTCCGGCTCCGTCCGCGGACGACACCCAGCTCGCGTTCGGCTAGGTCCGCCGGGTCCCGCTGTCCGGGTGGGTCCGCCGGGGTTCTCGTAGCGGGGTGGTCCGGGAAACCGGCACCCCGCTACCGGGCACCCACTGTCCGGCACCCGATCGCGGGGGATGTCAGATCGCGGCGACTCGTTGGAGGTAGTTCAGCGAGGCCCAGCCGAACGGGATGGGCAGCCAGTAGGTCGCCAGACGGAACAGCAGGACGGACGACACGGCGATACCGGGGCTCAGTCCCACCGCGACGAGCCCGGCCGACAGCGCTGCCTCGACTCCGCCCAGCCCGCCGGGCGTCGGCACTGCGGAGCCGATGATGGCGCCAGCGAAGTAGACGACCGCGACAGCCGGGATGGAGGGCGTGGCTCCGAAGGCACGTGTCGCACAGGTGAGCGCGGCGACGAACGACAGGTCGAGCAGCAGCGCTCCGCAGAACAGGGTCACCACCTTGCGCGGGTCCTGGAAGATGGCGATGACCCGCGGGACCACGCGGCGCAGCAGCGGCAGAAACCGCCCGAGGATGAGTCTGCGACCGGCGGGCACCGCAAGAGCCAGGAGCAGCAGGGCCACCACGACGATCAGACCGATGATGGCCGGCAGCGGTGGCGTGAACGACGCCTGTGGTCCGGTGCCGGCCAGAACGCTGGAGATCAGCAGCAGGACGAAATAGCTGGAGAACTGGGCAAGCTGTGCCAGGCCGACGCTGCCGCCGGCAACAGCGGGGTCGATCCCGGCTTTCTGCAGATAGCGCAGGTTGAGCGCGATGTTCCCGATGGCCGATGGTGCCACGAGCCCGCTGAAGGCGACGGCAAGCTGGGTCAGGTAGGTGCGGATAAAACTGAGCCGTGCGGTCACCGCACCGGTGATCACCAGCGAGGCTCCGGCGATGGTCAGGGCGGTGAAGCCGACGACCGCGACGGCCCACTCCCACTGGGCGTCGGCCAGGACCTGCCCGATGTTCACCTGGGCCAACTGGGTCAGCAGCAGGTATGCGGCAATGCCGCCGCCCAGCACTGTCACCAGCGTGCGGGGGGTCAGGCGTCGGAGCTCGATCGTCGTACTCGGCTCTCCCTCGGGGGCCAGGTCGAGCACCAGCTCGCGGATCTGCCGCAACAGGCCCTTGCGGGTTCGTAGCGCCGATCGGGTCGAGGTGCCCATCGCGACGCTCTGGAGAAGTGGCAGGGCCCTGACGACGGCCTGGCTGCCCAGAGATGACACACCGCTGGCCACAGCCCTGCGCGGCCCCACGAGCAGTGCCAATGTGGTGAGCAGCTGAGCCACGTCGATGCGCAGCGGGAGATCGGCAGCCGCGATATCGCCGGTCCCGGTCGTGCTCAGGGCCGCACGCCCGCGCTCGTCGATCAGGAGATTGCCCAGGCTCAGCCCACGATGGGCGATCTGGGCCCTTTGCAGGAGCGAGAGCAGATGCCAGAAGGCGGCCAGGTCGGTATCGGTCAGGGACTTGGCCGTTGTGCTGTCCAACGGCACGCCTGAGGGTGGCCGGTAGGCCAGGACCGCCGCGAACGGCCCAACCTCAGCGGCTGCGAGCAGCTCTGGCGCGTGCACCCCTGCCCGGGCCACTGCCATTGCCATCAAGGCATGGTGCTCGACTGCGGCGCGGACGGTGAGGGACGGACCCCGGGTGGACGGTCCACGCAGCCGAAGCCGGCGCAGCAGGCGCCGGCTCGCAGCAGAGCCGAAGGTGTCGCGGTCAAGCACCCTGACGATCAGCGGCCCGCCTGGCCCCGACCCGGCATACCGTCGTCCTGCCCCGGGCGCCGACTCGATCAGCTCCAGCCTGGTGATGTCGAGCCCGCAGCGGATGAGGGCGTCGGCGACAGCGGTGCCGGCCGGGCGGTTGGAGGCAACGCCCCAGACGAGGTGAGCCATCAGGCCCACGGCCCACCCCAGCATGGCGCTGGCGAACAGCGCGAGTGCGGTGACTCCTCCGGAGAGGAACCCCGACAGCATCGCCGATCCCACGACGATGACCGCAGCTCTTCGGAGCACCGATCGTCCGCCAACTCCGGACACGGTGAAGAAGGCGACGCTCGCAACGATCAACCCGTCGACGGGCTGGGTGCGGCCGTCTTCGGGCAGTCCCTTGGTCAACGCGGCGAGCACGGCCCCGAGGTGGCCATCCAGAACCAGCCGCTGCAGCACCAAGGCCAGCATGGCGCCCACGCCGGCGGCGATGAGCGCCTCGAGAAGCTGCCAGGACCGTGAGCGCACCACCAGGTCCACGCCCCTGACAACCAGCAGGGCCAGGAGCCCGATTCCACCTGCCCAGCTGATGAGCTGCAGCAGGACTCGTGACAGACCGCCCCCGGCGCCGACGAGATCCTGCTCGAGGCCGGTGGCGGTGCCGACGGCGAGGGTGCCAAGACCCACAGCGCCGAACAGCACCACGAGGGCGAACAGCAGGGCAAACATGTCCAGAGGACGTCGGACGCGTCCGCTGGGCGGCTCGATGACCTCGACCTGGCGCCCCTCACCATGAGCGAGCGGGATCTGGGTCACCCCCACATACTGCCGTGATCATCCCGACTTGTCGTACTGCCACGCAGCGGCGCCTCTGCTCGGCCGGACCGATGCCGTGGACGGGAACGGGCAGCTGCCCAGAAAGTGCGGCAAGGCCTGCGACGTCGTACCGTTGAAAGTGAGCGTCCCGGGGGGCTCACGTCGGAGCACCCGAGGTATATCCCGACAGGCCGCGATAGACCATCACCGGTTGGTCACTGTGCCGTTTCGGGGATGTTCGGGAGGCATGTCGGTGGCTACCGTTCAAGGTCGGGAGATCACGCGCTATCCGGAAGGAGCCAGCCGTGGCGAGTGGAGGGCAGTACCCGTCGCGATTCTCCACGAGCACTCGCTGTGCGGCGTCCGCTGCGGGCCCCGGAACGGGTGCCGGGGGGGATTGGCCGATCCCGGAGAACCCTCCGACAATGCACGTTGTCGACCTTCGCCAACACCATTCGCCGGGCTCCTTGCCGCGGAAAGGTGCCAGGTGGGGCGGTGCTACTCTCGCGGGAACAGCGACCCATCTTCCCAGACGACCCACGCCGTGGCTGCTGCGCGGGGCGTCTGTGTCACTTGACAGGCATTTCCATGTTTCTGAACGACGAAGATACCCGAGGAGTCCAGGATGAATTTTGAATTGACCGAAGAGCAACTGCTGATCCAGGAGATGGTGAGGGAGTTCGCTGCAGCCGAGATCGCTCCGATTGCCGCCGAGATCGACCGCAACCACCGCTTCCCCGAAGAGCTGATTCCCAA
>Ga0209798_10001722_pt1 | contig 13018 bp, 10 predicted proteins | sample DOMMetBare3Fresh_FD_187475 | JGI IMG/M metagenome (GOLD analysis project Ga0209798, IMG submission 187475) | Wetland sediment microbial communities from St. Louis River estuary, USA, under dissolved organic matter induced mercury methylation -... | ecosystem: Environmental > Aquatic >...
TAAGGCAGGCGGTGAGGGATGCGCCCCCGTAGCTCAGGTGGACAGAGCAGAGGTTTCCTAAACCTTTGGCCGGGTGTTCGAGTCACCCCGGGGGCGCCAGCTTCCTCATCCGTTCGATATATCGCTCGACGTCCCTCCGCCGGAATCGCCATTGGTTTCCGCTCTTGAACCCTTTCACTCGCCCGCGCCGCGCCATGTCGTTCACGACATCGGGGCTGAGATCGAGAAGGATCGCCAGGTCGCGCGTCTTGAGAATGCTCTGTTTGCCCTCGACGTTCATGGGCCCCTCCACGTGGGGAACAAACACATCTTTCCAAAAAATAACATAACGTTATATTCATGTAAACAGATTTTACGTGGCCGGAGAAATTACATTTAAACCTTTTATATCATGAACTTATAAGATAAACCGGGAAATGGATATGAGAGTAATCCTCTATACTGCGGTCGGAATACCCCTGCTGATCGCAGACGCCGTTCTTCTGTGGGCGCTCCCGGTGCGGATGGCGAGCCGCCTCACATCGCCCCAGGGACTGATCCTTCTTTTCGGTTCGCTCGCCTACCTCTTCCTCCATTTCCTGCTGCGGAAACCTGAGCGGATGTATCTCTGGGGACACGAGTTCACGCATCTCTTCGTTGCGAAACTCTTCCTGCGGCACGTGCACGGGTTCCACATCACCTCGCGCTCCGGGGGAAAGGTCGTGATCGACCGGACGAACGTGGCGATCGACCTCGCCCCGTATGCGGTGCCGCTCTACAACATCGTCGCGCTCCTTCCGGTGACGTTGTTCGCGGGGGAAACCCCTTACGCGAGGAAGATCTATCTTTGTGCCGCGGCATTCCTGTTCACGATGCACCTCTGCTTTTCCGTGGAGGGGTTCATCGACGGACAGCCGGACGTGCGTCGCAGCGGCCGGATCTTCTCCCTGGCCGTCGTTCTGCTCCTGCTGATGTTGTGGACGCCGATCCTGGCGGCGGCGGGGACCCAGGGCGGATTTTCCGGCCTTCCCGTTTTTTACCGCGAGTGGCTCGCCAACGGCATGGAGGCGACCCTCGGTCTTCCTGTGCGCGTCCGCTCCCTTCTTTCGCACCGTTTCCTGTAAACTGTTCATCATGGTGAAAACCGAAGAAAAGCGTATCCGACCGGGAGATCTTTTCCTGCTCGCCATCCTCCTCTCGAACCTGGTGTGCGGCGTGGGCCTCATCGGCGCCTTGCGGGCGGACCTTTCAAAGGACCTGGTCGCGGCAGAAAGCACGCTCGCCTCCTCGAAGATCAGCGCTTACCTTTGGGGAAAGATCCTCCGGTTCACCTCCACGGTTGAGCAGAGGAAAAGGGTGGGGGAGTACGCGCCGCTCAATGGGGACGGCAACGCGCTTTCCGTCGTCGACGATCTGCCCGTCGATTGGAACTTCCAGCGCGTCCGATCCGGGGCCGGGGAGTGGCTTTCGATCTTCATGGGGACGCCTCGGGAACTTCCGAACCGCGGGCACGTTCTCCCGCTCGGGATCCTCGTCGCCGGTGCGACGGGGCAGAACCAACGCTACATCATCGGGGTGATTTCCCTCGCGGACGTCGACGGATACCTGGGGGACCTCCAGCGGAGAGGAATCCTTTGCAGGATCGTCGATCCCGAAGGAAACACCCTGTTCGGGGCAACCGGGGGGTTCCCGGTTCGCCGCGTTTCCGCTTCCCGGTTCGCGGGAGGGGCGACGGTGATGGGCGGGGCGCTCTCCAGGGAATGGTCCCTGCAGACGCACATTCCGAGCGCGGGTTCCCGCCTGCCGTTCATGCCGCAGGCGGTGCTTGCAACATTCTTTCTCCTGAACATGGCCACCCTCGTCTACCTTCGCCAGCGCTTCATCCTTCCCGCGGAGGCGGCGTTGGAAGCGGTTTCGGAAACCGTCGTCGCGCAAGGCGAGACCCTTCCCCCCCGTGCCGCTCCCGCGTATATCGCCGGGGCCGTCAACAGTCTTCTGTCCCGTTGCCGTCTGGAGTGGGAAGAGGAGAACCGGTCGGTCCGGGAGGGCACCGAGCGACGCCTTCGGGAGATCTCCGAATCCCAGAAGAATCTGGTGTCGCACCACCGGCTCACCAAAAAGATGCTCCAGTCACGCCAGGCCGACGAAATCCTGGAGATCCTCCTCGCCGGGGTCACGGAAGGGTACGGGTATTCGGGGGCGTTGCTAGGGAAGGTCTCCGCCGACGGGTACCTCGTGTTCCAGGGGGAGACCGATCCCGTCTCGGGAAATCCGCTGCGCATCCCGCTGTGGAATCCCGGCTCGCTGCTGGCGCGGACGTTCTGGTCCGGGAACCTGTTCCACGCATCCCCCCGGGAACTGGCGCATCTTCCCGAGGAGGCGTCGATTCTGGGTTCCTTTCCCGTTCTCTGCCTTCCGGTCGTAAGAAACCTCATGGTGCGTTGCGTGGAGGTGAAGAATTGCTCGGACCGGACCTGCCAAAACTACCATTCCGAGAACCTGAAGTGCTGGTTGAGGCATATTCCGCAGGAGTTTTTCACAGGGGAGGGTGACGCCGAGGTCCATCGCGAAGCGATCACCGCCTGTCTCCGATGCGAAGTTTTCCCGCCCTCCGCCCTTCTGGTGGTCCGGAGCGTCGAGAACGGAAAGGTGTTGAATCGGGAAAATTCCGTCCCCCTTTCGAACCTCGCATCGGAAGCCGAGCATGCCCTCGAAATGGTATCCCTCTACGATAATATGAAGAAAATGGCGATAACGGACGGATTAACAGGTCTTTTTAATCATCGAGAATTCTATCAATCGTTGCGGAGGGAACTCGAGCGTGCCCGCAGGTACCGGCATGCCCTGTCGCTTCTCATGATCGACGTGGACGATTTCAAGCGGTTCAACGACCGGTTCGGTCATCCTGCCGGCGACTTTGCGCTTCGGAATATCGCGGACCTTCTACGGAAATGCGCCCGGACCACTGATATCATTGCGCGGTACGGGGGAGAGGAGTTCGCGCTCATCCTTCCCGAGTCGACCCCTGGCGGGGCCCTGATGGTCGCCGAGAGGATCAAGTTGGAAGTAGCCGGTCATAACTTCATCCAGAAAGCGACACAATCAGTACATCTAACCGTAAGCATAGGGATTTACAACTCAGAAAAAGGGGACGTCACCGAAGATCAGATCGTGTCGCTCGCCGATGAGGCTTCCTACATCGCAAAAAAGGGCGGGAAAAATCAGATCGTCGTGAAGGCGCCTGCCTGATGGACGCGTCGAGGGAACACGAGCACCGTTTCAAGGCGGCGGTCGAGAAAAACTTCGACCAGAGCGCCGACGCATACGACCATTTCGAGGATCGTCACCATCTTTTTGAAACATTGACGAAGCGGCAACTCGAGTTGATCGAACCATCGAGGCCCGAGAGGATACTGGATGTCGGGTGTGGGACCGGAATCTCCACGCTGGCTCTCCATCAGGCCATGGCCGGGCAGTCGCCGAACATCTACGCGATCGACATCAGCGAACGGATGCTCCTGCGGGCAAGGGAACGTTGCAAATCCCTGTTCGGGGTCTATTTCATAAGGGGAGACGCGGAAAACCTTTCGTCGTATTTCAACGAGTCGTTCGACGCGATATTTTACACGGCCTCGATTTTCTTGTTGCCCGGCTTCGCCGAATCGTTGCGGCAGTCGTGCAGTCTCCTCGTCACCGGAGGAGTGCTTTCGATCAGTTACTATGCGGGCCTGTTCGACGAAACAGGAAATGACGCGATTCGGGTGGCGTTCCCGGAACAGAGATACCAGTACGGAACGGTTCCGATCGGCGACCTGGTGTCCTGCCTCGAATCGCTTCCGGGGACGCGGACCACCCGGATCGATTTCCGGTTCGAGGTCAGTCGCGAATTCCTGTTCGACTTTCTTTCGATCCCGGCGCAATCCGCCGGTCTTTTCCCGAAGATCCCGTACCTGGAACGGATCCCGAAGGTCCGTGATTTCTGCGACCTTCTTGTGGAGAGGGTGATCCCGGTTTTCATGGGTTGGGAGTTCCTGATCGCGCGGAAGCGGTGATGGTTCCCGCCCTTCAAATATTTGACATAATATACATTACCAGACGTTATGTTCCCGTCTCGGAAGGCGCGATTCTTCAGACATGCCACATCCTCTCCGCGAAATCCTTTCCTGGAAGCTCCGCCGAAAACGTTCCGTAGATCGGCCACCGCTCCCCGAACGATTCCGCGATCTGGATCGTTATGAAGAACTCGAGTCGTTCGTCGTTCCTGCAATCGAGAGCGTCGAAAGGTATCGCCAACTCAAGTACCTTCCCGTAAGCGGCGCGAACGGTACCTGGATCCGTTGATGTGTTCCCCGGGGATGACGTTCTCCCCCCGGATTCCCCGATTTTCATAAAGGAATGGCTGAAACGACTGGTCATCGGGTCAAGGATGCAATTGAACTTGACGGATTTCAGCTGGAACAGGATCTCGAGTTCGATTTCACGCACGTTCTCAAATGCCACCTTGTCCAGGTCGAAGCGGAAAAATATTTCATCCACGCTGAAACCGTAATAGAAACAGGACAAGAGCAGATGCCCGGCACGATGCATCGTGCCGAATCCAGGGGCTGGAACGACCTTCATCGCTGAATTCCATTCAAAATAGGAGGACACCTCGCCGTCGATCAGGGGCTGAATGTAAGATCTCGGGGCGGGAATCACATTCTTTTCCTGCACGATCCTGTCGGATTTAATTATTGGAATATCTATTGAATCCGGAGGGATAACTCCCATTTCCTTATAAGCGGCTTTTATATTATTCCGAAAAAGGCGATCGAATTCCGGACCGTGAGGTGTGTAATGATCGTCTCCATACCACCAGCACCAGTCGGAGCCTTCGGCCACCAGGAGGTACTCCCGCGCCTTTTCCAGACACGAAGGATCCACATTCCCTTCTTTGGAAGATATCTTTTCTTTCGAATCGAAGAGGGTGCGAGCACGTGAGAGCATCTCCCAGGCTGCGTGGTCTTCCTGGTGACCGATCCAGATGTGGAAGGTACCGTCGATCCAGGATCCCGTCGGGACGACGGGAAGCTCCCTGACCTCACCGATCCCCTCCAGCGCACCGGATAATGTTACGAATTCGATATTCGGCCTTAACTTTTCGAGTTTACTTAATAATACATTGAGGAACAATACCCCTGAATCGTGGAAATATTCCCAGGCGTTTTCGCCGTCGAGGATGACCGGGATAACGTATTCATTGCCGGAGTTACTTGATGTTACGGATGCCAGCCGATCATATATTCCTTTGATATTATAGATAAAATTATTCGCAGCATCGTGCGCATCCCAACGGGAATATTCGAAACCTATCAGGTCGGACAGATGATGGTCTCGGAAGAATATCGGAATCGATCCGCACTTCGTCACCGCCGCGTACGGGCGATAAAACCAGTCCGGTTCAAGGGGTATTCCTTCCGGATCCCTCCTCACGGCTTTCCCGAACGCCCGCGCGAGGAGGATTTCGTCCGTCGCCGCCCACCGGAAACCGGTCTCGCAGGCCATCTCGAGGGCCGCGGGGCTGATCGAACCTTCCGAAGGCCACAGTCCGACCGGATCCGCCCCGAACAGGCCATGGAACACTTCCCTTCCACGTTCCAACTGGGTTCTGGCATCCGCCGGCCAGGAAAATGGAAGACCGGGAAGCGCAGCCCCCGGGAGGGCGTCGAGCGCGGATCGGTTGTCGATGAGGAGCGGGAGGATCGGATGGTACATCGGGGAGGAGGACAGTTCGCCTCCGTCTTCCCGGGAAAGCTTCCGATACTCATCGATGACCCGCCCCATTACTTCGATCTGGTGATCAAGCACGTAAAGTTTCTCCCGCTCCGTGTACCCGCTTCCTTTTCGCCAAAGGCGGGAGAGTTCCGGATCCTCCTCGCGGAACAGCGGATGAAACCAGGTCAGATTGAACAGGGTGGCGAGATCGGTGTACTCCGAGGCTCCGTACCCGCCTGGACCGCCGTTCTTCCTCGTCAGGGAGCGCAGCGCGGCTTCGTGCCGGCGAAACAGGTCGGCGAAACGGGGCTGCGGAAGGATCATCGTGGGGGCGTACGCGGAGAAGAAATTCCGGAGGAGAAACTCGTTCTCCTCCTTCGTCAGATCGAGGGCGTTTTTGCGGGATACCGATAGAAATACGTCATCCGCGCCGTTCTCTACGTAATCCCTTACCTGGACGAGCAGTGAAGGAACAAGGTTCACTGTGTGCCGTACGCCCGGGTGTTTCCGGAAAATCACCGGGAGCGAAGCGTAATCCTTGATCGCGTGAAGCCGGACCCAGGGAAGGATGTAGGATCCCGTTTCCGGGTCCTTGTAATACGGTTGATGCATGTGCCACAGGAAACATACCCGAAGCTTCATCCGCGCGATCCCCCCGGGGGGAGGTTACTCCGACTGCGCCAGTTGGACTTCGACCAGGTCCCGGAGGGGGGTTTCCGGGTTCTCCTTGAGGATGAGGCGGTACAGCGCCATTGCCTCGGTCTTTTTCCCGGCGAGCCCAAGGACGCGCGCTTCGCCCATTCTTGATTGGGTCTTCAAGTTCGCCTCGGCGACCGCTGCGGCGTCCCGGTACGCTGCGGCCGCGGCGGGAAAGTCCCCTCTCGCCTCGAGGGAACTTGCGATCCCCTGCCGAAGGAGATACTTCATGATCCCGGCCTCTTTTCCGGTGGCGATTCCTGCCCGGAAGTGCGTGACCGCGAGATCGTAGTCGCCGCGAAAAAACGCGATGCTTCCGAGGTAGTACAGGGAGTACACGGTGGCTCGCGTGTTCGGATGCGTGCTGACGTGTCCCTTGAGAAACTGCTCGACTGCCGCCAGTTGGGAAGGGTCCGCCGCGGAAGGGACCTGCAGCAGTTGCTGCGCACGGTCCAGGGCAGGCCAGAGGTCCCGGGCGGACTTGTTCTCCTCCCACTGCAGGTACGCCTGGGTTCCAAGCGCGAGCGCAACGACGGCGACGCCGCCGATCGCCCCTGCCGCGAATTTCGAACGGTTCTCCTTGCACCAGGCGACGGTTCGTCCGAACGTGGAAATGAATTCGTCGGGCCCCTTCAGGTCCCGGCGACTGAAGCCGATTTTCTCCGCCATCTCTTCGGTCTCTCCTTGGTCGTTCGATGATTTCGCATTGTATACCAGATAGGCCGGGGATGGGTCCAACGTTCAGGGACTGTCCCCCTCCAGGAACTGCCGGATGACCGCGGAGAGGGAGTCACGGATCTCCTCCGCGGTGATCTGTTCCATGGCGCGGACTTTCAACGCACAGCCGAGTCGCTCCACCCGGTTCCGGAAGAGACGAAGGGTGTTCTCTCCGAGGCCGAAATCCGGGAAGGAATTTCCCATGACGGCCAGCACCACCCGAGCGGAGACGCCGCGGGTGTAGTCCGATATCGCCATAAGGCACTCGAGCGCCCCCGACATCTCGTCTTTCAGAAAGACGACGATCCCCAGCGGAGAGGGTGCAAGAGTGTACCAGAGCGGGGACAGGACGCGCAGATACGGAAAGGCGTAGAGACGGACCGAGCATTTCTCCCCCACGCGGAGGCGCCCGAACATGCCGGAGGGAATCCCCTCTTTCCGGCGAAGCGAGAAGAATACGTTGTCGACCTCGAAGTCCCTGAATTTTCCGAGAGCCATCAGCAATCCCTCGAGGAGCGAAGGGTCGGGAAGGTAAAAGACGATCTGCCCCGATGCCTCCCCCGCGCCCGATCCGTTGTCCTCGAGCCGGGCCCGAAGACGGGCCAGGTCCTCGGAGGGGAGAAATTCGCTTTTGCAGGGACGCGCGTCGAAATCCCCGAATTTCAATACTCCACGATTCTGGAGCGCGATCAGGGCTTCGTAGACAACGAGGTCGGGGAATCCGCTGTTGTTGACGACCTCCTCGACAGTGCCGCAGAATTCCGCCAGCAGAAGGATTTCGCGGATCACACCTCCGGCAGCAGCGATCTCGTGGGCCTCCGTGACCACGGCGACGGCGTCGGTCAGGTGGGGAAGAGTCTCCCCGAGCCTTCGGAGTTCGTCGTCCTGTCGCATCCCCTCGAGTATCGCCTGTTGGCTCGGCGTGAAGATGGTCCGTCGGACGCCGACCTTTCCCGGGAGGAAGCGGAACTTTCCCTCTTTCAGAGGAATGAGCCGGAACAGGGCCTTTTCCCCGGCGATGTTCCGGGTAACGGCGGAGATGATCTCTCCCCGTTCTATATATACCGACCCGGAGATATGCTCCGCTTCGACCTGCAGGATTCCGTTTTTCCGGTTCATCGCGAGCATCTGCCAAAGGTCGGGCAGGAAGATCTGGCTCAGGTTGCCGCTGATCTCGGAATCCCCGGTCAGGGCTTCGGAGAGCGGATCCTGGTAGAGCGCCCGCTGGATACGCAGGAGAATCTCCTCCTCATGGAACGGCTTGCGGATGAACTCGTCCACCCCCTGTCGAAACCCCGATACGGACTCCTCCCGGTCACTGAGGAAGAAGACCGACATCGAGCGGGTGTTCGGATTGCTCCGCAGGATCTGGACCAGTCGTTCGGGCGGGAGGATCGGGATCGAAAGGTCCAGCAGGAGGATATCCGGTTTCCGCAGGAGCGTCTCCGCGAGCGCCTTGCTCCCGTCCGCCGCCTCGATGATCTCAAGCCCCTTCTCGCGAAGATACGCCGACAGCGCCTGCCGGGATTTGTCGGAGGGATCGGCGATCAGGATCCGCTTTATCCCCAGGGTCGTGGTCATCTAGAAATTTCCCTGGAGCTTGTACATCTCCTGGGCCTTCTCGACCATCGCCTCCACCAGCGACTCGTCGGCCGTATTGAACCCCTCCACCTCGCCCTCCCGGGCGGTGCAGAAAAATCCATAAGCGCCGCCCTCTTTCTGATACAAAACGAACTCCCGGTCTTTCAGCAGCTCATCCTCCGTCGCGACATACATCATGTTTTTCGAGTCGAACCGCGTGCTGCCCGACTGGCCGACGACGTAGACTTTCCTGTGCGGAGTGATGGAAGGCTTGAAGGAGAGGAATATCTGCTTGTAAATCTCGGGGGTCGGTCCCGCGGCGATGACGAGCCCCTGCTCCCCCGGGTTCACGGCGACATCCTGGGCCACCGCCTCGAGGATCCGAAGCCAGGTTTCGCGGGGTACGGAGAAGTTGGCGTTCCGTCCGAGGTCCTTGCGGAAACGCAGGAAGTACGGTACATCCTCTCCCTTTCTGAAGAGTTCGTAGTGCTCCCGCTTCCCGACGAGAATCTCGAAGGCATCCCAGAAGGGCCGATCGGCGAGGCGCATGCGATGCAGCGGGCCCTTCTGCTGCCGCGCGAATTTCTCCTCGGCGACGCGCAGCAGTTCGGGAAAGTCCCGGCCGTCCCTCGGACAGGACGCGGACATGAAGAACGGCTGAAGGAAAAACTCCGTCCCGAGGAACTGGATCCTGCAATTTTCCTTTACCGCCTTCCGGAGCCGTCGAACGGCGAGCAAGGATCCGAAGGAGTCGGTATCGGGGAGGACGATGCAGAAACGATTCCCTTCCTCCCGCGCGACGAGATCCGAATCCCGCACCGTGCGACGGATCGTTTTGACCATCGACGTCAGCGCTCCGACGACGAGGCTCTCCCGCGTCTGCTCCATGAGGAAGGAGTAGTTCTCGACGACGAGGAATACGATGGAGAGCGGCCGATGGAAACGGCACGCCTTGTATCGCTCCTTCTCGAAATAGTCGGCGAGGAACGCCGCGGAGTAGGCGCCGGTCTCCGGATCCCGCAAGGAAACCTTCTCGATCCGCCCGAGGCGATCGAGCGTTTTCAGGGCGCCGGCGGCGTAATCGGCGATGATCCGGGCCATGTGGATCTCCCGCTCGCCGAACGGCTTCCTGTCGCTCCGTTCCCCCAGCTTCACGAGGCCGATCGGGGTTCCCTGATGCAGGAGCGGAACGAAGAGGTTCGAGCCGCTGCGGACGCCCCTCTCTCCCCCCGTAGCGACGAGAAACGGGTTTCCCTTCCATACCTCCTCCGCCGTGTCCAACCGAGAAAGGAAGAAGCGGGACCCCTCCCGGTCGATCCCGATCGCGCCGCGCACGGAAGCGATCAGCATTTCGTCCGGGTCGGATGGCGAAACGAGCCAGATGACGCAGTTCGCTCCCCCGAGGGCGTTGACGAACGAATCCGTTACCTGCGCCAGCAATTTCTCCTCGTCCTGCGTGGACATCATCTCCAGGCATTGCTGGTACATGGATGCCATCGCGTAGTACTCGAGGCTTTCCGCAAGGAGGCGGTCGGCCACAGGGCCATCCGGCCCGCCATGCGAGGGGGAGCCCCAGATGACCCATCGCGCCACCTCGTGCACCGGCGGTTCATCGCGGTACAGGAACAGGGGGCCCCGGTACCGATTCGCGTCGGACAGGATGCCGATCATGCCGGCCCGTGCGGAGTCTACCGGGGCGACGATGGCGGCGTAGCGGGAAAGGTCGATCGTCTCGAGGTCCTCCTTCGCCGGGTCGCGGAAGTCGAACTCGACGGCATGATCGAGGAGGTTGAGGCGCAGTTCCCTGTCGATGGAGGGCCGTTCCTCGAAGATCAGTATCCGGGAGGTTTTCATGGCGGCCGGAGGCCTTACATCTTGTACTTGCTGAACTGCTCGGGGTCCATCTTCTCGAGCAGCTCGGTCCATTTGTCTCTCTCACCGCTTTCCGACGCCGTGGTGGCGGAGATGGAGGATTGCGCGAGAACCGATTCGGATACCAGAATGCGCGCTCCGCAGCGAAGGGCGAGCGCGATGGCGTCGCTGGGACGCGCGTCCACGTCCACGCTCTCCCCGTTCCCCTCGATGTGAAGGAGGGCGAAGTACGTGCCGTCGCGGATCTCCGCGATCTCGATGCTTCGGAGTCGTGTTCCTGTGGCATGGAGGATCGACTTCATGAGGTCATGCGTCATCGGGCGCGGCAGTTCCGTCCCCTCGAGCGCCAGCGCGATCGCGTTGGCTTCGAGCAGGCCGATCCAGATCGGGACCACGTCGCCGGACTCCGGTTCCCGAAGAAGCACGATCGGGGATTTCGTCACGGGATCGACCGTGACGCCGGCCACTGTCACCTCTTTAGGCATCGGAGGACCTCTCTTCCCCGACGAGGGAGTGGGTCCCCGCGCCGGTAACGAGGACGGTTCGGATCGGTTCCTCTCCGCTCCCGGGAGTGAAATTCACCGTCTTGTTGCAGGCGGCTCGGCCACAACGCATCCCCGGGTCTCTCGCGCTCGTGCCTTCGACGAGAACTGTGACCTCCCGACCGACCAGCGCCGTGAGGCGCTCCCTGGTGTGCGTCGCCTGAAGCTCCTGCAGGCGTCGCAACCGCTCGGCCGCCTCTTCCGGGTCGACCTTCTCCTTCATCTCCGCCGCCCGGGTCCCGGGGCGGGAAGAAAAGCGGAACGAGAACGAGGAGTCGAAGCGGACCTCCCGCATGACGGAAAGGGTCTCCCGGAAATCGTCCTCCGTCTCCCCCGGGAATCCGACGATGAAGTCGGAAGAGAAAGCGATGCCCGGGCGGGCTTGCCGCAACGCATCGATCTTGGCGAGATACTCCCCGCGCGTGCAGCCCCGTCCCATCGCTTCAAGAACGCGGTCGGAGCCGGATTGCAGGGGGAGGTGGACGTGCGGGCAAAGGGTCTCCATCTCCTCGAAGAGCCGGATCGTCCGGTCATCCAGGTCCTTCGGATGGGAGGTGATGAACCGGATCCGCCGGATCCGCTCGATCGCGGAAATCCGCCGCAGCAGTTCCGGGAACGGGATCTCCCCTTCCTTCTTCCCGTAGGAGTTTACGTTTTGTCCCAGCAGGACGACTTCCATCACTCCGCGGCCTGCGAGAGCGCGCACCTCGGAGAGGATATCCCCGGCCGGCCGGCTCACCTCCCTCCCCCGCACCAGGGGGACGACGCAGTAGGCGCAGAAATTGTCGCATCCCTGCATGATTGCGACCATCGCCGATACCGCTCCGGCGGGCAGATGCGGAACGACGTCCCAGTGCCTCATCTCTTCATCCATCCCGATGGCCAGCGTCGGGAGGCGGCGTTCCGCCCTCCGGACCATCTCGGGAAGGTTCGCGATATTGTGGGTTCCGAAGACGATGTCGACGTGCGGGGCCCGCTTCCGGAGCTCCTCCCCGTCCTGCTGGGCGAGACAACCCCCGACTCCGACGAGCCGTCCCGGGCGGCGCAGCTTCCAGCGACGCAACGTCCCGAGATCGCTATAGATCTTCTGGTCGGCTTTCTCGCGGATGCTGCAGGTGTTGAGGAGGACCAGGTCCGCCTCCTCGAGGGTTGGGGCGGCAAGGTAATCGGCCGAGGACATGAGCGAGAGCATCCTCGCCGAGTCCACGGCGTTCATCTGGCACCCGAACGTCTTGATGAAGACAGATCGCCGCATCACAAAACAATATACCATCCGGACGGACGGTTCAACGCAAGGGTCCGGCGGAGTCGCCGCAGGAGGGGGGGCGCCCCGCTCCCGGACTAACTGCGCTCCCTGGGGTACCCCCGCCGTAGGAAGAACGGGGGGCACAAGCCGTGCAGGTTCACCGCACGGCGAGCCACGAACGGAGCCCCGCCCTCCGAGGCGACGCAGTCGAGCAGCACTAAGACAGTTGATGTGTCAGGTGGTTGCGGACATCTTTTCGCCGCGGATGATGAAACGGTCGGGGTCGATCTCCTCGCGCAGCACCCGGAGTTCATCGTCCGTCGGCGGCGGGATCTCTCCGATCTCAGGCGCCAGAAGAGGCCGGAACGCCATATCCTTCAAGACCTCTTCGACCGGAATCCCCCGGAGTACCGAGAGGAGGATCATCTTCCGGGACTTCTTCTCGAATCCGAACAGCGCCTTCGAGGTGACAACGCGATGGGGACCCGTACCGCGGGGCAGCCCCGCCCTCTCGCGGGCCCCAGGGCCGTCGAGGTAGCCGGGGGAGGTGATGAAATCGACCTTCGGGACGAACCGGCGGCCCTCGTGCTTGATGACGATGATCGTCTTCCAGCAGTGCGAGGCCACCTGG
>Ga0209798_10001723_pt1 | contig 13015 bp, 10 predicted proteins | sample DOMMetBare3Fresh_FD_187475 | JGI IMG/M metagenome (GOLD analysis project Ga0209798, IMG submission 187475) | Wetland sediment microbial communities from St. Louis River estuary, USA, under dissolved organic matter induced mercury methylation -... | ecosystem: Environmental > Aquatic >...
TACTCCATCTTTCAATTCAACTGCACCTGCTACACCTACCTGTGCTGCAATTAAACAATTTTTTCCAATCACGGTATCGTGCCCTATATGAACCTGGTTGTCAAATTTTGTACCTCTGCCAATCACTGTATCATGGCTCACTCCTTTATCAATTGTACAGGAGGCTCCAATTTCCACATCATCTTCAATAACTACACGTCCGCAGCTTTCCATTTTTTTATACCATACATCTCTGTTCTTTTTTGTGTTGAAGTAAAAGGCATCGCTTCCAATTACAGCACCTGCATGAATGGTTACATTGTTTCCAATCACTGTATAATCATAAATAGTTACGTTGGGATAGATGATGCAATTCTTACCAATTGTAACATGATTGCCTACAAAAGATCCCGGCATTAAAACCGTTCCTTCACCAATAATGGCTGATTCACTGATGAGTTGATGATTAGGCATAAACGGACGAAAGTGTTTCACAATTTTTAAATAAGCTTCAAACGGATCGTCACAAACAAGCAATGCTTTTCCTTCCGGAACATCTGTTTCTTTATTGATGATGATGAAAGATGCTGCACTTTGAATACACTTATCATAATATTTTGGATGATCTACAAACACCAGATCACCTGGCTCAACTTTATGTATTTCATTAATACCAGTTGCTTGTCCGTTTGTATTTCCGGTAACTGTTGCACCAATAAATTCTGCAATCCATTGTACTGATACCGGTGTTGGAAACTTCATATCTTGATTTTTTTCAAAGGTAATATGCTTTCTTCTTTCTCTCTCCGGCTATAATTTTATTGCTTTTTTGGTTATTCAGGACGTTTTTTGAATTGTTTCACCCATTATTCAAATAATTCTTTTCACATTTTAAAACCCCATTTCTTTGCAGTTATTCTTTTAAATCAACAACCATGTTCATTGAATAATAAAAAATAAATGAGTGCTAAACTTTAAGTTGATAAAAAAACAAAACGCTGTAATCCTTTGTATACTTACATTTCATTAGAGAATGTTTTTCTTTTAATGAAAACTGATTTTCATAAATCTGAAATTTTACATGAAATAAATGTTTGCTGCATTTCAGAAATTATCAAAATAAACTCGTCCTTTTCCACAAACAGAAAAAAAATGTGAATAAAATAATTTGAAAAATTTTTTTAATTAGGAGAAATTATTTTTAATATTGTGTTGGGAAATTTATTTCCTGATACTTACTAACCCATCCATCATAAAAGCTCGGTCGTTACCGGGCTTTTTACATTTAAAGAATTTGCCTTTATTTCAATTATTTTTTTAATACTTGCAACCATTTTTTATTTTAAACAATCGGCGTTCAATCATTATGGAATGAAGAAAAGGTATCCTGCATTCTTCTTAACAACTTTTCATCCACTCAATCATTTTTTTGCAAAAGATACTGATAGAATGTTTTTCATACTTAAGCAATGAAGTTGATGATAAATGCCAACAGGAATAATAAACTGCACTTACGCATGATAAACACTTTAAATTCTTTACTTTGCCTAAAATTAAGTTATGCTTAAATCAATGACAGGCTTTGGCAGAACAGAAGAAGCCGCAGGCGACAAGACTTTTCTGGTTGAAATAAAATCACTGAACGGAAAACAATTTGAGCTCAACTTAAAACTCACTCCGCTGCTCAAACCTTTTGAGTTTGATATCAGAAAATTATTATCAGAACAATTGCAGCGTGGCAGTATAGAATGTAATATTCTATTAAAGCAAAATGGTGGCAATGGTGCCATTACCATCAACAAAGAAATGGCCAAGGCATACTTTCAACCACTTAAAGAAATTGCAGCCGATCTGAATATACAGGTAAGTGAATATGTATTAGGCGCATTACTCCGTTTGCCCGATGTTGTGGTTGCCAATAGTGAAGTTATCAGTGATGACCAATGGATCCAGTTTAAAGAAATACTTCAAAAAACCATCAATGCTATTAATAAACACCGCAAGCTGGAAGGCGATGCAATGGAAGTAGATTTAATTGAACGTATTAATAATATTCTGGCATACCAGGAAAAAATCAGCGAACTGGAACCTATACGTCAGCATAAAATGAAAGAGGAACTCCGTCGTAAGATGGAAGAACAACTGGGCAAAGAAAACTATGATGCCAACCGACTTGAGCAGGAGATGATTTATTACATCGAAAAGATCGACATCAGCGAAGAACAGGTTAGGCTGCGTAACCATTGTGATTATTTCCTCAGCATTTTAAAAGAAGACGATTATTCAAAAGGTAAAAAACTGGGTTTTGTTTTACAGGAAATTGGCAGGGAAATTAACACAACCGGTGCCAAAGCTTACGATACCAGTATTCAAAAGCTGGTTGTTTTAATGAAAGATGAGCTGGAAAAGGCAAAAGAACAAATCCTGAATATTTTATAAAGAAGTGAATTCTTATTAATTTTTCTGCCAGCTTTCGCATTATTGGATTTTTTTTGAGTTCAGCATTACATTTGTAAAAATATTTCGTTTGAAAAATTTCCATAGACTGATCATTACTCTCAAAAACCCAAATTTCCTGCTTCCAGTTTTTCTGCTTGCTTTACTTTGCAGCAGTTGTACAACCATGGATACTTTTGAAAAAAATGTACAAATTCCAAAGCATGAATGGGAATACAACTTTCAGCCCGAAATTAATTTTACAATTACTGATACTGTTTCGGCCTATAATGTTTTTGTTACGCTGCGTCATACCGATGCTTATGCTTACAAAAACATCTGGCTTTATATATCAACCCAACAACCCGGTAACAACAACATTCAAAAGGAGCGGTTTGAATTTACACTTCAAAATCAAAATGGCGAGTGGATTGGCACAGGCATGAGTGATATCTGGGAAGTTCGATTACCGCTCTTTGAAACAATAAGATTTACAAAACAGGGAAATTATACCATTCGTTTGCAACAAACCATGCGTGATAATCCCCTTTTACACATTATGAACGCCGGCATACGCATAGAAAAAGTAAACTAATGGCCTACACAAATAAAGCATTTCGTTTTGGAAGTTTTTCATTCTGGTTCTGGATATTGTTTGTGTATATCCTCGCCGCATTAATCTGGTGGTTTGTTTCACTGGAACGTCAGAACAATGAAATGAGCACACTTAAATTACAGGAACTGCAGCAAACTGATTTGCAATTTGCAAAGAAAAAAGCTGCAATACTGGAATATAAAAAAAGGCAAACAACAAAATTTATCAGTGAAGGCCTCACCTTTCTTGCCTTAATTGTAGTTGGCGCTTCATTTGTTTACCGTTCTATACGCAAACAAATTGAAGTATCGAACCTGCAGCAAAATTTTATGATGGCCATTACCCATGAATTAAAAACACCCATCGCAACAACAAGATTAAGTCTTGAAACACTTCTACGGCGTAAACTGGATGATGTACAACAACAAAAGCTTTTGCTCAGTGCTCTTTCCGAAACCAACCGGTTAAATATTTTAACCAATAACATTCTGCTGGCTTCGCAAATGGAAGAAAAAACGTTTCAACGTGAAAATGAAAAGATTAATCTGGCCGACCTTGTAGAAACAGTAGTAAGTGATTATAAAAACAGATTCCCTCAACGCTATATTGAATCCAGTACAGATAAAGATTTATTTATTGAAGGTGATGAATTGCTCATCCAGATTGCACTAAGTAACTTAATTGATAATGCCTTAAAGTATGCACCTAAAGACAGTCCGGTTTATGTTGATTTGATGGATGATGACGATACTATTCAGATTAAAGTAAGTGACCAGGGAAGCGGTGTTGCAGATGAAGAGAAGAAAAAGATTTTTGAAAAATTTTACCGCAGTGGTAATGAAAATACAAGGAAAGCAAAAGGAACAGGACTTGGTTTATACCTCACTAAGAAGATAATTGAAGACCATAATGGTGACATATTTGTGATGAACAATACTCCCGGTGGAAGTATTTTTGTAATACAGTTTTAAATACAATAAACATGGCAGTTAGTAATAAACCATCTATTTTACTGGTAGAAGATGAGGAGCATTTAATGGATGCGTTGAAGTTAAACCTGGAACTGGAAGGTTATGAAGTTACTACAGCCAATGACGGAGTTGCAGCATTAAAAGCAGTGGAGAATGAATATTTTGATCTGATTATTATGGATGTAATGATGCCTGAAATGGATGGCATCAGTGCAACTGAAATTATACGCATACGTAAAAACGATGTGCCGATTCTTATGCTGAGTGCCAAAAATACATCGGGCGACAGGGTATTAGGTTTGAAAAAAGGAGCTGATGATTACCTTACCAAACCATTTAATCTTGAAGAGTTATTGTTACGTGTAGAAAAGTTAATTGAAAAGAATAAAAAACTGCTTGATAAAGATTCTGTTGGCGAAACATATAAATTTGGCAAAAACAGCATTGATTTTAAAGCACAGGAAGCCATTAACTATGAAGGCGAAAAAATACAGTTGAGCAAAAAAGAAAGCATGTTGTTACAACTGCTCATTGAAAACAAAAACGAAGTGGTAACCCGTGAAAAAATATTACAGGTTGTTTGGGGTTATAATGTATATCCTACCACACGAACAATTGATAATTTTATTCTCAACTTCCGTAAATATTTTGAAGAAGATAGCCGTAATCCACAATATTTCCATTCTGCAAGAGGTGTGGGATACCGGTTTGTGGAGGGAGAATAATTAATATTGTGATTTTGAATTTTGACAATACCTATCTTCTTCATCCTTCAATCTAAAACGATTTCCTTACCTTACTCCAACAAGAGTAAGCACATCATGAAACAACTCTATCTTCTTCTTTCACTCATTCTTATCATAAGTTGCAGACAGCAAACCACAAATCAGGATACTTCCACTTCCACTAAAAATAACTGGGCTCTGCTCAACTTTGTAAAAGTAGATAGCCTCAACCCCATCCTTCAACCCGATTCTACTCAGCATTTCAATTGCCCCATTAGTAAACAAACGGTGAACTGGGAAGAACGAAATGTATTAAACCCTTCAGCAGTAGTAAAAGATGGTAAAGTGTATTTGCTCTACCGTGCACAGGATCATGCAATGACTTCACGTCTTGGTTTGGCAGTAAGTGATGATGGTTTACACTTTACTAAAATGCCTGAACCGGTTTTTTTTCCTGCAAATGACAACATGAAACAATATGAATGGAAAGGTGGTGTGGAAGATCCACGCATTGTTGAAAGTGAAGAAGGCACTTATGTTCTCACTTACACTTCTTATGATGGTAAAACGGCAAGGTTGTGCCTGGCAACATCAAAAGATTTAAAAAACTGGATCAAACATGGTCTTTTATTAAGCGATAAAAAATATAAAGATACCTGGTCAAAATCGGGAGCTATTGTTGCCAAACAAATAAACGAGAAAATCATCGCCACAAAAATCAATGGAAAGTACTGGATGTATTTTGGTGATACAGATCTGTTTATTGCCACCTCAGATGATTTGATTCACTGGACAGTTGCTGAAAATGAAGAAAGCAAAAAAATGATTGCTGTGCTGCATCCACGCATGGGCTATTTCGACAGCAGATTGGTAGAACCGGGGCCGTATGCATTATTACAGAACGATGGCATTCTTTTAATTTATAATGGAAGCAATGCAGCTAACTTCAATGATACAAGTATGCCAAAGTTTACATACAGTGCCGGCCAGGCATTGTTTGACAAGAATAATCCATACAAACTGATCGACAGAACAAAAACCAATTTTATTCAACCTGATAAAGACTATGAAAAAGTAGGGGAAGTAAATGAAGTTTGTTTTGTAGAAGGACTGGTTTATTTTAAAAACAAATGGTTTTTGTATTATGGCACTGCTGATTCAAAGATTGCAGTAGCAGTTAGAGAAGAAGTAAAATAACTTTTTAAAATCATTAAAGTATGAAACCATTGTCAGTCTAAATCGATTCGGGATTCTCTAATTTGTATTCTTATAAAATGCAATCATGAATCTCAAAAACGTTCAAACCGAAATTGACGCTTCTTTTCTTTACGGAAAACTTGCCAGTCACGAAGAGGATCCAACAATTGCCAATGTGTTCAGGCAAATGAGTGAAATTGAAAACAGCCATGCTCTTGCCTTTGCTGCAAAAGAAAATATAGCTCCCAATCAATTACCAAAACCTTCCTGGCGTGCAAATACATTAAACTTTATTGGCAAAGTGTTTGGTTACGATTATGTGCTGGGGGTATTAATGGATACAGAGAAAAGTATTGCAAATGCTGTTATTCAAACCAAAAAGAAAAATAAGGTACAAATCATCGGTACAGAAACAACGCATGTAAAAATTCTTCGTTCACTATTGGAAAAAGAAGAAAATGTGTCAGGTAAGAATCTTTCAAGATTTGAAAAAAAGCATCGTTCAGTTGGTGGCAATGCCATTCGTGCTGCAGTTTTAGGAGGTAATGATGGATTGGTTTCAAACTTTAGTTTAGTTATGGGTATTGCAGGTGCAACTGCCGGGCAACAAGGCGTATTACTTGCCGGGCTGGCAGGACTTTTAGCAGGAGCACTTTCTATGTCATTAGGTGAATGGATTTCAGTAAAAAGTTCGCAGGAGTTGTATGAAAATCAAATGCAACTGGAAATGGATGAACTGGAAACAAATCCTGAAGGTGAACTGAAAGAAATAGCTTTGATTTATATGGCAAAAGGAATTGATGAAACACAATCGCACCAAATGGCATTAGATTTAATGAAAGATAAAACAGGTGCACATGACTTTTTGGTAAAAGAAGAACTGGGCATTAATGCCGAAGAATTAAAAGGTTCTGCAGCAGAAGCTGCTATTTATTCTTTCATCTTATTTGCTATTGGTGCCGTTATTCCTGTAATACCATTTATGTTTATGAAAGGGGCTCCTGCAATTATTGTTAGTGTAGCAGGAAGTGCAGTAGGTTTATTTCTCATTGGTTCTGCCATTACATTATTTACGGGAAGAAATGTATGGTTCTCCGGCTTAAGACAAGTTGTGTTTGGATTAGCTGCTGCCGCTATTACATTTGGCATAGGCAAACTAATTGGGGTTTCAATAGCCGGTTAATCAGATTGAAAATCTGCGATCGGCTTCAGTCATCAGTTCAATTGCATTCCGCAACAACTGATCTTTTGAATCATTCATATCAGCTCCACTGAAAATAATCATTTCACATTCGCTTACAATTTGCTGATACTTTGTTGCCAGATCAGCATATTGTTTTTGTTTTAAAGCTTCTATAATGTTTGCATGGCCTGCACTGATAGTATTCAGTTGCATTCTGTCGGTAAAGAATTGCTGCATACCATTCATCAACAAAGTGTAAAATTGTTTTTGATGCACTCCATCCTGAAATGCAACAGCAGGATGCAGGTATTGTGCAATACTTCTTTGAGGTATCTGTTCTTCTGCAGTATTAACTGAATGGACTAATTCGGTTTTTTTATTTACTTTTTTTCTTTTAATTATAAAAATAAAACCAACTGCAAGTAATAATAAGCTGGCAATACCAGGAATCCAAACCCAATCTGCAAGATCGCTGTTTGATTCTTCAGGCTTTTGATTCATGTATACCAGTGGTTTTCTTTTTTCTGTTTTGTTTACTTTTAATAGTAATGGTTCAGTTGTTATTGTTTTATACCCCGATTGTGTATCATTAAAAAAAGAAAAACTGATTGCCGGTATTTGAATCAATCCGGTGTCTGTGGCTGCAAAAGGAAAATCAAAAGTTTTGCTTCCGCTGATTGGTGTTGATGATTTATCAATCACTTCATTCATTTTAGCTTCAAATGAATCAACACCAGCTGGCCAGTTAATAGTTGGGGCCGTAAGCATTGGTATATTCCCATTCCCTTTAATTACTATATGAAGAACAGCATTATCATTTAATGCTATTTCATTATGCTGTAAGCTGGCCTCCATTGTAAAATTTCCAACAGCACCCGTAAACGACTCTGGTTTATTTTTTTCGGGCAACTCTTTCACATTCACTTTTAATTCATCACTTTTTAAAATAAACCGTTCTTCAAGAATATCATTTCCGGCATCAGCCTCTTTCATTTTTTCCATCATGGCATCCATCCAGGTTGATGTTTCCTTGTTGTTTCTTTTTGCGACTTTAATAAACCTTACCACATTCTCTACTTCAACCGGTTCAATTTGAAGAACACCGCTCTGCAATGGGAACAATTGTACTTTTCGTATGAGATAACAATTATACAACCTGCCATTCAGCATCTCTTTTGAAAAGTTTCCTGCTTCTGGCTCTTCAAGATCAATAACAGAAAATCCGTTAAGGGAAGGACGCTTTATAACTTTTGACTGACTTTCAAGTCTTGTATATAATTTAAACGTAGCTAATACAGGTTCTCCAACATAACAGGTTTGCTTATTAATGGTTGCTTTTAAAATTAAATTCTTTGCAATTTTTTCTTTCACACTTTGGCCCGGTAAGAGATAGTAGTCGGGCTGTTCTTCATCAGTTGTATTTGTACTTGCAGCTGATGTATTAGAAACTTGAATGACCAGTGGACTTGAAGTAAATACTTTCCCTTTTATTTTGATAATGGCCGATGCAATAGGTAATCTCCCTTTTATTTTAGGTCGAAGTAAAAAAGAATAACTAACATATTCAGAAAGGGCACCATTTACCCAGGTCCATCCATTTGTTTGATTTGGCCCGCTTATCAATTCAAAATTCCTGAACACCGGTGCAGTAAATTGTTCAACATCCAGCGTGCCATTTATTACAAATTCTAATTGGAAGGTTTCGTTTTGCTGTACTACTGTTTTGCTGGGTATTGCAGAAATGTTTACCTGTGCCTGTACCCAATAAGCAGCACAAATAAAAAAGACAATGGCTAATCCGGCTTTATATACTCTCAACAAAAACATGGATTACAAATTTAGAACAAGGCACCTGTTCTTACACAACCGTTGCTGTAATGGGTTGTTAAATGATTGCAGGTTGACTCGTGCGTTATTCATGGCCGAATTTTTACTCTTGCACAGAAATTTCTTTTTTTATTTTTTGCACAAGATTGCACACTTGATGAAATGCTTACTTACCTGTTCTCACTTTTTTTCTTTTGTTTGGCCTCCCTTAAAACTAATTCCATTTCCTTTGACCTTCTCCTATTGGAGAAGGTGCCCGAAGGGCGGATGAGGAGAGAGGGAAAGAGGGTGAGGCTTTATAAATCCCCCAATAGTGGCCTGATGATGATGTCTTCAACACATGCCTGCGGTGATAGTTGTGAAGCTGCATAAACCATATTGGCAATATCACTTGCCTCCATAATGCGTTTATTGCTGTTGTCGTAATTACCCCAGGAATCTGTTAAAACAGCTCCGGGAAAAACAGAAGTAACTTTTATAAAATGTGGTTTCATTTCTTCACGAAGGTTTTTACTGAAACCATGTAATGCAAATTTACTGATGCTGTAAGCGCCGCCATCTTTATACGCATGAAGCGATGCAATAGAGCCCATATTAAAAATATGACCTCTTGATCCGCCGGTTACACTTTGCTTCATCATAACAGGTAATACTTTTCTTGTAAGATGATAAGCACTGTAAAGATTCACTGCCATCATTTGTTCAAGCACCCCCTCTTCTTCATTATATACACTACCGGGTAAAAAATTACCTGCGTTGTTTATCAACACATCAATTGTTATCCCATTATCAATCAACCACTGCCCGAAATTTTCAACTTCTTCTTTTTTGCTCAGGTCTCTTGCTTTTGCTTTTATTTTTATACCGGGATACCTGGTAAGTAGTTCCTCCATTGTTTTATACAATGCTGCTTCGTTTTTTGAACAGAGGTACAAGCTGTGTTTATTTGCAGCAAACACTTCTGCAATAGCTTTTCCTATTCCACGTGAAGCACCGGTAATAACTACGTTCATTATTTTTAAATTTAACCTGCCCGACATCAAATATAATTTTTTAAGGTCAGGCGGGGATTGTAGATTGCAGATTTAAGTAAACCTTCAGTTTTTTTTGATTAAATCTTCAGGTTTATAACATGTACAAATCTAAAATTGAAAATCAACAATCTGAAATGAATTATAAACATCTCTTTTTTGATTTAGATCATACACTCTGGGATTTTGATGCAAATGCAATGGAAACCTTACACAATGTGTATGAGGATTTGCAACTGGAATCAACAGGAATTAACGACTTTACCCTGTTTTGCAAGCAATACCTCCATCATAATGCTGTTTTATGGGATCAATACCATCATGGGTTAATAACTACTGAAGATTTAAAATGGAAGCGGATGTGGCGTACTTTACTTGAGTTTAAAATTGGCAGTGAAGAACTGGCCAGAAAAATGAGTGATTATTTTCTTGAATTGTTACCCACCAAGCAAAACCTCTTTCCTTATACACATGAAATATTGTATCACCTTAAACAAAAGGAATACAAACTACACCTCATAACCAACGGATTTGAAAAAACTCAATGGCGAAAACTGGATAGCAGCAAACTGGGCCAGTATTTTGAAGAAGTTATTACCAGCGAAACAAGCAACAGCATAAAACCCAATAAAGAAATATTTGAATATGCACTTAATGTAACCGGTGCATTATTGCAGGAAAGCATAATGATTGGTGATAACCTGGATGCTGATATTAAAGGTGCTATGAATGCGGGCATGGATGCCGTTTTTGTAAATCATCTGCATATAAAAACAGATATTAATCCTACTTACATCATCTATCACTTAAAAGAGCTGGAAGATATTTTTTAAAAAATGCCCGTTTGTTAAATACAAACGGGCAAACCTGGTAGTAATTTCTTTAAAACTTATTGCTTTATAAACTTCTTTGTTAAAAACTTACCTGAATCTGTTGTAATGGTTAATATATAATTTCCCTTTGCTAATCTTTCAACTTCATTAATTGATAAAGAATTATTACCTGCTTGTAATATTGTCTTTTGCTGATTCAGCAATAAACCAGTAGAGTTAAACACTTTAATAACAGCAATATCCTTTTTAAAGCTGGTAACATTTACAAATAAATTCTTTTGAACCGGATTTGGATAAAGAGATAAGCTTGTACTTTTCATTTCCTTTCTAACAGAAACCGTTTTGCTGTAATAGAAAGAGCCATCTTTATCAAATTGTTTTACACGGTAATAAATAACATCCGTGGCAAGTAAAGTAATATCATCAGTAAATGAGTATGTGTTTGCTGTATTTATATTACTATTAGGGTATTGTGTGTGTAAATAGTTAAAATGAACACCATCGTTACTTTTTTCTAATTCATACCGGTCGTTATTAATATCATTTGATACAGACCATTGTAACTTTACTTTCCCTTTATTTTCAACTGCATAAAAGTCGGTAAAGTGTACTGGCAGAATTGAATTATCAATATAAATACCTGTTACTGCAACCAAATCAATGCCGCCTGCGGCTCCTGTGTTTGTAGGAAAATAAGTGGCATTTGTATAATCTACCATTTGTGCCGATGTAGCTAAGGCTGGCAGGTCATTTGCAAAAAGTGAATAGCCATAAATGGGTGTATTTGGCGCTACTCCTAAATTTTGTAATGAAATAATAACACCCCCTCTTGATTGCGATCCTGTGCCTGCATCTAATAAATCGGCAGGATACAAACTTTTTAAAATTCTATAATTAACAACCGGGCCAGGATCGGCATAATTTGTTGCCAGTACATTAACTTTATTACTATAAGAAGTGGGATTACCAAAAGCATCTATTGATAAGATTGCTGCAATTTTAAAAGGATCATGTGCGCCAACTGCACCACGCTCAAATACAGCAAATCCAAATTTATCGGGAGTAGAAGTATTAAATGCTGTTGGTAAAATCCAATCCATCCGTTCTATGTTATTGTTGTTTCCGGTAGCTCCGCCGGAAATGTTATCAAATAAATTATCTGTACCCTTGTTATAAAAAGTTCCATTAAAAAAAGGCTCCATATCGTTCTGGTAGGCTGGAAACATATTAAAAGAGGCTGGGGCAATTTCTGCCCATACTAATGAATAATTTCCGGTTTTATTGACATTATTAACTCTTCGAAACTTAATTGTACCAGTTAAGTAAGAAGCATATGTATATGCTATACCTCCGGCAGTAAAGCCATTTACTTTTACTTCTGTATTATTAGGAGCAACCCCCCAATTATAAATTGTTAAACTGTTAGTATAAGTTGTGCCGGCAACAGCTGTATTTGTGGTAGCTACAACCGAAGTAATAGAAGTTTGGGCGTTTATAAATAAACTCAGCGTAAGCACAAAAAAAGTAAAAGTTAATTTCATTTTCTATTGGATTATTTAAAAGACGGCACAAAGCTATGTAATAGTTGCAGCGAACTTTCAAATTACCTTTAGAAAGCCAAGAAAAACCTACTTAGAAATAAATTAATGTATACTCTTTGTATTTGTACGAATTAGTTTTCGGAATTTACCCTCAATACTCTGCTAAAACAGTAATACCCGCCTGTACCTTTTCATTAAGCTTTACGTTGATTTTGGTTCCAACCGGCAGAATTAAATCTACTCTTGAACCAAATTTAATAAAGCCCAACTCAGCTCCTTGTTCTACTTTTTGACCGGGTTGTAAATAATTAACGATGCGTTTTGCAACAGCACCGGCTATTTGCTTAACCAGAATTGTTATTCTTTCGTTTCCCAACACCACACTATGTCTTTCGTTTTCAGTAGATGATTTGGGATCCCAGGCAACCAGGTATTTGCCTTTATGATATTGTGAATATTTAACTTCTCCTGCAACGGGATTTACATTCACATGTACATTTGCAGGGCTCATAAAAACACTTAATTGAATACGTTTGTCTTTAAAGTATTCAACATCGGTAATTTCTTCAATCACTACCACTTTGCCATCACAAGGGCTATAAATAGCATGCTCATTTTTTATAGTTGTTCGTTTAGGTATGCGGAAGAATGAAATGATAAACAAAAGAATTAAAAGTGTAATCCCAAAAATGAACCA
>Ga0209798_10001724_pt1 | contig 13009 bp, 12 predicted proteins | sample DOMMetBare3Fresh_FD_187475 | JGI IMG/M metagenome (GOLD analysis project Ga0209798, IMG submission 187475) | Wetland sediment microbial communities from St. Louis River estuary, USA, under dissolved organic matter induced mercury methylation -... | ecosystem: Environmental > Aquatic >...
AAAATATTCCGGCTTATAAGCAATTTATGGCTTTAGCAGGATAATTTTGCCCGCAGATAAGTGCGGGTTGCAGCCTTCGGAATATTTGCGACACAACCTTATTTTGAAAGTACTTATAGCTATTCTTGATTCAGACTATTTATAAAATATAACGATAGGTGTAAAGTGTTTTTAAGGCAGCAATTAAATTTTTTTATTACCCCAACGATCTTGATGATATTGATCATCAATCTAGATAATGAAGGAATATAATCGAGACGGGTCAGCATTACTGCAGTTGACGCAATAATCCCGGATTTGCCGTCACATACCAACTTGCTGAATTGACATATCGTCAATTTTTTTCGTGCTTTCAAGCGTGATACCTATTTATAGATAAAAGCTTACTGTTCTTTCACGGACACGATCAGGTAGAAAAACATAAGCTTTTGTGTTCTTTTCTTAATCAGTAATATTTTTCTGTGAGGCTCTTGTTAAATTCATTGTAACTGCCCTTCGGCAAACTCAAGGCAAATTTTGGTTTTTTTGATGAATGTTCATTTTTTTCAGCTAGTTGTGAACATCAAACCAACCACAATCATCCTTTATGCAAGTATTTCCTATTATTTGGAATAAAGAAAAATGGCGAAAATATTTCGCTGACAACTTAACTGAGGAACAAATGCATGTCCAAACCACGCCTCTACTTATTGATAATAATCACCCTGTTAATCGGTACTTTTTACTATTTTGATTTACACCAACTCCTCACGTTGAATAACTTAAAGTCTCAACAGGAAACTATCGTAGCTTATCGTAATGAACATCCAATACTATTGACTGCTATTTATGCGCTGGTTTATATAGCTGTAACGGGCTTATCACTACCTGGAGCTACTATCTTGACGCTTGGAGGAGGTGCGGTATTCGGTTTATTGTGGGGAACTTTACTTGTGTCATTTGCTTCCAGCATTGGAGCAACACTAGCTTTTTTAGCAGCACGCTTTCTATTCCGCGATACCGTAAACGCCAAGTTTGGTCATCAACTCAAAGAGATCGATGCCGGTGTAGCACGCGATGGTGCTTTTTATTTATTCACAGTAAGATTGGTACCCCTGATTCCATTTTTCATCATCAATCTACTGATGGGCTTAACCGTCATAAAAACGCGCACTTTCTATTGGGTCAGTCAAGTTGGCATGTTGGCCGGAACCGTGGTTTATGTTAATGCCGGAACTCAACTGGCCAAAATTGAATCTCTATCCGGCATTTTGTCTCCTGCCTTGGTCGGCTCGTTCGCTTTATTAGGCGTATTCCCTTTCATTGCCAAAAAAATAGTTGAATATTTCCCCCATGACCAATAAAAGCAAAGCCACAGATAAAGCCAATCATTCTTGGACGAAACCAAAAAAATTTGACACCAACCTGGTGGTTATCGGCGCTGGCTCAGGCGGTTTGGTAGCGTCATACATAGCCGCTGCAGTTAAGGCGAAAGTTACCCTTTGTGAGCAGCACAAAATGGGCGGAGATTGCCTGAATACCGGTTGCGTACCTTCAAAAGCATTGATTCGTTCTACGCGGTTATTAGCGCAAATTAGTCGCTCAGCTGAATTCGGGATTAACAATATTCAAGCAGAGTTTAATTTTTCTGACATCATGGAGCGCGTGCAAAGAATCGTGAATACCGTTGCACCTCATGATTCAATAGAGCGCTATAGCCAACTAGGCGTTGATGTTATAGAAGGTAAGGCCAAAATCATTTCTCCCTGGGAGGTTGAAGTGACAACGGCTACAGGAACAAGCACTATCACTACGCTGGCCATTGTTATTGCAGCTGGTGCGCGTCCTTTTGTGCCGCCGATTCCAGGTCTTGAAAATATTAAATATCTGACTTCCGACACTGTCTGGAATCTTCGAGTACAGCCCAGTCGCATGATAGTATTAGGCGGAGGCCCCATTGGCTGCGAGCTAGCGCAGTGCTTCGCTAGATTGGGCGTAGAGGTCATCCAGGTTGAAATGGCAACACGTTTATTAATTCGTGAAGATTTGGATGTATCCGATAGTGTAACTGCAAGGTTTCGACAAGAGGGCATTGATGTTCGCCTGGAGCATACTGCAAAACAATTTATCATCGAAAGCGGTGAAAAAACCCTCATCGCGGAACATCTGGGTAATGAAGTGCGTATTCCTTTTGATGAGGTATTGATAGCTATCGGGCGAGTTGCGAATACTCTGGGTTACGGCCTGGAAGAGTTAGGCATTGGATTGACACCACGAAAAACAGTTCAGGTGGATGCATTTCAAGCAACCAATTTCCCTAATATTTTTGCTTGCGGCGATGTTGCAGGCCCCTATCAGTTCACCCATACGGCTGCGCATCAAGCCTGGTATGCTTCAATTAATGCGTTGTTTGGTGTTTTTAAAAAGTTTCGTACCGATTATTCAGTTATTCCCTGGGCAACCTTTACTGATCCTGAAGTCGCTCGAGTCGGCTTAAATGAGCAAGAGGCTAAAGACTTGGGATTAGCCTACGAAGTTAGCCGCTATGATCTAGCTGATTTGGATAGAGCTATTGCCGATAGTGAAGCGCAGGGGTTTGTTAAGGTATTGACGGCGCCCGGTAAGGATAAAATTCTTGGTGTAACGATTGTGGGTGAACATGCCGGCGACTTAATCGCAGAATTTGTACTGGCGATGAAACATAAAATTGGGCTCAATAAAGTGCTGGGGACTATTCATATATACCCTACTTTGGCTGAAGCCAATAAATACGTTGCCGGCGTCTGGAAAAGGAATCATCAGCCTGAACTGTTATTACGATGGGTAGCACGTTTCCATAATTGGAGGCGACGGTAGCGCTATAAAACTGATCTCAATAGCGAAATCAAAAAATGGGTTTTGCAGTAAAGCTCGAGTTCTATTTTCTCAGATTAATACGCAAATTCGTCATACCCGCCGGGATGCAGGTATCCATGCCGGAAGGACGAACTTGGAAAGGATAAATCATTTAATCTGACAAAGTAGAACTAGCCGTCCTGTCTTAAGCATGTCAATGCCGGAAACAAAAAAGCCGATGAAATACATCGGCTTTGATATTGAATTGTTAGCTTTTTTACAAAGTATTTACAGCGTTCAATTCTCTGAAAGCTTGTTCCAAACGCGTTACCATCCCTACTTCACCCGCTCGTTGCCAAACACGCGGATCGTAGTATTTTTTGTTAGGCTTGTCTTCACCGTCAGGGTTACCGATTTGACCTTGCAAATATCCTTCGTTTTGCTTGTAGTAGTTCATAATACCTTCCCATGTTGCCCACTGGGTATCGGTATCTATGTTCATTTTAATTACGCCGTAGCTAATTGATTCTTTGATTTCGGCAGCCGTCGAACCAGACCCGCCATGGAAAACGAAGTTCAATGTATTTGCAGGGACGCCATATTTTTTTGTAACATATTTTTGAGAGTTGTCCAATATAGTAGGCGTCAGTTTAACGTTACCGGGTTTGTAAACTCCATGAACATTACCAAAAGAAGCTGCAATTGTGAAACGGTGGCTTATTTTACTTAATTCTTCATAAGCATAGGCGACATCTTCAGGCTGCGTATACAACAAAGAACTATCCATACCGCTGTTATCAACGCCGTCCTCTTCACCGCCAGTAACACCTAATTCTATTTCAAGCGTCATATCCATTTTTGACATGCGTTTTAAATATTGGCCGCAAATCTCGATGTTTTCTTTCAGGCTTTCTTCAGACAAATCCAACATGTGCGAACTGAATAACGGTTTGCCTTTTTCAGCAAAATGCTTTTCACCCGCATCTAATAAGCCATCAATCCATGGCAACAATTTTTTTGCGGCGTGGTCTGTGTGGAGAATAACGGGTACACCATAAGCTTCAGCCATCATGTGCACATGTTGCGCGCCTGAGATAGCGCCCAGGATAGCAGTTTTTTGCCCTTCCAGCTTTAATCCTTTACCTGCAACAAATTGAGCGCCACCGTTAGAGAATTGGATCACTACGGGTGCTTTAACTTTTGCCGCTGCTTCTAATACTGCATTGATTGAATCTGTATTGATGACATTAACAGCGGGCATTGCGAACTTTTTTTCTTTGCAAATTGCAAAGATTTTTTGTACATCTTCACCGGTTACAACGCCGGGTTTTACAACATCTAGAATATTTTGTGACATTTCTGAATCCTGATTCGGTCTATTAGGTTGAGGATGATAAAGTCAAAGCCACCGGATGACAGTTACCCGTCTCCGAATGGCCTTGAGCCTTTATTAACCCTCCAAGCTAGCTAGACGAGCTGCGAGAAGTTCTTCAAGTGCTTCCAATGCCTTCGCGAAACCACTAATACCTTCAGCCAGTTTGTCAGTAGCCATACGATTTTCAGCATGCATACGATCGAACGTGGCTTTATCAATTGACAGTTTTTCAATAGACATTTTAGCGGCGTTAGCGGGATCCAGTTTGCGAGGCAAATCGCCTTCTGTCGCTTGCAACTCTGCCAGCAGAGAAGGAGCAATCGTTAACAAATCACTACCCGCTAATTCTGTGATTTCACCGACGTTACGGAAGCTGGCGCCCATTACTTCAGTCTTGTAACCGAATTTTTTATAATAGTTATAAATTTCAGTAACTGAAACCACACCTGGATCTTCTGCAGGTGCATAAGAATCACGGCCAGTATCTTTTTTGTACCAATCAAGAATTCGTCCTACGAAAGGAGAAATTAGAGTGATGCCATTTTCTGCACATGCTATAGCTTGATGTTTGCCAAAAAGTAGTGTCAGATTGCAATGAATGCCTTCTTTTTCAAGTACTGCGGCAGCTTGGATACCTTCCCAGGTAGCCGCAATTTTAATTAACACACGGTCACGGGAGACTTTGTGTGCTTCGTATTGCGCAATCAATTCGCGACCTTTTGCAATGGTAGCATCAGTGTCGAAAGAAAGTCTCGCGTCAACTTCAGTGGAGACGCGGCCAGGAATAATTTCAAGGATCTTAAGACCAAAAGATACGGCTAAACGATCAAAAGCAAGAGAAACAACCTGAGCAGCTGAAGCCGCTTTCCCTAAACTAGTTCTGGCAGCTTTCAAAGTGTCGTCAACGATACCTTGGTACTGTGGCATTTGGGCAGCAGCAGTAATTAACGATGGATTGGTAGTCGCATCGCGAGGTTTGAAGGTTTCAATTGCCTGGATATCTCCAGTATCTGCCACAACAACAGTGACTTGTCTGAGTTGTTCTAGTAAATTTTTTCCCATAAGTGATACCTTTTATATTTGTAAATTAAAAATCAATATCGCTGATCATAATCAAATATGATCGCGATTGCCTATATTTAGACGGTGATAAAAACACAATCTGGAGGTAAATCTGAGCAATGCCTATCCAAACTATGGAGAAAAAAAGAGACGTCAGCACGCGAATTTAGGAATGCTAAACTTTGGCCTCTGTTTCTCAGGGATATATCAACCTTGGTGACGCACGTATTTTTCAACACCAGTTTCAGCCACAACGGGTTGTTGTTTTTCAATTAAAGCCTGTCTTACCATGTATTTGGCAACCCTGCTTATCTGCGGCAGACTAGCCTGATGCTCTAAATATTTGGCAACCCCGGTTGGCCCAATCTGGACTATCGGTTTCTTTACTTGCTTCGCAGCTAAAGCGGCTTGCTTTGCCATATACTTAGCAACTCTGCTAGGTTGTGGCAAACTTTCCTGATGTAGCAAATACTTAGCGACTCCTGTGACTTCAACTTCCGCTGCTTTCACCTGCAACGCCGCCAAAGCAGCTTGTTTGGCCATATATTTTGCAACCCTGCTTGGTTGCGGCAAGCTCTCTTGATATTTGAGATACTTGGCAACGCCTGTAGCTTCAAATTGCTTTACGGATGGTTTCAGTTCTTTTGAATGGGATGCCGCTAACACAGCTTGTTTTGCCAGATACTTAGCAACTTTACTGGGTTGTGGCAAGCTTTCCTGATGTTTCAGGTATTTAGCTACTCCACTTAGTCCTGGTGCCTCTTTTTTATTTTTCAGATATTTTTCAACCCCGGTTACTTCAATTTCCTTAAGTGTCTGCTTTTTTTGTTTTGCGGCTAAACCCTGTCTCAGCAAGTACTTATTCACCCCACTGACCGGATGATGTTCAAGGCTTTCTAAATACTTGGCAACTCCACTCACTAATTGACTAGGCTCCTGGTTTTCTTGCTCCTTTGCCTTTTTGCTTGCCAATAATAATGCCTCCTGATTATCCAGGTACTTGGTAACACCCGTAAGTCCACTCGGATCTCTGGAGTAAACAGGATAAACTGTCTTGATTTCCTCGGCTTCCTCAACTCTGGGTCGTTTCATGAAAAAGAACAATCCTGCAACAGCGGGAAAAAACAAACCACTCAAGTTATTCTGGCTCATTGATTACCCCCGGTCGCGCATGTACTTTTCAACTCCAGTTGCTGCTTTCGCTGCCGTTGTTTTTGGTGCTTCAGCTTGTTGTTTTGCCATATACTTGGCAACACCGGTAGTTGCAGTTGCTGATACCGTTTTGACTTGCTTTTCAATATACCTTGAAACACCTGTACCCGACACCTTGTTTAAGTATTTTGCGACACCAGTGGTGAGTGCATAAGATGCTTTGGCAGGCTGCATCGTAGGTTTCTTTTTCTGGGCAGTAGCTGTACCACGAGTTTTAAAGAAATAGAATCCAGCGAGAGCAAGAGCAACTAAACCAATCAGATAAGTTGACATAGATGATTCTTCTTTGCTGGCGGAAGTTGCAGATGATTCTTCTGAACTAGCGGAACTAGCACTTGCAGGTTGGCTTTCTTCAGAAGCTAAGCCAACTTTCTCTTTCGATGCACTTGTTTTTGCTGACACGGAGTGTTTGTAGTTAGGATCATGATACAGAACTTCCGGCTGAAAATGTGCAGCAGGATATTTAGAATCATAATCAGTTCCTTCTGGGGCTCCAGAAGTAGCCTCTGGAGGCGATGCTTTAGCCTTAGTTGTAGTTGTAGTTGTAGTTGCAGATGAGGCATTCTTAGCGATATAGTCACTATCCTGATAAAGCACTTCCGGTTGGAAGTCTGCGGCTGGATATTTTTGATCTGCGCCCGCTGCGGTACTTGCTAACAGCAATAACGCAAATGCACCTCTGGTCAAATTATTCTTTTTCACGTTGTTCACCTAAAAGTCGGAAGAAGTGGATTGAGACCCCGACATAATAGAATGCTGTGAGCATCTAAAGTTAGGGGACTCTCTCCAAATATAATGTGTGTAACTACTCTATATTTCGTTTTTATAATTAAAGTACTGCTTCTACATTCTTGACTACGTTTTCAACGGTGAAGCCAAACTCTTTGAAAAGCTGACCCGCTGGAGCAGACTCGCCAAAACGATCGAGGCCTACAATTTTACCGTTGGTTCCTACATACTTCCACCAACCATCGGTTACACCTGCTTCAACGGCGACACGCTTAGTCACAGCAGCAGGCAATACTGATTCACGATAAGCCGCATCTTGAGCATCAAAGATGTTTGTAGAAGGCATAGATACTACGCGGATTTTCTTACCTGCGGCTTTTAATTGTTCAGCCGCTTTCAAAGCCAGTTCAACTTCCGAACCCGTAGCAATTATGATTGCTTCTGGCTGACCATCGCTATCACTCAGAATATATCCACCACGTGAAATTTCCTCAATTTGTTTTTGAGTGCGTGGTATGTGAGGTAGATTCTGGCGAGAAAAAACCAGAATGGTGGGCCCATGTTGGCGTTCAAATGCGGCTTTCCATGAAACAGTCGTTTCAACTGCATCACAAGGACGCCAAACATGGATACCTGGAATCAATCGTAGTGTTGCAGTTTGTTCAACAGGCTGATGGGTTGGACCGTCTTCACCCAATCCGATCGAATCATGGGTATAAACGAAGATTGAACGAATCTTCATTAATGAAGCCATCCGCAATGCATTACGGGCATATTCCGAAAACATCAGGAAGGTCGCGCCAAATGGAATTAAGCCACCGTGCAGAGCTATACCATTCATCATCGCAGACATGCCAAATTCACGTACGCCATAGTTGACGTAGTTAGCATCCGGCTTATTGGCTCGCATGGGTCTATAGCCAGTCCATTCAGTCATGTTGGAACAGCCTAAGTCGGCGGAACCACCAAAAATTTCCGGTAAAAGCTTGGCAAAACCTTCAATTGCAGCCAAAGAAGATAGCCTTGTAGCCGTTGTCTTTGCTTCGGCATTAACAGCGTTAACAAAAGCATTGGCATCAGCTTTCCAATTTTTTGGCAATTCGCCCACCATACGACGTTGGTATTCTGCGGCCAACTCAGGATAAGCTGCCTTATAAGCTGCGAACTTGTCGTTCCATTCCTTTTCAGCTTTAGCGCCTTTCGCTTTGGCATCCCAACCAGCATAAACTTCCGCAGGGATTACAAACGCTTCATGATCCCACTTCAGAGCGGCCTTGGTCAGATTAATTTCGTCTTGACCTAACGCAGCGCCATGACAGGCGTGGCTCCCTGCTTTATTTGGCGAACCAAAACCAATGGTGGTTTTACAGCAGATCATGGTTGGCTTATCTGTTATCGCCTTTGCCATTTGAATTGCTTTTGATATAGCCGCTGAATCGTGGCCATCAACATCGGCAATTACATGCCAGCCGTAGGCTTCAAAACGCATTGGCGTATTATCAGTAAACCAGCCATCAACATGGCCATCAATGGAAATACCATTGTCGTCCCAGAAGGCAATTAAATTACCCAATCCAAGCGTTCCTGCCAATGAACATGCTTCGTGAGAAATGCCTTCCATCAAACAGCCATCACCCAAAAAGACATAAGTGTGATGATCGACAATTTTGTGTCCATCTCTATTGAATTGAGCCGCAAGTGCTTTTTCAGCAATTGCCATACCAACAGCATTGGTTATACCTTGACCTAAAGGTCCTGTTGTAGTTTCTACACCAGGCGCATAACCATATTCAGGGTGACCCGGTGTTTTCGAATGCAACTGCCGAAAGTTCTTTAACTCATCCATTGGAAGAGCATATCCAGTCAAGTGTAACAATGAATAGATAAGCATTGAGCCGTGGCCATTCGAAAGCACGAAACGATCACGATTTGACCATTGTGGATTGGTCGGATTGTGGTGCATAAAATCGTTCCACAAAACCTCAGCGATGTCAGCCATTCCCATTGGCGCGCCAGGATGTCCAGAGTTTGCTTTTTGTACGGCATCCATGCTCAAAGCGCGTATGGCGTTCGCTAATTCTCGGCGCGAAGTCATATTGTTCTCCTTTTTATTTTTATAAATTATGGGTAGTGACTTCTATCACCTGTGTGATTTTGTCACGAAATGTTCTTTTGATGCTTGTCATCTGACAAAATCAGAACGAGTGGATAACCACTCGTTCTTTTGACCTTACTCTAAATTAGCGTGCCTTTCTCTCATTACTTCTTCAGGAATTCCTTTTTCCCATATAATGTGTGAAATCAGTGCTTCCAAAAAGCACAACGTGGAAAGTTCAAACACTGTACCCATTGGCATGCCCACAACTTTTCCATACAGCTCTTGTTTGCCAATCTGGAATACACCGTCTGCCAAATCGCCAATGGTCGAGCCGGCTTTCGCTGAAATCAAGACAATTTTAGCACCTACCTTTTTTGCATTTTTGGTGAATGCTATCAATTGCTCAGTCTCTCCAGAGCCAGAGATGATAATCAGCAAATCACCCTTTTTGATACTCGGCGTTACAATTTCACCGACCACGCTGACATCATAGCCGCCATGCACTAACCTCATGGCAAAAAAGTTGCCTACCAGTTTCGAGCGCCCAGCACCTGAGACAAAGATCCGCTTGGCACTATCAAGCATTTCAGTCATCTTTTCAGAATACGAATCGTCTGTCGCATCAAGAATTTCTGAAATCTTACCTATGACAAGCTGTTGATTTTCTTGCTGCCACATACTTTCAGCCTCTATACAGCATCAACCAATTCGCGAATTTCACGAGCTGCTTCTGCAGGTGATGGTGCTCCATAAATTGCTGCACCTACTACGATAATGTTTGCACCAGCTCTAACAACATCTTGTACCGTTGATGCTTTAATGCCACCAGCTACTGAAATTCTGACAGGCAAGCCCAATGCTGCGATTTCATTCAAGTCAGCAAAAGGTGTATGACCTGCTGCTTGTGCATCGAGGCCTGTATGAATACCCATGATTTGCGCACCTGCTTCACATGTTGCTTTTGCACAAGCTACTTTGTCTTCAACGTTAATCAGGTCAATTTGAGCTTCTGCTCCGTGTGCGTTTGCTGCTTTAATAACACCTGCACAAGTTGCCAGACCTGATACACCAAGAACCGTACAGATATCGGCACCCGCTGCGTAAAATGGTGTAGCTTCGTATTCGCCGGCATCCATTGTTTTAAGGTCAACTAAAATTAATTTGTCTGGGAATCTTGCTCTCAATTCTTTAACAAGATTTACGCCATTGTGTTTGATACATGGAGTTCCGATTTCAAATATATCAACATGTGGAGCCACTTGTGTTGCAAGCGCTACTGTTGCGTCGAAATCCAGTGAATCTAATGCCATTTGAATTAATGGTTTTGCCATGATATGTGCTCCGAAGGGTTATATTAATAGTTATAGTTGGTTACATACTTGTTTTGCGGACATAACTGTAAAGTAGAAAGGGGACTGATGTCAATGCCAAATGATCAAAGAACATTGTCCATCATAGGCTCTTCTATATGAAACAAGCATAATAGCGTTTAAAAACAATTTGTTATTGATTACCAAAGCTCTCCGGATGTATTGTAGACGACTTCGCTCAAGCGTAGAGATATAGATAGGCGCTCCAATGACTGCTTCGGCAAATTGAAGGCTATTTTCCATTACGAGAGCTAGAACTCCCCATTTAGGGCTTTAGCTTTAACAGCTTCCATAAACTAAAATGAGGTAGTTTCGGATTATAGGGAGGTTTGAACTAAACAGGCTATGAATTGCGCTTACTAAACACGAATAAACTGCTTAGCTGTTTTTTCATGCTTTATCTAACCTTATTCGTTATGCTTCTTCATAGGGGGAAGACCTACAACGGTTAGGGTTTTTTGTGAGTGTTGACAAGGTCTATTTTGAGGATTCCCGCTCTTCTTTGGAAGGCTTTACTATAGCTGACTACAATTGATTTACCCATTTGGTGAGCTTATCAGAATCCCATTCCCCTTGACTTTTAGAGGGTTGAAAGGAATTTTGAAGACATAATTGAGTTATTTAGGTTTATTGATGTTTTAACAAAAGTGAAAACAAGACCAAACAATACCAGCGAATTTTCCCAGCTGCCGCATATAGCATTAGTGATTGCTATCAGGTAATCAGTAAAAACTCTTTTCAATCAATCCGTCTCTCTTATTGCTATCGCGCATCCCTTAATTCCATAGCTATAATCAAAACAAAGCGTAAAAATTTTCAGTTGACCGTTCCGCTATTTTATTTAGAGATGTTCCACGCAATTCAGCGATCTGTTCAGCCACATAACGCACATAAGTTGGATAGTTGGGTCTGCCACGAAAGGGCACTGGTGCTAAATAAGGTGAATCTGTTTCAATAAGAAATCGGTCTGCAGGTACTTTTTTTGCCACTTCTTTTATTTCTGCGGCACTGTTGAAGGTGACAATACCGGAAAAGGAAATATAAAAATTCAAATCCATTGCTTTTTGGGCAAATTCCCAGTCTTCAGTAAAGCAGTGAATAACGCCCCCTACTTCACCCGCTTCCTCTTCTTTCAAGAGGCGTAAGGTATCATCTTTGGCTTCCCGCGTGTGAATAATCAAAGGTTTGTTTAACGCCTTTGCTGCACGAATATGGTTTCTGAAACGCTGATGTTGCCAACTCAGATCGCCTTCGCTACGAAAATAATCCAGGCCAGTCTCGCCAATGCCTATTACATTAGCCGGGCGCCCCAAAGCAATAAGCTCATCGACACTAGGATCTTTGCAATCCTGAACATTTGGATGCACACCGACACTCACAGATATTTGCTGGAAACCTGCCACCAAATCCAGTATGGCCGGATAGGACTCCAAATCAATAGCTATACATAACAGGTGTTCAATTTGATTTGCCTCTGCTGCCTGCATAAAACAAGCAAAATCATTTTGATAGGGCTTTAAATCAATCCGATCCAGGTGACAATGTGAGTCAATCAGCATATATAGGCGAGTTACATGGTATGGGTTGATCGATCAGACGTCAATGCACCCGCCAAGTAGGTTTCAATTTTACTTCGTGCGACGCCACCGTCCTGATCACTGAACTGTACGCCGATTCCACTTGACCTATAACCACCTGACCGAGGCGGCGTTTTCCAAATTACTTTTCCAACAATAGGTAAGCGTTCGGTTTCTTCCATTAAATTTAACAGCAGAAAGACTTCCTGTCCCATTTCATACTCCCGGTTGGTGGGAATAAACAACCCCCCGTTAATTACAAAAGGCATGTAGGCTGCGTATAAAGCACTCTTATCCTTAATTGCAAGTGTCAATATGCCCTGTCTGGGAGCTGGCTCTGTCATGGTCTTTTGCTCTGATTAAGTTCAAACCATTTTATTAAAATTTCTTCGAACATTGTGTGTTTATTTATTTGGGTATCGAGTCGTTGCCGACTTATTAACGCTAAATCGTACAATTTGTAAAGATTTTTTAGCTCCATTTGTTGCGACAACTCTTGTAAAGGTTCTTTCAGGTCTTGATTATATAACCAGTCAGCCTTTATTGGGTAACAACATTTGATTATGTCGATTATCCAGGAGATTATCCAGACTATTAAGGGTGATTCAGGCAACTTAAGCCAATCTTCGGCAATAATAGCCGGATGCCTACGCTGCTTTGCTATATCCATCCAAGCCTTGAAACAATCATTACGTAATTTTAACGTGCCGTCATTGGCATATTCCAGAGCCAGTAAGGGCGAACCCTGCGCCAGCCCTAATAATGTAGAAAC
>Ga0209798_10001725_pt1 | contig 13009 bp, 13 predicted proteins | sample DOMMetBare3Fresh_FD_187475 | JGI IMG/M metagenome (GOLD analysis project Ga0209798, IMG submission 187475) | Wetland sediment microbial communities from St. Louis River estuary, USA, under dissolved organic matter induced mercury methylation -... | ecosystem: Environmental > Aquatic >...
CACGAGGCCTTCGCGGATGTCCTCGCCGGAGAGGTTCTCGTCCTTCTCCTTGAGGATCCCCTGGCGCCGCGAGTAGTCGTTGATGGTGCGCGTGAGCGCGTTCTTGAAGCCGTCGAGGTGCGTGCCGCCCTCGTGCGTGTTGATGTTGTTGGCGAAGGCCAGAACTGTCTCCGTGTAGCCGGCGTTCCAGAGGAGCGCCACTTCGGCGGTACCCTCCTCGCCGGTCAGTTCGATGTAGATGGGCTTGGAATGCAGCGTCTCCTTGGTTCCCGTGAGGTATTTCACGAAGTCGATGATGCCGCCCGCGTAACGGAACTCATCGCGTCGAGGCTCGAGTTCGCGCTCGTCGGTCAGTGTGATCTTGAGGTTCTTGTTGAGGAACGCCGTCTCGCGCATGTGTGTGGCGAGCGTGTCGTAGCTGTAGTCGAGTGTCTCGAAGATCGAGTCGTCGGCCATGAATGTGACCGTCGTGCCGGTGCTCTTCGCCGTGCCCTGCTGCTTGAGGGGGGCGACGGGTTTGCCGCAGTGGTAGGTCTGCTTGTAGACCTTGCCGCCGAGGCGCACCTCGACGTCGAGAGTCGTGGACAGCGCGTTGACGACCGAGACGCCGACACCGTGCAGACCGCCCGAGACCTTGTAGCCCTCGCCGCCGAACTTACCTCCGGCGTGGAGCATGGTCATCACGACCTCGACCGCCGTCTTGCGGTACTTGGGCACGTTGTCCACCGGGATGCCTCGCCCGTTGTCTACGACCGTGACGGAGTTGTCCGCGTGGATGGTGACGTCGACCTGGGTGCAGTACCCGGCGAGCGCCTCGTCGACCGAGTTGTCGACCACCTCGTACACGAGATGATGCAGGCCCTTGGGCCCGGTGGACCCGATGTACATGCCCGGCCGCTTGCGGACGGCCTCGAGCCCTTCGAGAACCTGGATGTCCTTGCCTGAGTACGAACTATCCGCCACTGCGGCTCCTTATGAATGACGTGGCAACACGTGACCGCCTGTGTCCGCACACCGGCGACCACGACATCTTGTGGGGACACGACCCAGTCTACCACGAATGGTGGTATTCAGACCCCGTTCTCATGGCTATCGACGCGCTGTACTGCGTTCTGCGGCGACTTGTGTGCCTTCTGGCCCTTCCGCCACTCGAGACCGCATATCGCGGCGCGTACGGCCGCCTCGCGAAGCGTTTCGTCGTGGATGCCCGCCGCCATGGCCTCAATCTGGGACCTCTCCTGCGGGGTGACGGGCACCGGTTCAACGCGATCCACCCGCATGGACTCGGCGTTGCGACGTTGCGCTTCCTCCCAGACGAGTTCCTCGGAGACCTTCTTCGACACAGCGAAGCGCATGCTCCCGACCAGTTCCTTACCGACGACCTCGTTGATCTCCGACCGATAGCGCTCCGAGAGAGCGGCGAGTTCTGTGGCCCATACGGGTGAATCCACGTAGATGAGCAGCTCCGCCGCGCGCATCGCGAAACCCATGGCGTGCGACGCCACCTCCTCGCCCGCCACCTCCCGCCAGGCCGCCACCGCGCGCGCCCGCTCCATGTTGCCGCCGCGATCGAGTCGCTTCAGCACTCCCCGGGCCGCGTCGCCGACTGTCGCCGCTCCGCGGGTCGGCGGCTCCTGCCTGCGGCCGCTCATCGGCCCAGGTCCACGACGGCGGCGTCAGCCAGCATGCGGTTGTCGAAGTAGCCCAGGTTGGTGGTCGTTACGAAGGTCTGCGTGCGGTCCATGACGGCTGAGCTGAGTGCGGAGCGGCGGCTCTCGTCCAGCTCCGACATGACGTCGTCCAGCAGCAGCAGGGGCCGTGTTCGCAGTACCTCCTCGATCAACGCGACCTCGGCCATCTTCCAAGCCAGCGCGGCGGTCCGCTGCTGCCCTTGTGACGCGAACGCTCTCGCCTCGCGCCCGTCGACGAGGAAGACCACATCGTCACGGTGAGGTCCCACGAGCGTGGACGCGCGACGGCGCTCCTCTGGCGCGCGCCGCACGAGCTCCGCTGCCAGCGCCCCGGCTGCGTCTTCGAGCGACGGTGCGGCCGCACTATGGCTGCCGGGCCGCTGCTCCAAGCCGCAGCGGTCGTCGTACTCCCAGCCGAGCTGCTCGCCGTTTGCGAGGTCGGCGTAGTGGCGCGCTGCTTCCGCCATGAGGCGCTCGAGCAACCGCAGGCGGTGGGTCACCAGGCGAGCGCCCAGCGAGACGATCTGCTCGTCCCAGGCGGTCAACTGCGGGCCTGCCACCTCGTCTTTGAGAAGCGCGTTGCGCTGCCTGACCGCGCGGCCGAAGTCCCTCCTGAGCGACGCGTACGCCGGTGAGAGCTGCGACCCGAGGTCGTCGATGGCGGCCCTGCGGCGCTCAGCTGGGCCCTTGACGAGATCGAGGTCGTCGGGTGTGAAGACCACGGAAGGCAGGCGCCCGGCGACGTCACTCGTGCGGCGCTTTGGTTGGCCGTTGACGGTGAACGACCGGGCACCGTCGCCGGTGACGGACAGGGAGATGTCCAGCCGCCGCTCGCCCTCCTCGGCGCTCAACGTCACCCGCGCCTCCGGTGCTCCCCAGCGAACAAGGTCCTCCCACCGGGGGCGCCTGAACGACGCGGTGGTCGTGGCGAGCTGCAATGCCTCGATGACGGTGGTCTTGCCTATCGCGTTCGGGCCCACCAACACTGTGAGAGCCGGGTGTGGCGTGAGCTCGAAGCGCTCGTAGTTGCGGAAGTCCGCGAGGAGGAGCGACGTGACTATCACGGGTCGTGCCTCCGCTTTGGGACGAGGACTACGGGCGAACCGGCATGATCAGGTACGTGAAGCCGTCTCCCTCAGCCGAACGGAAGACGCCGGGCTTCAGGGGGCTCGACGCAACGAACACCAATGAGTCGGTGTCCGCCGACGCTATCCCGTCGACCAGGAACGAGTGGTTGAACGCGATCTCAAGCGGTTCTCCCTCGGTCGTGACCATGAGGTCCTCGCTCGCCTCGCCGACGTCCTGCGTCTGTGCGGTGAGCGTGAGTGTGCTGTCGGTGATCTTGAGCCTGACGGGGGCGTTGTGCTGCGCGAGGAGCGACACGCGCTTGGCGGCTTCCTCGATCTCCCCCCTGGAGACCGTGACCTTCGTCTCCCCATCCTGAGGGATGAGTTGGCGGTAGTTCGGGAACGTGCCCTCGATCCGACGTGTGATGTAGACGCTGTTCCCGAACTCGAAGACGATCTGGTTCTCCGCTATCCCCAGCGTGACGGTCTCTGTGTCGCCAGCGAGTCTCGGGATCTCCTCGAGCGCCTTGCCGGGAATGACGACCTCGATCCGCTCATCGACCGGCTCGGGAAGGTCGGCCTCGGCCACCGCGAGACGGTAGGAGTCCGTGGCCACAGCCTTGATCTTCACGCCGTCGATCACGAGGAGGACGCCCGTCAGCACGGGTCTGGCCTCGTCGCGGCTGACCGCCTTGCCGACCTTGCGGACCAGTCCCTGCAGCACACTCGTGGGGATCGACACCTTCTTGTCGGGGCTCACTTCGGGGAACTTCGGGAAGTCCTCGGGTGACAGCGAGCGCAGCGAGAAGGACGTGGTACCACACGTGACCTTCACTTGGTCGAACGAGGCGGTCTCCATCTTCACCGCGGCCTCCGGGAGGCTGCGCACTACGTCGGCCAAGAGGCGCCCCGGCAGGACCACACTGCCGGGATCCTCGATGTTGGCCCCGACGGTGTGTTTGATCGATATCTCGAGGTCGGTCGATTGCAGGACGATCTTGTCGCCCGCCGCCGTCACGAGGATCCCTGACAAGATCGGAAGTGTCGTCCGGGAGGAGAGGGCCTTCGCAACGACGGCCAGTGAGTCGAGTAGTTCTCCTCTAGCGATAGAGAGCTTCATCGAAGCTTCCCCTCTCCTATCTCTGTTGTACTTGTTGATATAACAACTCGTGGTAGCAGTAGAGCTGTGCGAACTGTGGACAAGCTCCTCATCTGCTGGTCGAGCGGTGTATCCGTCGAGAGTCGAGTGTGTTGGCGGATTGTGGGGCCGGTGGAGATGTTCTCATCCGGCACCGACATTATCCACACACGCCCTCGTTGTCCCCAATCCGCGCACACCTTGTGAACATGGTTGTCCACAGAGCCTTGAGATGGGTTCAGGACTTCTGCCGAACCAGGTTCGTGAGGCTCTGGATCTGGTTGTACACCTCCCGCTGTTGGGAGAGGAGCTTCTGGATCTTCGCCGTGGCGTGGATGACTGTGGTGTGGTCTCGTCCGCCGAACTCAGCACCGATCCGGGGCAGCGACAAATCCGTGAGCTCCCGAGCAAGGTACATGGCGATCTGGCGCGGATACACGATGTTCTGCGAGCGCTTGCTGCCAGTGAGTTCCGCCATACCGATGCCGTAGAACTTGCACACCTCCTGCTGGATGGAGGCGATCGAGATCGGCCGCAACGTCCTCTCCGGGAAGATGTCCTTCAGCACGCTCTCGGCGAGTTCTAGGTCTATCGGGTGGCGCGTCAGCGAGCTGTACGCGATGACGCGGATGAGCGCGCCCTCGAGTTCACGGATGTTGCTCGAGATCCTGTCGGCGATGAAGGTGAGTACTTCGGCGGGGACGGGGATCCCTCCAGCCTCGACCTTCTTGCGAAGGATGGCGATGCGGGTCTCGAGCTCGGGGGGTTGGATGTCGGTGATGAGGCCCATCTCGAACCTGCTGACGAGGCGCTCCTCGAGAGGCTTGAGGTCCTTGGGCGGCCGGTCGGACGACAAGACGATCTGCTTGCCGGCTTCATGCAGCGTGTTGAAGGTATGGAAGAACTCGTCCTGCGTCTTCTCCTTGCCGATCAGGAACTGGATATCGTCCACCAGGAGCACGTCGTTGGTCCGGTACTGCCGGCGGAATCCCTCGGTGCGGCGCGAGTCCTGGACCGACTCGATGAAGTCGTTCACGAGCTGCTCGGTCGATACGTACTTCACCTTCAGGTGCGGATAGTGCATGCGCACGTAGTGGCCGATGGACTGCAGCAGGTGCGTCTTTCCGAGGCCGACGCCCCCATATATAAAGAGTGGGTTGTACGCGGTGCCGGGGGCTTCCGCGACAGCCAGGGCGGCAGCGTGGGCGAACCGGTTCGACGCTCCCATCACGAACGTGTCGAACGTGTAGCGGCGCGTGAACTCACCACCCGACGCCTCCTTGACACGCTGGGACTCGGCCGCTTCCACGGTCGCCAGGACCACGGGCTCGGCCACCGCCTCCTCAGCCTCTGCGGCAGCGGAGGGATCGGACGCCGGAGCCGCGTCCTCACCCCGGACGACGAAGCGGACCCCCATCGGCCGGCCGGCGACCTGTGTCAGCGAAGCGGCCAGCAGCCCCGAGTAGCGCGACTCGAGCCAGTCGCGGCCCCATGAGTTCGAGGCGCCGACGATCAGCCCGTCACCGTCGAGCCCGAGCGGCTCGGCATGCTCGAACCACGTCTTGAACGTGGGCGTGTTGAGTTCGCCCCGGATTATGTCCAGGGCGGCGTCCCACAACCCGCGCACGTCCTCAGCCGCCACGTTCGGCGCACCCGTCGTCTGCTCCATGACGCTCCTCAATCCGGTCACTTCAGTATCGAGTCGAGCAAGGTGACGCCGCGCTCAGTGAGCGCTCGCTTGCCGGACTCGTCGGCTACGATCAACCCGGCCTCCTCCAGTGAGGCCAGATCGCGATACGCGGTTGACAGCCCGACGGCGAGCTCGCGGGCCACTGCCGAAGGACCGGCCGACCCGAGCTCCATGACGAGCGAGAGTACCTGCTTCTGTCGGTGGGAGAGCCGCGGCGGCGCATCCACCTCGACGATCTCCTGTTCGGAGGCCTTCGGCCGCGGCGTCACCTTCAAGGTAACGACCGTCCCCCGTCCGAGGTTGTCGTCGATATCCACGGTCCCGCCGGCGAAAGAGAGACACTCCTTCACGATCGGCAGCCCCGACCCGACACCCTTGATATGGTGCTTCATGTCCGCGGTCGCCGTTGAGAAGCCCGGCAGGAAGACCCGGTCCTTGTCGGCAATGCCCGGGCCCTGGTCGGCGAACCGCACGGTGTTGCCGTCGTCAAGGATCGTCACGACGACTTCCGAGAAGCCGGCGTGGATGAGGTTCTCCGAGATCTCCCGGATGATCGTGTACGGGACGCCGCCGCCGCGCTCTCGCGCCAAGTTGTAGGTGCGGGACGCCACCTTCTCGATCGCCTCGCCCAGGTCGCCCGCGTCGACCTCCTCGACACGGGGAGCCGCGGCGAGCGAGTCGTACACGGCGATGCGCGCGCCGGTCATGGCCGGGGTCACCGTGACAGTGCCGCCGCGCAGCGCAACAGGCGCCGCGGGGGCAGGCGCTGCCTGCTCGCGAACGCCTCCTGTCTCGAAGAAGCTCTTCATAGTGCCCCCCTCTCGATGTGCGCAGTATCCACATGGTTATCAACAGGCGGCCCACCACCGCCGTTTCGGCAACACCCTGCTAGCGACCGTATCCATGGATCGGGCCCGTGCACCGCTGGAAAACCCAGAAGCCCTCTGACCTGCGCTCTTGCGCACTTGTCCACAAAGTCTTCCACATCTGTGGATATCTCTGGAGGAGGAGTGGCGCGCGGTGAAGCCGAAACGCTAGGTAGTGGGTGTAGCGCACACGCCGGATGCTTTCCGCGACCCCTTCCGAAGAGCGATCTTGTGGATAAGGGACAACGATGCCCCCGGCGCGGGAGTCCACGTGTGGAAAACTCCTGGAAGCGGCGGGGGCGGCTCGAGCGGCGAACGTCGATCAGCCGTCTGACAAGGTGTTTTCAAGGTGCGGGGGCCCCTCTGGGCGCCCTCCTGGAACGTCGCCGATTCTACCAGAGGCCCCCCGGGCCAACAATCGGCCCGGGGAGGTTATCCACAGGCTTAGCGGTCGTGAATCCTGCGTTTTCCACAGTATCCACAATTTCGCGACTTTCTTGGGGGCCGCCGCTGGAAGGGCATCAGGCCGCTCGGTGGCGGTTCCCCGTCGCTCGTCCGCCCCCCGCGATGCACCCCGCGGGCCCACTGGGAGGCTGCCACGGGCCCGCGGGGAAGCCCCGCGGGGGGCTCTTCGTTGACACCCCTACAGGGGCGCGGCTACAATCGCTAGGCTTTGCGCCGGCCCGGCCACCCTCGTGTCGGCTCCGGCGCCCACAGACAAGCCTTACTACTCCTGGACGGAGTGATACGTGTGAAGAGAACGTTCCAGCCTAACAACCGCAGGCGTGCCAAGACCCATGGTTTCAGGGTGCGCATGTCGACTCGCGGCGGTCGCGCCGTGCTGGCCGCTCGGCGCCGCAAGGGCCGCGCGACCATCTGCGCGTAGCCGTCGCAGGCTGCGGTCCCCCGTGTCCGGGGCCGGCGTGCGCACGATCACGTCGCCATCCGACATCGACCGCCTGTTCAAGCACGGGCGGCGGGCGAGCCATCCCCTTCTGGTGGTTCTTGCAGTCGCATCTCCTCCAGCGGCCGGCGCTGAAGGCCGCGTGGTCTTCGTCGCCGGGCGCAAGATGGGCAACGCCGTGATGCGCAACCGCTGCAAACGCGTGATGCGAGAGGCGTGCAGGCGCGCCGGCGGTCCGTGGGAAGGCCTCGACGTCGCCCTCGTCTCTCGAACCGGGATGGCCACGGCGACTCCGGCGGCGATCGACAAGGCACTGGACGCGGCGCTCAAGGTGCTCCGGGGATGAACGCGACGCTGCGCCAGCTCCCGCGCCGGGCTGCCATGGGTCTTGTGAGGGCGTATCAGGTGATCATCTCTCCCCTCCTCGGCCCGTCGTGCCGCTTCAGACCCACATGCTCCGCGTATGCGATAACATCCCTTGAGAGGTTCGGCCTGCTGCGAGGGGGGTGGCTCGCCGCGAAGCGCATCGGGCGCTGCCATCCATGGAACCCCGGAGGCTTCGACCCGGTGCCCGACTCCCTCCCTCGAGGGCGAGCACACACCGTGCGACCAAGCGGCGACGGCCCTGCCGTCGGCGATTCCTAGGACGAAGGAGCGGCCCACGTGGCTATATGGGACGGTTTCAAAGACGTCATCCTCCAGGTGCTGGTGTTCTTCTACAACGGCGTAGGGGACTACGGTCTGGCCATCATCATGCTGACGATCGTCCTCCGCATCCTGATGACGCCGCTGGTCTGGAAGCAGACCAAGTCGATGCTGGAGCTGCAGCAGGTCCAGCCGAAGATCAAGGCGCTGCAGGAGAAGTACAAGAAGGACAAGGAGAAGCAGCAGGAAGAACTGATGAAGTTCTACCAGGAGAACAAGGTGAACCCCTTCGGAGGCTGCCTCCCGCTCCTGCTGCAGATGCCGATCTTCCTTGCGCTCTACGGAGTCCTCGGCGGACTCGCCACCGACAAGGGGCCGACGTTCGCGAAGTATCTTATGTCGCTAGCCCCGGCCGCCCAGGATGCGGCGCGGCACTTCTGGATAATCCTGCCAGACCTGACCAAGGCTCCGATGGCCATCTGGACGGCCGCCATGAAGGGGGGCGGAGTGGGACCGGCGCTTCTCGCGGTGCTCCCCTACGCCATCTTCGTCGTCCTGTTCGGTCTCAGTACCTGGCTCCCGCAGTACCTCATGACCACCGACCCGACCCAGCGCAAGACCGGCACGTATATGGCCGTCTTCATGCTGTACGTCGGCTGGATCAGCCCGGCCGGCGTCCTCCTCTACTGGGTGACGTCGAGCACGTGGCAGGTCGCGCAGCAGATCATCACGCAGCGCTCCATGAAGCGCTCGGCAGAAGGGGCCTGAACTTATGAGCCAGGAGATCACGAAGATCGCGGCGACCGTCGAGGAGGCCGTGGACGCCGCACTCGAGGAGCTCGGGGTGCAAGCTGACGCGGCCGAATTCGAGATACTGGAACAGCCCGGTCGCGGCTCAGCGGAGGCCAAGGTCCGCGTCTGGCTGAAGCCGGGCTACCTTGCAGCACAGCAGGACGAGGAGTTGGACGACGATGCTCCACTCCCCGCAGAGCTGGTGGTCCGCGAGCAGAGCGAGATCCCGGAGCTGACCGAAGAGGAGTTGGACAAGATCGCCGACACGGCGGTCGCGGCGATCCAGTCGGTGCTGGCCTCGTTCGGAATCGAGGCCACGATCGACGAGTACGAAGGCGACGAGGGCGAGATCATCCTCGACATCGTCGGCGGTGAGCTCGGGATCCTCATCGGCCGGCACGGGAAGACCCTGGACGCGCTGCAGACAGTCGTCGCCGCGATCACCAGCCGCCAGATCGGACATCGCTTCCCGGTGGTCGTGGATGTAGAAGGATATCGCGGGCGCAGGCGCGAGAAGCTCGAGGACATCGCACGACGGACCGCGGACCGCGTCAGCCGCCAGGGGCGCGCTGTCAAGCTACGCCCGATGACGAGTTACGAGCGCCGCGTGGTCCATATGTCGCTCCGAGAAGATCGCCGCGTCGTCACCGGGAGCGAGGGCGACGAGCCGTTCCGCTCGGTTGTGGTCTCCCCTAAGTAGCGGCGAACCCATAGTGAATCCCAAGCGGGGGAGAGCGGTTGCTCTCCCCCGCCTCGCGTTTCGACAGCCAGAACGCAATGTCGGCGGCCTCGAGCAGGGTCCAGTGTCTGCGGGGATGTTTCACGTGAAACATCGATCGACGGCGTGGGGTATTGTTTCACGTGAAACAGCGATGTCGGCTCGACGAGGGGTTCCAATGGACACGAAAGGCTTCGACGGCGCCGAGGCCCGCGAGATCGCGGCAGGCGCGGCCGCATTGGGTGTCCCGCTGGCCGACGACCAGGCTGAGCGACTGGCCCGCCACGTGGAGTACGTCTACCTGGCGAACGAGAGCGTCAACCTGACACGGATCCCTAGAAGCGAGGCGGTCAGGCTGCACGTGCTGGACTCCCTGGCCGGACTACAGGACATGAACTCAGCGCCGCAGGGCCCGTGGCTGGACATCGGAAGCGGGGCAGGCTACCCCGGGCTGGTCTTCGGCGTGGTGCACGACGGCCGCGTCGACGTTCTCGAGTCTGTGGGGAAGAAGTCCCGGTTCTTGGACACCGTATCGCGGGAAGTCTGTCCCAACACCGTGGTCCTTGGACAGCGGGCGGAGGACGCGGCGCGCGAGCATCGAAACGAGTATGCGGCAGTGTCGGCCCGCGCGGTCTCGGAACTGCCGGCCCTGGTTGAGCTCGCTGCACCGCTCCTGATGCGGCAGGGGCTCCTCGTTTGCTGGAAGGCGGAACCCGACTACGAGGAACTTCGGCGTGGCGACGCGGTCGCGATGAAGGTGGGCCTGAAGCGCGTCCGAGTCCGTGCGGTGGAGATCCCCGGCCTCAAGGCTCAGCGCTGCCTGGTGGTCTACGAGAAGGACCGCGAGGTGAAGATCGCGCTTCCGCGGCGGGTGGGCCTCGCTCAGTCGAAGCCTCTCGCGTAGCTGCTTCCAGAAGTCGGACCGTATGCCTATACTGGCTCGGTAGTCGGGCAAGGGGGGACAGGTGAGTGCAGTTGAGTGAACGTTCTCCGGGCACGCCGGGTAAGCGGCCTAAGCGGGTCCTGGCCGTCGTGAACCAGAAGGGCGGGGTCGGCAAGAGCACCACGGCCGTCAATCTGGCGGCCTCGCTGGGCGAACTCGGCGAGAAGGTGCTCTTGGTGGACCTGGATCCCCAAGGCAATGCGACCTCCGGCTTCGGCCTCAATCGCAATCAGCGGGAGTTCTGCATCTACAACGCCCTGCTGGGCGACACGCCGATCGAGCAGATCATCGAGCCCGTGGAGATCGAGAACGTCTTCGTCATTCCCGCGACCATCCAGCTTGCCGGCGCCGAGATCGAGCTTGTGTCGGCGTTCAGCCGCGAGACGAAGCTCCGTCAGATCCTCGAACCGGTGCGCAGCGAGTTCGATTTCGTGCTCATCGACTGTCCGCCGTCGCTCGGACTGCTCACGATCAACGCTCTAACCGCCGCGGACGGGCTCGTCATCCCCGTGCAATGCGAGTACTACGCTCTGGAAGGTCTCTCGAAGCTGCTCGATAGCGTGCGGCTCGTGAGGACCCACCTCAACACATCGCTCGACGTCTTCGGCGCCGTCATGACGATGTACGATTCGCGCACGCGCCTATCGCAGCAGGTGGTGGACGAGGTGCGGGACTTCTTCGAGGAGAAGGTGTTCGAGACCCTCATACCGCGCAGCGTCCGTCTATCGGAAGCGCCGAGCTTCGGGCAGCCCGTGACCATGTACGATCCGAACGGGCGCGGCGCTGCGGCGTACCGCGCTCTCGCGAAGGAAGTGATGCTTCGTGTCAGTGCCTAGGCGCGGACTTGGCAGGGGACTCGGCGCCCTCATTCCCGCTGGAAACCAGTCGAGCTCCGACGACATCATGGAGCTTCCTGTCGCGATGATAGCCCCGAACCCCAACCAGCCTCGGACCATGATCGACGACGAGCGCATCGACGAGCTGGCTGACTCCATCCGCAAGGTCGGCGTTCTTCAGCCGATCCTCGTCAGGCCCCACGGCGAGGAGTACCAAGTCGTCGCCGGAGAGCGCCGGTGGCGGGCGGCGAAGGCCGCCGGCCTCGAGAAGGTGCCGGTCCGGGTCACGAACGCGACCGAGAGCGAAGCCCTGGAACTCGCCCTCATCGAGAACCTCCAGCGGGAGGACCTCAACCCGATGGAAGAGGCGCGCGGCTACCGCCGCCTTCTCACTGAGCACCAGATGACGCAGGCCGAGCTGGCCGACAAGGTCTCGAAGTCCCGGTCCGCTGTCGCGAACACGCTGCGGCTGCTGGATCTGCCGGACGAGGTCCAGGAGCTCCTCGCCGCGGACAAGCTGACGGCGGGGCATGCTCGTGCCGTGCTCGCCGTGCCCGACGAGGAACGACGGCTCAAGCTGGCACAGAAGGTCGTCGCTGAGGGACTCTCGGTGCGCGAGACAGAGAACCTAGCCCGGCTCTTCGCCGCGGGTGGTGCCGAGCGGGCACCCCGCCCCGTGGCGCCCAAGGCATTCAAGATCGTGGCGCGCAAGCTGCGCCGCTTCCTGGCGACGAACGTTCGCGTGAGACAGAGCGCGAACAAGTGCAAGATAGAGATAGACTTCCAGACCGAGGAGGAGTTGGAGCGCATCTTCCGGTTGCTCACGGAGGGCCCGGCGAGAGAGGGCGATGTGGTCTAGCATGAGAGAGCGCAGACTTACATATTTTGCCATTGGCTTGTTCACCGGCGTGGCGCTCGGCGTCTTCGCGGGGCTCCTGCTGGCTCCTTACAGCGGAGCGCAGACCCGCAGGAGACTGGCGCTCCAGGCGCACAGGGTCGCCGAATCGGCCCGGGACGTTGCGGACAAGGCGGAGCAGACCGCCCACGTGCTCGGAGACAGGGTCGATCACTATCTCGGGCGCGACGAAGAGGCCGCATGGCGGAAGGTGCGCGAGCTTCGCGAGGGCGTCGCGCGCTACACACAGGCCCAGATCTCCTAGCACCACCCGTGTCACACGCCTGTGCGACCATGTCTTCGGCGGACGACGAAGGGACGCCGAGGGCATGGGTCTGACGCTCGTGACGGGGAGAGCCAACACCGGCAAGACCGGCGTCGTCTTCTGGGGCACGCAGCAGAACAACGCGCCGTTCCTCGGAGGCACGCTGTGCGTCAAGCTGCCGATCACGCGCTTGTCGCTGGTGACGCTCGACGCGAACGGCGCCGGCACCGACCTCGCGGCGCCTCTCGATGCCGACGGCTCAACCGGTTCTTCCGCCTCCGACGGCGACGGCGGCGTACCCAATCCGAGCAACGACCTGGTCCTGCAGAACGGCCGCGTGGGCTGCACCACCTGCCACGCGCCGCACAACGCGGACAGCAACTCCCTCACGGTGGACGTCAGGTAGCGCCGCGCTCTCGCGCTGCGTTCCACGTCTCCCACGCCGCGCGCTGGCCGCGCGGCGTTTTGCGCGGCCGTGACGAGTTGCCCTGGGTCACTTTCTGGGCTTCGTGTCGACTCTGGGTGTTGGGTGGGGTAGGGCGCACAGAGATGGGGGATA
>Ga0209798_10001726_pt1 | contig 13006 bp, 15 predicted proteins | sample DOMMetBare3Fresh_FD_187475 | JGI IMG/M metagenome (GOLD analysis project Ga0209798, IMG submission 187475) | Wetland sediment microbial communities from St. Louis River estuary, USA, under dissolved organic matter induced mercury methylation -... | ecosystem: Environmental > Aquatic >...
AAAGCTGGTTCAGAAACGGCGACATTTTTTAAACGCTGTTGCAGCCAGTTGTTAATCGCCGTTACGGCTTTACTGCCTATGGGTAATATCCTTGATTTACCGCCTTTACCCGTGCGGACAAGAAGTGAGTTGTCAGGCAGATCGACATCGCTTAGATTAAGTGTTGCAAGTTCGCTAAGACGTAAACCGGAAGAATAGAATAATTCAAACATGGCCAAATCGCGGATTTCCAAAGCTGAATTTGTGCCTGCCTCCAGTAGGCCGTTTATTTGGTCTACATCCAGAGTTTTAGGCAGTTTTCTCGCTTGCTTGGGTGCTTTTATATGCTGTGCCGGATTGCTGTCAGTAAGGCGTTTTTTTAGCAGAAAGTTATAAAAACTGCGAATTGCCGACAGTTCCCGTTGCAGGCTTGTACTGCCAATGCCTTGCCGATGGCGTCCAGCTATATGCGCCCGGATATCGTTTTGCTTTAGATCGGCCCAATGAGCCAAGGACTTGTCTGTGCAATAGCGGGCTAGGTGTTTAATATCGCGTTGATAGCTTTTTACTGTGTGGACAGATGCGCGTTTCTCAACCGTCAGTTGCTCGAAAAAGTCGGCCAGCATTTGCACCGAGTCAGCGTGCATTGGCTGTCTGCCGCAACAATGAAATCAATCGGGTGCCGATGATTTCGCTCATTTGAGTTAAAAACAGATTGCCCATGCTGTAATGAAAGCGGCCTTCTTCACGGCTGCCTATAGCCAAAATGCCGTCAAGTTCGGTGAAATTCATGGGGATAATAGCGCAAGACTTAACTGCCACTGCCGAGTCGCCAAAGAGTACTTTTGCCTGCGCTAAAGTCGGTCGTCCGCATTTGGGCTGATTGCTGGCAAGTTCTTTAAGAAAGGGTTGCAGGTTTTCACTGCCAGGTTCAATAAATAAATTGGCAATAGCTGATTCGGGGCAGTGTTTAATGATACGCACAGCGACAAAATCAGTTAGAAAATAATCGGCCAGCACCAAATCAAGATTACCTATGGCTTGTTCCAGTGTTGATGCCTCAAGCAAGGCCAGTGTGAGCTTGTGCATACGAATGAAGGAGGCGTCATTGTCCTTGGCTATATCTATCAGGGCAGTGAGTTGGTTTTCCATTTCATGATGTTTGCTTCTGAACAGCTCCAGCTGTTTTGAAATCAGGGAGATGGCAGTTCCGCTGGGATGAGGGATACTCATTTGCTCCAGCAGGTTTAAATGTTCATGGAAGAAATCAGGATGTTGCAGTAGATAGTCTTCGACTTGATATGCGTTTATATCTGATATTTGTGTACTCATAGATTGATTTTTCCCTCAAAAACAGAAGTAGCCGATCCAGTCATAATGACCGGCTCACCACGACCAGACCAGTTTATTGTTAACTCGCCACCCGGCAGCTCAACACAGACTTCATGATCCAGCAGATTTTGTTCGATACCGATAACCACTGCGGCACAAGCGCCACTACCGCAAGCCAAGGTTTCAGCGGCACCGCGTTCATAAACGCGGAGTTTAATATGATTGCGGTCTATGATCTGCATAAAGCCGATATTGGCACGTTCAGGAAAAACAGCATGGCTTTCCAAGGCATGGCCCAACTCAGCGACCGGTGCCGTTTTAATATCATTGACTTGAATAACAGCATGTGGATTTCCCATGGAAACGGCGGCAAAAGTTTGTTCAATCCCGTTCACAGACACTTTATAAAGCAGCGATTCCTGTTCAGCAAGCAGAGGAATTTCAACAGGGTTATGTCTGGGAACACCCATATTAACAGTGACCTGATTATTTTCATTAAAACGTAGCAATAATTGACCTGAGTTAGTATCTACGCGTATTTCATCTTTGTCAGACAGTTTTTTATCATGCACAAAACGGGCAAAGCAGCGCGCGCCATTACCGCATTGCGCAACCTCACTGCCATCCGCATTAAAAATCCGGTATTTAAAGTCGGCATCGTTTGTGGCCGGTTTTTCGACCAATAACAACTGATCAAAGCCAATACCGAAGTGGCGGTTAGACATGGACCGGATTTGCTCAGGCGTTAAGGCTATGTATTGATTGATGGCGTCTATGACCACAAAATCATTGCCCAGGCCGTGCATTTTAGTAAAGTTGATCATTGCTTGTCTTTCATGTTGCGTAAATATTGGTCGGGTTAGTATGATAGGGTAACCCGATGATCCTAATCAAGGCAACAAATGCTCACCCGTCCAAAGCTGGGCAATACTTTCCCTTTCCCGGATCAAATGCACCTGATTGCCGTCAACCATCAGCTCAGCCACGCGCGGTCTGGAATTATAATTTGAACTCATCGAAAAACCATAAGCGCCCGATGAACGTATCGCCAGTAAATCTCCTTGAGCTAACTTAAGTACACGGTCTTTACCCAAAAAATCACCGGTTTCACAAACTGGCCCGACGATATCCCACTGCTGTTCAGGTGCGGTGCTTTGCTGATTGACAGGAATAATTTCCTGCCAGGCGCTATACAGCGATGGGCGTACCAAATCATTCATAGCCGCATCGACGATGGCAAAGTTTTTATGGGCTGTGGGCTTAAGGTATTCAATCTGAGTCACCAGAATACCTGCGTTGCCAACGATGGCGCGGCCCGGTTCCAATAAAATTTCAAAACCGGTGTTACCTAATCGCTCTAAAACCGCTGTTATATAGTCAGCCGGTTCGGGCGGTTGTTCGTCGTTATAGCGAATACCGAGTCCGCCGCCCAAATCCAGGTGATGCAGATAAATACCGTCGACTTTCAGCACTGCAACCAGGCCAAGGATTTTATCCAGCGCATCCAGAAAAGGCCGTGTTTCGGTCAGTTGTGAGCCAATATGACAGTCGATACCGATAACATGAATATGGGGCATAACGGCTGCCCGGTGATATTCAGTCAATGCCTGTTCAATGTCTATGCCGAATTTGTTTTCTTTTAAACCCGTAGATATATAAGGATGCGTTTTGGCATCGACATCAGGATTAACCCGAAAAGACACCGGTGCAATAACGCCCAGTTGTTCCGCAAGCCGATTAATTCGATCCAGTTCGCCACTCACCTCAATATTAAAGCAACGTATGCCGATCTTTAATGCCGCCAGAATTTCATCTTCACGTTTACCGACACCGGAAAAAACGATTTTTTTAGGATCTCCACCTGCTTGAATAACACGCTTCAGTTCACCCATCGAGACAATATCAAAACCCGAGCCTAAACGGGCAAGCAGATTAAGCAGGGCAATATTGGAATTGGCTTTTACGGCATAGCAGATTAAATGGGGATGATCGCCAAAGGCACGGTCAAAAGCCTGCCAGTGTCTTTCCAATGTAGCTCTGGAATAAATGTAACAAGGGCTGCCATATTTATAGACGATGTCCTGTACAGCAACATCTTCGGCGAAAAGTTCGTTGTTATGGTAATTAAAATAATCCATGCTATTTGTTTTTTTCAGATTCGGGTTCGGGCTTGTGTTCAGGCTCGACATGAATAGGTGGCGCTGTACCCGGCAGATAAAGCGGACCGGGTTGTCCGCAGCCTGTTAAAGCTGAGCACACGGCTAAGAACAGAAATAATCTAGTGGTTTTCATAAGGCATCATCATAAATCATTGTTGGCCACCCTGTGGCAAAAACGAATGACATAATAATCTGAATCACCCTGTTTTAGAAAGCCATGACCGTAATTAGATGAAGATGCAGATCATGTAGCGTCTCATTAAGGATCAACATCTGAACAAGTTCCAAGGCGGCAACGGCTATTTTTATTTGGTTCACCGCTGTCAAAAAAGCCACTACCCGGCTCTGACAGTAGTTACGGAGGCCATTAAGGGATACCTGGATAAAAGATTTCATGGGGGTGGTGGGTTTGATCAGTATGAGTCATTTCAGTGCCGCAGCCACCGCGTTACGGTCAAACTGCGGCGCGAGAAGGTGGATAAACTCATACATATAGCCGCGCAGAAAAGCATCGCGGCGTACGCCAAGATAAGTGGTACTGGGAGGAAATAAATGTGAAGCATCCAGCATGCCTAAATCGCCATCACGCTCCGGGTCGTAGGCAATATTGGCCAGCAATCCGATACCCAGCCCTAGATTCACATAAGTTTTTATGACATCCGCATCAATCGCTGTAAGCACCACATTGGGTTCCAGCCCTGCCTGGCCAAAAACACGCTTGACCAACGAGCCACCGGTAAAGGCAAAGTCATAAGTGATTAAAGGATATTGTGTAATTTTTTCCAGTGTCAGCTGCAAGTCGCTGAGTAATGGGTGATTGCTCGGGGTGATTACGCAGCGATTCCACTGATAGCAAGGCAAACAAAGCAGTTTATCGTAAGTGCTAATGGCTTCGGTGGCAATACCAATATCGGCCTCTCCGCTTGCTACCTGCTGCGCAACTTGAGTGGGATTGCCTTGATGAATATGCAGCGTAACATTTGGATAATGCTGCATAAAAGCCTTAACGGCATTCGGCAAATAATAGCGTGCCTGGGTGTGTGTGGCCGCAATAGTGAGCGTACCCGCCTCTTTTTGAGTGAACTCCTCACCGACCCGCGTGATGTTTTCAAGTTCGCACATCACACGCTCAGCCAGGCCCAAAATAATTTTTCCCGGTTCGGTAATGCCGATGAGTCGTTTACCATGGCGATGGAAAATTTGCAGACTAAGCTCTTCTTCCAGCAACTGACACGCTTTACTGATACCGGATTGTGACGTATGTAAGGCTTCGGCAGCTAGTGACACATTCAAGCCCTGGCGTGCGATTTCATAAATATAACGTAATTGATGCAGTTTCATCGTTGCTGAATTTAGTTTACTTTTATGCCCAAGTTTACCGTAAATCGGCAAGTAACAAGCTAAACAGATTGATCTACTGATAAATTTCGGACATGTCTAATTCCGATAGCACGCTAATATTTCTCTATTTGTTCAAAATAAAAAAGGAAATCCGCAGGCATAATATTTACCAGGTACTAAGTATTTATACGCATAGTATTTTTATTTTTTTTCTGTTCAAATCACTATGAGCTGGATTATTGCCGTGCGTTGTTAAACGCATAAATCCAATCAGATAAAAAGAGTAGTCAATTCGCGCCTCTACCTACAAATGTTGCAATGCGGTCAATTATAGTCATGGTCAATCCAGCATAAATTAAGGGTCTATAAATCTTCTATCCGTATATTTAGTAACAGGAAGCACCAGCTGACTACCCTTTCAAATATTTTAACAATAGAGAGGTGAATTATGGCTAAAAATATAAATAGCAAAGTAAATTCAGATCTCGATGTGTCCGGCAATACGAAATATCTTCCAGACCGGGACACCAAGATTGCTGAGCTTACTTATTACAAAGCTGGCGGAGAGTGGTTATTTTTGCGAAAGCTTTTTGGGGAATCCCTGCACAACAAGCGGCAAAAATTACGCGACCGCTTATGACTTCAGCGACCACAGCCGTTCCTTTAGACTACGCTCAGGACAGGCTCTGCTTCACTCGTTGCATACCCAATATAAGGGGTTTGCAACATTGTTACCGCAATGACTCGACGCAATTAGGCATAAATCCAATCAAATAATTTAACAATAGTGAGGTGAATCATGGCTAAAACCATAAATAGTAAGGTAAATTCAGATCCCGAAGAGTCCAGCAATACGATATGCCTTCAAGACCGAGACACCAGGATTGCTGAACTTGCTTATTACAAAGCTAAAAGCCGAGGATTTGAACTAGGTTATGAGCTTGAAGACTGGCTTGAGACAGAACGAGAATTTATGCTGTAGATGTTTAATAATAATTTGAATAGTTACTGGAGAGTGTTATGAGCAATAAAGAAAAAGATACAAAAAAAAGCACAGAAGTAATACCTGGCAAGCCAGCGGGCAGTTTGCTTTCATTTGACGAGTTTGATAATTTTTTTGATGATTTTCTCTCTCGCAGATGGCCGCGTTTGTTAGATTTTAATTTTCCCACAGGGATTGACCGAGGGTTTCCGAAAGTTGACATTATCGATCATGACAATGAAATAGAGGTTCAGGCTGCATTACCGGGCATTAAAAAAGAAGACCTGGACGTAACAATCAATAATCAAACCATTACCATCCGGACTTCCACCAAAGAAGAAAAAAAAGAAGAGGAAAAAGGCAAATATTTTCGCCGCGAAATAACGCGGGGTGAATTTCAGCGCACGTTGTCCTTGCCTGAAAATGTCGATGATGCCAATGCAAAAGCCTCTTTCAAAGACGGCATATTGAAAGTTACTATTCCCAAAACAGAGAAAAGCAAGCGCAAAACTATCGAGATCAAATAGTCTGGACTTTGTAGATGATTTGTTTCCATGCGGCATTAATCATGGACGATTAATACCACCTTGAGCTGGGTGGTTCAGTCACTATCTGTTTTTACGAAACCAGCACAAACTTCGGAGATACTAATGATTAACAATCGAATCATTATTGCTATAGCTGCCGTATTGGTTATTGTTTTGGGAACACAGGCTTATATGATGTATCGGATGAATGATCGGCTCAACCAGTTAAGCGGGCAGGAAAATCAAGTCGGCAGTCCTCAAATAAAAATACCAAAACTGCCCAGTTTAACTTTCCCCAAGCCGGGTCTGAATGAGCCGCTCTTTAAGGATCATCCCTGGAATCCTTATGAAGAAATGCAACGCATGCAAAAAGAAATGGAGCAGCTTTTTGGTGATTCATTTTCGCGTTTTCATTTGAATACGCCTTTGGGCAGTTTAAGCAAAACACCCGAGATTGATTTACAAGAAAAACCAGATCGATATGTGGCAACTGTGAATGCGCCTGGCGCTGATGAATCTTCACTGGCGGTAAAACTGGAAGACCGGATTTTGCATATCTCGATTAAGACGGAGCATTCCGAAGATAAAACAGACGATCAAAATGGACAATATAGCTATCGTGAGCGATTTATGGGTGAGTTTCATCGGGCATTAACATTACCCGGGCCTGCAAATGCGGCTAAAATGAAAACCGACTACCATAACGGTGTACTGACTATTACCATTCCGAAGGAATAGCTTAATAAAAAGTATCAAGACACGAGGCTGCATCGCGGTTAAGGATGCGCCTCAGCGTGTCCAATAAACCAGAAGGGCGGGGATAAATACCCTGACTAAGGTTATTGTGTTGTGGTACATGGGCAAAAATTAATGATTCGGCAAAAAGACTGGCAAGTGTTCGCGAATATCATCGATACTGTGCGTAGTGATGTTTTTATCAAGCTCAAAACAGACCAGCTTTTTAATTTGTTCCGGCAACTGGTTGCGCAGCAAGCCAAGAAAAGAGGGTTCTGCAATTATCAATAATTGTTCAAATTTATTTTCGTTACGCGCTTCTTCCAGGTAATGGGCGATGCGATGCGCAAAGTTGTCGGCTTCGTGTTTCTTCGGATCGGTTTGCTGTTCAAAAGCATGTCCCACGCCGCCTTCGCCTTTAATCTTTCCGGGCAGGTCAGAAGTCATTTCCCGGTCATGTAATCGGCCTTCCATATGCGCCAGGGCTTCGATTTCCTCTAACGGAGAAGAGGGCGTTTCAGTAGTGAAGATGCGCGCATGAACGTTATCAGCGACGAGTATATAAGTTGATTTCATAATTATTTCCTCTAAGGTGGATGATTTTAAATAACACAATCTTGGAAACTTCCGTTATAGCGGGCTTGTTTCCTGAGCTTACAAACCTATCTGGCTCTCTCAGGTAGGGCCTAGCATTTTCAGTTGCTCACGCAGACTTTCAAGCTCTTCAATTAAGTCCAATGCCAAAGCAATACCGGCCAGATTAACCCCCAGATCACGCTGTAGTCTGAGGGCGGAACGAGTGCGTATCAGGCTTGCTCCTGAAAAGCGCCATAAACGTATATCTTCCCCCTGGGGTTCAATAATACTTTCCTCAACCAGGCTGATTACCCAGTCTGCATGAACACCGCAAGCACGGCACAGTTGACCCAGTGTCAAGCTGTCTTCTTCAATGACCGTTCCGGTATGTACTAATGATAAATTATGTGAGTCCGAGTCCATTGGTGTCATACCCCCAGAGCCTGGCGTGGGTTAAAATCAAGTTCTTCCTGCATTTTTTGGTAAGCCGATTTGGCTTTCCCGGTATTTGCCGGTGGCAGTGCAATTTGCAGCACAACGTAGAAATCACCGTGCGTCTTGGCTGGCAATCCGCGGCCTGATAAACGCAGCTTGCTGCCTTGTCTGGAATTGGGCGGTATTTTGAGATCGACACTACCTTCTGGTGTAGGCACTTTGATTTTAGCGCCTAAAGCCGCTTCCCAAGGCGCGACGGGAAGATCCAGGTAAACATCGGCTTCTAAAACCCGGTAAAGCGGGTGGTTGTTAAACGCTATTTCCAGAAACAAGTCGCCCGATTGACCGCTGCCTGAACCGGGGCTACCCTGACCTGCCAGCCTGATGTGTTGGCCCGCCTTGATGCCTTTGGGGATTTTAATATTAAGGCTTCTATGCTTAACCTGCACTTGGCCTTGTGCATTCATTTCCGGGGTACTCAGGGAAATATTACGCGTCGCGCCGTGAAAACTGTCTTCCAGATCAATATGAATTTTTGCATGGCTGTCCTCGCCACGCGCATGAACGTTATATCGCCCCTTGTCGGCTGGACGGAACCCGGCATGACCAAACAATTGTTCAAAAAAATCACTAAAGGCTCCGGCATCACCGCTAGTAAAACCACCGCCCTTAAATTCGAAACCTTCATTCCAGTTTGGTGGCGGCTTGAAATCCTGTCCGGCTTTCCAATCGGCGCCCAGTTGATTATAAGCGGCTCTTTTTTCGGGATCCTTGAGCACTTCATAAGCTTCTCCGAGTTCCTTGAATTTCGCCTCGGCGTCCTTTTCCTTGCTGACATCGGGATGATATTTACGGGCCAGTTTACGATAGGCGCGTTTAATTTCGTCCTGCTTGGCATCCCGGGATAGCCCCATGATCTTATAGTAATCTTTATACTGCATACTGTTGTGTTAATCCGATTACAACTGGTTGAGCCTTTCGACCGCACCGGTAAAAATAGCCGGAGCGGATCACCCGTGCTGTCGATCAATATGAAAAAAGCCCTCTCCAGTACAGGAGAGGGTGAGCTCCATGGGAAAAGCTAAACAAAAAATCTCAAAATCCGCACTATTCTTCCGATGATACATTGATACGTTTCGGCTTAACGGCTTCCCGCTTGGGAATAACAATCTCAAGCACGCCGTGTTTGCATTTTGCATTAATGGCTTCGCCATTAGCGGAATCGGGCAGACTAAAACGACGATAAAAAGAACCGAATGTGCGTTCAACCCGTTTATAACCTTCTTTTTCAGTTTTGGCTTCGGATTCTTTTTTGCCTTTCACAGTCAAGACACCCGCTTCCATACTGACTTCAATATCTTCCGGCTTAACCCCGGGAATATCGGCAATAATTACAAACTTATCGTTTTCTTCTTTTATATCAACCGCAGGCGCCCATTCGGCTGTTGCAATTGATCCTTCACTGGTTTTTTCATCCTGGGAACCTTGCAGTTCTCTTTGTAATTGATTCAATAAACTCCAGGGTTCATAACGGGTAATAGCCATCTCTGTCTCCTAAAAGTAATGTTTAATTCAGTAATAAACTTAAAAAACAATTATTCGTTCTCATCCACGTACCCTCGCAGGCGAGGTGATGGTTTTGCGCTATCCCGTGTTCGTTTCAAACTTTGGGCGCTGGTGAATCCTTGTCTTAAATTCATAACCGATATTTAGTGCGGTAACTGAAATATTCCTTGGATTAATGAATAAATCAGAAGGTTTACACGCGTGGCTATCCTATACCATAAATAAAATAAGGGCTATTCGTATAAATACGTAGATAGAATAGGAAATACGAAAAATTGACTACCATATATAGTGGTTTTAGCCGTAAATTACCTCAACATATGGTACCGATGATTTTTAAAACAGAGTTCCTGGACAGGCTCCTAGGTATTTATACCTAAGAGCCTATATCGCCCTATTACAGATTGATCTTGTTAATACCTTTCCTTGCTAATCAGGATACCTTTTATTATCTTGCTTTTTCATTAATGGTCGCTGTGTTAGTCTGAGCAGCAACAGGACAGTGGGTGATTCCCATCAAAGACTGTTATTTAGCCATTACCAAACCGAATAATTCGGTAGCTAATATCGCTTCCAGCCAGTGATTTAAAGCCTGAAAAGCCGATGCTTGAAACCCAACCTTGTTCACACTGGCAAACTGGCGAATAAACGGAAAAATAGCGGCATCGGCTAAAGAAAAGTCATTTCCGCACAAATACCTGGAATTCATTAATCTGCTTTCAAGTTCAGTCAAAAACACTTCAGCCTGTTGCCGGTAATGCTTCTGAGAAAAAGCCGGATACCGGTCTGCATATTTATAGCGATCCAGATAATATTTAAAATCGCCATCATTCCATTTGATTAGCCTATCTGCTTCATCGCTAACAAGCCGCCAATGCTCAGGATCGTGTTGTGCTAATGCCCAGTGCATAATATCAAGGCTTTCCTCAATCACCGCGCCATTTGCAAGCTGCAATACCGGCACCGTGCCTTTAGGGGATATAGCCAACAACTGTTCCGGCTTGTTCTTTAACTCCACTTCCCGGATTTCTACAGCGATGCCTGCATAAGTAATGGCCATTCTGGCTCTTATTGCATAAGGGCAGCGCCTGAAGCTATATAAAACGGGGAGGTTATTGGTCATACTCAGGTGTTTGGTTCGTTCTCGTACATACAAAAAAGCCCCGACTGTTTTAAAAACAACCGGGGCTTTATTTTTGAAGCAGCGCTTAAAGCAATAAGGCTTTAAGACCGCACGATTACATCATGCCGCCCATGCCACCCATACCGCCCATGCCGCCCATATCAGGCATGCCATGAGCGCCTTTTTCGTCGCTAGGCGCATCAGCAATCATCACTTCTGTGGTCAGCATTAAACCGGCAACAGACGCTGCATTTTGCAGTGCTGTACGCGTTACTTTCGCAGGATCCAAAATACCCATTTCGATCATGTCACCGTATTGGCTGGTTGCTGCGTTGTAACCAAAGCTGCCCGTGCCTTTTTGTACTTCGTTAAAGACGACAGAAGGCTCGTCGCCTGCGTTAGCTACGATTTGACGTAAAGGCTCTTCCATCGCACGACGCAAGATATTAACACCTACGGTTTGGTCGTGATTAATGCCTTCAAGACCAACCAGTGCAGACAAAGCGCGTACCAGTGCAGTACCGCCACCGGCAACTACGCCTTCTTCAACCGCTGCGCGTGTTGAATGCAGAGCATCTTCAACGCGGGCTTTCTTTTCTTTCATTTCAATTTCAGTTGCCGCGCCGACTTTAATAACAGCAACACCGCCTGCCAATTTAGCCAGACGTTCTTGCAGCTTTTCTTTGTCGTAATCAGAAGTTGCATCTTCAGCTTGTGCGCGAATTTGTGCTACACGACCCTTGATTTGCTCTTCAGAACCAGCGCCATCAATGATAGTGGTGTTTTCTTTGGTGATTTGTACTTTTTTCGCTGTGCCCAGTTGCGCTAATTCCGCTTTTTCCAGGCTCAAACCGACTTCTTCAGAAATCACTACACCGCCAGTCAATACCGCGATGTCTTCTAACATGGCTTTACGACGGTCACCGAAACCAGGTGCTTTAACGGCTGCAACTTTAACGATGCCGCGAATAGTGTTAACAACCAGAGTTGCCAATGCTTCGCCTTCAACATCTTCCGCAACTATCAATAATGGGCGACCGGATTTGGCAACAGCTTCCAGAATTGGCAACATTTCGCGAATATTGGAGATTTTCTTTTCGAAAATCAGAATGAGTGGATCCTCAAGCTCAACGCTCATGTTTTCTTGTTTGTTGATGAAGTAAGGTGACAAATAGCCACGGTCAAACTGCATACCTTCAACGACGTCCAACTGGTTATCCAGGCCTGAACCTTCTTCAACAGTAATAACGCCTTCTTTGCCGACTTTTTCCATTGCTTCTGCAATGATTTTACCCACTGACTCATCAGAGTTAGCTGAGATTGTACCGACCTGGGCAATGGCTTTGTTGTCCGTGCAAGGCGTTGCAGATGCCACAATCGCTTCAACGGCTTTAATTACGGCTAAATCAATACCGCGCTTTAAGTCCATTGGGTTCATGCCAGCGGCAACCGCTTTCAAGCCTTCGTTGACAATAGATTGTGCCAATACGGTTGCAGTAGTCGTGCCGTCGCCAGCTACGTCAGACGTGTGTGAAGCGACTTCTTTAACCATCTGTGCGCCCATGTTTTCGAATTTGTCTTTTAATTCGATTTCTTTGGCAACGGATACACCGTCTTTAGTAATAGTTGGAGCGCCGAAGCTTTTGTCCAGAATCGCATTACGGCCTTTAGGGCCTAATGTTACTTTTACTGCGTTTGCTAAAATGTTTACGCCACGCGCCATACGGACACGAGCGTCATCACCAAATAATACGTCTTTTGCTGCCATTTTTTGTTCCTAAATATGTTGTGTGTGATTATGAATGGTATGCGGCGCATACCTACAGGTTTATAGATTTAACCTACAATGCCCATGATGTCTTCTTCACGCATAACGATGAGATCATCACCGTCAACTTTAACTTCGTTACCAGAGTATTTGCCAAACAGCACTTTGTCGCCAACTTTGACTTCTAATGCGCGTACTGTGCCATTGTCCAGTTGTTTGCCAGTGCCTACTGCCAATACCATACCCTGGCTTGGTTTTTCAGCGGCAGAACCAGGCAATACAATGCCGCCCGCAGTTGTAGTTTCTTCTTCAAGGCGTTTGACTATCACTCTGTCGTGTAACGGACGTATTTTCATCTATATCTCCTAACATTAAAATAAAGGTTATCTGTTATTAGCACTCGCTAGCAATGAGTGCTAATAATAATCAGGTTTTGCAGTCTGTCAAGTTCTTTGGCATCATTCCCCATCACGATACATAAAT
>Ga0209798_10001727_pt1 | contig 13005 bp, 12 predicted proteins | sample DOMMetBare3Fresh_FD_187475 | JGI IMG/M metagenome (GOLD analysis project Ga0209798, IMG submission 187475) | Wetland sediment microbial communities from St. Louis River estuary, USA, under dissolved organic matter induced mercury methylation -... | ecosystem: Environmental > Aquatic >...
TTCTTCTACGCCGAGGACTACCACCAGCAGTACCTGTTCAAGGTCCCGAACGGCTACTGCGGGCTCGGCGGGACGGGTGTCTCCTGCCCGATCGGCCTGCCGGTCGAGCGGGCGACGGACGCTACGGCGTGACCGCCCGGTCCAAGACCACCAGCTCGTCGAACAGCAGCGCCGGCCCGGACAGCCGGTAGGCCGCGTGGGCCCCGGCCAACGCCACCGGCGTCGGCAGTTGGACCACGTCGGCGATCGGCTCCGAGTGCCGGGCCACCAGCCGTCCGTCTCGGTAGATCCGCAGGGTGTCCGCCGAGCCGCGGATCCCGCGGATGTCCCAGACGAACGTGGCGCGGACCCACCGGCCCACCGGCACCGCCGAGGTGTTGAACCCGGCGTCGACGGCTTGGTGCCACGTGCCCTCAGCGTCGATCACCTGCAGGTAGAGCCCGGCGGGACCGGAGACCCCGTCGCCCCACACGGCGGCGACGGCGTAGTTCGTGCAGCTGTCACCGCCAGGGTTCTTCACTGGCTCCGCGGCGCACCACGCATCCTGGAAGTCGTACGGCTGGCTGCCGAACACGCCGGGAAGTGGCGTCTCGTAGGGCACCGACGACACCATGCGCTTCTTCAGCAGCACGGTGACCGTGCCCTGTCGGTTGTCCGGTCCAAAGAACTCGCTCGACGGCATGAGCAGCACGGACTCGTCGTCCAGCACCCCTACCGACCGGCCGAACAAGCCGTCCCGGAACACGGGCGTGCCGACCACGCGGAAGCCCGACCCGACCACGCTGTGCCGCACGCTCCACGTCCCGTTGAGGTGGTTCCACAGCTCGATCTGCGCGCGGGCCGGCCGGGCCGCCTCTCCGACGCTCGACCCCACGACCAGGGCCAGCGCCGACATCCCTGCAACCAGCAGGGCTCGTACTCTGGTTGGACGCATCTCGCTCACCTCCGCCACCAGCGTCGCCGGGAGCGGGCCCGCTGGTCAGAGGCGTCCGGCCATCGGTTCCCGGACGTCCGCCGGCTCCCGTGGACCCTCTGGCGGGGTCCCGACGGGCCGGAAGGTCTCGATCGAGCTCTGCATGACGTGGGCCAGGAAGGCCATCTGGTCGGCCGCGAGCGCTGCCTGGCGGGCCCCGGAGGCGGACCGCTCGGCCGCCACGGACAGCTCGCCCATGACGTCGACGACCTGATCCGACGCGGTGCGCTGCTGCCGGGTCGCGATCGAGATCTCCTTGACGGCCGTGGCGGTGTCCTCGACCCGCTCGGCGATCGTGTCCAGGGAGGTCACGGCCCCTTCGGCGAGGACCGACCCTTCGCGGACCTCGCGGACGCTCTGCTCCCCCACCACAGCGGTGACCCGCATCTGCTCGCTGATCTCGGCGACTAGGCCCTGAATGCGGGCCGTGGACTCCTGGGCCCGCTCGGCGAGCTTGCGGACCTCGGCGGCGACGACGGAGAACCCGCGGCCGTGCTCGCCGGCCCGAGCGGCCTCGATGGCCGCGTTCAGCGCGAGCAGGTTGGACTGCTCGCTCAGGTCGTCGAGCAGCCCCACGATGCCACCGATCTCCTGCACCTTCTCGCCCAGCAGCGAGGTGCTGGCCGACATCGAGTCGACCCGGTGGGCGATCCGGTCCATGGCCGCCATCGACTGCTGGACCGCCCCTCGGCCGTGCTCCGACAGGGCCAGCACCTGGGCGGTCGCCCGGCTGACGCCCTCCGCCGACTCGGCGATCTGCGACGCCGTGGCCGCCAGCTCCCGCACGGTCACCGAGGTGTCCGAGACGGCTGTGGCCTGCTGGCTCGAGGCCGCCGCCTGCTCGGTGGCCAGCGCCCGCAGCTGGGTCGCCGAGCGGGAGAGCTCCTCGCCGTTGGACTGCGCCTGGCCCACGAGCACCCGCAGCCAGCCCACCGTCTCGTGCAGGCTGTCGACCAGGGCGCCGACCGCCTCGTCGTCGTCGTCGTCCGGGGGCATCTGCGCCCCCAGCTCCCCGGATGAGACCTGGCGCAGCGCGTCGGAGACCTGGCCGAGCCGGCGCGAGAGGTGGTCGCGCTCCGCGCGGGTACGACGCTGCTCCTCGGCCCGCTCGTGGATGAGCCGCACCGTGCTCAGGACCCCGACTCCGGCGATGGCGACACCCAGCGCGAGCAGCGCCAGGGCCAGCGCGCCCCAGTGGTCGACCAGGCCGCCGACGGCGGGACCGGAGGCGACGACCAGCCAGCCGCCGTGGCCCAGCACCTGCTGCTCGGCCGTGGCCGTCATCCGCACGTAGGCCAGCCGCTCGGCGCCCAGGTCGACCAGGCCGGACGTACCGGTCAGCCGCGGCAGTCCCGGCAGGTCGGCCGAGCCGGTCCGGTCGAGGGATCCCCGCAGCGGCTGGATCCGACGGCTGTCGACGACCAGGTCGCCCGTCCAGGGGTCGACGACGCGCAGCACCACCCCGGGGTCGACCGAGCCGAGGACGGCGGTCCGCAGGCTGTCCAGCGTCAGCGAGTAGTGCACGACGCCGACCGGCCGGCCCTGGGCGGCCACGACGGTCGCGATGCTCACCACCCACTCCCCGCTGTAAGGGGAGGCGTAGGGGGCGGTGAGGTAGGTGTTGCCCTCGCCCAGCGTCAGCGCAGGACCGAAGTACGGCTGTCCGGCGACCGTGCCGAGGCTGCCCGGCAGCACCAGTCGGCGGGCCGCGAACCGGGCCGCCTCACGGCCTCTCGCGTCGGCGAACCCGGCCGAGTCCAGCCGTCCCGGGAACACCGTGTCCAGGTAGCGCAGGGCGTCGTTGACCCCGTCGATCGGTCCGCCTCGGGTGGCCGCCTTTCGGGCCGTGTCGCCGGGCGCGGTGGCGAAGGCCCGGAAGGACGGGTCGTGCGCGAGCACCAGGTCGATCGCCCTGGCCCGCTCGAGGGTCTGCCCGAGGACGGTCGCGGCCTGCTGGGCCGAGGCGGTCAGCTGGGCGTCGCGCTGCTCACCGGCCTGGCGCTGGGCCCGCTGGCCGAGGACGCCGACCGACGCGGACGACACCAGCACGGCGACGCCGACGACCAGCGCCGGCACCCGCACGCTGCGCACCGTCGTGTCCCTCCCGGCTCGTCCGCGCCTGGTTGGCCCGCCTGGGGCGTATCGGCAGTCGATCGCCGGAGGTTGAGCCGAACGGGTGGTGTCAGCGGGCGGCGAGGAAGCCGAGCAGGTCCTGCCGGGTCAGCACGCCCACCGGCTTGCCGTCGTCCAGGACGACCAGCGCGTCGGCCCGCTCGAGCGCGGCGACGGCGTGCCCGACGGCCTCGCCCGCGCCGACCGTGGGAAGAGCGGGGCTCAGGTGGTCCTCGACCCGGTCGGCCAGCCTGGCCCGGCCGGTGAACAGGGCGTCCAGCAGGTCCCGCTCGACGACCGACCCGGCGACCTCCGCGGCCATCACCGGCGGCTCGGCACGGACGACCGGCAGCTGGGAGACGCCGTACTCGCGCAGGATCGCGATGGCCTCGGCGAGCGTCTCGTTGGGATGGGTGTGCACCAGCGGCGGCAGGGCACCCTCCTGCCCCCGCTCCTTGCCGCGCAGCACGTCACCGACCGTGCGCCCGGCGTCCGCCGACAGGAACCCGTAGCGGGCCATCCACTCGTCGTCGAAGACCTTCGACAGGTAGCCCCGGCCCGAGTCCGGCAGCAGGACCACCACGATGTCGGCCGGACCCAGTCCCTCGGCCACCCGCAGCGCAGCCACCACGGCCATCCCGCAGGACCCTCCGACGAGCAGGCCCTCCTCACGGGCCAGCCGCCGGGTCATCGCGAAGGAGTCCCGGTCGGAGACCGCCACGATCTCGTCGCAGACGGTCGGGTCGAAGGTCGTCGGCCAGAAGTCCTCCCCGACGCCTTCGACGAGGTAGGGCCGCCCGGTGCCGCCGCTGTAGACCGAGCCCTCGGGGTCCGCGCCCACCACCCGCACCGCGCCCCCCGACGCCTCCTTCAGGTAGCGACCGGCGCCGCTGATGGTGCCGCCGGTGCCCACCCCGGCGACGAACACGGTCACCCGACCGTCGGTCTGCGCCCAGATCTCCGGGCCGGTGGACTCGTAGTGCGACAGCGGGTTGTTCGGGTTCGTGTACTGGTCCGGCTTCCAGGCCCCGGGGATCTCCCTGGCCAGCCGGTCGCTGACGTTGTAGTACGACTCCGGGTGCTCGGGCGGCACCGCCGTCGGGCAGACCACCACCTCGGCGCCGTAGGCCCGCAGCACGCTGATCTTGTCCTTGCTGACCTTGTCCGGGACGACGAAGACCGTGCGGTAGCCGCGCTGCTGGGCGACCAGCGCCAGGCCGACGCCGGTGTTGCCGGACGTCGGCTCCACGATGGTGCCGCCGGCCGCCAGCAGGCCGTCGCGCTCGGCGGCCTCGACCATCCGCAGCGCGATCCGGTCCTTCACCGACCCACCGGGGTTGAGGTACTCCACCTTGGCCAGAACCGTCGCCGTCAGCCCGTCGGTGACCGACCGCAGCCGCACGAGCGGGGTGTTCCCCACCAGGTCGACCACGGAGTCGTAGACGCGCACGGCGGCGAGCCTAGCCCGTCCCCTCGGCCTGTCAGGGTGACGACGGGCCATGGCCCGTCGTCACCCTGACAGGTGTCACTCTTCCGGGGCCACCACCGTCGGACGGCGGCCACGCTGGGCCCACACCACCGAGCCGATCACCGCAACCGCAGCGAGGACGGCGGCCACCGTCACGGCCTCGCCCAGCAGCAGCGCCGACCAGGCGAGGGTGAGCAGCGCCTGCAGCTGCTGCACCTGGCCACCGCGGGCGATGCCGGCCATCGACAGGCCCCGGTACCAGGCGAAGAAGCCCAGGTACATCGACGAGATGCCCAGCCCCGGCAGGCACACCCACTCGACGACGCCGGGGTCGTAGCGGCTGTGCGTCGTCCACGCGAGCACCGCGGACGCCGGAACGGTCACCGGCAGCGCGAGGACGACGACCCACGAGATGACCTGCCAGCCGGGCATCGCGCGGGTCACCGAGGCCCCCTCGACGTAGCACCACGACGACGCGACGACGGCCCCGACGACGAGCAGGTCGGCCACCGGGTCCGCCCCGACGCCACCGCCACGGGCGAGCGAGAAGGCCACCAGTGCCGCCGTCCCGGTCGTCGCCGCCGCCCAGAACGCGGCGCTCACTCGTTCGTGGGTGCGCAGGACGGCGATGACCGCCGTCATCAGCGGCATGAACGCAGCGATGACGGCCGCGTGCGCAGAGGTGGTGCGCTGCAGGGCCAGGGCGAGCAGGATCGGCCAGCCGAAGACGGCGCCGAGCATGGTGAACACGAGCGGCTTGAGGTACCGCGGCTGCGGGAACGGCACCCGCCGAACGGTGAGCAGCCCGCCCGCCAGGACGCCGGCGATGACCGCCCGGCCGGTCGCGGTGAGGAACGGGTCGAAGCCCCGGACGGCCACCTTGGTCATCGGCACCGAGAGCGAGAAGAGCAGGACGCCCCCGAAGGCCCACGCCAGTCCCTGTCCGTGGCGGTTCGCCGCGTCGGCGGGTGCGACGTCACGAGCGGCCACCCGCGCACCGTAGCGAAGCCGGGCGGGGGGCCCCTCGACCTGTCAGGGTGTGGACGGGCCGGAGGCCGTCCACACCCTGACAGGTCCTAGGCTGCCAGGCATGGCTGCGGCTGCGATCCCGCTGGCCCCGGGGGTGTGGCGGGTACCGACCGTCCCCAGGGACCTGATCAACACCGTGGTGTTCCGCGACGACGACGGGCAGGTCACCCTCGTCGACACCGGCCTGAAGCAGGCACCCGCGCGCATCCTGGCGGCGCTGGCCGAGATCGGGTCGGGACCCCCGGACGTCACGCGGATCCTGCTCACCCACGCCCACGCCGACCACGCCGGTGGGCTGGCCGACCTCGTGCGGCGGACGGGCGCGGGGGTGGGCGTGCACCGGGACGACGCCGAGGGGATCCGCCACGGCCGCAGCGCCCCGCTCGACCCGCACACCACGGCCGGACGGCTGCTGCGCCGAAACGTCGGCTTCGCCGCCGCGCCGGTGGCCGAGGAACTGCACGACGACCAGCTCCTCGACGTCGCCGGGGGGCTCCGGGTCGTCCACACGCCCGGGCACACCCCGGGCCACGTCTCGCTGCTGCACGAGCCCACCCGCGTCCTGATCACCGGCGACGCGATCTGGAACATGCGAGCGCGGATGACCTGGCCGGTGTTCGCGTTCTGTACCGACGCTCGGTTGACCCAGGCGACCGCCCACCGGCTGGGCGAGCTCGAGTACGACCTGGTCGCGTTCACCCACGGCCCCGAGATCAGGGCGGGTGCCCGCGAGGCGGTCCGCGGGTTCCTGGCCGCGCCCCGGAGGTTCCGTGGCGGTCTGTGAGGACGGCACCCGATGAGCCGGGCCTCGCGGGCCCGCCGGATCGCCGCCGCGGCGGCGTACGGCAGCGGTGGGGCCGTCGGGGCGACCGGCGCCGCCTTCGCGCTGCTCAAGGTGCAGGCGCGGTGGGCCCGGCGAAAGGTCGGCGACCCGCGAGGCGAGCCGTTCGCCGTCGACGGCCGGTACGGGGCCGGTGAGGGTGGCGCGCTGCGGATGGTCGTCCTCGGCGACTCGGGAGGGGCCGGCCTGGGCGCCGACGAGCCGGCCCACACGCCGGCCGTCATCGTCGCCGAAGGCGTGGCAGCCGTCCTGGGGCGTCCGGTCGAGCTGACGAACCTGTCCGTCGTCGGCGCCCAGACCGCGGACCTGCACGCCCAGGTCGACCGGGCCGTCGAGCTCTCCCCTCACCTGGCGTTCGTCATCGTGGGCGCCAACGACGTCACCCACACCGTGCCACCCCGGGTCTCGGTCCAGCACCTGGACCAGGTGGTCCGCCACCTGGTCGAGGCCGGTGCCCAGGTGATCGTGGGCACCTGCCCCGACCTCGGGACGGTGCGCCCGGTGCCGAACCCGCTCCGCCTGGTGGCCCGGACGTGGTCCCGCACGCTGGCAGCCGCGCAGGCGATCGCCGCGGTCGAGGCGGGGGGGCGGGCCGTCTCCCTGGGCGACATCCTCGGCCCGGAGTTCGACGCCGCACCGGGCGAGTACTTCAGCGAGGACCGCTTCCACCCGTCCTCCGTGGGCTATCGACGACTCGGTGAGGTCCTGCTCCCCTCGGCCTGCGCCGCACTCGGGATCGGGCCGGAGCCGGACCCGGTGCCGGACCGGCATCGAGGCGAGCACGTCGCGCCCATCGCGGTGGCGGCCGCCGAGGCGGCCGGGCGGGGCGGCACCGAGATCGTCGCCACCAGCATCGGCGGCCGCGATCGGGGCACCGAGGGCCGGTGGGCCGTCCTGAGGCACCGCATCCCCGTCCGGCGTCCGGTCCGTCCACCGGACCAGGCCGCCGCCAGCCCGGATCCTGAGCTGGCCGACCAGCAGCCGACCGATCACCCGCACCCGGAGGAGTAGCCATGCCCGAGGCCGTCATCGTCGCCGCAGCCCGTTCGCCGATCGGTCGTGCGCACAAGGGCTCCCTCGCCCAGGTGCGCCCTGACGAGCTGGCCGCGGCCATGGTCCGGGCCGCGCTCGACCAGGTGCCCGCGCTGGACCCGGACGACCTCGACGACCTCCTGCTCGGCTGCGGGCTGCCCGGCGGCGAGCAGGGATTCAACATGGCCCGAGTGGTCGCCGTGCTGCTCGGCTACGACCGGCTGCCGGGGACGACGGTGACCCGCTACTGCGCCTCGTCGGTGCAGACCACGCGGATGGCGATGCACGCGATCCGCGCCGGGGAGGGCGAGGTGTTCGTCAGCGCTGGGGTCGAGAGCGTCTCCAGCTTCGTCAGGGGCAGCAGCGACAGCCTGCCCGACACGATGAACCCACGGTTCGCGGACGCCCGGGCCCGCACCGAGCGGACGGCGGCCGAGAACACCCCGTGGCACGACCCGCGCACGGACGGCTTGCTGCCGGATGCCTACATCGCGATGGGCCAGACCGCCGAGAACGTGGCCACGTCCCTGGGCGTCACCCGGGCCGAGCAGGACGCGTTCGGCGTCCGCTCGCAGAACCTGGCCGAGCGGGCGATCGCCAGTGGCTTCTGGGCCAGGGAGATCACGCCGGTCACCCGTCCCGACGGCGCCGTCGTCAGCACGGACGACGGTCCGCGCGCCGGGGTGACGCTGGAGGCGGTCGCCGAGCTGCGGCCGGTGTTCCGGCCGGACGGCACGGTCACCGCGGGGAACTGCTGCCCGCTGAACGACGGGGCAGCCGCGCTCGTGGTGATGTCCGACCGCAAGGCGGCCGAGCTGGGCGTGACCCCGCTCGCCCGGATCCTGGCCACCGGCGTCACGGGGTTGTCCCCGGAGATCATGGGTCTGGGTCCGGTCGAGGCGTCCCGTCAGGCCCTGGCGCGAGCCGGGCTGACCATCGACGACGTCGACCTGGTCGAGATCAACGAGGCGTTCGCGGCCCAGGTCATCCCCTCGGCGCGTCAGCTCGGCGTGCCGCTCGACCGGCTGAACGTCAACGGAGGAGCGATCGCCGTCGGGCACCCGTTCGGCATGACCGGCGCCCGGATCACCACGACGCTGATCAACTCCCTGCGCACCCACGACAAGGAGATCGGGCTCGAGACGATGTGCGTCGGTGGGGGCCAGGGCATGGCGCTGCTCCTGCAACGGCTGTCCTGACCACGCATCGCCCTACGGCACCAGCCGCAGCTGACGAAGCACCGACGCGCAGCGGGACACCACGTCACCCACCGGCTGCCGTCCGTGTGGCGTCCAGACGGGGGTGCTCGGGTCGAGACCGGCGGCGGCCCGCACGAGGTCGGTCCCGGTGACCGCGATCTGATCGCCCACGGCGAAGTCCTCCAGTCGCGGCACCTCCCGCCAGGCCGGAGCCGAAGCGTCGGCGCGCTGCTCGATCCCCTGGGCGGCCACCGCCATCGCCTGCGCCAGCGCGTGCGCCGCGTCGGCCCGGCTGCCGGCGGACGGCAGCGGACGGGCCAGCCGGCTCTCCGACAGCGACCTCAGCCGGTCGGCGAGCCGGGTGACCTCGACGGCCAGTTCCGCGCGGGCTTCGGACACCCGGTCAGGCTAGTGATCGGCTCCCGCCCGCAGGCCGCCCGGGCGTAGGGTGGATCCGGCTGAGGCACCCGATCCTTCTGGAGGCAACGATGGCCCTGCACCACTCCGAGGAGACCCACACGAACCTGGTCGCCCGGGTGCCGACGGCAACCGGGCGCGCGCTCAAGGAGTGGTACGGCCTGATCGAGAACGGGCCGACGTTCACCCGGTTCGAGGAGCGGGTGCACTGGCTGCAGGACGAGTACGAGGTCTCCCACGGGTACGCCACGGCGATCGTGCACGAGTACGACAAGGAGCGGGCGGCCCGCCGCAACGGCTGACCACCCGCCCGAGGTCGCTCAGTCGCGGCCCTGCAGGATCGCCAGCAGGCGCAACAGCTCGAGGTACAGCCAGACCAGGCTGACCACCAGGCCGAAGGCACCCCGCCACGACTCCCGCTCGGGCAGCCCGGCCGCAACACCCCGCTCGATCGAGTCGAAGTCGAGGATCAGGCTGAACGTGGCCAGGCCGACCCCGGCGAGGCACAGCAGGATCCCGAGGCCTCCCACGCCGTAGAAGCCCCAGCCTGCACCGACGCCCATGAAGGACGACACCAGGCTGGCCAGCGCGATCACCAGGTAGGAGATCATCGCGATCGACATGAACTTCACGAACGCGGGAGTGGCGCGCAGCCGACCGCTGCGGTAGGCGAGCAGCATCACCCCGAACGCGACGAGCGTGCCGAGCACAGCCTGCTGGACGACGCCGTCGAATGCCGCGTTGTAGTACCGGCTGATCGCCCCGAGGAAGACGCCCTCGACCACGGCGTAGGTCATGATCAGCGCCGGGTTGGTGGTTCGCTTGAAGCTGATGAACAGACCGAGCGCCAGCCCGGCGAACAGCGCACCGAGCATGACGGCCGGCCGGTCGGCCACCACGTACCAGCCGATCACCGCCCCGCCGACCAGCAGGGCGAAGAGCATGCCGGTCTTCATGACGACGTCGTCGATCGTCATCGAGCGGCCCAGCGTGCTCGGCCGGTCGTACATCTCGCGCAGGGTGTCGGCGCCGACCGTCGCGGCGGCGCCCGCGCCCGCGGCAGCGGGGCGCTCGTGGAAGCCTGCGTAGGCCTCGCCGTTCGGTCCGAACTCGCGGGCCAGCACCGGGTTCCGGCTGTTCATCGTGCTCCTCTGGCGTGGGGAAAGGATCTCCTACGGTACCCCCGGAGGGACTCGAACCCTCACTGATCCGCTCTTAAGGCGGACGCCTCTGGTCCAGTTGGGCTACGGGGGCCCGGCTCCGAGCGTACGTGCGCCGGGACGTCGGTGGCCACGAGCGCCAGCCCGGCGACGACCAGCTGCGCCGCCATCAGCCACTGGTTGAGGAAGCTCTGCTTGTTGAGCAGGGCGAACACGGCGAGCAGAAGCCCGCTCGCGACCAGCAGGCCCCCGGGGGTTCGCGGCACCGTCCGAAGCACCAGGAGGTAGGCCACCCCGACGCCCGTCAGCAGGGTGACCGGGCCCAGCGGACCGGGCAGCAGCCGCCACAGCGACAGCGAGTCCGGGCGAGCCGGGAGGTCCAGGAAGAACCCGACCGTGCAGTGCCAGAACCTCGAGGGGTCGGCCAGCAGCCACGGGAGGACCACCGCCCCGGCGAGACCGCCGGCGATCACGGTCCGCCGGGTCCCGAAGGCCGGCCAGAGGGCCCACAGCGGCAGCAGCAGGACGGTGTGCTGCTTCGTGGCCAGGGCCAGCGCCAGGCCGGCGACCGCCCAGGCCGGCCGTCGGGCCGCGAGGGCGACGCCCGCGCCCACCAGCCCCCCGAAGAGCACGGTCTCGTTCCACGCCTGCTGGACGTCGTAGAGGACACCTGGCAGCACACCCGCGAGCACCGCGAGCGCAGGCGCCACCGACCCCCGTGCCGACCGCCCGGCCCACCAGAGCAGGGCGGCCACCCCGGCCACCAGGACGAGCAGCTGGGCGTACCGCACGTCTCCGAGCAGCAGCCGGGAGGCGACGGGCACCAGGAAGGTGGCCGGCAGGTAGTTGAAGCAGTCGTCGACCTGACCCGGTGGCACGCCGGTGAACGTCATGTCGTAGGGGTTGCCACCGTGCGCGGCCGCGAGTGTGGCGCCCTGCAGGATCGCCCACACGTCGATGAGCGGGCGCGGGCTGCCGCGGACGACCAGGAGACCGGCCCCGGCGAGGGCCGCCAGGGCCGCCCCCGCGACCACCGTCCGCCTACGCAACCTGCCCGCGACAGCCGGGAGGAGCAGGACGGCGGCGGCGGCGGTCCCGAGCAGCGCGGCCACCACGCCGGCGGGAAGCAGCCAGGTGCCCCCCTCGACGTTCATCGTCGGCGGCTTGGCCAGCTGGGCGAGGGCGGCGACCCCCACGGCTGCCGCCACCGCCCAGCGGGCGGGCGGCACCGCTGCGGCACCCTGGGTCACCGCGACGCCCAGCACGGCGACCGCCGCGGCCAGCACGGTGACGCCGAGCGGGGTGAAGACGGCGTGGAAGCTGACCGAGCCCGCGACGACAAGGACAGCCAGCAGCGCGGCGGCTGCCCAGCCCTGCGCCGCAACCGTTGCCGGACGTGGCGTCATGTCGGCACCGGGACACGACCGGTCAGGTGGACCAGGCGTCGGGCGAGCAGCACGGTCAGCGCGACGAGCAGCCCGGCGCGCACGGTGAGCAGGCTCACGCCGACGACGGTGAACCAGGCCTCGGTCGTGAGCATCCCGTAGCCGAGCGGGTACACGACCTGGGTGAGCAGGCAGGTCGCCAGCAGCAGCCGGTTCGCCTGCGTCAGCACCGGCTCGGCAGGGGCCACGGCCCCCACAGCCGCCAGCAGGGCGACCACCCAGACCAGGTACTGCGGGCTGAACGCCCGGTTGGTGACGATCAGCAGCACGCAGCCGACGACCATGAGCAGGCCCACCGCGGGCACGGAGGCCGGCCCCGGTCTCGTCCGCCACGCCCGCAGCACCAGCAGGCCCAGGACCACCAGCGCCGCGGCCGTGGCGACGGAGGTGACCCCGAGCAGCAGGTCGGTGCCCGGTCCGCGCAGCTCGAAGGTGAGGAACCTGGTGTACTCGGCGTCCCAGGTCTGCGGCCGCACGACCCTGGCCCACATCAGGGGCAACGCCGGCACCGACTCGATCTGCAGGCCGCGGTCGCCCTGCCAGGTGAGCGGCGACAGCAGCCGCTCTCGCCCGGCCGCCGCCAGGCTGGCCGCCGCGGCCACCGCGGCCACCGCGGCGAAGCCACCCAGCGCCCGCCAACGGTCGGGGCGACGCACCAGGAGGGTAGGCAGCAGCGCCGCTGGCCACACCTTCACCGCCGCTCCAGCCGCGAGCAGCCCGCCCGACCGACCTGGTCGACGTGCGGCGACGGCGACCAGCGCTGCCGCCGCCAGGGCGGCCGAGGCCAGGTCGAAGCGCGTCACGAGCAACGGGCCGAGCAGCGGGGCGAACACCAGCCACAGCCGCAGACCGGGGGTGGGCCCGCGGCCGGCCCGCCACAGCAGGACGGCGAAGGCGGCATCGACCGCGAGCATGAGCAGGACGAACGAGACGAGGTAGCGGTTCCGGTCGCCATCGGCGACCCACCACGGGGGCAGCAGGACGGCCAGCGCCGGCAGGGGGTACTCGGTCAGCGTGTCGGCCGCCCCACCCGCGCCGGACAGCTGGTCCAGCCGGCGGGCGTAGTACCGCGGATCGTCCAGGATGTTGGACTCGATGACCAGCAGCGCCAGCATGGCCAGCCGCGTCAGTGCCCAGAGCCGGACCGCCTCGCGGGCGGTCACCCGGTCAACCCGCGCGGGTGGCCGGCGACCCGGACGGCGTGCCGGCCGCCTCGGCGAACTCCTTGAACGGCTCGTGCATCGACCACAGGGAGACGATCTCACGCCGGAAGAAGAAGGCCTGGGTCCAGTCGATGAGCACCTGAGCCTTGCGCGCCAGCGTCGGCAC
>Ga0209798_10001728_pt1 | contig 13001 bp, 11 predicted proteins | sample DOMMetBare3Fresh_FD_187475 | JGI IMG/M metagenome (GOLD analysis project Ga0209798, IMG submission 187475) | Wetland sediment microbial communities from St. Louis River estuary, USA, under dissolved organic matter induced mercury methylation -... | ecosystem: Environmental > Aquatic >...
GGCACCAACGCCTTGCAGGTTGCGGTGGGCATCGGGGCGCGGGTCACGGTGATCGACAAGAACGTGGACCGACTGCGTCAGCTCGACCTCGTCTTCGGCAACCGCATCGGCACGCAGTACTCCACGGCCTCGGCGATCGAAGACGCGGTGCTGGCCGCCGATCTGGTGATCGGTGGCGTGCTGATCCCGGGCGCGGCCGCACCGAAACTCGTCACGCGCGCGATGGTGTCGGCGATGAAGAAGGGTTCGGTCGTCGTCGACGTGGCGATCGACCAGGGTGGCTGCTTCGAGACCTCGCACGCGACCACGCACACCGATCCGACCTACGTGGTCGACGGCGTGATCCACTACTGCGTGGCCAACATGCCCGGCGCGGTGGCGCGCACCTCGACCTTCGCGCTCAACAACGCCACCATCAGCCATGCCATCGCGCTGGCGGACAAGGGCTGGAAGCGTGCGCTGGCCGACAACCCGCACCTGCGCGAAGGCCTGAATGTGGCGCACGGACATGTGACCTACGAGGCGGTCGCGCGCGATCTGGGCTATGCGTACGTGCCGGCGAACACGCTGCTGAACTGACGCTCACAGGCCTGCGGGTCGGGCCGACACGCGCGACCCGCGCCATGCCGCCAACGCGGCGCCGGCGATGAACAGCGCCAGCGCCAGCGCATTCAAGGCGCCGGCCGTGCGCACCGTGGCGAACGAAAGCATCGCGTCGCCGATCAGGCGCAGCAGCAGCGAGGCATGCAACAGCACCAGCGGACCATAGAAGTAGGCACGGTACGGCACCGCGATGCGAAGCACCGCCGGAAAGATGATCGGCGCATGGCCGAACACCATCGAGAACACGAAGCCCAGGCCGAGCGCATGCAGCGCAGCGTCGTAGAAGATCGTGCCCGGATGCATCGGACTGGCGACCACGAACGTCAACCCCCCCAACGCGAGCCACAGATAGCCCAACAACAGGCACACCGCGATGTAGCGCGTCAGCCCGCGCTGGCGCACCGTGCGCCGCGCGATGTCCTGCTTGACGAGCCACAGCGCGAGCCCGAGCAGGCCGGCGCCGAACGCCGCGCCGCCCCAGGCGCTGTGCCCGCCGGCCAACCCGACGATCACCAGCACCAGCAACGCGGCGAACACGGTGCGCGCCGTTGCCGACGGCGGCATCAGGCGCGACAGCTCGAGCCGCTCGCCTGCGATGGTGAGGATCAGGAACGCCAGCCACCAAGGCACCAGCTCGTACACCGCCGCACCGCGCAGCCAGAGCACGTTGCCGACGCACCAGCAGGCTGCGCCCAGCGCCATCGTGAACGTGAACAGCGCGCGCTGGCGGCGCGCGATGTCCAGCGACGCGGCCAGCAGCATCACGCTGGCGCCGAGGTACAGCCATGCGGCCGCCGCCGCGGCATCGTGCAGTGCCGCCCCGGTACCGACGCCGGCCAGCACCACGCCGAGGTAGGGCCATCCCCGCCCGATGGCCACCGCGCGCTCGAGCGAGATCACCACGCCGAAGAAGCCGCAGATCATCAGCGACCCGTGCAGGCCCGCCAGCGAGGCGGCGGCGTCGGGCACGGCCCAACCCAGGCGTGCCAGCGCACCGACGGTGCCGCCGACCAGCGCCACGAAGCCCAGCACCAGCAGCGGCACCCGCCACAGCGGGGTCTTGCCCGGCGCGGCGCCCGGCGCGCGCATCAACCCGACCAGCCGAACTGCTCGCGCGCCAGGTCGCTCATGCGCGCGGGCGTCCACGGTGGATCCCACACCAGCCGCACGTCGACCGCGGTGCCCTTGGGCACGGCATGGACGATCGCGTCGTGCGCCTGGTCGACGATCAGCTCGGCCATCGGGCATGCCGCCGTGGTCATCGTCAGGTCGACCTGCACCGAGGCTTCGCCGACCTCGATCGCGTACACCAGGCCGAGGTCGACGATGTTCATGCCGGCCTCGGGGTCCAGCACCTGCCGCAGCGCGTCGCGCACGGTGGAATCGTCGCAGCCGTCGGCCATCGTGGTCAGCCCAGCCGGCGCACGAACGCCAGGCGCTGCGACGGCGCAAAGCCGACGCTGCTGAAGAAGCCCGCGAGCTGCGGCTCGCGGTGCGACACCACCGTCTCGACCCGTTCGACACGCAGCGCGCCGAGGTTGGCGAACAGCTGCGACACCATGGCATGGCCGACGCCACGGTGGGCGTACTCGGGGTCGACGCCGATGGTGTCGATGACCGCCACCGGGTCGGTGCGGCCGAAGTCGCCCAGGTCGGCGCGTGCCATCAGGTAGCCGACGATCACGCCGTCGGCACGCCCGGTGAGCGACACCCGGATGGAGGAGTCTTCCAGCGTCTCGGCCAGACGCCGCGCCATGTATCCGCCGCGGTCGCGCCCGGTGATGCCGCGGTCGATGCGAACGATATCGGCCAGGTCGGCCGGCACCATCGAGCGCACGTCGGCGTCGTCGCGGGCCAGCCGCTCGAAATCGTTGCCCTCGGGCGCGCCGAAGTCGATCTCGCGGCCCGGCCCGTGGCCTTCGGGCAGCGCGACGGCGTCGTCGCGCGCCGGTGTGTAGCGGCCGCCGTCGACCGCGCAATCGACGATCTGGATCGGCGCCAGCTCGAAGCCCATCGCATCGAACCAGTGCAGCATGCGCGCGTTGCGCCACGACTCCGACGTGTGCAGCTCGCGCACGCCGTGCCGCCGCCCCCAGGCCGCCAGTGCGTCGAACAGCTGGCGCCCCACGCCGTGGCCGCGGTGGTCGTCGCGCACACCCACCATCTCGAGCCGCAGACCGGTTTCGCTGCGACCGAACTCGCCTTCGAGCACGCGCGCGAGGATGTAGCCCGCCAGACCGCGCTCGTCGCTGACCGCGAGTTGCGCATGCAGCTTCGGTTCGCGCAACGCGGCCTGCAGGCGGCGTTCGATGTAGTGGCGCCGCGTCCGGCCTTCGATCGCCGTGTCGATCGCGACCACGGCCGCCAGGTCTTCGGGACGCAATGCGCGGATGGTGGCCGAGTCGGTCACGGCTGAGTTCATCTTGGGTCTCCTCGGTGGGGTTCGACAGTGCGGATCAGGCGTCCGCATAGGCCAGCGCCAGCTGGCGGTCGGATTCGTCGTCCAGCAGGTCGTCCAGCAACGGCAGCAGCGCCATGGTTTCCTTCTGGATGTGCGCCACCTGGCGCTCCACCAGCTCCAGCGTGCCGCGCGACAGCGCACGCCAGCCGTCGGCGTCGAGTGTGCCGCCAATGGCCGCGCGACACAACGGCAGCAGCTCGCCGGCCACCTCGCGAATCACCGCATGCTCGTCGGCCAGCAGCGCGGCCATGTCGCCGTCGCCCGATTCGTCCAGCCGAGCAAAGAGCTCGCGCTCCTCGAAATCGAAATGGCGGCCGACGTCCTGCGCGATCTGGTGGTCGAAGCGCTTCAGCAGCGCCGCCAGGTCGACGTTGCCGCTGCCGCCGTCGCGCGGCATTCGCGCCAGGCTCTGCTCGAGCTGGCCGAGCAACTCCAGGTTCGCGCGATGCTCGTCGTCGAGCAGGCGGCTGACTTGGGATTGAAAAGGCATGCGGCACCCAATATTGGTATTCAAGTACCAGAATACGGTCCGCGCGAGCCCACGTCGTTGATACAGATCACCTTTTGGCGCCCCGCCCCGGCCGCGAGGGCCGGCCGCTAACGGCGCAGCGCCGACAGCCAGTCGTCGCTGACCGGCACTTGCTGCGGGCGCAGCACCCGCACCATGCGCAGCGCGTGTTCGCGGCCCTGGTAGTAGCCGCTCATCAGCAACGTCTGCGTGAAGCCCATCGTGGCATAGAAGTCGCGCGCCTGCGAATTGCCGGCACGCAGCTCGAGGTGCAGCGACGCCATGCCGGCCACCATCGCCGATTCGATCAGCCACTGCAGCAGCTGTCGGCCGATGCCGCGACGCCGCTGCGCCGGAGACACCGCCATCAGCACCAGGTGCGCGCGGTCGTCGCCGAACTGCATGACCGCGAAGCCGACGATGGCCGCGCCGTTGCAGGCGACGACGGCCACCGTCTCGCGGTGTGTGATCAGGCGGCGGATGCGCTCGGGGCGATAGGTCCAGCCCAGGCCCCACTCGATCCAGTCGCGCGACATTTCGGCCAGCACCAGCGCATCGCCGCGAACGGCGAGACGCAGGCTGACGGCGTCGCTCTCCATGCGGTGCATTGTGCCAAAGTCGCTCGGCCCGCCGTCGAGCGGGACCGAGCCGCGTGAACGTCTGGCGGGGTCGACCCAAGCTCGCCGAGAATCGCGCATGTCGCTCCCGAATTCGATATCGAGGCTGAGGGGCCGCCACGCTCACCGTCGCGTCCTGCCAGGCGGGGCGGGATCACAGCGCTGAACCACGATGGCCACGACCAGACCTGCCATCCCCCAGATCGCAACGATACCCCTGCGTGAGCCGCTGTTGCGTGGCAAGCGGCGGCTGCGCATCGCACTCGTCGGTTTGCCCAACAGCGGCAAGAGCACGTTCTTCGCGGCGGTCGCGAGCACCTCGGTGCGCAGCGGCGCGCTGGCGGGCACGCGCCTGTCGTACAACGAGTGCGCGGTGCAGATCGGCCTGGACGAAGCCCGCGTGATCGATCTGCCGAGCATCCGCTCTCCGCACCATCTCGAGTCGGCAGACCGCGCCGCGCTGAAGTACCTGCTGTGGGGCGACGAGCGCCCGCCCGTTTCGTCGCACGAACCCGACGGCCCGCCGGCGCCGTTTGCGCCGCCGGACGTCATCGTGCAGGTACTCGACGTCATGACGCTCGAACATCATCTGGAGCTGACGCTGAAGCTCGTGAAGTTCGGACGCCCGATGGTGATCGCGCTCAACAAGATGGACGAAGCCGCGGAGCGCGGCATCTACGTCAATGCCAGCGTGTTGAGCGCACGACTGGGCGTGCCTGTGGTACCGACCGCTGCGCTCATGGGGCACGGCATTGCCGAGCTGTTTCGCGCGGCCGTGCACGCCGTGCGCGAAGGGATGATCCCGCATGCGCAACCGCCGAGCGAACACATCACCGCCGCACTCGGGCCGCTCACCACGTTGTTGAGCACGCCGGAAATCAGGCAGGCCTTCCGCGTGCCGCTTCAATTGCTGGTGACGCAGATCGCGGAGGGTGACCCCTATTTTCTCGACGAACTGCAGCAGCATTTTCCGGGCTACTTACCCGAAGTGCGACGGCTGCTCGCGAGCGCCGCCCAGGCGCTGCCGCGTCCATTGACCGATGAGCTGCACGCCGACCGCCATCATCGCGCGGCGATGCTGTTCGAAGCCGCAACCCGGCTCGGTGCGCCGCACGAAGGCCGCGGCTGGCGCTACTGGCTCGACGAATTGCTGCTGAGTCCGCGCTGGGGCTTCATCGGCAGCGTGGCCGTGTTTGCCGCCGTTCTCTTCGTCGTGTTCTATGTCAGCCAGTGGATCGACAGCCAGACTTCGGCTCGACTGGCGGCGTGGGCAGCCGAGTGGCATCCGCAGACCACTGCCGGCGTCGTCGGACGCGCGGTGGCGGATGGCCTGATCGGACTCGTCGGCATCGTGGTGCCCTACATGATTCCGCTGGTGCTGCTGCTGGTGGCGCTTGAGGAGGCGGGTGTGATGGCGCGCATCGCCTTTGCGGTCGACCGCACATTCCACCGCATCGGCCTGCACGGCGGCGTCGCCGTGCCGTTTCTGCTCGGGCTTGGATGCAACGTGCCGGCGATTTCGGCCATCGGCAAGACGACGACCGGACGCGAGCGGGTGATGGCATCCGTGCTCGTGACGTTCGTACCCTGCTCGGCGCGCTCGGCGATCATTCTGGCGCTGGCCGGCAAGTACCTGGGTGGGCTGGGCGTGATCATGATCTTCCTGCTCACGATGGTGGTGATCGCCGTGCTCGGACAGGTCATGCGGCATCGCTATCCGCGCGGCGGCCCTGGCCAGGTGCAGGCGATCCCGCCTTACGCGCTGCCACGCTGGCTGCCGATGCTGCTCGAGACGTGGGAGCGCACGCGCGACATCCTGACCATCGTCACCCCACTGCTGATCGGCGGCAGCGTGGCGCTTGCACTGCTTGCCCACGTCGGCGCGGATCAATACATCAATGCGCTGCTCGCGCCGATCACCGCGTGGTGGCTGGGCCTGCCCCTGGTGCTGGGTGTGCCCATCCTGTTCGGCGTGCTGCGAAAGGAACTGTCGCTGCTGATGATCTACCAGGCGCTCGGCAGCTTTGACGTCGGCATGTACCTCGATCAGGTGCAGATCATGACGTTCCTGCTGTTCCTGACCTTCTACGTTCCGTGCATCTCGACGTTCGCGGTGATGCTCAAGACGATCGGCCGGCGCGAAGCGTTGTTCTCGGTGTCACTGTCGGTCGTCGTCGCGCTGCTGGTCAGCGGATTCGCACGCTTCGCGCTCGAAGGTGCGCGGCTGCTGGTGGCGTAAGGCCAGCGGACCGCAACGGGCCGGGCGCGGCGCTGAACGCCATCACACCGGCGTCCCCGGCCGCGATCACGTCCGCTCGAAGATCGCGTTCAGGCGCTCCAGGTCGTTGATCACGCGCCATTCCTTGGCCCCGGCGGCCAGCACGCGCTTTTCCCAGGCCTCGATGCGACCGAGGTAGCGACGCGGGTCGATGTTGTCGGTGTTGAGCTTGACCACGTTGACCGCGATGACGCGGATGTCCTTCAGGTCGATCGGGAAGTTGCGCACCGTCACCTTGTCCAGTTCCTCCTGCATGTCGGAGAAGATCACCAGCGTCTTGCTGCCGGCGCCGGTCTCGTTGAGGTATTCGGCGCCCTGCAGCAGTCCGCCGGTGATGTCGGTGAAGGCCGAGCCCTTCCGGCCCCTGAAGTAGCCGTCGACCTTGTCGCGAAACGCGCGCTTCTGCGCATTGGCCTGCGACGGGCGCGTGTCGAAGGTCGCCCTGGCAACGATATCCTTCTCGTTGAAACTTCGGCTCTCAACCTTGGCCACGGCAAGCGAATCGCCCGGGTTCAGCGTGCCGAGCAGGAAGTTCACGATCGACTGCGCCTTGTTCGCCTCCTGCACATAGGTGCCCGAGGTGTCCACCAGCATGTACACCGCCTGGTTGTGGTTGCGCGGGTCGCCGCAGGCCGAAGTCAACCCGGTGGCCATTGCCGCCGCGATCGTGTGCAGCACCAGCCGGCGCGGCCGGCTCGTCAGCGCGTTCATGATTCCTCCCTGGGCTGCAGCGTGATCGAGCCCGCATCGCTGCGGGCCGGCGCCCCGCGCGCACCGCTGGCCATGCGCTCGAACCACAGCGGCAGCACGATGGCCACGTCGTACAGATGCACCAGCACCCGACTGGCCTGGCGGATCAGGTTGCCGGCGATGCGCAGCAGCAGCGCGAAGCCGCGTGCCAGCACCATCAGCAGCGCGCCGCCCACGGTGCGCGCCGAATGGATCAGCGACTCCAGCGGGATCGCCACGAAGGTCAGCGCAAACGGCAGGATGAAGCCCAGCAGCATCTGCCCCACAGTGGGAATCTTGCCGACCCAGCTGTCGGCCGCCGCCTGCTGCACGCTGGCCAACGATTGCACCAGCGCCTGCTTGTCCTGGATCAGCATGTCACGCATCAGCGCCAGCGCGGCCTCGATGCCGGCCAGCGTGACCAGCAAGGTCAACGCCACCCACATCATGCGGCGCCGCGCCTGGTCGCCCAGGTTGGCGATCACGGGAAACAGCCGCGTGATGCGCAGCGTCTCCATCAGGAACAGACCCATCGAGGCCTCGACCAGGATGATCACCAGCGCCGCCACTTCCGAGGTGCGCAGCGAGGCCGTGATGTAGTCGGCCGCGCCGACCATCTCGGACATCGGCAAGGCGATGAGCTTGAAGTTGATGAAGGTGCCGCCGATCGCCACCAGCATCACCAGCAGCGCGATGCCGAACTGGGTGAGCGCCGAGACCGTGAGCGCGTGCACCGCCTTGTCGGTCTTGGCCACGATCTGCTCGTACTGCGACATCAGGTTGTCCACCGACAAGGCGCTGTCCAGCAGGCCGCTGATGTTCTTGTCCACCTGGCTCAGGGTCTTCTCGATCGCGCGCCAGCACGGCATGAACTTCTCGAGGATCGCATGGCGCGCTTCGTAGGACTTGCGGTACTCGGCGATCGCCTTGTCGTGGATGCGGTTGATCGATTGATTGATCCCTTCCAGGATCGACATCGCCAGCTCGCCGCCGCCGCTCTTGATCTTGCCGATGGCGGCCACGGCCTCCACCCAGTCGGGCGGCGGCGGCGGCACCTCGCCGCACTTCTTGTAGTCCTCTTCTATCGTGGTCACCTCGTCGGCGAGCTTGCGTTGCAGCACCGGGTAGCCCTGCAGGTCGCGGTTGACCAGAGTGGCGATGCGCTCGAACTCGCGCTCGATGCGCTTCTCGAGCTCTCGGCGCCCATGCGCCAGCAACACCGCCTTGTTGCGATCGTTGATCTCGACAGCCGCCGCCAGCAACCAGCGCGAGGCCATCCGCAGCGGCCCGCCCACGGCATGACCGGCCGCGCGGATGAGCTGGTGCATCGGCAGCCGCGCCGCATACAAGAAGGCCATTGCGAGCAAGACCAGCGCCAGCAAGGACAAGGCTGGACTGTCGGGCCAGATCAACCAGAAACGCGAGACATCCATGACGCGCACCTCGGTGCAGTCTCGCCAGCCGCGCCGACGATGGACCGCACGCCGACAAGATAGTCCGGCTCGCGGCGGTGTGCGCCTGTATCCGGTGTTTTGTGGGGCAAAAGTCTCGCTCGATACCTGCGGTCTCAAGTCAGCGTTTTTCGACACCAAAGGCTACGATGCGCAGCGAGCGTTCGGGCTAGCTGTGATGTCTCAGTGGGTGGTTCACCTGGAGGAGTCGGTGAGACTGAAATGACCGTCGACGGGTCGACGGCGCACCGACGCTCTTGCTGCGCGTCGTGATCGGAGATCCCGCCGACCAGATCCTGCTCGGAGCGATCGCGCTCACGAGCGCGACGGCAACCGGGTCGGCCTACCTCCGGCCGACCAGGCGGGCGGCGAAGTCCAGCACCTTCGCCTTGGTCGTCAGCAGCAGTCTGCCGTTGTAGGTGCGCTGCATCTCGCCGCCGAAGCTTTCCTTGAAGCGATTGATGCTCAAGCGCGCCATGTCCTGCGTGCCCTCGTACCACCCGCCCCAGTCATAGCAGGTGTGGCCCGAAGCCTTCAAGCGCTGCAGCCCCTTCCAGTGCAACCAGCGGTTGGCGCGCCCGACCTTGTTGCGGAAGCAAGAGTCGTCGCTGTCCCTGAACTGGGAGGCCGAATGCAGCAAGCGCGCGCGGCCGCGGTGGGTGTAGTTCGCGTGGTAGACGATGGCCGTGCCGTCGTTTGTGCAGGCCCGCGCGAGATCCAGCCGGCCCTCTTTCTGCAGCAGCCGCAGGTGGCCCTCCCACAGCGCCGGCAGCCCCCTCTGGGTTGCGAACCCGCCGTAGAAGGTGAGGAAGGCCTCGAGGAAGACGGGGTCGGCGCGATCCCACACCTCGAGGGTCAGGCCTTCGCGCTCGTCGGCGCGGCGGATCTTGTCGCGGCCATCCTTCTGGATCCGTTCGAACAGGACCTCCTCGGAAAGCCTGAGATCGGTGACGAGGGTGTAGAAGTCGGTCGCGGCGGGGGCCAGAGGCTGCGGGGCCTGCCGGTACTGCACGACATCTGCCTGCCCGGCCGCCGGAAGCGGCTCGTCGAACCAGGTCTCCGCGATCGTGAGGCCGCGGGATTTCCAAACAAGCATGGCGTGCCTCGAAGGCGATCTGTAATCGGTGGGGCTACTAGACGAGACGGGATTTGGGCAGCACCTCGGCGATCCACCCTAGAGCCGCCGGTCAGCGGCGCTGTTCGAAGTCCCGAAGCAGCCACTGGCCAACTTGCCGGTCGCGCAGCTTGATTTGCAGGTACAGGCGTATGGCCTCAGCGTTGAGCTTCTCCTTGAACCTGATCGCAGGCGAATTGAAGTAGTCCGAGATGCTGTAGAAGGTGTGCCTGCCTGCTCGGCGGAGATGGCGGTAACTTTCGACCCTCATGTACGGCGCAAGGCCACGCCCCCGGAATTCGGGCGCGATGAATGCATCGTAGAGATAGGCTTCGCCCGGGCCAAGCTCGTAGCCGCAGGCTGCGTCGTTCACTTCGTCGAAATCGGCCCACGCACAGCCAGCGATATGTGTACCGTGTTTCAGCATGATGCACAGATGTCCCTTGTCCAGTCGAGCCTGGATTTGCTGTTCGGTTCTGGAAACGCAAGCGGCGACCGCAGCTAAGTCAGATGCAGCCAGCACACTGCTCGGGAACTCTGAAGCCAACCCGGGCCAATTGGTCTGATGGGGCCGGACTCCCTCTCGGAAGAGTATGTAGGGATTGAGGGTGAGGCCCACGCGGCTGAGGTGTCCAATCACACGCTGCGCAACCAGTCCGTATCTGAGAGCATTAATCATTTCATTCAAGCGGCAAGCCCAATTGTGCCCCTAACCAGCTTGATGAGAGATCGCGCCGGACGTCGGACGCGCTTGACGCGCAGCTTGATCGTCTCCCACATAGCCGGAAGTCCACCCGTGACGAGGTGGCCGCTCACCATAGAGATGCGCTCTGGCCACAACTTTTCAATGTATGACCCTGCCTGCGCTCCGCTCTCGATCTCGTGCAGATGATGTTGCGTCCGCGGGAAGGATTGCAGGAAGGCATATTCCAGGAGATAGCCAGGAGAGAATCTTGCGTAGCCTGGATCGATGCCGATCTTGAACGCGAAGCCGACGCCTTTGATGTCGAAGTTCGAACTCGACGCGATGACATTGCCATTGAGGAGGAGTTCGCAGAAGAACACTAGCCCGTGCTCCCGGCACGCCCGAGTCATCTCCCGGAAGAACCGGGCTCCCGCGTCTGTGGCCAGTAGCCCTGACGCGCGCTTCCAGCCCATCGCCTCAACGCGCAGAAACGCATCGATCGTGTGGTCTGTCACCTCGGGGCCCCGCACGACCCGAAATTCCACCTTGCCAAGCTCGGCAAGTTTCGCGCGGGCACGCTGAAGGCGCTTGTGACGCGCACGGGATATGTGGTCGCGCCATCGCGCATCATCTTCCAGCCTGACGCCCGCGCGTTCGTATCGCTCGTCGACGAACCACCTCAGCCCGAGCCTCTGCGCGGCATCCAGCAGTTGCCGATGGACGCACGAATCCTCCCGAATGTCGACCAACTGCACCGCACGCCATGGCGATGCAACCAGCCCACCGAGAAATTGGTCTACGACGTCCGCATCGATGCCTGCTCTCAGCAGGATGCCTGATTGAAAGCTGTGCAGCGACCTGAACGTGCTCAAGCGCGAGTAGGGGAAACGCCCGCTTGGTGGAACCGACTTGAAGACCCCGAGTGCCATCAGCGCGGAATGGTCTCCGTTCCACAGAGCGGCCAGCCTTGGGGGGGCATTGGCTTCCAGATTGGACACGGCCGGCAACACGAACTCCGGCATGAGGTAGATATTGGGCGTGGAGGCGGCGAGGCCGAGAGCTCGCCAGTGCGCCACGAATTCCTGCGTGACTGCATCAATCCCATACCACTCAAAGTGCATGTTCGGTCGATGCCTACGCTGGGTTCCCGTCAAGAGGCACCCAATTGGTGGCCGAGGGGTGGCGCGCCCCACCGGCCGCTGTCGTCAATGGCAACAGCCGCGTCTGCCATCGGTGTCCCCAGGTGCCCAAACTTGTCATTGCGTCGCCTGAATACCGGAACGCTGGGGCAGATGTATCACCCGGCACGGGCACGCTGCTGTATCCGGTGCCGTTTCCGTTCGAGTCAATGGCGCGGCCGTCGCTTTGTGGGCCACCGAGAGATCCCGAGTCAATAGCGGTGTGAGCGGGCTCTGCAATAGCGCAGTTGCTGCCCGCGACGCATGGCGCCGCTAGTGCCGTCCTCAAGCCGTTCATGTTCGCCCTCTCACCCTCTCACCTCGACGAGACCGGTCCAGCGTACTCCCGCCCACTCACGGGCGGTGTGCCGAGTGATCCCGTGCTTGAGGGATGCCGCGCCCGATGGCCGATCACGTCTTACCTAGCGTCAAGACAACCGAACGCGATGCGAACGGGCGCTCGTCGAAGAGCAGCGCTGGGACCGATTGGCGCGGTTTGATGCCACCGGTCTATCCGAGAGACATCGCGGACACCGCGTGGGAGGTCAGACACATGGCGGCAGCCGCGCGATTCAGGGAATGGCTATTCAGGGTCTGTCCCAGGGGCCCAGGTGGGGGTGGGACGCTGACCGCGGCTATCGAAGGAGGGGCTTTCACAGGCGCGATCGGTTCGATCGGGCACGAAGAATCGGAACCCGTGTTCACGCACACGATCGGTTCGAAACGGAAGAAACACCGATCCTCTCTTCAAGTAACCGGCAAAGCCGACCCGGCGACTGCCGAGGGCCGCAGTCATCCGCATCGAAGACTGATTGTCGATCGAGACATAGGCGATGCTGAAGGTGCGCCCTTGCTCGAGGCTGTGGCGGTCTCTTCGCCACGACACCATGCGCAGCAAGTGGCGTCCTCGGTACTCCGGCAGCGTAAAGGCAAAGTAGCCGTAGCGGCACCTGTCATCGAAGGCGACATGGACGTCGTCGCGGACACGGGTCGGCGTGAACGCGCTCCAGTTGAAAGATACGATCTTGCCGTCCTGGAGAACCGCTGCACACACGTCACCTTTGCCGAGCGCCGTGTGGACGAAGTCCGCGTTGAGTTTGAGCTCAGGACGCATGACGCAAGCGAGCAACTCCTGTTCATCGCCCCGATGGAACAACCGGGCGCAAAAGCCTGGGACGACAGGTTCCGGCAGCGCTCGCGGGGCAATCGGTCGACAATAGATGCCATACAAGTGAAACCCCGCCATCTGGTCCAGGCGCCCGACCAACTTATGCCGGATCGTGGAGACCAGGCCCCAACGCTGGCGATAGCTCAGATCGCCCGACTGATCGTGGCGTTGGAGTTTCAACATCATCTGTCGAGAATGCTGCCTGACAC
>Ga0209798_10001729_pt1 | contig 12995 bp, 11 predicted proteins | sample DOMMetBare3Fresh_FD_187475 | JGI IMG/M metagenome (GOLD analysis project Ga0209798, IMG submission 187475) | Wetland sediment microbial communities from St. Louis River estuary, USA, under dissolved organic matter induced mercury methylation -... | ecosystem: Environmental > Aquatic >...
ACAGGTCCGCCCAGGACGCGGGCTGCGGCAGCCAGGGGTCGGCGTCACCGGACGAGAACCCGAGGGACACCCCCGAGCGGGACCACGGCAGCGGCACCCGGCAGCCGTCCCGGCCGCGCTCGGTGCCCCCGGAACGGAACCACGTGGGGTCCTGGAGCAGCTCGTCGGGCAGGTCCTCGACCTCCTCGAGGCCGAGCTCCTCGCCCTGGTAGAGGTACACCCCGCCGGGAAGCGCGAGCTCGAGGAGCAGCGCGGCGCGGGCCCGGCGCCGGCCGAGCGCGACGTCCGTGGGGCCGTTCTCGCCGTGCAGCGGGTCGGCCGACCGCTCGGCGTGCGGGCGGCCGAGCCGGGTCACGTGCCGGGTGATGTCGTGGTTGCTGAGCACCCACATGACCGGCGCACCGACCTTGTCGTGGGCCGCGAGCGAGCTCGTCGCGGTCGCCCGCAGCTCGGCGGCGTCCCAGCCGGCGCGGACGAAGTCGAAGTCGAACGCGGTGTGGAGCTCGTCGGGCCGAAGGTACGCCGCGAGCCGCTCCGGCGAGGAGACCCACGCCTCGGCGACGTAGAGCTTCGGCGGGTCATAGGTGTCGGCGAGCGCTCGCCACTCGCGGTAGATCTCGTGGACGCCGGGCAGGTCCCAGTGCGGGTGGTCGTCCCGGTCCGGCTGGCCGAGCAGGTGCTCCTCGTCGAGGCCGAGGTCCGGCAGGGTCGGGTCTTTCACCAGCCCGTGCGCGACGTCGATGCGGAACCCGTCCGCGCCGCGGTCGAACCAGAAGCGCAGGATGTCGAGGAACTCGGCGCGGACCGCGGGGTCGTCCCAGTTGAGGTCGGGCTGCTTGGGGTCGAACAGGTGCAGGTACCACGCGCCGGGGGCGCCGTCCGGCTCCGTGACCCGCTGCCACGCCGGGCCGCCGAAGACCGCGCGCCAGTCGTTCGGCGGGAGCGCACCGTCCGGGCCCCGGCCGGGCCGGAACACGTACCGGTCGCGTTCGGGCGAACCCGGGCCGGCGGCGAGCGCCGCGGTGAACCACGCGTGCTCGTCGGAGGTGTGGTTCGGGACGATGTCGAGGATCACCTTGAGGCCGAGCCCGTGCGCCTCGTCGATCATCGCCTGCGCCTCGTCGAGCGTCCCGAAGGCGGGCTCGATGTCGCGGTAGTCGGCGACGTCGTACCCGCCGTCCGCCTGCGGCGACGGGTACCAGGGGTTGACCCAGATCGCGTCGACGCCGAGCGAGGCGACGTAGGGCAGCCGGCTGCGGATGCCGGCCAGGTCGCCCAGGCCGTCCCCGTTGCCGTCCGCGAAGCTGCGGATGTAGAGCTGGTAGGTCACCGCGGAGCGCCACCAGGCGTCGTCCCCGCGGTGGTCCACGCGCGCGGGGGATTCGCGGGGACCAGCGGCGGGAGCGGTCGTCACGGTCTCGAACGTCACGGGACAGCACCCTACAAGCGCTTGCAGCAACATCACGTCGAGCCGTGCCGTCACGACCGCCGGCCCTGCGGGTGCCCGCGAGCACCCGCCGGGCCTGCGGCGTCGTCGCCGAGGCTGACCGCCGGCGTCCGTCCCCTGCCGCGGGGCAGCCCGGGAGGGGGCGTGCCCCGGGGCCGGTAGCCTGGAGTTCATGGCGGAGTTCATCTACACCATGACGAAGGCGCGCAAGGCGCTCGGTGACAAGGTCATCCTCGACGACGTCTCGATGTCGTTCTTCCCGTCCGCCAAGATCGGCATGGTCGGCCCGAACGGCGCCGGCAAGTCGACGATCCTCAAGATCATGGCCGGCCTCGACCAGCCGTCGAACGGCGAGGCGCGGCTCGCGGCCGGGTACACGGTCGGCATCCTCCAGCAGGAGCCCCCGCTCAACGAGGACAAGACGGTGCTCGGCAACGTCGAGGAGGGGCTCGGCGAGATCAAGGTCACGCTCGACCGGTACAACGAGATCGCCGAGAAGATGGCCGTCGACTACTCCGACGAGCTCATGGCAGAGATGGGCCGCCTCCAGGAGGACATCGACCACGCCGACGCCTGGGACCTCGACGCCCAGCTCGAGCAGGCGATGGACGCGCTGCGGTGCCCGCCCCCGGACGCCGACGTCACCGTCCTGTCCGGCGGTGAACGGCGGCGGGTGGCGCTGTGCAAGCTCCTGCTGAGCAAGCCCGACCTCCTGCTCCTCGACGAGCCGACGAACCACCTCGACGCCGAGAGCGTCCTCTGGCTCGAGCAGCACCTCGCCGCCTACGCGGGCGCCGTGATCGCCGTCACCCACGACCGGTACTTCCTCGACAACGTCGCGCAGTGGATCGCGGAGGTCGACCGCGGCCGGCTCTACCCCTACGAGGGCAACTACTCGACCTACCTGGAGAAGAAGCAGGAGCGGCTCCAGGTCCAGGGCCGCAAGGACGTCAAGCTCGCCAAGCGCCTCAAGGAGGAGCTCGAGTGGGTGCGGCAGAACGCCAAGGGCCGCCAGACGAAGAGCCGCTCCCGGCTGGCGCGCTACGAGGAGATGGCCGCCGAGGCCGAGCGCACGCGCAAGCTCGACTTCGACGAGATCCAGATCCCGCCGGGTCCGCGCCTGGGCAGCCAGGTCATCGAGGCCAAGGGGCTCACCAAGGGCTTCGGGGACCGCACGCTCATCGACGGCCTGTCGTTCTCGTTGCCGCGCAACGGCATCGTCGGTGTCATCGGCCCGAACGGCGTCGGCAAGACGACGCTCTTCAAGACGATCGTCGGCCTCGAGCCGGTCGACTCCGGCGACCTGAAGGTCGGCGACACCGTGAAGATCGCCTACGTCGACCAGAGCCGCGCGTCGCTCGACCCGCGGAAGAACGTCTGGGAGACCGTCTCCGACGGCCTCGACCACATCAAGGTCGGCCAGGTCGAGATGCCCTCGCGGGCCTACCTCTCCGCGTTCGGGTTCAAGGGCCCCGACCAGCAGAAGGCGGCCGGCGTGCTCTCCGGCGGTGAACGCAACCGGCTCAACCTGGCCCTGACGCTCAAGCTCGGCGGCAACCTGCTGCTGCTCGACGAGCCGACGAACGACCTCGACGTCGAGACGCTCGGGTCGCTGGAGAACGCGCTTCTGGAGTTCCCGGGCTGCGCGGTGGTGATCTCCCACGACCGGTGGTTCCTCGACCGCGTGTCGACCCACATCCTCGCCTACGAGGGCACCGACGAGGACCCGGCGAGCTGGTTCTGGTTCGAGGGCAACTTCGCCTCGTACGAGGACAACAAGGTCGAGCGGCTCGGGGCCGACGCCGCGCGGCCGCACCGCGTCACCTACCGCAAGCTCACCCGCGACTGACGGCCCGCCGACCGCTCACCCCTGGACCCGCGTCAGGGTCGCCGGGACGCCACGGCGCGGCCGGAGGGTGACGAGCGGGCGCAGGCCGGGGTCGAAGCCGGGCTCGACGGTGGCCCGCCACGTCGAGGCCAGCGTCGCGAGCAGGAGCGTCGCCTCCATCTGGGCGAACGCCGCGCCGATGCAGACCCTCGAGCCCGCACCGAACGGCAGGAAGGCCCCGCGCGGCTGCCCCGGCGCGGTCTCGTCGTAGCCGCCGGCCGGGTCGAGCCAGCGCTCCGGCCGCCAGACGGGCGCGTCCTCGCCCCACGACCGCGGGTCCCGGCCCAGGGCGTACGGCGAGACGAAGCAGAGGGTGCCCCTGCGCACCGCCTGCCCGCCGAGGGTGAGGTCCTGCGTGGCGACCCGGCCCATGACGTACGCGGGCGGGTGCAGCCGCAGCGTCTCGGCGACCACCGCCCGGGTCACCGGCAGCGACTGCCAGGCACCCTCGTCGAGGGCCGCCCGGGCCGCCACCGTCGCGAGCTCGGCGTCGAGCGCCGTCCGCGCGGACGGTGTCCGGGCCAGCTCGAACCACGCCCACGACAGCAGGACCGCGGTCGTCTCGTGCCCGGCGAGCAGCAGCGTGAGCACCTCGTCGCGGACCTGCCGCGCGGGCATCGGCGCCCCGGTCTCCTCGTCGCGGACGGCGAGCAGCATCGAGACCATGTCGCCGGCGTCGCCGTGGGCGCGCCGGTCGGCGACGACGTGCTCGACGACCCGGTCGAGCCGGCGGACGTTGCGCCGCACCCGCCGTCCGAGCCGGGTCGGCAGCCGCGCGGCCACGAGGCCGGTGGGCCGCATGATCGCCGGGAAGCAGCGGAGCAGGTCCGTCTGCGCCTCGCTCACCTCGCGGGCGTCGCCGCGCACGTCCATGCCGAAGATCGTCCGGCCGACGACGTCGAGGGTCAGGCTCGACATCTCCTCGGCGAGGTCGAGGCGCTGCCCCTGCTGCCAGGCCAGCGACCGCTCCCGGCCGGCCCGGACCGCGTCCAGTGCGTACCGGGTGAGGCGGCCGGGGTGGAAGGCCGGCTGGACGAGCCGACGCTGCCGCCGGTGCAGGTCGCCGCTGCTCGTGAGCAGACCCTGGCCCAGGGTCAGGCGCAGGGCGGCGATGCCCCGGCCCTGGCCGGTACCGGACGGGCGGGTCAGCAGCTCGCGGGCGAGGCCGGGGTCGCAGACGACGGCCGTCCGGACCGGTCCGGAGCGGCCGAAGGCGAGCCCGTCGTGGCCGGCGACGACGGCCTCGAGCCGGTGCGGCAGCGCGTCGAGGTCGAAGAGCAGGCCGCGGGTGCTCGGCGGCGTCGGACGGGTCCCGGCCGGCGCCGGCGCCGGCGCCGTCGTCGTGCCCGAGGTGCCCGTCGGGCCTGTCGGGCCTGTCGGGCCTGTCGCGCCTGTCGTCGCCATGACACCCACCCCGCGGCTCTCGTCGTGCGTTGCGTCGAGTGTGCGCCCGGGACGGCCGCGCTGTCAGCGCCGGGGGACGCGGATCATGCCCTCCTGGGCCACGGAGCACGCGAGCACGCCGTCCCGGGTGTAGATCCGGCCCAGCCCGAGGCCGCGTCCGCCCTGCGCGGTCGGGCTCTCCTGCGTGTAGAGGAGCCATTCGTCGGCCCGGGCCGGGCGGTGCCACCACATCGCGTGGTCGAGGCTGGCCATCTTGAGTCCCGGCGCGATGAACGGCAGCCCGTGCGCCCGGAGCACCGGCTCGAGGAGGGAGTAGTCGCTCGCGTAGGCGAGCACCGCGGCGTGCAGCGCCGGGTCGTCCGGCAGCGTGCCGACGGCCCGCATCCACAGCGACTGCCGGCTGGAGACCTCGGGCGCGGGCTCGACGTAGAGCGGCTGCTCGACATGGCGCAGGTCGATCGGCCGCTCCCGGAGCCAGTGCCGCGCCGCCGGGGTGTCGAGGGCCGCGTAGCGCTCCCGGATCGTCGGGAGCGTGTCCGGGTCGGGGGCCTGCGGCATCGGCTCGGCGTGCTCGAGCCCCTCGGCCGGCTCCTGGAACGAGACGATCATCGACAGGATCGGCCGGCCGAACTGGATCGCGTGCGTACGCCGGGCCGAGAACGACCGGCCGTCGCGCAACCGCTCGACGGCGAAGCTGATCGGCTCGCTGGAGTCCCCCGCCCGCAGGAAGTAGCCGTGCAGGGAGTGCACGGGGCGGTCGGCGTCGACCGTGCGCTGGGCGGCGACGAGCGACTGCGCGAGCACCTGCCCGCCGTAGACCCGCCCCCACGGCTGCGGCTGGCTCAGGCCGACGAAGACGTCGTCGCCCTCGTCCGGGGCGGCCGCGAGGTCGAGGACGGCGAGCAGCCCCTCGAGGGCCGCGGTCTGGTCCTGCGGGCCGTGGGCGACCCACGACGGGTCGGGCTCGGGCACCGGCCGGGTGTCGGTCTCGCGCGGGGTCTGTCGGGCGGTCTCGTGGGAGGCGTCAGGCACGGGCGTCATTGTGTCGCGCGCTGCGGCGGTGGACAGCGCCAGGACCTCCCATGGACGCGGCGGAGGCGAAGTGGTGGACTGCCCCCGTGCAGAACCACGTGCTCGACGCCTGCGTGACGCAGCCCATCGGACGGGGCCCCGGCCTGTGAGCGAGCGGAGCGAGGACCCCCGTCCGCCGACGGGTCAGGGCCGGTTCGCCGGCCGGGTCGCGATCGTCACCGGTGCGAGCCGGGGGATCGGCCTGGGGATCGCGCAGCGGCTGGTCGCGGAAGGGGCCCGGGTGTGCCTCACGGCGCGCAACCCGGAGCCGCTCGAGGAGGCCGTGGCAGCGCTCGGCGGCCCCGGGCGCGCGATCTTCGTCGCGGGCAAGGCGGACGACGTCACGCACCAGGAGGCCGCCGTCGCGGCGACGGTGGCGGCGTTCGGCGGGCTCGACGTCCTCGTCAACAACACCGGGATCAACCCGGTCGCCGGTCCGGTGGCCGGCACCGACCCGGCCGCGGTCGCCAAGGTCTTCGCGGTGAACTACACCGCCCCCGCCGGCTGGGTCGAGCGGGCCCGGCTCGGCGGGCTCGGCGCCCGCCCGGGCGCTGCGATCGTCAACGTCGCGTCCGTCGCCGGTCTGCGGCCGTCCCCGCCGATCGGGGTGTACGGCGCGAGCAAGGCCGCGCTCATCCACCTCACCTTCGAGCTCGCCATCGAGCTCGCGCCGCGGATCCGGGTCAACGCCGTCGCGCCCGCGGTCGTCAAGACGAAGTTCGCGACCCTCCTCTACGAGGGCCGCGAGGCGGAGGTCGCGGCCCGCTACCCGCTCGGCCGGCTCGGCGTCCCGGCGGACATCGCAGGCCCGGTCGCGTTCCTCGCGAGCGACGACGCGGCGTGGGTGACGGGCCAGACCCTGACGGTCGACGGCGGGCTGCTCAACGCAGGGTCGTTCGCGTGAGCCCGGCGAGCGACGGCACGGCACCCGCGGGCGCCGGCGGGACGGCGGGCCCGCAGTCCGGCGGCACGATGCGCGCCTGGCAGGTGACCGCGCACGGCGAGCCGGCGGACGTCATGCGCCTGGTCGATGTCCCGGTCCCGACGCCGGGGCCGGGACAGGTGCTCGTCGAGGTGTGGTCGACGGCGCTGAACTTCCCCGACGTGCTGCTGTCGCGCGGCCGGTACCAGGAGCGTCCCGGGCTGCCGTTCACGCCGGGCATCGAGCTGTGCGGGCGCGTCGTCGCGGTCGGCCAGGGGGTCGGCAGGCACATCGTCGGGGAGCGCGTCGTCGGCACGACGGTGCTGCCGCACGGGGCGCTCGCACGGTACGCGCTCGCGCCGGCCGCGGACGTCCACGTCGCGCCGACCGGGCTGGACGACGTGACCGCGTCGGCACTGCACATCGCCTACCAGACGGCGTGGTTCGCGCTGTACCGACGGGCCGGGCTCCGGGTCGCCGAGAGCCTGCTCGTGCACGCCGCCGCCGGCGGCGTGGGCAGTGCTGCCGTCCAGCTCGGCAAGGTGGCGGGGGCCCGCGTCATCGCGGTCGTGGGCGGTCCGCACAAGGCGATGGCGGCCCGCCGGCTCGGCGCGGACGTCGTCGTCGACCGGACGACGACCGACGTCGTCGACGCCGTCAAGCAGGCGACCGGAGGCAAGGGCGTCGACGTCGTCTTCGACCCGGTCGGCGGCCCGGCCTTCACGGCCTCGACGAAGGTGATCGCCTTCGAGGGCCGGATCGTCGTCGTCGGCTTCGCCGGCGGCGAGATCGTACCCGCCGCGACGAACCACCTGCTCGTCAAGAACTACTCCGTGCTGGGCCTGCACTGGGGCCTGTACCGGGCGAAGGACCCCGACCTCGTGCGGCGGGCCCACGAGGAGCTGTGCAGCCTCGTCGACGCGCGGGCGATCTCGCCGCTCGTCAGCGAGCCGCTTCCCTTCGAGGAGGCGCCGACCGGCCTGACCCGGCTCGCGGCCGGCGAGACCGTCGGGCGGGTCACGGTGGCACCGCCCGGGTGACCTCCCGGCGGTCGGGCGGGGCTGACCGGGCGAGGCGGTCGGGCGGGGCTGACCGGGCGAGGCGGTCGGGCGCCGCTGCACACCCCTGTGGTGCAACGGCGCCCGATCGCGTGCTCGCGGAGCTGGGTCGCGACCTCGCGCGGGCCGGACGGCGCTCCGCAGACCGCCGGTCCCTTCGAGGACGGTGATCAGCAGTTCGGACGCGGCGGCACCGACCTTGAGCCGGCCGGACGCCGGCCGGCCGTGACCTGGGTCACAGCAGCGTCCGGTGTGCGGCCGCGGCGGGTGGTACGCCTGCCGGCCGGCCTGGGTGCGCCATCATGGGGCGATGCCTCGCCACCGGGTCCTGACGCCGCTGCGCTGGTCGGACATGGACGCGTACGGGCACGTCAACAACGTCCAGTTCCTGCGCCTGGTCGAGGACGCCCGGGTGGTCGCGTTCGCCGCGGCCGGCAGCGACGAGGGCGGCTCGGTCGTCAACACGGGCCTGCTCGTCGCACGGTCCGAGATCGAGTACGTCGAGCCGCTCGTCTACCGGACGGTGCCGGTCGCGATCGACCTGTGGGTGACGGCGTTCGCGGGGGCCAGCTTCGACCTGCAGTACGAGGTCCGCGACGATCCCGACCCGGACGTGTCGGGCGGCCGCCCGACGATCTACGCCCGGGCGGAGTCGACCCTCGTGCTCTACGACCTCGCCAACCACCGCCCGCGGCGGATGCGCCCCGAGGAGCGGCAGACCCTCGAGGCGTGGGTGGACGAGCCGTTCGTCTGGCGCGCGCGCAAGGCGCGGACCCGGTGACGCCCCCGTCCGGGTCCGCCGCGCTCCTCCTGCCCGACCTCGCGGCGTTCGCCGACCTCGCGACGTTCCTCGGCCGCGCCAAGCGGGTCGACCCGGACGGCGCGGCGCGGCTCGTGGGGCACGGCGACGTCCTCGCCGTCTACGTCTCACCGGTCAACGGTGCGGGCGGGCCGACGGTGCTCGGCCTGCGGACGGTCGCCCTCGCCGCGCCGAGCGACCTCGACGTCACCGTGCTGCTCGCGGCGCTCACCGACCGGTTCGCCCGGCCGGCCGGGACCTCCGGTCGGCCGTCCGGCGACGCCGCGCAGGTCGACGGCCCGGTGAGCCTGGCCGTCCCGCCCGCCCCGGCCACCGGGGTGGCATGGGCCGGGATCTCGCCGCCGCGCCGAGGCTGGGGGGCGGTCGGCCTCGTCGAGGCCGAGCACCTGCGCCGGGTGGCGGCGGCCGGGATCGCCGAGGTGTCGGCGGGCGCGCCGTCCGGTTCGGGCGGCCAGGCGGTCGCCCGCCTGCGGGCCGGGGTGTGGGGCCGCCCGCTCGTCGACGGGGCCGACGGTCCGGTCGCCGGCGTGCCCGCGGGCGTCGCGTACGCGGCCGAGGCGCTCGGCTTCGTCGACGACGGGGAGCCCGCGGCGCTCTACGTCGCCGGGCCGTGGTCGCGCCTGACGACGTCCCGCGGACACGTCCTGGCCCGCCGTCCGGCCCTCGCGTGACGCACCCGGGGCGGCGGCGCCGTCACTCCATCGTGTTGACCATGCTCCAGGCGGCGCGCTCGAGGTAGTCCCACAGCACCGACTCGTGCACCGGGGCCAGGTGCAGCGACGTCACGGCGTCGCGCATGTGGGTCAGCCAGCGGTCGCGGGCGTCCGGGTTCACCCGGAACGGCGCGTGGCGCATCCGCAGCCGGGGGTGGCCGCGTTCGTCGCTGTAGGTCGTCGGCCCGCCCCAGTACTGCTCGAGGAAGCCGCGGAGCCGGTCGGCGGCCGGTCCGAGGTCCTCGTCGGGGTACAGCGCCCGCAGCACGGGATCGGCGGCGACGCCGGCGTAGAAGCGGTCGACGAGGGCGACGAACGTCTCGTGACCGCCGACGGACTCGTAGAAGGTCTCAGCCCGCTCCTGCCGTCCGGACGAGGGCCCGGTGCCGGTCGCGGTCGGCTCGGCGTTCTGCTGCTCCACGGTCGTCAGTGTCTCAGAGCGTGTCTCAGCCGTTCCGCGGGGCGCCGCCGCCGGCGAGGGCGTCGACCATCCGCTGGATCTTGTTCGACGGCCGCCGGTGCGGAGGCGAGCCGGTCCGCTCGTACTCCTCCGCGGCGCGCGCGATGTTGCGCTGCATGCCGCCGAAGACGACACCGTGGAACGGCGTCACCGACCACCAGTAGAGCTGCCCGAGGAGCCCGCGCGGGTGGAAGTAGGCGGTCTGTTTGAAGACCGTGCGGCCACCGTCCTCCTCGACGGCGAGGTCGAGCCAGGCGAGGCCGGGCAGCCGCATCTCGGCGCGCAGCCGGAGCAGCCGCATGTCCTGGACATCCTCGACACGCCACCAGTCGACGGTGTCCCCGACCCGCAGGTCGTAACGGTCACGCCGACCCCGGCGCAGCCCGGGACCGCCCCAGATCCGGTCGAGGATGCCGCGCACCTGCCACGCGAGAGCCCAGGAGTACCAGCCGTTCTCGCCGCCGATGCCCTCGATGACGGCCCACAGCGACGCCTTCGACGCGCGGACCGTGCCCTCGCGCTCGTCGACGAACAGGCTGCCGCCCGCCCAGTCCGGGTCGCTCGGCATCGGGTCGCTCGGCGCACCGGCCGGCGCCGCCGACGCCCACCGCGTGGCGACGTCCGCGTCGCCGATCTTCTTCAGCGCGAGCGCGACCGCGCGCTCGAAGCCGACCAGGCCCTCCGGCGGGTCGGGGACGAACCGCGCGACGTCGTGCTCCTTGCACACGACCTCGTGGATGAGCGACTCGACGAGCGGGCGGGCGATGCTGTTCGGCACGGGGGTGACGACGCCGACCCAGTGGCTCGACAGGTTCGGCGTGAGCACGTTGACCGGGACGACGACGCGACGCGGCAGGCCGGCGACGGCGGCGTAGCGTTGCATCATCTCCTGGTAGGTCAGCACGTCCGGGCCGCCGATGTCGAACGAGCGGCTCACCTCGGGGGGCATCGTCGCGCTGCCGACGAGGTAGCGCAGGACGTCGCGGATCGCGATCGGCTGGATCCGGTTGTTCACCCAGCGCGGCGTGATCATGACCGGGAGCCGCTCGGTGAGGTAGCGCAGCATCTCGAAGGACGCCGACCCCGAACCGAGGATCACCGCTGCCCGCAACACCGTCGTCGGGACACCGCTCGCGAGCAGGATCTCGCCGACCTCCTTGCGGGAGTCGAGGTGCCGCGACAGCACCTCGCCCTCGGGGTAGAGCCCGCCGAGGTAGACGATCCGGCCGACTCCGGACTCCCGCGCCGCCTGGCCGAAGACCAGCGCGGTCCGCCGGTCGGTGGACTCGAAGCGCGACCCGGTGCCGAGGGCGTGGATCAGGTAGTACGCGACGTCGACGCCCGCCATCGCCGTCCGGACGGCTGCCGGGTCGCCGGCGTCCGCCTTGACGACGTCGACGTCGCCGAACCACGGCCGGTCGCGCAGCGTCTCCGGGTGCCGGGCCAGCGCCCGGACCCGCCACCCCGCGGCGAGCAGCTCGGGGACCAGCCGTCCACCGATGTAGCCGGTCACCCCGGTCACCAGGGCCAGCCGCCCGCCGCCGTCGTGGAAGCCGCTCACGGGCACTTGACCGTCGTCCACCTGACCGTCGTCCACCTGTTGCCCCATGTCCCGAGTCTCGTCGGCGCCCGGGCGTGTCGCATCCGGGGACCCGGACGGACGGTGGCCGTCGCGTGCACGGTCAGCCCTTCGGCACGTCCGCGACGCCCGGCGCCGCGGGTTCGGCCGCCGCGGGTTCGGCCGGCGCCGACTCCTCCCGGACGACGACGGCACCGGACCCGTAGGCGGTGCGGATCCCCTCGGCCTCGAAGCGCTCCTTGATCCGGCGCCGGAGCTCGCGGGCGACCGCCCACTGCTGCAGCGGTGCGGTCTTGACGACGAGCCGCACGACGACACCCGCGGCGGAGACCGACTCGACCCCCCACACCTCGGGGTCCTCGAGGATGAGGGCGGCGAACGCCTCGTCCCGCTGGAGGCCGCGCGCGACGTCGAGCAGTGTCTCGGTCGCCGTGTCGACGTTCTCGTCGTAGTCGATGCCGACGTCGAGGACGGCACGCGCCCAGCCCTGCGACCGGTTGCCGACCCGGACCACCTCACCGTTGCGGACGTACCAGACCGCGCCGTCGGTGTCGCGCAGCCGGGTCACGCGCAGCCCGACGGCCTCGACGACCCCGGACGCCTCCCCGAGGTCGACGACGTCGCCGACGCCGTACTGGTCCTCGGCGATCATGAAGATGCCGGAGAGGAAGTCCTTGACGAGGGTCTGGGCGCCGAAGCCGACGGCGAGGCCGAGGATCCCCGCGCTCGCGAGCAGCGGGGCGATCGAGTAGCCGAGCGCCTGGAGCGCCATCAGGAGCACGACCGTCGCGACGACGCCGGTCGTGATGCTCCTGAGCACGGACGCGGTGGTGCGGGCGCGCTGCTCGCGACGGGCGGACAGGATCGGGCTCGTCGCGAGGATCGCCGTCGCGTTCGGCAGCCGCTCGTCGAGCCGGCCGAGGCCGGCCGTCCCGCTGGCGATCTTCTCCGAGACCCGGTCGATGACCTTGTGGAGCACGTACCGCAGGCCGAGGCCGACGAGGAGGATCGACGCGATCCGCAGCGGGGTGCCGAGCAGGACCTGCGCCCACCTGCCGACCGTCACGCTGTCGAACCAGTCCGAGAACGTGCTGCACACCAGCGACCCGGCGTCGCACCGGCGCTGGGCCTCCTCGAGCACCCCGCTGACGGCGGGGCCGGGCGTGACGCTCCCGGTCGGGGAGGGGAGCGGGGACGGCGTGGCTGCCGTGAGCACGAAGTGGCCTTCCGGACGGAGTCTCGGGACCGCACCACGCTAGCGGGGGGACCGGGTCCGGCCGGGACGGGAGGCCATGGCGACCCGGGCGGAGGGGGCGATTCCGCCCGGGCGCCTGACGGCAGGGATGCCGTCACGGTCCGGCCGAGGCGGTGTCGCTGGGGGCGCAGCGGCGCCGCGGCCGGGGGTCACGACGTTCGGCGGGCCGGACCGTTCGGGCCGGCGCCGCCACCGGCGGGCCGGTTCGCCGTGACGATTCCAGAGTGCCCCACGCCGGCGGTCTGCGCGACTCTCACGACCCCGCCGTCGTCGCGGGGTCCGGGCCCCGGCGCCGGAGCGTCCGCCGGCGCCTGCGGCCGACGCCGCCGGCCGCGCCAGGCGGCCCCGGCCAGACCCGTCGCGGCGAGCACCAGCGTG
>Ga0209798_10001730_pt1 | contig 12993 bp, 10 predicted proteins | sample DOMMetBare3Fresh_FD_187475 | JGI IMG/M metagenome (GOLD analysis project Ga0209798, IMG submission 187475) | Wetland sediment microbial communities from St. Louis River estuary, USA, under dissolved organic matter induced mercury methylation -... | ecosystem: Environmental > Aquatic >...
CTACCGACACGGCGTCGACCTGCAGCGGCGTGTAGCGCAGCTTCATGATGTGCCCGCCGCTCGCCGAGTCGAACACCACACCCGAGGCCTCGCCACGCGCCACCACGAAGTGGAGACCGCCGGTGCCAAGTGCCAGATCGACCGCGGTCGTGTTGAGCAGCACACGGTCATCGACGCTGCAGGCGCCGCACAGCGCCGGATAGCACACGGCGCGACCTTCCGTACCATCATCGAGCGTGACCAGCAGGTTCTGGGCGTCTGCGGCCGACGAGCTGTCGGCTGTGACCGTTCCCCACACGAGTCTCATCGGCCTGCCTCGTCCGACATGGACGAGACCCTCGGCGGCGATGCGCGCGGCGTACGGGTTCCGCCTGACCTTGGCGGCCTGGAAGTCGACCTCCGGGATCTCTCGCAGGGAGGCCCGGGACGGCTCCCTCGGCTTAGGGACCTTCTTCATATCGTCTCCTCTCGTGCGATGTGGCCCGGCGAGCACTGATGATCCGGATCGTCGACTCGCCGAGCTCCGCGTGGACCACGAGCAGGACCCGCTGGCGCTCCGACATGCCGAGCAGGAGCGTCCTCTTCGGATCGACCGCGTCCTCGATCACCAGGGCGAACGGATCGGCGAAGACGGTGGTCGGCTCATCGAAGGCGACGCCATGCTTGCGCAGGTTGGAGCCGGCCTTCAGCGGGTCCCAGGTGAAGTCCACCGCTGCTAGTGTAATACCTTTATGAGCGGACGCAACCGCGCCGGTGCCGGGTTGCCGCCCCGCTCCCCCGGCCTGCCGGGCCTCCGGCCGCTCACTCGAGCGTGAACCACTGCACCTCGACCCGGCGGTTCTTGTCCGAGTCGGGACCGGCGGGCTCCTCCCAGCCTCGCCCCACCGTCTCCAGGCGTTCGCGGGCGAGCTTCGGGTGGCGCGCGAGGAGGGCCTCTCGCACGGCGAGGGCGCGCTGGCGCGAGAGCTCCATCGCCTTCAGCGCCATCGTCCGCACCAGCTCCTCGCCCCCCTGCCGGCGGAACTCGAGCACCCGGGCGTTGTCCACGTGGCCGCGCAGCACCACCACCGACCCCGGGCTCACCTGGAGGAACTGCTTCACCGCGTCGAGGTAGCCGAGGTTCTCCCTCGCCTTGTCGTCGAGCTTCGCGGAGTTGGGCTCGAAGAAGAAGCGGATGTCGCGCTTCAGGAGCGGGTCGCCCTCGAGGGAGGCGGGCGCCCCGGTGCGGATCGGCGCGATGGCGATCTTCTGGTCGGCGAAGAGCCCGGCCTTCTCGAGCGCGGCGAGGTGGGAGGGGTCGTGGAAGCGCGCCGAGTCGGTGGGGTTCCTGAGGACGGCGCCGTAGGCGAGCACGGCGGACTGGAAGATGCCGCCGAAGGAGCCCGCCGCGTCGATGGTCCCCTCGAAGAAGGCGCGGTTCTCGGGGAGGTTCGAGAGGTGGACCTTCGCGAGCTCGTCCTTCGCGTCCGCCTCGCTCCAGCCGAACGCCTTCGCCACCACCGCGAGGTTCGCCTGCGGGTCGTCGCGCAGGCGCCGGTTGCCTTCCAGCAGGCCGTGGACGAGCCCCTTCACCATCGCCGGGTGCTTCTCGGCGAAGCCCTCGTTGACGACGAGGAGGTCCGCCACCACGAGCAGGTTCCGGTTCGAGACGAGGACCTTGGCACGGCCCGCGGCGGCCTCCACCAGCTCGTCGGTGCGGGGCGACCAGCCCGCGCAGCCGGCGAGGCGCGGTCCCCGCCGCGCGAGCTCGTGCTGGTAGGCGTCGCAGGCCTTGAAGGCGTCCTCGTAGAAGACGAGCCCGACCTCGCCCGGCCCGGGCCTTGCGTCGAGGTCGCGCAGCACCCGCACGAGGAGCCCCGCCTCGCGCGCGAGGTAGCGGACGAAGAACTCGCTCTCGTTGAACTGCGAGGCGGCGAGCACCTTGCCGGCGAGCTGGTTCACCGAGGCGATTTCCCTGTCCACCACGATCATGTCGGCGCCGCGCGAGAAGCCGATCTGGACCGGCACCTTCACCTTGAACTGCCGGCCGAGAACGGCGAGCACGTCAGCGGTGGTGGCCGAGGCGGCGAAGCGCCCGCCGTTCACCTGGGACCAGGTCTCCCCCTCGGAGACCGAGAGCTTCACCTGGAAGCCGTACTGGCGCGCGAAGAAGGAGTCCGGGTTCGGGGCGAGGCCGCCGTTCGCCACGACGAGCCCGCCGTACCCGGCGTACTCGGAGATGTCCACCTCGACGACGCCGCCCTTCGGCTCGTAGGGGGCGGGCGCGGCGAGCTGCGGCGGCCCGGTCAGCGGCTCGATGGGCTGCGGCACCGGACCCTTCGGCGCCGCGGGCGCGGGCGAGGCCCCGCCGGCGGAGGCGGGCGGCGGGGCGGACGGGCTGCCTCGCGAGCGCAGGAGCAGGAAGGCTCCGAGCCCGAGGAGCGAGAGGACGAGGAGCAGGGTGACGGCGTTTCCGGCGGCGCCGCCGGAGGCCCTCCTGGAACGGATCATGTGGATTCTCCCGATGAGAGGCGCGACCGCGCCCGTCCGCTCCTTCCCGGCGCGGCGGCGCGGAGCGGCGGGGGCGGCGCGGACAGGTCGTCGAAGCCGGCGAAGAGCTCCCGGTCCTCCCGCAGCCAGCGCGAGGCCTCGGAGAGCGAGGCGGAGAGCGCGTCCACCGCGCGGGCCACCTGGGCCTCGTCCGCGGCGAGGAGGACCTGCTCGCGGACGAGCGCCACCTGCTGCCGGATGCGCTCGATCTCGGCGTCCACCCGCTCCTCGCGGCGAGCCGCCTCGGCCTGGGCCGCCTGCCGCGCGTCGATGACCGACACCTGCTGCTCGAGCGAGCGGCGGAGCTCCTCGTCGATCCCGGGCGCCGCGAGCCGCCCGCGCAGCTCCGCTTCCTTCTCCTCGAGCGCGCGGCGGTCCTCGGCGGAGGTGGCGAGGATCCGCCGGAGGGCGACGCGGGCGGCGAGGAGCCGCAGGTGCATGAAGGCGAGGCTCGCCAGGCTCTCCTCGTGCGACCCGGCGCCGGGCGAGCCCCGGAGCGTCGCGACGATCTCCGCGCAGAGTCCCTCGACCTCGAGCTGCTCCTCGCCGTCCCGGGGCGAGAGCCGCGCGAGGAGCTCGTCGCGCCGGGCCTCGGCCGTCGAGGGGCGCGCCCGCGAGGCGTCCCGGGCGTCCACGACCGCGCGGAAGCGGGCGCTGCGGGAGAGCGACCAGAGGTAGAGCACCTCGAGCCCGGCGCCGATGAGCCAGAACCCGGGGTTGAGGAACGCCCCGAGGAGCCCGACGGCGGCGAGCCCGAAGAGGTTCGGCGGGAGCGGCATCCCGAGCGGCCGCGCGACGAAGGCGGGCCAGAGGTAGGACCGCCGGCTCAAGGCGTCCGCTCCGTGGCGAGGTGGCGGAAGGGCTCGGGCACGAAGGCGAGGTCGGTCGCCTCGCGCACCGCGATCCGCATCTGCTGCTCCATGACGTCCCGCGGCACCGGGCTCTGGTAGCCCTCCAGGCAGCGGGCGAGCGCGGCGGCGGGGGCGAGGCCGGCGGTGCGCACCAGCCGGTAGGCCTTGACCGCGATCGCCTCGGCCGCACCCGGGGTGAGGAGGAGCGGGAGCGGCAGCGCGGAGAGCGCCTCGGGCGGGAGCGCGAGCTCGTAGCGCGCGAGGAGCGTGGCGAGGAGCGCCGCGCTCTCCGCCGGGGTGGAGGTGGGCAGGATCGGCACCTTCACGTCCACCCGCCCCGGGCGCTTCAGGTCCACCTCGATGAGGTCGGGCCGCGACGAGGCGAGGATCCACATCACGCGCCCGCGGTTCCCCGAGTCGCTCATCTCCTGCGCCACCATGGCGTAGAGCCGGCCGGACAGGCCGGAGTCGGCGCTGCCGCCCTCGCGCCGCCCGAGCGCCTGGTCGGCCTCGTCCACGAAGACGATGCAGCGGCCGAGCGCGCGCACCAGCCGGAAGATCTTCTCGAGGTTCCCCTCCGACGACCCGACCCAGCGCTCGCGGAAGTTCTTGAGCTTCACGACCGGCACGCCCGCCTCGCCCGCCAGGCACTCGACGAGGAAGGTCTTCCCGGTGCCGACCGGGCCGCACACGAGGTAGCCCATCGGCAGCGCCTTGAGGTCGCCCGCCTTCCACAGGGTGATGTCCTGGCGCAGCCAGGCCTTGAGCGGCTCCTGGCCGTGGTAGTCGGCGAGGGTGCGGCGGGGCTCCACGAACTCCACGAGCCCGGTCGCGTCGCGCTCGACGAGCTGCTTCTTCACCTGGACGAGGTCGGCGCCGGCGATCGGCCGCTTCTCGTACGCCCGCGTCTTGACGAGGCTCTCGAGCGCGGCCACCGAGACGCCGGCGAACGCCGCGGCGGTGGCGGCGAGGTCGGTCCCCGCGTCGAAGGCCGGCGCGTGGATCGCGCGCAGGGCGCCGATCGCGTCGGCGAGCTCCTCCGTCCCCGGGAGCGGCACGCGCACGCGGGCGACGCGCGGGTGGAAGGCCACCTGGGGATGGAGGTCGGAGAGCGCGTCGGCGACGAGGAAGCTCGCGAAGGGCTCGTCGGCGAAGGGCGCCTCGCCCGCCCAGTCGCGCACGAGCGAGAGCAGGCTCGCCTGCTCGGGCGAGAGCCCCGCCGTGGCGGGGAGGAGGTGCTCCGCGCCGCGGACGATGCAGGCCACGCTCTCCTTCCCGCGGCGCCCGAGGGCGCGGAGGTTCGCGAGGGTGCGGACGATGCGGGAGACGAGCTCCACCGCGGCGAGCGGCTCGCGCGGGAGGGGCTCCTTCGCCTCGGCGCCGCGCCACTCCGCCACCCGGTCCGCGCCGCGCGGGACGCGCAGCCCGTTCCCGAGGTCGTAGGCGAACACCACGTCGAAGGCGGCGAGCAGCTCCTCCTCGAGCCAGCGCGGCAGGTTCACGAGCCGGCCGCCCACCGCCAGCCGGTCGTGGACGTTCCCGTGCAGGACGAACTGGCCGTGCGCGCCGCTCTCGTAGGCGAGGACGAGCTCGGCGGCCCAGGCGGGCGCGCTCGCCGGCAAGGGCACGCTACCCCTCCTTCGTCCCCGGCTCCTCCGCCTTCGCCGGCCCCATGGTGCGCGCCGGGGCGGGGGCGGCCCCGGCCGCCGGCGCGAGCGCGATCCCCTCGCGCGCGGCGAAGTCGGCGAGCGCCTGATCGGCGAGCGCCTCCAGCTCCGCCTCCTTCACGTTCACCTGGCTCATGTCGATGGCGTCCCGCGCCACCCGGGCCCGGCCGGCGGCCCGGGTGCGCTCCTCCTCCACCATCTCGTGGAGCCGGTCCAGCGTGTCGCCCGACCCGCCGATCTCGCTCACCATGCCGGCCGCCATCTCGCTCATCTCCGCCATCGCCCGCTTCATGCGCATGTCGTTGATGGCGCCCTTCAGGCTCTCGATCTTGGCGCGGGCCGAGGACACCGCGACGTCGCGGGCCTTCACGAGGTTCTTGTAGGTGTCCTCGGCCTGCGCGAGCTGCCTGCGGTTCTCCTCCAGCTCGCGCTGCACCGTCTGGAGCCGCAGGGCGTACTGCCCCGCCGCGCTCCGGTTCCCGGCGCGGAGGTGGGCGGAGGCCTTCGCGCGCAGGTCGCGCTCCTCGGCCTCGAGCTTGCGCACCTGGCCCATGAGCCGCTCGGCGAGGCCGGCGTGGGTCGCGAGCCCCTGGTTGAAGCTCCCGATCTGCTTGCGGAGGTTCTCCTGCTCCAGCTCGACGAGCGCCTCGGGGTTCTGCTTCTCGAGGTCCTTCACGAAGAGCGCGGCGAAGCCCTTCAGCACGTTCAGGAAGCGCCTCAGCATCTCTCGAACCTCCCCCGGGAAGGCCGCGCCCGGCGCGGCGGGCGGGAATCATGGCACCTGGCGACGCGGGCCGCCACACGGATCGCCACGCGGATCGGCCGCGGCCCGGGGGCGGATTCCGCGGCCGGCCCGCGTGGGCGGCGCCCGGCGCGCGCGGCCGGGTTACGCTCGGGCGCGTGAGCTTCGCCTACCCCGGGATCCCCCCCGCCCCGCCGCCCCCGGAGCCCATCGTGGCGACGGCGGTCGTCCTCCACCGCGAGGGGCCGGACGGGCGCGAGGTGCTCCTCGTCCGCCGCGGCGCCGAGCGGCGCTTCGCCGGCGGGTTCCACGCCTTCCCCGGCGGGCGGCTCGATCCGCAGGACGCGTCGGTCCCGGTGGTGGGCGCGACGGGGGACGCGGCGGCGCGCGTCGTCTGCGCGATGCGCGAGCTCTTCGAGGAGACCGGGATCCTCCTCGCGGACGGCGCCGCCCGCGTCGCCGGGGATGCCCGCGCCGCCGGCCGCCGCGCGCTCCTCGACGGCGCGCTCGGCTGGGGCGCCTTCCTGCGCGAGCACCGCCTCTCCCTCTCGGCGGCCCCCCTCGCCGCCGCCGGCCGCTGGGTCACCCCCGACTTCCTGCCGCTCCGCTTCGACGCCTGGTTCTTCGTCGCCCCGCTCCCGCCCGGCGAGCGCGCCGAGATCTGGCCGGGCGAGCTCGCGGGGGGCGGCTTCGTCCCGGCGGCGCAGGCGATCTCCCGCTGGGAGCGGGGCGAGATCCTCCTCCACCCGCCGCAGCTCCACCCGCTCCGCGTCCTCGCCGCCCCGGGCGCGCCCGCCCTCGATTCCCTGCGGGCGCCGCCCGAGCGCGCGCGCCGGGTCGAGTTCCAGGGCGGGTTCTTCCTCTGCGCGCTCCGCACGCCGACGCTCCCGCCGGCGACCCACACGAACGCCTGGATCGTCCCGTCGGACGGCGGCGTCGCCGTCGTGGATCCCGGCGCGCCCGATCCGGCCGAGCAGGCGCCGCTCTTCTCGCTCCTCGACGCGCTCGCCGCGGAGGGCCGGCGCCCGACGGCCGTCTGGCTCACCCACGTCCACCCGGACCACGTCGGCGCCGCGGGGGCCGTCGCCGCCCGCTACCGCGTCCCGGTGCGCGCCCACCCGCTCGCGGCGGGGCGTCTCCCGGGCGTGCCGATCGAGCCCCTGCACGAGGGCGCGCTCCTCGGCGGCCGCTTCCTCGTCCTCGAGACCCCCGGCCACGCCCGCGAGCACCTCGCCTTCCTCGACGAGCAGACCGGCGCCCTCCTCTGCGGCGACCTCCTCTCGACGCTCTCGACCATCGTGATCGACCCGCCCGAGGGCGACATGGCCGAGTACGTCCGCCAGCTCGAGCGCGTCCGCGCCCTCGCGCCCCGCACGCTCTACCCGGCCCACGGTCCGCCCGCGCCCGACGCCGTTCCGCGCCTCGGCGCCTATCTCGCCCACCGCCGCGAGCGGGAGGCGCTCGTCCTCGCCGCGCTCGCCGCCGGCGGCTCGCTCGCCGAGCTGACCCGGCGCGCCTACGCCGACACGCCCGCCGCGGCGCACCCGGTCGCGGAGCGGAGCTGCCTCGCGATCCTCGAGAAGCTTCGCTCCGAGGGGCGAGCCCGGGAGGGGAGCGGCCGCTGGTCCGAGGCTTGAGGGTGTCTCCCGCGGGCCACGGATTTCCGTGCTCGCACCTCGGGAAAGCCACACGTGCATGCCGGAACAAGCGGCCAAGGGCGCGGATTCCCGGACCGCCCGACAGGCACATCGGTTGCAGCCCGGAGGGTATGTCCCCGCGCCTCCGCCGCACGAGCAAGGTGGCCGTTCTTCTCTCCGGAGCGTTCCTGGTCGGCGGGGGCTCCGCCGAGGTCGCCGTCCGGACGCACGCCGCCATCGAGCGCGTCCGGCAGGAGCGGGAGATAGGCGCCGCGGGGCAGCTCGTCGTCCTCGAGCTCGCGGCGCCGGACGGCGAGGTGATCGCGCGCCCGCGCATCATCGCGCCCGTCGGGAAGGCCGCCGAGCTCGTCCTGCACGACCCGGCCGACCCCGGGTCGGTGCGCCTCGCGTTCCGCGTGGAGGCGGTGCGCGAGCCGTCGGGCGACATCTCGCTCGACTACACGCTCTGGGTGCCCGAGCGCGCGATCTCGCAGCGGGGCCGGCTCTCGCTCACGCCCGGCGTCGAGCAGGCGGTCGAGATCGGCGACGGCGCGCTCGTCGCGAGCTGGCTCGCGGTCCCGGTCCCGTCGGCGGCGTTCGACGCGCTGATGGAGGCCGAGGCGGCGCAGCGCCGGTCGCCCGGCAAGACCTCCTAGCGCGCCTCCCGAGGGCCGTCCCCCGGCCCGCAGGCGCGGGATCCGCGCTGCCTAGCGGTCCGTGTCCGCGGCGCGCGCCTCCGCCTCGAGCCGGGCGGCGGCGTCCTCCGCGGCGGCGCGGCGCTGGGCGAGGAGGGCACGCCTGAGCTGCAGCTCGCGGAGCCGCGCGGCGCTGCCCTGCGCGGGGACGGCGGTCCCGAGGACGGCACGCGCCACGGCCGGGTCCGAGTCGGCGGCGGCCATCCGGCGCGCGTCGCCGATCCGCACGTCGAGCAGGGCGATCTCCCCGGAGAGCCGGTCCGCCTCGTCGCGCGCGGCGTCGGCCCGCTCGCGCAGCTCCTCCGGCGACGGCGTGGGGGGCGGCGAGGCCGGCAGCTCCGCGCGCGTCCGCTCGAGCTCGTGCGCGAGCTCCTGGGCCCGGACGAGGAGCCGCTCGAGCTCTCGCTCGGCGAGCTCGCCGGCGCGCCGCCGCGCCTTCAGCTCCTCGATCCGCTCGGCGCAGGCGTCGAGCTCCGCGCGCGCGTCGCCCGGCTCCGGCGGGGCCGTGAGGAGGAGCGCGAGGGTGAGGCCGGCGAGCATCGGGCCCTCTGAGGCAGCAACCGGCGTGCCGCCCGGAGCCCGCGCCGGGACGGGCACTTGCCGCGCCGCGGCGCTGCGGGCCCCGCAAAACCACGCCCGCCACCCTCGGAAATCCGACGGAGGCCGCCCCTCGGCCGCCGCCGCGGCCCGTCTAGGGCGCGAGCGACTGCTCCCCGTAGTCCATGGAGCCGAGCTCCCGCCCCGCCGCGTCGTACGTCCGCCACCTCCGCACTGCGCCCCGCCGCAGTGCCGCCCCTCGCTGCGCCGCTTCCCCGTCGGCCAGTAGGAGACGAACCGGCCGTGCGGGACGCCGGCCCGCCACTCGCTCTCCTCCTCGACCGTCCCGGACTCGAACCAGGTCGTGAAGCGGCCGTCCCTCGCGTCCGCCGTGAAGGCCCCCTCGCGCGCCTTCCTGCCGTTCCGGTGCCACTCGACGAACGGCCCGTCGCGCTTCCCCGCGCGCCAGCGCTCCTCGACCCAGAGCCCGCCGTCGTCGTAGTACCTGCGCGACGGCCCCTCGCGGCGGGGGCGGCCCGCGTCGTCCTTCGCCTCGCACCACTCCTCGAACGCCTCGGGCGGGGCGGCCCCGCGGTGCACGGCCCCCGCCGGGCAGGCGAGCGGCGGAGGCGCCGCGAGGAGGAGGAGGAGCGCGTGGGCGATCACCCGCCGTCCTCCGGCTTCTCGCCCGGCTTCACGATCCCGTACTTCTCGAGCTTGTAGTAGAGCGCGGACGGCTTGATGCCGAGGAGCCGCGCCGCCTCGGCCTTCACGCCCCTCGCCCGCTCGTACGCGGCGAGGATGAGCTGGCGCTCGAGGTCCTCGAGGATCTCGGTGAGGCTCCTGTCGCCCGCCGGCACCGGCAGGGCCGGGGCGGGCGGGGCGCGGCGCAGCCCCTCCGGGAGGTCCTCCGGGCGGACCACGGCGCCGTCGGCGAAGACCAGCGCCTGCTCGACGACGTTCTCGAGCTCGCGGACGTTCCCCGGCCAGCGGTGGCGGCGGAGCAGCTCGAGGGCCTCCGGCGCGAAGTCCTTCAGGTCGCGCCCGAGCCTCGGCGCGATGCGCCCGAGGAAGTACCGCGCGAGCTCGTCCACGTCGCCGGGGCGCTCGCGCAGGGGCGGCAGCGTGATCGGCACGACGTCGAGCCGGTAGAAGAGGTCCTCCCGGAACTTCCCCTCCTTCACCCGCCCGGCGAGGTCGCGGTTCGTGGCCGACACGAGCCGCACGTCCACCTCGACGGTCTCCTCCCCGCCGACGCGCTCGAAGCGGCGCTCCTGCAGGACGCGGAGGAGCTTCACCTGGATCGAGGGCGGGATCTCGCCGACCTCGTCGAGGAAGAGCGTCCCCTCGTGGGCGAGCTCGAAGCGGCCGAGCTTGCGCCGGATGGCGCCGGTGAAGGCGCCCCGCTCGTGGCCGAACAGCTCGGACTCGAGGAGCCCCTCGGGGATCGCGGCGCAGGAGACGGACACGAACGGCTTCTCCCGCCGCGGCGAGCCGTCGTGGAGCGCGCGCGCGACGAGCTCCTTGCCGGTGCCGGACTCGCCGAGGACGAGCACCGTGGCATCGGTGGGCGCGACCTTGCGGATCTGCTCGAGCACACGGCGCATCGGCTCCGAGCCGCCGACGAGCCCGTGCGGATCGTGCTCGCGGACGCGGTCCTCGTCGAGCGCCTCCGCGCGGGCGCGGGCGGTGCGGGCGCCCCGCCGCTCGCGCGCGATCTCGATCGCCTTCTCGACGCGGGCGCGGAGCACGTCCGGCGGGAAGGGCTTCTCGATGAAGTCGATGGCCCCCTCGCGCATCGCGTCCACCGCGACCGAGATGGTGCCGTGCGCGGAGACGACGAGCACCGTCGCCTCCGGGTCGAGCTCGCGGAGCCGCCGCACCACCTCGATGCCGTCGACCGGGACCATGCGGAGGTCGGTGACCACCACGTCCGCGGGGCGCTTGCGGTAGGCGGCGATCGCCTCGGCGCCGCTCCTCACGCCCTGCACCTCGTGGCCGAGGCGGGTGAGCGCGAGCACCATCCCCTCCCGGAGGGCGTCGTGATCGTCGGCGACCAGGATGCGGGCCATGTCGCGGAGGAGTGTACCCGGAACCGCGCCCTCCATCCGGGGCGGATTCCCTTCGATTTCCGGGGGGATCGCCTGCGACATTTCCTGTTTGTCACCGGGCCCCGCGTGGTTACCTAGAGGCCGTGCCCCCAAAGACCCCGAACGTGAAGAAGACCGGCTTCAACCTCGCCTACGTCCTCCTCGCCGCGCTCGGCGTGATGCTGCTCCAGGACTGGTGGATCCGCTCGCAGGCGGTCGCGACCATCCCCTACAGCCAGTTCCAGAAGCTCGTGCGGGAGGACAAGGTCGCGAGCGTCGTCGTCTCCGACGCCCAGATCCAGGGCGAGTACAAGGAGGAGATCGCCGGCAAGAAGCGCTTCGTCACGACCCGCGTCGAGCAGGACCTCGCGAAGGAGCTCGACGAGCACGGCGTCGAATACGCGGGCCGGTTCGAGAACACGGTGGTGCCGCTCATCCTGTCGTGGGTCGTCCCCATCGCGCTCTTCTTCGGGATCTGGGTCTTCCTCGGCCGCCGGATGTCGAAGCAGCTCGGCGGCGGGCCGGGCGGCGGGCTCATGTCGATCGGCAAGTCGAAGGCCAAGGTCTACGTCGAGACCGACACCAAGGTGACCTTCGCCGACGTCGCCGGCGTGGACGAGTCGGTGGAGGAGCTGAAGGAGATCGTCCAGTTCCTCAAGGACCCGAAGTCCTACGGCCGGCTCGGCGCGCGGATGCCGAAGGGCGTCCTCCTCGTCGGCCCCCCCGGCACCGGGAAGACCCTCCTCGCCAAGGCGGTCGCCGGCGAGGCGAGCGTGCCGTTCTTCTCGATCTCCGGCTCCGAGTTCGTCGAGATGTTCGTCGGCGTGGGCGCCGCCCGCGTCCGCGACCTGTTCGAGCAGGCCCGCGCGAAGGCGCCCGCCATCATCTTCATCGACGAGCTCGACGCGCTCGGGCGGGCGCGCGCCTCGATGCAGGGCCTCGGCGGCGGGCACGACGAGAAGGAGCAGACCCTGAACCAGCTCCTCGTCGAGCTGGACGGCTTCGACCCGTCCGCGGGCATCGTCCTCATCGCCGCGACGAACCGCCCCGAGGTCCTCGACCCGGCGCTCCTCCGCGCCGGCCGCTTCGACCGGCAGGTGCTGGTGGACCGGCCCGACCGCGTCGGCCGCGAGGCGATCCTCAAGGTCCACAGCCGCAAGGTGAAGCTCGCGCCCGAGGTCCTGCTCGAGCAGGTGGCGGCCCTCACCCCGGGCTTCACCGGCGCCGACCTCGCGAACCTCGTGAACGAGGCGGCGCTCGTCGCGACCCGGCGCGGCGCGGAGGAGATCCGGATGGACGACTTCAACGTCGCCGTCGAGCGGATCGTGGCCGGGCTCGAGAAGAAGAACCGGCTCATCAGCCCGCGCGAGCGCGAGATCGTCGCCCACCACGAGATGGGGCACGCCATCGTCGCCTCGGCGCTGCCGGGCAGCGACCCGGTCCACAAGATCTCGATCATCCCGCGCGGCATCGGCGCGCTCGGCTACACCATCCAGCGCCCCACCGAGGACCGCTACCTCATGACGCGCGAGGAGCTGGAGAACAAGATGGCGGTGCTCCTCGGCGGCCGCGCCGCCGAGCACGTCGTGTTCGGCCACCTCTCCACCGGCGCCGCCGACGACCTCTCCAAGACCACCGACATCGCCCGGAACATGGTCACCCGCTTCGGCATGGGCGGGAAGCTCGGGCCGGTGACCTACGAGTCGGAGCCGAACGGCTTCCTCGGGCCGATGGGGGCGAGGCGCCTCTACGCGGAGGACACCGCGCGGGAGATCGACGTGGCGGTGCGGGAGATCGTCTCCGCCCAGTTCGAGCGCGCGCGCGTGATCCTCGCGAGGAACCGCGCGCTCCTCGACGAGAGCGCGAAGGCCCTCCTCGCGAAGGAGACCCTCGCGGACAAGGAGCTCGCGGCGGTGCTCGGGAAGGTGTCGCGGGACGAGCCGCGGATCGCGGCGGCGGCGTCGGTCTGAGCGAGGGGGTGCCGGGTGCACCGAGGGCTGCCGCGACCCGCGTCGAGGCCGCTCGGACCTCGACTGTCGGTCAGCGGTGAGCTACCAAGTAGGCGCCTTGCGGCGTCCTCGGCCCCCGCAAACGCACGAGGGAGATGTGCCGCGCGCCACCTGATGAGCGCCTGACTCGGCCTCGAATCACCTAGCACCGTCCTACCGTTCCGGCTGACGCAGTCGGCCCGGAAGGGAAGACGGGATGAGCAGGCAAGACAGGACGAAGCGAGGCGGTCCGGGCG
>Ga0209798_10001731_pt1 | contig 12987 bp, 10 predicted proteins | sample DOMMetBare3Fresh_FD_187475 | JGI IMG/M metagenome (GOLD analysis project Ga0209798, IMG submission 187475) | Wetland sediment microbial communities from St. Louis River estuary, USA, under dissolved organic matter induced mercury methylation -... | ecosystem: Environmental > Aquatic >...
CTCCGGATGTCCCGCATCGAGAAGTCCTTCTTCGGCGTGAAGGTGCTGAAGGGCGTCGACCTCGCGCTCGAGCGAGGGGAGGTCCACGTCCTGCTCGGCGAGAACGGTGCCGGCAAGTCGACGCTGATGAAGATCCTGTGCGGCGCCTACCGGGCCGACTCGGGCGCGCTCGAGGTCGCGGGTCGGGCCATCGACCTCGCCCGGCACGATCCCAAGAGCGCCGAAGACGCCGGCATCGTCACCGTCTACCAGCACTTCCACCTGCTCCCGCACCTCAGCGTCGCCGAGAACCTCGCCTTCGGCGGCTTCGTCCGCGAGCGGGGGTTGATCCGCTGGCGCGTGGTCGAGGCCCGCGCCCGGGAGGCCCTGGCGCGGGTGGACCTGGACGTCGACCCGAGGACTCGCGTGGGGGAGCTGCCCGTCTCGCAGAAGCAGCTGCTCGAGATCGCGATAGCGCTCTCCAAGAACGCCCGGATCCTCGTCATGGACGAGCCGACGGCGGCGCTCAGCCGGAAGGAGACCGAGCGACTGTTCAGGACCATCGCCGACGTCAAGGGGCGCGGGGTGGGGATCTTCTACATCTCGCACAAGCTCGAGGAAGTGAAGCAGGTGGGCGATCGCATCACCGTGCTGCGCGACGGCGTGACCGTGGCCACCCTCGACGCGAAGAGCGCCGACCTCTCGCAGGTGATCGCGCTCATGATCGGCAAGGACCTGACGCGCCGAGGGCGGGAGCCGAGGACGGCCGCGGGCGGCACGGCCCTCGAGGTCCGGGGCCTGGCCAGCCCTACCTTCCCCTCGCCCGTAAGCCTGACGGTGAGGAAGGGCGAGATCCTCGGGGTCACCGGCTTGGTCGGCTCCGGGAAGACCGAGCTGGCACGCGCGCTCTTCGGCATCGACCCGGCGCAGGCGGGGACGTTCCTGCTGGATGGGCGGCCGGTGCGCGTGGACTCGCCTCGCACGGCGGTGGCCCTGGGCATCGGCTACCTGCCGGAAGACCGGGACGTCGATGGCCTGTGCCTCAACATGGGCGTGAAGGAGAACGTCTCGCTGGTGCTCCTCTCGAAGCTCGGCGGGCCCTTCTTCAGCATCCCGGCGGAGCGGCGCACCGCGAGCGAGCTGGTCTCCTCCATCGGACTCAAGATCGCCGGCCTGTCGCAGCAGGTGAAGTACCTCTCCGGCGGCAACAAGCAGAAGGTCGTGTTCGGGAAGTGGCTCACCGGGGGCTGCCGGCTGCTCATCCTCGACGAGCCCACCATGGGCATCGACGTCGGCGCGCGCGGCGACATCTACGACCTCATCCGTCGCTTCGTCGACCGCGAGGAGCGGGCCGTTCTCTTCATCTCCAGCGACGTGGACGAGATCCTGGAGGTCTCGGACCGGATCCTGGTGATGGCCGGGCGCGAGATCGTGGCCGAGCTCGATCCGAAGACGACCGGCAAGGGGGAGATCCTGCAGCACGCGAGCCGGCTCCACCCGGGCAGAGGGGCGACATGACGGAGGTCCAGCAGGCCGGGATCCGCCCGGCGGCGCGCGCGGGTGTGGGGCTGCGGACCTTCTCTCGCAACCAGGCCGTGTCCATGCTCGCGATCCTGGCCGTCCTCTGGATCGCCCTCGGCTTCCTCTCGCCCTTCTTCTTCACCGTCGACAACCTCTTCGAGATCACGCTCCAGACGGCGGTCATCGCCGTCATCGGCGCCGGGATGACCTTCGTGATCATCTCGGGCGGCATCGACCTCTCAGTCGGATCGGTGTTCGCCTGCTCGGCCATCGTGGGAGGGATGCTGTTCAGCGCCACCCAGAGCCTGGCCCTCGCCCTGGCGGCCACGGCGGCCACCGGCGGCCTCTTCGGGATCGCGAACGGGATCTTGATCACCGTGCTGCGGGTGCCGCCCTTCATCGGCACCCTGGGCATGATGGGCGTCGCCCGCGGCCTGGCCCTCATCCTGGTGAACGGCGTGCCCATCTACGGGCTGGAGCCCTACAAGTTCCTGGGGCAGGGCAAGCTCTTCGACGTGATCCCGGTCCCCACCGTGATCGCGCTGGTGGTCTTCGCAGTCTGCTTCGCGGTCCTCAACTACACGCGCTTCGGCCGCTTCACCTACGCCACCGGCAGCAACGCGGAGGCGGCCCGGCTGTCGGGCGTGAACGTGAGGCGCGTCCAGATCGGGATCTACTGCATCTGCGGCCTGCTGACGGGCGTGGCCTCCATCATCGAGGCCGGACGCCTGGGCATCGTCCAGCCCGCCGGTGGTAACGGCTACGAGCTGCTCGCCATCGGTGCCGTCATCATCGGCGGGGCCAGCACCTTCGGCGGGGAGGGCAGCATCCTCGCCACGCTCATCGGGGCCGTCATCGTCACCACCATCCGCAACGGCCTCAACATCCTCGGAGTGAACGCATTCTGGCAGTACGTGGTGAACGGGATCGTCATCATCGGCGCGGTGGCGGCGGACCAGTTCCGCCGGCGGCGCTGAGATGCCATGACCACCCGCGACGGAGCGGGATAACGCAGCACGGCAAAGGAGGAGGAGACCCATGAAGCTCGGATGCTTCGCGTTGTTGGCAGCCCTGGTGGTCGGCCACGCTGGCCCGGCCTCCGCGGCGGAGAGCAAGACCATCGTCTTCATCCCGAAGTCGACGTCGGCGACGTTCTACCTGTTCCTCGTCAAGGGCGCACAGGACAAGGCCAAGGAGCTCGGCTACACCATCGACTACCTGGGCCCGGCCACCGAGGCGGACGTGGCCGCCCAGGTCGACTTCGTCCGGACCATCGTCAAGCGCAAGCCCGCCGGCATCCTGCTGGCGGCCCTCGACTCCAAGGCGCTCATCCCGCCGGTGGAGGAGGCCATGAAGGCGGGCGTGCCGGTGGCCATGGTGGACTCGGGCATCGACAGCGACGCGCCGGTGGCCAGCGTCATCACCGATCAGGTGAAGGGCGGGCTGATGGCCGGCGAGGCCATGGCCAAGCTGCTCGGCGGAAAGGGCCTGGTCGCGGACCACGGAATCCAGGCCGGGTCGGTGAGCGCGGGCCGCAGCAAGGGGTTCCAGGAGGCCATCGCCAGGCACCCCGGGATGAAGGCGCTGGCCACCAAGTGGACCGACGCCGACACCGCCAAGTCGATGAACATCACCTCGGACGAGCTCACCGGCAACCCCGACCTGGCCGGCATCTTCAACGCCTGCGCCGCCTCGGTCGGCGACGCCCAGGCGGTGAAGGCCAGGAAGCTGAACGGAAAGGTGAAGATCGTCGCCTTCGACCCCAGCCCCGAGGTCCTGCCGCTCTTCGACGAGGGCACCATCAGCGCCATCATCGCCCAGGACCCCTACCAGATGGGCTACCAGGGCGTGGCCGCCATCGACGCGTTCAGGAAGGGCAAGCCCATCACCGACAAGAAGGTGCTCCTGCCGCCCGTGCTCATCACGCCCGAGAACGTGAAGTCGCCCGCGGTGCAAAAGCTCCTGCAGACTCCGGAGAAGTTCAAGAAGTAGCGCGGCGCCGGGCCGCCGGGATCCCTCTCCCGTCCGCGCGGGAGGGGGATCCCGCACGCGCGAGCGCGGGGAGCCAGGGCATGGCCAGGATCGTGAACGTCGGGATGGTCGGGCACGGGTTCATGGCACGCGCCCACTCCCATGCGTACCGCACCGTCGAGCCATTCTTCGACCTCGACCACCAGCCCGTCCTGAAGGCGGTCTGCGGCCGCGACGAGCCGGCGGTGCGCGCCTTCGCGGCGCGGTGGGGCTACCAGGCGGTCGAGACCGACTGGCGCCGGCTGGTCGAGCGCGACGACGTCGACCTCGTGGACATCTGCGCGCCGAACGACCTCCACTGTGCCGTCGCCCTGGCGGCGCTGGCGGCCGGGAAGATGGTCCTGTGCGAGAAGCCGCTCGCGATGAGCGCGGAGGAGGGGCTCCGGATGGTGGAGGCGGCCGACGCCGCCGGGGCCGCCACCATGGTCTGGTACAACTACCGCCGCGTGCCGGCGGTGGCGCTCGCGAGGCGCTTCGTCGAGGAGGGCCGCCTGGGGCGGACCTTCCACTACCGGGCCAAGTTCCTGCAGGACTGGACCATCTCGGCCGAGGTGCCGCAGGGCGGTGCGGGACTGTGGCGGCTCGACGTGCGGGCCGCGGGCTCCGGCGTGACCGGCGACCTGCTCGCCCACTGCATCGACACCGCGCTCTGGCTCAACGGTCCCGTGAGGAGCGTCTCGGCCATGACCGAGACCTTCGTGAAGGAGCGCAAGCACGTCCTCACCGGACGGATGGAGCCGGTCGGCATCGACGACGCGTGCGCCTTCCTGGCCCGATTCGAGAACGGGTCCCTCGGTACCTTCGAGTCCACGCGCTACGCTCGAGGGCACAAGGCGCTCTACACCTTCGAGGTCAACGGCGAGCACGGGTCCATCGCCTGGGACCTGCACGACCTGCACCGGCTGCAGTGGTTCGATCACCGGGACCAGGGCGTGACGCGGGGCTGGCGCTCCATCCACGTCACCGACGCCGAGCACCCCTACATGAAGCACTGGTGGGTCCCCGGCCTCGCGGTCGGCTACGAGGCCTCCTTCGTGCATCAGCTGGCCGACTTCTTCCAGGGCCTCTCGCGCGGCGAGCCGGCGGCCCCGACGTTCCGGGACGCGCTCGAGACCCAGCTGGTCTGCGACGCGGTGCTGAAGAGTGCCCGCGCCGGGAGCTGGGAAGAGGTGCAGCGTCGCGGTGGGGGCGCGCCGCCGCATCACCTCGCGCCGGCGCCCATGAAGAAGGTGTAGCGGAACACGCCGTCCGGTCGGCTTCCATTCAGACGGGAGTGCCTCGACCCAGGCCCCCGTCCTCGGCGAGCGGCGCTACGAGGCACAGGCCCGGGCTTCGGGGAGCGCCTCGCCCGTTCACTCCTTGTACTCCGCCGCGAACATGTGCTCCATCCCCTTCAGCGTGGCGGGCGTGGCGACGCGGCCGGGCACGAGGAAATCCCTCCCGGGTCCTGGCCGGCGGCGATCATCCCCAGCACCTTCACCAGCTCGACGACGGGACCATCTTCAGATAGGCGACCGCGTAGCCATTGATGACCCCCGCCGAGGGCCACATCGGCGGGTGCTCGATCGTTCAGGCGGAGTCGCTGGCTGCGTGACCGCTGGCTCTCGCCGGCGACCGCTGCGGCACTACTCCATTCTGCGGAGAATCCAGCCGACGGCCACGAACCACGCAGCAAAGACCATGTGACAGACCAGTGTCGGAATGGGCCCAATGAGATAGGGATATGCACCAACGAAGTCGAACACCGCCGTGGCGAAGCCGAAATAGGCAACCGGCGCTCCATACGCGCTGCGCCGCATGGCTAGACTGAGCACAAGTGTTGCGACCGCCATCAGCTCGTCGGTCGCGTGCAAGCCGCCGTAGAAGACCGCCACGATGAGCTCGGCGACCGCCGGGTCGGCGACACGAATGCCATAGACGGGAAAGACCAGGCGCCCATGAACGATATCCAGCATGGCCAGGACCGGTGCCACGATGCCGATGATTCCGCAGCCCAAGACCGCCTTGGTGCGATGGGCACCAGCCAGGCTGGAATAGAGGGCGACGGCCGCCGGAACCAATGACATCACCGCGAAGAAGAGCGCTTCGTTGGCCAGCGAAAGCACCAATGTGTGGGATTTGACCCACGCGATGATCTCTGCGCCATCCGTGGGTGGCGGGCCCGCCATGAATTCGAGAAACGCCCTGGACAAGAACAGCAGGCCGCTGCTGATGAGCGCCCAGCCACCGAGCGCGTAGAGCCTTTTCTCTTGCGACATGAACGCCTCCCGGCGTTTCTCGGCGCGACTACAGGGCCGTTCGCACGCGACAGTAGCGCGGGTGACCCGAAGCGGCCAGCCGCACCTGGTAGTTCCGCGATTCGGCCGCTGCCAAGGGCGATTCCAGGGGTCGACTCGCCCCGCGCCTCGACGCCCGCGGCGGGCTCACCCCCATCCCCGGCTGGAGGCGCCTGGGAACCCGGCGTCGCGGCGGAGGTGTTCCTCGCCGCGGCGCTGCCGGCGTCCGAGAAGGCGGTGGCCGGCTCTACCCCGCAATCCCACTTGCCGTTTCGGCAAGTCGGCGCCGTGGACTCGATGTCATGAGTCGAGTCGCTTCGCCGTGCTCGAGAGAGCGTCCATGCCCTCTCGCAGTTCAGGCCAGTCGACACCGCCGTCCACGAGAAGCTGGAGGCTCTCCCAGCATGTGGTTGCCTGCCAAGCTGCCGTACACCAGTGCGTCCCTTCCTCGATCAGACTCCTGAACTGGTCTCGTTGCCCAAGGTACAGACGGATCTCCGCCAGGTCGAAGAAGGACCAAGGCGCGTCGTGCGGGGGGCTGTCTGCCACCTGAAGTGACAGCCGCCTCTCCGCTCGCTCGAGATGCAACCGCTTGGTCTCGTCCAGCTGAAGTCTTCCCGCTACGCGCGCTTCGAGCTTGAGCGCATTCAGCAGTGGATAGGGGTTTCCGCCGGACGCTTCCACGGACCGCCCGTACAGCTCGAGAGATTCCGCGTAGCGCTGCTCCCGCTTCAGAATCCCGCCAAGCGACGCAAGGGCATCGAAGTCGGTGGGGCTCAACTCGATTGCGCGCCGAAGCGAAGCCTCGCCGTTGGGTACCCCTGCAGGCCGGCCTTGCTTCCGCCAGAGCCTGTTCTCGACCACTCCCTGCTCACGGTATGCCTCTGAGGATCCTGGACGCGCTCTGACAGTGGTCATCGTGGAGTCCCCTTCGACGAAGCGTCCTCGATTGCCTTGGCCAGCCCTGCCTGCGTCCAGGGGATGGGACTCACTCCCAATTCCTTCAATGCCTGCGGCAAATCCGGTGGCACCGAGCCGGAATAGACTGCAACGACGCCCTTGCCGAGGCGAACGCTCTCGCGCACTTCCCAATCGACCCACTTGCTCGCTGGGGTGTTCTCGGACACATACACCAGGGTGACGGACGACCGGTTGATCCGCTCGCGGATTCCAGCCTTGACGTACTCGGCTTTCTCGCTGTCGAATGGCTCGGAGAGCGACCAGTCGTTGAACTCGATATGGGAGTCCTCGTTCTTCGCCTGCCCTCGAAGCAGGTTCACCTGCTGGACGTCTTCGTGCGCGAAACTAATGAAGACGTTCCGCTTCTCAGGCTTGTCTCTAGAAGGCATTTCTCGCTCGGGGTTCCACGGTTCCTGCGGTGGACAGGCCAGCAAGCCGCGAGCCAGCGGGCCACGGGGTACCCGATCCCCGCGCCGGGACTGGAGAACCGGAGCTCCTGGCGGCGGACCGGGCTCCGGGCGGACCTGTTGCCCACCGCCACAGCGTGCGAATCAGCCGGCTGAAGCTGCCGAAAGCCACAGGTTCGAGTCCTGTCTCTTCCCAGCACTTGCGGCGAAAGGAGCGATCGCGAACGTAGCGACCCCGATGAGCTTGGCCCACGGCGAGGGGAAAGCTTACCCTGTCAGGTAGGTAAGGCGACAGGCACTTCGCTGCCTGCGCTCTGAAAAGACCTGGGACTACCATCCCTCTGTCTCTCAGAGCCCCGACGCTCTACCTGCGGTTGAGCGCCGGTTCGTTCCTCCCGGCGCTCCTCCTTTCCCTTGGCTACGAGGTCGAGCGGTTCGTCGGAGGCAGTCCGTCCGCGGCGTTCAGGGTCGTCCTTCCGCCCCGCCCATCACCCCAGGAGACGTTCATGCAAGCCATCGTTCAAGACGCCTATGGATCAGCCGACGTGTTGCAGCTCAAGGAGATCGACCGGCCGCAGGTCGGCGCGGATGAAGTGCTCCTTCGCGTTCACGCGGCCGGGGTCGACTTCGGCGTGTGGCATCTGATGGCGGGCTTTCCGTACGCGATACGACTCGTCATGGGGGTGCGCAAGCCCAGGAACCCCGTTCGCGGCATGGAGGTCGCCGGGGTCGTCGAAGCGATTGGAACGAACGTGACCGCGTTCAAGCCGGGTGACGAGGTGTTCGGGGTCGGTGAGGGCTCGTTCGCCGAGTACGCCCGCGCGTCGCAGACCAAGCTGCTGCACAAGCCGTCGAACCTCACCTTCGAGCAGGCGGCGGTGGTGCCTATTTCTGCGACAACGGCGCTGGTGGGGCTTCGCGCGGCGAAGGTCGAGGCAGGACAGAAAGTGTTGGTCATCGGCGCCGGCGGCGGCGTGGGCTCGTATGCGGTGCAGCTCGCGCGCTCGATGGGGGCCGAGGTGACGGGCGTGTGCAGCACCTCGAAGCTGGACTTCGTGCGTTCGATCGGCGCGACGCACGCCATCGACTACACGCGCGAAGACTTCGCCGCCGGCACCCGGAAATACGACGCGATCATCGACCTCGCGGGCAGCCGCTCGGTTTCCCACTTGCGACGTGCGCTCACGCCGACGGGCGCGCTGGTGATCCTCGGTGGTGAAGGTGGCGGCCGATGGTTGGGCATGGGTCGTCAACTGTGGTCGCAGATCGTGGGGCTCTTCAGTCGTCAGAAGTTCCGCTCGCCCATGGCGTTGGTGAACCAGAAAGACCTGGGCGTCCTCAAGGAGATCATCGAGGCGGGAAAGGTCACGCCGATCATCGACCGCAGCTATCCGCTGAGCGAGGTGCCGGCCGCGGTCCGCGTGATGGCGGAAGGGCACTCGCGCGGGAAGTCCGTGATCAAGGTGCGCTGAGCTACCGGAGCTCGTGAACATCCCGGTGTCGTCAGCCCAGGGGTGCGAACGACAGGTGCAGGGCTTTGCCCTCGAGCCTGGCGCGCAGGTTTCCGCCGCACGGCGGCTACATCGCACCCTTGGCGGTGATCGTCATGTGCTCTTTGCAGATCGTGCGGACGGTCCCCTCTGGGAACCCCCTCATGACCTGCACGACGAACGTCATCGTCCCCTCCATGCCCGCGAACTTGCCGGTCGCGGCAAGAATCTTGCCGGTCCCGTTCTGCATGCCAGGGCGTTGCGGGTCGTCAACCGCCGACATCTCCCAAACAACCTTGTCGCCGTCCTTGTCGGTGTGGGTCTCGTACCCACGGACCTTCGCGCCGTTCTTGTCAACGAAGATGACGAGCGCGATGTGGGTCGCGAGGTTGTGGAACGGGCCCTTGCCCGTGTCGTCGATCCGGATACCCATCAGCTCCTGGCTTCCGACGAAGTGCTCCTGGTCCACTTGATTCCACTTCAGGGTGACGACCGAGCCATAGTTGACGCCAGAGGAGACGATCTTCGTCTGGGCAAGCGCGCGCCCCGGGGCGAGCACGGCAAAGACACCAACGACCGACAGTGTAAGCCACCTGATGATCCACCCAGCGTGGGTTCTCATACAGCACCTCCGTCCGAGAGCGCCTTCACCCTTGCGCTATCCGATTCATCGTGGACCCCGCGTCCGAGGTAGGTAGCGGCGATTTTGGGGCACCTCCAATGGATGTAGATCCGCGCCGACACCTCGAATTCGTGCACCTGGCAACCACCGGCGTCACGTTCCGCGCTTCATCGCGCACATGCTCGACGAATAGACCGACTCATGGCCTGGGAGGCACTTCGGCCACTCAGTCGGATATGACTCGCTCGTAGCTCGAACTTGCCGAGGCCTGTCAGTACACGACAGGCTTCGCGTCCGGCGCGAGCGGGCTGCGGTAACCCTGCCCGCCCGTCGCCTTCGCGAACTCCTCCTTCGCCGCCCGGACGGCGGCGGGATCGCGCAGCAGGTCGACGGCCGAGGCGGCGAGCACCTTCGACGCCACGCCCATCCCCTTGAAGCCGACGGGGTGGAGGGCGCAGCTCGTGACCGCCCAGTGGTGGAACGGTGCGCCGCCGGGCGCGACGGCCACCTCGAGCTCGACCAGCGGAGCGACGGCGCTCGTCTCGCCGATGTCGGACGAGGCCGTGCCGCCGTGGCCCGGACCGAACGGCACGACGCCGGTGGCGAGCCCCTTCGGCTCCGCGCCGAGCTCATGCTGGATGGCCCGCGCCAGCGCCTCGTCCGCGTCGTCCCAGCGCGGAGCGCCCACTCGCTCCAGCTCGCGCTGCACCACCGCGGCGAGCGCGTCGTTCGGCACCGGGTCGCGCGTCTGGGCCAGCAGCGTGACCTTGGCCTTCGTCTCGGTCGCCATGGCCGCCCCATCCGCGGCCAGCTTCACCCGGGCCACGAGGTCGTCGACCCCGGAGCCGCTCGCGTCGCGGACCCACCACTGCACCTTGGCGTAGTCGGCGATGATGTTGGGGACGGTCCCGCCCGCCTTGACCACCCGGTGCATGCGGGCGGTGGGGCGGATGTGCTCCCGCATGAGCGCCAGTGCGTGGTCGAGCAACTCCACGGCGTCGAGGGCGCTCCGGCCCAGCCAGGGGTTGGCGGCGGCGTGAGCCGTCTTGCCGAAGAACTCCACGTCGAGGGCGCTGATGGCGAGCCGGACCCGGTTGACGACCTGGTTCTGGGTGCCGGGGTGCCACGCCAGCACCGCGTCCACGCCCTGGAAGGCGCCGTCGCGGGCCATGAAGACCTTGCCGAGTATCTTCTCCTCGGCGGGCGTGCCGAACACGACGATCGTCCCGTCGAGCCGCTCGGCGACGCGGACGCGGTTGGCCGCCACGCCGGCCGCGACCGCGGCGGTGCCGAGGAGGTTGTGGCCGCAGCCGTGGCCCGGCGCTCCGGGCTCGACCGGCTGCTTCTTCGACGCCCCCCCAGCCTGCGAGAGCTCCGGCAGCGCATCGTACTCGGCGAGCAGGGCGATCACCGGTGCCCCCTGACCGGCCCGGGCCACGAACGCCGTCGGCATCCCGGCGACGCCGCGCTGGACGGTGAAGCCCTCTTTCTCGAGCAGGCCGGCGAGCAGCGCCGAGGACCGCCGCTCCTCGAGCGCGAGCTCGTGGAAGCCCCAGATGGCGCGGGCGGTCTCCTCCCACCGTCCGCGCGTCTCGTCGAGGTAGGCGTCGGAGGCACTCGGGGGCGCGGCGAGGGCCGGCTGGCCGAGCAGGACGAGGGCAGAGGCGAGGAGGTGGGGAGCGCATGGCATTCTCATGGCCTGCTCCTAGGCGCGCGCGGGTGTGGGTAGCCGCTAGGCGCTCGAGAGAGCCTTGCATGCCGCCTTGCGCCGGGCAAGGCCGGCGCCGGACGGCATTGGCGCCCTGGCGCGCAGGCCTCGTTCTCGGCGGCGGCGGGCGTGCTCCCTTCTGCGGACCCACGCCGTGGCCGACGCGGTGGCCCACGACCATGCCTCGGGCGGGTTGATCTGTGGCCCGGCACCGGACCCGGCACCGTGGGTTGGACGCCCTACCCGCTGACACGGTGCGTCTTTCCGTCCGGTGTGTGGATGGGGATGCTTGGCCGCACGAGCCAGGAGGAAGCCATGCCCCATCGCGGACTCGCACATGCGGTCGTAGCGGCGTTCCTGATCATCCCCATTCCGTCCGAGGCGGCGGGGCCAGACTTCGGCGCTTCCGCTGGCAGGGTACGGAAGCTCCTGGAGGAGCTCGTCGCCGCGAACACGGAGAACCCGCCTGGGAATGAGGCTCGCGCCGTTGCCATCGGCGCTGGCCGCCTTCGCGAGGCTGGGGTCCCCTACCAGGTCTTCGAGTTTGCGCCGGGTCGCTCCAACCTCATCGTGCGCCTGAAGGGTGACGGCTCGGCCAAGCCCCTGCTGCTGCTGGCCCACATCGACGTGGTCCCCACCGCCGGCCAGCCCTGGACGGTACCGCCGCACCAGGTGACGGAGAAGGGCGACCGCATCTTGGGGCGCGGAGTGATGGACGATCTGTCGATGGCGGCCGCGGAACTGGAGGTGATCCTCCTGCTCGAGAAGGCAGGAACGCCCCTGCGGCGGGACGTGATCCTGGCCTGGACCGGTGGAGAGGAGACCGGCGGCGATGGAATCCGCTGGCAGCTTCAGCACCACCCGGAGGCGCTTGCCGACGCGGGCCTCGCATTCAACGAGGGTGGCGGGCTGCGACTCGGGGACGACGGGAAGGTGAAGGACGCGAGCCTTCTCGTCGCCGAGAAGATCTACCAGGACTTCACGCTCCGAACGAAAGGCACCAGCGGCCACTCCTCCGCTCCGCGCCCGGACAATGCCATCTACCGCCTTGCCCGCGCGCTCGACCGCCTGGGGCGCAACCCCTTCCCACCCCGCTTGTTGCCGGTGACCCGGGCGTGGTTTGCCGATGCGGCGGCCACCGAGGAGCCCCGGGTGGCCGAGGCCATGCGCTCGATAGCGGGTTCCAAGGGACCCTTGCCCGAGCCCGCGCTCGACGTCATCGCGGCCAAGCCGGGGATGGCGGCCCTGCTCCGGACGACGTGCGTGGCGACCCAGCTGTCGGCCGGTACCGGGAAGAACGTGCTGCCTGCCGAGGCAACGGCCAACGTGAACTGCCGCATTCTTCCCGACCAGAGCTCCGAGGAGGTCCGGCTGGCGCTGGTAGATCTCATCGCAGACCCTGGGGTCGAGGTGATGCCCGTCGAGAAGGCCATCGAGGGCAAGGCGTCGCCCATCGACGGTGAGGGGCCGGCCGCTCTGCGCGCCGTGCTGGGCCGCCTCTACCCGGGCGTGCCCCTCATCCCCAAGCTGGTGAACTACTTCACCGATTCGCGCAGCCTCACCGCCGTGGGGATCACGGCCTATGGTATCGGCCTGTTCCCGATGACCGATCAGGACGGGCTGACGGCCCACGCGGCCGACGAACGCATGCCCGCAGCCAGCTTGGGGCCGGGAGTGGAGCTAATCCACGCGCTGGTGACGGAGTTGGCCGCCAGGCTGTAGTTGCCGAGCCCATCCCAAAGCCGTTGGCGAACCGCCGGTACGGCGGGCAGCTCAAGGCGCGAATCCCGCCCCAGGTCCACCGCCAGCTCGCGATCGAGGCGGCCGATCAGCGCGAAACTCCCTCACGGGTAGAGCGGCTGTCGTTGACCTGTGCCTAGCAACAGGTCGTTGGATGCGCACGGCGTCTCAGGTATTGCTGTCACTTACAGATGTCCGGATCGCCTTGTAGTTGTAGTAGTTCCAGAAGAAGTTGACCATCGCGTTCCCAGCG
>Ga0209798_10001732_pt1 | contig 12986 bp, 11 predicted proteins | sample DOMMetBare3Fresh_FD_187475 | JGI IMG/M metagenome (GOLD analysis project Ga0209798, IMG submission 187475) | Wetland sediment microbial communities from St. Louis River estuary, USA, under dissolved organic matter induced mercury methylation -... | ecosystem: Environmental > Aquatic >...
ACTCGCGGTCTCTCTCGGCCTCATGGTGAGGAGCCGCAATCCTCGGCCGATCCAAACTCCGCAGTCTCGTGCGCGGCGTCTCGAACACGCAAGTCGGGCTTGCCCGACTTGCGCACATCAACTGCTGATCTCGGGTAAACCTGAGATCAGTGGGCCGCCCATCCTTCGAGACAGATGCACGCAAGAGCGTGCATCTCCTCAGGATGAGGCGGGTATTCCGACCCGATTCAAACTGAGCGAAATCCGCTCTAATACAGGAGCGCTTCAAAAGCGATCTTGAGTAACAAGATCACGGCAAGAAGCTGGCTGCTTTGATATGGCTCAAATCTCGGAAAGCATCGCCAGCGACCTTGGAAACGGTTCGCTGACTTGAACTTTCGGACTATCATTTTCCTTGTGTGAAGAGGCAGAAAACTTACGACATGCCTTATGCGGGCTAAGTCGTCATGAACAGGAGTACGGCAATGGAAAGCGCGACATTTCGCAAATGGCTGGCGGAGAAAGGCTGTCGCTTCGATCGTCACGAGCATCAGGAGCGCGGCGAGGGTCAGATCATGGTGACGGTGCATCGAGATGGGCGGACATCGCAGGCGCCTCTTGGCGGTTCGCGCAAGGACCTCGATCCGCGCGACGTGCGCCGGGTCTGCGAGGAACTCGGCCTCGATTGGTCCAAGCTGCCTGGACCGACGAGCCGGGTATGAGGTCCGTACCGACCGGTTCCGCCGGTCAGATCAAAGTTGACCCATGAGAATCAGTACGACGAGGATGATCAGAATGACGCCGATGACACCGATGCCGCCGTGACCGAAGCCGTAGCCATAGCCGCCGAAGCGGCCACTGAAGCCACCAAGCAAGAAGATGATCAGGATGATGACGAGTATGAGTCCGAGTGACATGATCTATCTCCCATTGCAGCACCTAGGGGAAATACCGAGACGTCTTCGCACCCAGCGACGGGTCGCATTGTTGACGGCCGACCGTTGCTTTCGGGGCATTGCGCAAGCAGAACTGGCCCTCGATCGCCGGCGACGCGATTGCCCCGAAGGAGAAATGCCTCGGCTGACTTACCTTTTTGTTTGCGCGGGGGCGGTTGTACTTGGCGTCGTCGTTACTGACATCGACACGCTGCCGTAACCGAAATAGACCAGGGCCCCAAACACGACGGCGAACAAGATCGCGCTCACCAGGGCGTTGAGGTAGCGGTTGCCGAAAGCGATCGAGTTGCCAACTAGGTCAATGACGAACACCACAATGCTCGCGATGAGCACGGGCTCAAACCACGCATATTGTGCCGGTAACAACATAGCTCGCCTCCCCAGCATTATGACAAGGTGGAAACCTTAGCATATGGGATGATCGCCGGCCATCCCGCCGAGGTGGTGAGCCGACTTCCAATCAGCGTCTCTATGTCATTGTCGTGGTATAAGATTCGATTATCGTGGTAGGAGCGTAGGTTGCCCAACCCTACGCGCTCGCTCGGCAAGGGTGCGAGTCCGCTCGTGGTCGAGCGGAAAAAGGCAAACTCAAAAGTTCCGGCGCTTGGAGTTTCTCGCAGAGGTACCCATGGCCAGACGATTTGAAAACATTCTGGAGACCATCGGGCGCACGCCCGTTGTCAAGGTTGCCAAGCTCGCTCCGCCAGGAGTGGAACTGTTCGTCAAGTTGGAGGCGTTCAATCCGCTCGGGTCCGTCAAGGACAGGCTGGCGCTGGGTGTGATCGAAGCGGCGGAGCGCAGCGGCGAGTTGAAGCCCGGGCAAACCGTCATCGAGGCCACCAGCGGCAACACCGGTATCGGGCTTGCCATGGTGTGCGCGCATAAGGGCTATCCGCTCGTCGTTACGATGGCGGAGAATTTCAGTGTCGAACGGCGCAAGCTGATGCGATTTCTGGGCGCCAAGGTGGTGCTGACGCCGGCGTCCGAAAAAGGCAGCGGAATGGTGGCCAAGGCCCTCGAGCTCGCACAGACCCACAACTGGTTCCTCTGCCGCCAGTTTGAGAACGAAGCGAATCCGGACTTCCATTCCAAGACCACGGCCGTCGAGATCCTCGAGGATTTCGCTGGCGACCGGCTCGACTATTGGGTCACCGGCATGGGGACGGGCGGCACGCTTAAGGGCGTTGCGCGGGTGCTGAAGAAGGAGCGGCCGGAAACCAGGATCATCGTCTGCGAGCCCGACAACTCACCACTTCTCGGCAGCGGCATTCCACAGGCGCGCGGCTCCGACGGCGCGCCGTCGGAAAGCCATCCCGTTTTCCGCCCGCATCTCATGCAAGGCTGGACGCCGGACTTCATTCCGAAGCTGGCCGAGGATGCGGTCAGGGCCGGATTGATCGACGAGGTCCTGCCCATCAAGGGCGGCGACGCCTTGCGCTGCTCGCGCGAGCTTGCGCAAACAGCCGGTATCTTCACCGGAATAACTGGCGGCGCCACGTTCGCCGGTGCGCTGCAAGTCTGCGCGCGCGCCGAGAAGGGCGCCAAGGTCCTGTGCATGTTGCCGGACACCGGCGAGCGCTATCTGAGCACGCCGCTGTTCGACGAAGTTCCTGCCGAGATGACGAGCGAAGAGATCGACATCGCCCAATCAACGCCGCGCTATCGATTCGACGTCAAGCCCGCTCCGTCGGCGCCCCCGAGCTCCTCGGACGAGGCGCCGCCACTCTCTCCTGAAGCGGAGGCCTTCGTGGCCAAGGTGACATCCGATCCCAGTCAACCGGTTGTGATGTTTGCGCTGGAATGGTGCGAATTCTGCTGGTCGGTCCGCAAGCTGTTCAAGGAGTTTGAGATCCCTTACCGTTCGGTCGATCTCGATTCTGCCGACTACCAAAAAAACAATTGGGGCGGCCAGATCCGCAACGTGCTCAAGGCCCGCACCAAGTCCCCGACCATTCCGCAAATCTTCGTTGGCAGCCAACATATCGGCGGCTGCACCGAAACATTTGATGCGTTCAATGACGGGCGGCTGCAGAAGATCATGCGCGACAACGGGATAAAATTCAAACAAGCGGATAATGTGAACGCGTATTCGTTCCTGCCGAAGTGGCTGCATCCAAGATAGCGAGACCCAAGTCCCGTTCCGGCTCCTGCGCGTTCAAATCGGGAATGGATGGCGGGCGCCCGGCCTCATGGTGAGGAGCCGCGGTCTCGGACCTACCCGGATATCGCAACCTCGTGCGCGGCGTCTCGAACCATGAGACCGAGAGCGCGCCCGCGGGCGCATCAAATGGGCCGGAATTCGCTTTAGTCGACTTCCCTAGAGATCGATTGCGATGCTGCAACCGCTTCCACGCGCCGACAAGCAGGATGATCGCACAGCCGGCAGCATTGCCCAGGAACATCGTGGCCATCGTCCAATCTGCCATGTTGACCAGCGCATAGGCCACTGCCGACATGTTTGACAACAGGAACAGGCCCCATGTCATGAACGAGATGGCTTCCACACCACCACGGTCTGCGGCGGCCTTGGCAATCTGGGGTCCGTAAGCCAGCACGCGCAGGCTGTTGCAAAGCGTGAACATGGCGAGCGTGATGTCGGCTAGTGTCATCGTTCAACCTCCCTTGCGCTCCACATTCCGGTTGGTGGCGTCATCGCCGTTGATACCCGGCGCTGGATTTCATTGCGGCGATCACGCCGAAGGTCGACGTCACTAACGAGAGCGGCGTTTCCATTCTTGGATTGGCGCGACAAAAAACAGGACTGGTGCGACGATTCGCGGCGCCCGGCCCGGCCTGAGTCCCAATGTTTCGTCGCTCGCGGTCCGACGAAACAAAGTCAGGCGGAGGACGAAACAAACGTCCATGCGACGACATCAAGCGGAAACATTGGCGACCTAGCTTGGCGCCGAATTATGAGAAGCCCGCCCAGCGCAAAGAGAACGGGCCTTAGCCAGCGGAGGTCTCGGCCATGTCGGATTCAGCCCGGTTCCCGTCGCCCGTTTCTGAAATGCCTCTCGGCACGCAGCTTCTCGCATCGGGCTCGATTCGTTTCACACTCGAGAACGTACCCGAGCGCGAGCGGCTCCCGGTATTTCGCGAGGTCTTTGGACGCACCGTATTGAAGTACGATCTCGATCCTCTGCCCGACATGCCATTCGATGTCGACCTGAAGTTCCAGGCGCTGCCCGGGCTTATGATGATGTCAGGTAGGATGCACGGATCGCGCAATCAGCGGACGCGGGAGACGCTGGCCGCCGACCCAACCGATGATATCGGCATGATCGTCAACCTGAAGGGCCCGCATCGGATCACCCACGGCCGACAGGAGATCGTGCTGGGCGACGGTGAGGCGACCCTGGTATCCCTGGGCGAGCTCTGCAGCTTCACCCACCGTCCGCCGGGCGACATCCTGGCCTTGCGCGTCCCCCGGAAGCAGCTCGCTCCGCTGGTGACCGGTGTGGACGACTGCTACATGCGCCGCATACCGAGCGGCACACCCGCGCTCAGACTCCTGACCGACTACATCAAGCTGGTTCAGGACGATCAAAAGATTGTGGGCCCCGAGTTGCAGCATCTCGTTGCCGGACACGTGCATGACCTGATGGCGGTCATGGTCGGTGCGACGCGGGACGCCGCCGAGACAGCGCAACGCCGCGGTCTGCGCGCGGCGCGGCTGCAAGCGATCAAGCAGGACATCGCTCGGAATATCGATCAGGCCGACCTATCGGTGACCACGATCGCCGCCCGGCACCGCTGCACGCCGCGCGTCATCCAGCGGCTGTTCGAATCCGAGAATACGACATTTACCGAATACGTGCTGGCGCAACGTCTCGCGCGCGCGCATCGCATGCTGACCGACCCGCGTCGCGCCGGCGACAAGATCAGCTCGGTCGCCTTCGATGCCGGTTTTGCCGACGTATCCTACTTCAACCGCGCGTTCCGCCAATGCTACGGCGACACGCCGTCGAGCATCCGGGCGGGTCGGACGATGAACTGAGCCGCGCGACGCCGGCTGGCGACAACAGCGTCAGCCTTTGCAGCTCGTCATCGCAGGCGCCGCCTCTGGGCCAGCGCCTTCGAGCGAGGCGAAGCGCTGATAGGTCCAGCCAGCAATGTCATTTCGCGGGCTTCGGGGAAAGCATTCCTTAACTGCGACTGAGCGCAGTCTCCACCGCCAATGGGTCGCATTAGCGAAATTTACTGATCATTACGCCATGGCTTTGTACACGGTATGCGGGCGGACTCTGTAGCCCGGCCGCGGCGAGGTCCACATGCGGACTGTGTACAATTGTCTTGTGACTGAGCACGACCTGCGTCTTGTGGGTTTGGCGGCCGTTATCTGTGCGTTGGCGTCGTTTACTGCCATCAGCCTGCTGCATCATGTGCGCAAGTCTGCCGCCGGCATGCGGCGCGTCTGGCTCGCGGTGTCCGCAACGTCGACCGGCTTCGGAATCTGGGCGACGCACTTCATTGCGATGCTGGCCTTCACGCCCGGCATTCCGACGGCCTATAACATCGCGCTCACGGCGTTCTCGCTGGTCGCTGCAATCTTGCTGACCGGGATAGGCCTCGCCATCGCGGTGACGTCGATGGCGGGCTCGCGGTGGAGCACTTGGCTCGGCGGTGCCTTGGTTGGCGGCGGCATCGCGGCGATGCACTACACCGGCATGGCGGCGTTCGAGACCATGGGGAGGATCAGCTGGGATCCAGTCCTCGTGACGGTATCGATCGTACTCGGCGTGTTGATCGGCGCCGTCGCATTGCCGATCGGATTGCGTGGCGATTCGTTGAAGTGGAAGTGCCAGGGCGCGTTGCTGTTGACGGTCGCGATCTGCAGCCTCCACTTCACCGCAATGGGCGCCGCGGCGGTCGTTTCCGATCCTACGGTACAGCTATCCGAAACGGCGTTGCCCTCGGGCCTGCTCGCCATTGCGGTTGCGCTCGCTAGTTTTATTATCGTGGTCCTGGCGCTCGGGGGCGTTGCGCTCGAAGTCCGCGAGCAACGGCGCCAGGAGCTCGAGGCCGACCGGATACGCGGCCTCGCCAATGCCGCTGTCGAAGGCCTGATGATCTGCGACGGTGAGACGGTCGCAACGGTCAACGACAATTTCGTCGCGCTCATTGGCCACGCCTCCGCGGACAGCATAGTCGGCACCAGGCTGGAGCAGTATCTTCCCGATGCCGACCTGCGCGTTAAGTTGCTCGAGTGCGAGAACCAGCTCGTCGAAAGTTTCCTGGTCCATTCCGACGGTTCGGAGATTGAGGTTGAGGCCATACAACGCACCGTCGATCTCGGCGGCAAGCCGCATTGCGCCATCGCGATTCGCGATCTGCGCGCGCGCAAGGAAGCCGAGAGAAACATTCTGTTTCTTGCCCACCACGACACGCTCACGGGCCTACCCAATCGCAGCACCTTCAACAAGAAGCTCGATCAGGAGATCGAAGCGGCGCTGGTATCGGGCCGGCGGCTCGCCGTCTTGTGCCTCGATCTCGACCGGTTCAAGGAAGTCAACGATCTGTTCGGACATGCGGCCGGCGACCGGGCGCTGCAGACGGTTGCCAAGCGCATCACGAGCCTGCTGGACGATAACCAGATGATGGCGCGCCTGAGCGGAGACGAGTTCGCCATCATTGTGCCCGGACTGACCAATCCGGTGACCGCGGGTCGCATTGCCGAAACAGTGCTTGAATCGCTCCAAGCGTCGATCGATGGCTCCGAATCGGGTCAGCCGGTCGGATCCAGTATTGGGATCGCCATCTGTCCCGACGACGCGACAGATCGGCATGCGTTGCTCTCGCATGCCGATACCGCGCTCTACCGGGCTAAGAATGAAGGCCGGGGCACCTATCGATACTTCGAGGCCGCTATGGGTGCCGCGGTGCGCGAGCGCCGCCTTCTTGAGCACGATCTGCGCAATGCGATTCCGCGTGGTGAGCTGAAGCTCGTGTATCAACCGCAGAGATGCATCCGCACCGGCAAGGTTGTGGGATTTGAAGCGCTGCTCCGGTGGCGCCATCCGACCCGCGGCGATATTTCGCCGACCGAGTTCATTCCTCTGGCCGAAGATACCGGCATCATTCTCCAGATCGGCGAATGGGTCCTGCGCTCGGCCTGCCGGGAGGCTGCGACCTGGACGGGGCCGTTGACCGTTGCGGTGAACATCTCGGCTGTGCAAATTCATAACGCCAACTTCGCCCATGCGGTGCATGAGATCCTGTTCGAAACGGGACTTTCTCCTGCGCGCCTGGAGCTGGAGATCACCGAAACGGCGCTCATCCGCGACCTGAACCGGGCCCTCGCCACGCTGCGGCGGATCAAGATCCTGGGCGTGCGTATTGCGATGGACGATTTCGGCACCGGCTATTCTTCGCTTTCGAATCTGCGCGCCTTCCCGTTCGACAAGATCAAGATCGACGGCTCGTTCATCAAATCGGTCAATGTCAACGACCAGGGCGCCGCGATCGTGCGATCGGTGCTCGGCCTCGGCCGCGCGCTCAATCTCCACGTGCTGGCCGAGGGCGTGGAGACCAGCGCCGAGCTCGACTTTCTCAAGAACGAATTGTGCAATGAAGCGCAAGGTTTTCTGCTCGGACGGCCGGCCGACATCGAGACCTTCCGCCGCCTGACCAATGGCGGCGATGCCAGCGATGAGCCGACAACCGTCGTCTCGCTCGCGAGCAAGGCATCGTCTGCGTAGCGCTCAAGGGACGCCCAACTGCGGCTGACCAGCGACCCAGTGGTGCATCTGCGCCAGCTGTCGTACGACGACGGCGGGATTTCAGGCTCAGTCACGCGGGGGAGCAGTTCTTCATCGCAGAACATCATCTCCGGGCCAGAACGCTCGAGCGTGTCGAAGCCCAGATGCAGGGCGGCTGACAGGAATTCCCCCCGCTACGCCAGATGCGGGATCGTCGGCCGCTCGCCCTTCGCCTTGCCGGTGATCGGCGGCCGCGGCAGCTTGGTCGCGCCGTCCTCCATGACGAAGGTGTAGTCGAGCGAATACCAGGGGCCGTTGACGTCGGGCGCGGGCGGCGTCTCGTTCTCGTGCCGCACGAAGTTGCCGATCAGGCGGCGGGTGACGCCGAACTGCACGTCGGTGTCCAGGAACTTGTCGTCCTGCACGTAGATCTGCGAAATGAGCGTCTTGAAGCCGTCCTTGGCGGCGAGGAAATGCAGGTGCGCCGGGCGCATGTTGTGGCGGCCCTGCGCGCGTAGCAGGTCGCCGGTCGGCCCGTCGATCGGGATCGGATAGCCGGAAGGCTTGATGCTGCGGAAGCTGATGCGGCCGTTGGCGTCAGTCGTGAACTTGCCGCGCAGATTCATGTCGGCCTGCACCGGGTCCTGATTCTCGTAGAAGCCTTCGGTCGAGGAGTGCCAGATGTCGACTTCGGCGCCCGCGATCGGCTTGCCGACGCGGTCCTTGAACCAGGCGTTCACGAACAAGGCCTCGCCGGGCGTCGGCGAGCGAACGATCGAGCCTCCGTTCGGAGTCACCGGTGAATGCATGCGCCAGAACGGGCCAAGGAGGCTCGCGTCGGTTTCCATCTGGCCGTTGTCGCCGTTGTTGAGCATGACGACGAGCTGCGAGAAGCCGAGCGAGCCGGAGATCAGCACCGCTTCGTTGTGGGTCTCGTTCGAGGCCTGGCCGAGCCTGACGATATAGGCCATCGCCTCGCGGAACTCCTCCTCGGTCAGCTTCACCTCGCGCGCGAAGTCGTGCAGATGGCGCACGAACGCGCTCATGATCTCCCGGAACCGCGCGTTCGGCGCCTTGGCGATCTCCGCCAGCACCGCTTTGGTGACGTCTTTTTCGGTCTCGATGATCATGTGGGGCTCCGGTGCGATATTGGTCGGTCATCCAGGCGGATGACTGTCCCTCGGAATTCTATAGTCGGAACATCTGCCTATCGAGACCCATCTGAGCGAAGGGCCGCCGCGGCGCGCAGGCAGGCCGGGCAGACGCAATCCTCGCTGGCCGCATCGGGCACCGGCAGGCGAAACGCCTCCTCGGCACACCAGCAGCCGCCGCCGAGCCTGCACTCGAAGGTGCTTCCGCAGCGGGCGCAGGCGAGGTGTCGAGGCGTGCGGTCGTCGGGCTGCATGCCGTCTCCGTGAGAGATGCTGATGAACGCTACGATTGGTTCAGATCGCTACATCGATAACATGAAATTCTGTTGCATAAGAATGCCGCATGCTGCTTTTGAGTGCGATCGACGATCCCGGATCGTGACGCGACCATGACGATGTGATACCTATTCGCGAGTGAGAACAGTCGGGCTGGCCAAACAGCCTGGCGACATGGGACGGAAACCTGTCGTGGTCGTCAAGCGCATCGCCGGGCGGCGCGGAAACCGGGCTTAGGGCCGGAGACTTGCCGGACGCGTGCGCACTGAGCCACGATCGTCTCAAAGGGAGGCTCTGATGCTTTACCCGAGCAGGATCGGCGTGGTCGCGCGTACTGTTGGTCTTGCAGTGCTTGGCATTGGCGCGCTTGCTATAGGTGCGACCGTCGCCCAGGCGTTTGACGAGACCAAGTATCCCGACTGGTCGGGGCAGTGGCGCAGGCCCCCGGGCGTCGGCATTCAATGGGATCAGACCAAGCCTTTGGGGCTCGGGCAGCAGGCGCCATTGAAGCCGGAATTCCAGGCTTTGCTCGAGGCGAGTCTCGCCGACCAGGCGCAGGGCGGTCAGGGCGAGGATGCGCGCTTTACCTGCATCCCCAACGGCATGCCGCGCATGATGACGATCGTCTGGCCGGCGGAATTCGTCATCCTGCCAAGCATCACGTATGTGAACTTCGAAAATCACATGCCGCGCCGCATCTATACCGACGGGCGCAGCTTCCCCAAGACCGAGGAGCCGTCGTTCGCGGGCTACTCGATCGGCCGATGGATCGACACCGACGGCGATGGCCGCTTCGACACGCTCGAGGTCGAGACCCGCAATCTCAAGGGGCCCCGCACCTTCGAGGCGAGCGGCATCCCCCTGCACAAGGACAACCAGACCGTCGTTAAGGAGCGCATCGCGCTCGACAAGAGCAATCCGGACATCCTGCTCAACGAGATTACGACCATCGACAATGCGCTCACCCGCCCCTGGACGGTGACCAAGAAGTACCGTCGCGATCGCAATGTGATGTGGTTCGAGAACAACTGCACCGAAAGCAATCAGCACGTCGTGATCGGCAAGGAAAACTACTTCATGAGCGCTGACGGCTTCCTGATGCCTGCCCGCAAGAATCAGGCGCCTCCGGATCTGCGGTACTTCATCCAGTCGAAGCAGTGAGGCTCGGCGCCAAGCACGCGCTCGGCGACGTGCCGTTTGGAATGGGAGGTCCTGGTTTAGTCGACAATCAATGTCATACAAGGGAGGAATGCATGCTTGGTCGAGGCTCGGTCCTTGCGGTCGCATTGGCGGCGATGCTGACGATCCCTGTCGGCGGCGCGTGGGCGCACGATGAATCGAAATATCCCGACTGGTCGGGCCAATGGAAACGGCCGCCGGGCATCGCCAATCAATTCGACACCAGCAAGGCCCCTCGCAAGGGGCAACAGCCGCCACTGACGCCTGAGTATCAGGCGATCTGGGAAGCCAACCTCAAGGACCAGGAGGCCGGCGGACAGGGCACCGACCCGACCTATATCTGCATCCCGGACGGCATGCCGCGGGCGATGAACGTGATCTTCCCGATGGAGATCATCGTGTTGCCGAAGACCACCTACATCATGATCGAATATCTGAGCATGCTGCGGCGGATCTACACCGACGGCCGCAGCTTTCCGGAGGACTTTGAGCCGTCCTTCATGGGCTACTCCATCGGCAAATGGGTCGATGAGAACGGCGACGGCCGCTACGACGTGCTCGAGGTCGAGACTCGGCTGTTGAAGCATCCGCGTGCCTTCGACGCCAGCGGCATACCGCTGCACGAGGATGCCAAGACCGTCGTCAAGGAGCGGATCTACCAGGACAAGGCCGATCCGAACGTCCTGTACGACGAGATCACGACGATCGACAACGCGCTGGCGCGCCCCTGGGTGGTGACCAAGAAGTACGTTCGGGAGTTGAGGCCGCAGATCTGGTTCGAGGCCATCTGCGCCGAAGGCAATCAGCACGTGCGCATCGGCAAGGAGAACTACATGGTGGGCGCCGACGGCCTCTTGATGCCGGCGAAGAAGAACCAGCTGCCGCCGGATCTGCGGCACTTCAACGCGTCGCGAGAGGAAGCGACCGGGGCGACGCCCAAGCGGTGAAGGCCACGTTGATCTGTCTTTGACATGCTCGTCGTGACGACAAGCCCGCCGATCGTGCCAGCAACGCCGGCGTAGCCCGAGACCGGCGGGCTGAATAGAATTGAATGGAAGATAGAATAAGGTCTGAGGGAGAACACGAAGCCATGATTGGCCACATTCAACGCCTCGCAGTCGGGCTGGCGTTTGCGGCGTCGTGCGTGGGTGCTCACGCGCAGGATTTCCTGTCGAAGTACCCCGACATCGTCGGCCAGTGGCGCCGGCCGGCCAGCGTCGGCGTCCAGTGGGACCCCAGCAAGCGATTGGGCCGCGCGCAGCAGGCGCCGCTGACGCCGGAATATCAGGCCCTCTACGAGGCCAATCTGGCCGACCAGGCGGCCGGCGGGCAGGGCGCCGATCCGACCGGCCAATGCATTCCGCACGGCATGCCGCGCATGATGACAATCGTGTTCCCGATGGAAATCGTCATCATGCCGAAGACCACCTACATCCTGACCGATTACACCGATCCGCGCCGCATCTATACGGATGGGCGCGCCTGGCCGAGGGAGATCGAGCCCACCTTCGGCGGCTATTCCATCGGCCGGTGGATCGACGAAGACGGCGACGGCCGCTACGACGTGCTGGAGTCCGAGACGCGCGGCTTCAAGGGGCCCCGCACGTTCGAGGCAAGCGGCATCCAGCTCCACGACGATGGCCTGACGGTCGTCAAGGAGCGCATCCGTCTCGACCAGAGCAATCCGGATGTGCTGCTCAATGAGATCACCACCATCGACAATGCGCTGACCCGGCCCTGGACCATCACCAAGAAATATGAGCGAGAGCGCAATCCGATCTGGCACTTCAACCATTGTGCCGAGAACAATCATCATGTCTGGATCGGCAAGGACAATTATTTCGTGAGTGCGGACGGCTTTCTGATGCCGACCAAGAAGGGCCAGGCGCCGCCCGATCTGCGATATTTCGACCAGACGCGGAAGTAGTTGCGGCCGCTGCGCTCCGCGTGCCTCCATGGAGGCGGGAGCGTCCCCTGTCGACCCGCCCTGTCCGTGGCGTTTGACCCGGTCTGGTGATAAATTGCTCACATGGTCCAGACCTCGCTGTGACGGCGGTTGCCGCCGTCATGGCGGCGTTGCCGGATCAACGAACCACACGGGACGAACATGCCACGGGCCGGCGACCGCCGCTGACCCGGCAAGCACAAAGGGAGGACGGCCATGCTTTCTCGCCTGGTTGGCGCTGCCGCATGCGCGGCGATGATGATGCTGCTGCCCCTCGTGAGCGCGCGGGCGCACGATGAGTCCAAATATCCGACGGCCTGGGAGGGCAAGTGGAACCGCGATCCCGGCCCGCCGCGCTACGATCCGAGCAAGCCGGGGCGGCGCGGGCAGCAGCCGCCGCTGACGCCGGAATATCAGAAGATCTTCGAGGCGAGCCTCGCGGACCAGGAAGCCGGCGGGCAGGGCAACGACACCACCCATCGCTGCATTCCGGTCGGGATGCCGCGGCAGGCGACCTCCGGGTTTCCGATCGAGATCGTCATCACGGCTCGGGCGACCTACTTTCTGTTTGAATCCTCATTCGCCTCGCCGCGCAAGATCCACACCGACGGGCGCGATTGGCCCAAGGAGGTGGAGCCGACCTTCGCCGGGTATTCGATCGGCAAGTGGCTCGATACGGACGGCGACGGCCGCTTCGACACGCTTGAAGTCGAGACCCGTCATATGAAGGGTCCGCGCCAGGTCGACAATTCCGGGCTGCCGCTGCACGAGGACAACAAGACGGTGGTCAAGGAGCGCCTGT
>Ga0209798_10001733_pt1 | contig 12981 bp, 11 predicted proteins | sample DOMMetBare3Fresh_FD_187475 | JGI IMG/M metagenome (GOLD analysis project Ga0209798, IMG submission 187475) | Wetland sediment microbial communities from St. Louis River estuary, USA, under dissolved organic matter induced mercury methylation -... | ecosystem: Environmental > Aquatic >...
CCTTATTGCAGGCACTTACAGATTTGGATTGCAGAAGCGAAACAAACGAAAATAATAACCAACTGTTTTTATTCAACTAAACGTTGGGACACTACTGATTTACAGCATACTCTTCCTCAAGCCGCTTGGTTTCCCAATCAATGTATGCCTTTCTCTGTGAACTCTGTGGCTAATTGAATTTCGGAGTTACATCACCTTGACCTTGGTGATCTCTTTCCCCTGCGGATCGACCGTATGTACCGCACAGGCGATACAGGGGTCAAAGGAGTGGATCGTACGCAACACTTCCAGCGGTTTTTCCTGGTCTGCCACCGGGTTCCCCACCAGCGACGCTTCGTACGGCCCGAGCGCCCCTTTCTCATCGCGGGGCGAGGCGTTCCAGGTGGAAGGAACCACCGCCTGGTAATTCTTGATCTTCTGTTTTTCGATCACGATCCAGTGGGACAAGGTTCCCCGTGGCGCTTCGTGGAAACCGACCCCCTTGTATTCCCCTTTGGGAATTTCGGTGTGGTTGGCGTAGGTCTTGTCCCCTTTGGCGATGTTGGCCACCAGCTTGTCCAGGTATTCCAGCGAGTAGTCGGCCATCAGGTGGGCCCGGATGGCACGCGCTCCCAGCCGTCCCATGGTGGAGTGCAGATCCCCGACCCCCACGCCGATTTTGCGGCAGCTGTCATCCACCAGCTTTTTAACCTTCTGATTTCCCCCGGCATAGGCGGCAAAGAGCTGTGCCGGCGGCCCGACCTGCACCGCTCTCCCTTCCAGACGGGGCGCCTTGCACCAGCTGTATTTGCCGTTGTCCTGAAAGTCGGTGTAATTCGGCTTGGTTTCCCCTTCCCACGGTGTGCGGCTCTTGTTCCCCTCGTACCAGGCATGGGCCACATTCTCGGTGATATTGCCGGTCAGGTAGGGATCCTGATGGTTGGTGATCAAACGGGCGTTCTTGAGATCGGCGTTGGTGATCACCGCCCCCGGCAGGGCAAAGCTGGTGTTTTTGGTGTCTTCCGGCATTTCGGGAACCGCCAGGTAGTTGACCACCCCGCGCCCGTACGTGAACCACTCCTTATAGGCCGAAGCAATGGCGATCATGTCCGGGTAATAGACCTTCTGCACGAAGTCGCGGGTCTCTTCCATCAACGCCCGCAGGGCGGCAATCTTCTCCATGTTGATGGTGGCCATGTTTTCCATGTTGACCGCCGTTGCCACACCGCCGACGCACAGGTTCTGGATATGGGGGTTTTTCCCGCCCAGAATCGCCCCGACCTGGGCCGCCTTGCGCTGGAAATCCAACGCTTTCAGATAGTGGGCCACTGCCATCAGGTTCGCTTCGGGAGGAAGTTTCATGGCCGGATGTCCCCAGTAGCCGGAGGAGAAGATACCGAGACGGCCGGTTTCCACGAACGATTTAAGTTTGTTCTGCACTGCCTTGAATTCGGTTTCGCTGTTGCCGGTCCAGTCGGAGATGCTCTGGGCCAGTTGGGCGGTCTTCTTGGGATCAGCCTTGAGCGCCGACACCACATCAACCCAGTCCAGGGCCGAAAGATGGTAGAAATGAACGATATGGTCCTGCACCGAATGCTGGGCCATGATCATGTTGCGGATGTACTGGGCGTTAAGCGGCACCTCGACCTTGAGGGCGTTTTCCACCGAACGGATCGATGAGATGGCGTGCACCGTGGTGCAGACACCGCAGAAGCGCTGGGCATAAATCCAGGCATCCTGGGGGGGACGCCCCTGCAGGATGGTTTCAATGCCGCGCCACATCTGGGCGGATGACCAGGCGTTGGTAACTGCGCCGCCATTGACTTCAACATCGATGCGCAGGTGTCCTTCGATGCGGGTGATGGGATCTAGTGTGATACGAGCCATATTTTTACTACCTCCGATAGGTTGAATTTAGAATCTTAACTGCAATGGAACGCGGAAAAGGCCGGATCTGTGCGGGTTACCGCGGATTCTACGACAGGTAGTAAAAAAGCAAACCGGTTCGCAATCCGTGTAAATCCGTCGCATCCGCGGGAATCCGCGTTCCATTATCTAAGCCTTACGCCTTCTCCGCCAACTGTGCATCCTGCTCCTGGCGCGTATGCAGTTTGGGGAGTACCGGCAGAATCTTGACCAGCACCTGGTATCCGATGATCTCGAAGGCCACGATGCCGACCGTGATCATGATCTCCGCCAAGGCGGGGAAATAGTGCCACCCCTTCCCCGGATTGAATCCGATCAGATAGACATTGAAACGGTACAAGGCGCCGCCGAGCACTATCAGCGCTGCCGAGACGAACAACCAGCGGATTGACTGGCGATTGCGCCGGCTGAACAGGAGCAGCGAACCGGCCGCCACCAGGCAGAATTCCAGCAAAAAGAACCCGGAGTAGAAGTCGAGGCTGAACATGGCCCCCAACTGTCCCCGCCAGGCCAGATCCCCCACCACCACCGACAGCCAGATCACGGTCAACCAGGGGATGATGGCTGCCAGACCGGCCAGCTCCCTGGTTTCAAAGGGGCGCTTGAAGGCATAGCAGGAGATGGTCGATTCCAGAATGGCGATCGAGTAGCCGATGTACATGCAGTTGATCAGGAACAGCAGCGGCAGAAAACCGGTATGCCACAACGGATGCAGCTTGGTGGAGGCGATCAGCAGTAGCGAACCGAGCGATGACTGGTGCATGGTCGGCAAGGTGATACCGAGTACGATGATAAAAATCAGAACCTTGTCCAGGCGCGGTTTCAGCCAGGCGGCAATGGTCTTGACCGATTCCAGCCGCTCGGCCAGGTTTTCCTGTTTCTTCAAACCGACTTTGCGGTGCAGAATATCCAGCAACGACTGCAGGGTGCGCCATTCGGTTTTTTCCAGGGTGGTCAGCACGGCCGGCAGGAACTCCAGCACCAGCACGGTGGTGTAGGCCATGACGCACAGCGCCACCTCGAACATGGCGGAATTGGCCTGCCACTTGGAAGGGATAAAGAAGTTATAGGCATTCCAGGGACGTCCCACATCGACCATGACCGAAAAGCCGGCCAGGCCGTACCCGAAGATACTGGTCAGGATGGCGGAGCGGATCATCGGGTGGTAGTGAAAATGGTTGCGGATGTAGATCAGGATTGCCATGGCATAGCCGCCACAGGCAATGGCAGTGCCGGTCGCCACGTCGTAGGTGATCCAGATCCCCCAGGGGTAACCGTCACTCATGTTGGATACCGCCCCGATCCCTTTGACAAAGCGCACGCCGATCAGTGCAAAACCGATCACGGTCAGCACCAGCAGTACGATGAAGGAGGGTGTCATGATTTTAGCGTCATGGCGCTGGTAATGGTCGTGACTCATTGTTCTCCTCCCGTACGATCCCCGTTGTGATCGTGATGAGACTGCATGCCGCCCTTATTCTGCTTTTTCATGTTGCGGACGGCAATCAGGCAGAGGGTACTGTAGAGCGCCACCGGAGCGATGAACCCCTTGTAGATGGTGTGCTGGATCTTCTCGGAGAACTCGGCCGGGGCATCGTTCCCCAATGCCGGCAGACCGAGTTTCTTGAACGGCATGGCAGCCAGGTAAAGGTGGTTGGTGCCGCCGACTTCGCTCTCACCGTAGACACGCTGGACGTACTTCTGGGGCTGTTCTTCCAAACGCCTGTGCGCCTCCTGCAACAGATCCTTCCGTTTGCCGTACAGGATCGCGCCGGTCGGGCAGACCTCGGCACAGGCGGTAATCCCCTTTTTGACCAGGTTGGTGTTTTTGCACATATCGCATTTGACGATCTGGGGGATGGCGCGTTCCCATTGGAACTTGGGGATGTTGAAGGCACAGGCGACCTGGCAGTACCGGCAGCCGATGCAGGCATTTTTGTTGTAATCGACGATCCCGGTAAGCTTGTCGTGGGTCATGGCGCTGACCGGGCAGACCGAGACGCAGGACGGGTTCTGGCAATGCATGCAGGAATATTTCACGTACGACCACTGTTTATCCGATTCCTTGAACAGCTTGATCAAGGTACGGGTGGAACCGGACAGATCCTCGGGGGCGTCCCACAGACCGTCGCTGTCGAATTTGGCCTTCTCGAAGGAGAGGCTGCCGTAATCACCATTGACCCGTTTGCATGACGCCATGCACGCCTTGCAGCCGACGCATCTGGTGGCATCGTAGAGCATCCCGACCGCCTCATTATTGACAACCTTCTCGTGCGAGGCGCTGGCGCTGTTGTTACCTGCCAGCAGGGTTGCACCGGTTGCGCCGACAATCTTGAGAAACTGACGCCTACTTGTCCTGGCCATCTTGATCCCCCTTTTCCGCTCCGTCCGGGAGTTTCTTCGCCAGCATGGCGCCGGCTCCGATGGCAGCGCCGGCAGCCAGACCGAGCAGACCAGTGGTGAGCGGATCAGGTCCCTTCCCTTTGCTCTTCAGATCAACCGGCGCATAACTGTCAAAGGGAGTCGGCTCATGAATCTGAACCTTGTCGCTAATGGCGGTTTTAAAGAGCAGATCCGGTTCGGTACAGCCGATACAGGGGTGACCGTTGCCGATCGGCCAGGCGCCGACGTCATTGAAGTGAATCACGGAACAGTTGGCATAGGTGGCCGGTCCCTTGCAGCCGAGCTTGTAGAGACAGTACCCTTCGGCATGGGTCGCGTCGCCGTACGCCTTGGCAAACCGGCCGGCATCAAAATGGGGGCGCCGCTCGCAATGTTCATGGATCTTGCGGCCGTAGGCAAACAGGGGACGTCCCAGTTTGTCCAGCTCGGGGAGTTTTTTGAAGGTGACAAAATAGAGCACGGTGGAAAGAAAGTTGTACGGATTGGGAGGGCAGCCGGGGATATTGATGATCGGCTTATCCTTGATAATATCGCCCACACCGACAGCGCCGGTCGGATTGGGACCGACCGACTGGATGCCGCCATAACTGGCGCAGGTGCCGATCGAGATGATCGCCGCCGCATCGGCAGCCACCGTGCGCAACGATTCCAGGGCGGTTTTTCCCGCCACCTTGCAGTAAATGCCGTTTTCCTTGGTGGGTATCCCCCCTTCCACTACCAGGATGTATTTCCCCTTGTTGGCAACCATTGAATCGTGCAACGCTTTTTCCGCCTGATGCCCCGAACCGGCCATCAATGTTTCATGGTAATCGAGGGAGATCAGGTCGAGAATCAGGTTGGAAACCGTCGGGTGGCTGGAACGGATCAGCGACTCGGAACAACCGGTACACTCCTGGAAATGCAACCAGATCACCGCCGGCCGGTTATCCGATTTCTGTGCTGCTGCCGCGACCTTGCTGACCATGCCGAATGGCAACCCGAGCATGGCGGAGACCGTCACACATGTTTTAACAAAATCCCGACGTGTTACCTTCGGAAATAAACCTTCCTTACCCATTCGATCCTCCCCAGATCCTGTTTTTCTGTATACACACAAACCTGACGTATACGGCAACAGACATGCCAAAACGTACTGAGTGCGGAGTTTCACACAACCGGCTGATTTTACGCTTATAAGCCGGGAGCAGCATCGGACGGCTCGCGCTAAGGAGAAAACAGATATTGCATCTTTTTGTCCGAGTATGTATCGTTTTGCACACACCAAGCATCAAAACAACTCAACCCAGCTCTCTCCAGCAAAGGATCACCCATGCCAACCATTTTCATATGTGACGACGAAGCCGAAATCCTGCGCTATCTGGACAAACTGTTGCGGGTCAGCGGCTACCAGGTGGAGACTTTCCTGCGGGGGAACGATCTGATGGCACGACTGGAGGGAGCCGAGAGTATCCCGTGCGACCTGCTGCTGCAGGATGTGCGCATGCCGGATATCAACGGCATGCAGATTGTGGAGCAGATCTATAAACGCTGGCCCGATCTGACCACCGTGATCATGACCGCCCACGGCACGATCGATGACGCCGTGACCGCCATCAAAAACGGCGCCTACGACTACATCACCAAGCCGTTCCCCAAGGAGAAACTGCTCGGGATGCTGGAACGGCTGCTGGACCATCGCCGACTGGCGCGGGAGAACCAGCTTCTGCGGGAGGAGTTGCAACGGGGCGCTGTCGGGAGCGATTCGATCGTCTTCCGCAGCCAGACCTTCCGCGAGGTGTACGATCTGACCCTGCAGGTGGCGGAGAGTGACGCCAACATCCTGGTGATGGGGGAATCGGGGACCGGCAAGGAGCTGATCGCCGGCGCCCTGCACCGCAACAGCAACCGGCGTTACAAGCCGTTTGTGTCGCTCAACTGCGCCGCCCTCTCCGATACCCTGCTGGAAAGCCAGCTCTTCGGCCACGTGCGGGGAGCCTTTACCGGCGCAGTGATGAACCAGAAGGGATTGCTGGAAGAGGCGGATGGCGGCACGCTCTTTCTGGATGAGATCGGCGATGTCAGCCCGGCGGTGCAGGCGAAACTGCTGCGCGTTACCCAGGAAAAGGATTTCATCGTGCTCGGCTCGACCCGCAGCCGCAAGGTGGATGTCCGTTTTGTGGCTGCCACCAACAAGGACCTTTTGCAGGAGGTGCATGAGGGACGTTTCCGGGAAGATCTCTACTACCGCCTGAACGTGATCTCCATCAACCTCCCGCCATTGCGGGAACGGCGCGATGACATCGAGCCGCTGGCCTATCATTTCCTCCAGGCCATCACCCGCCGCATGAAAAAGAAGGTCCGGGACATTGCCCCGGAGGCGCTGCAGCTGCTGCTAACCTATGACTGGCCCGGCAACGTGCGCGAGCTGGAAAATGTGATGGAGCGGGCGGTCATCCTGGCCCGGGAAGGGATCATCACACCGGCGCTGTTACCGCTGGGGGCCCGGCGCGAGGCAAGCGCAGCGCCGGTACAGCACCACCCGCTGATTGCGCTGGAGGAGGTGGAGCGCCAGCATATCACCTCGGTGCTGCGTGAAACCGGATTCCACAAGAGCCGCAGCGCCGAGATTCTCGGGGTGTCGCGTAAGACCCTCGACCGCAAGATTGCGGAATACGGGCTGGTTGAGGGGGACACGCGATGAGACACTACCTGCGCTATTCCATTCGATACAAACTGACCCTGGCCACCCTGGCTCCGCTGGCAGCCGCCATGCTGATTTTCTGGCTGGTCGGTTTTTCCGCCCTGCATTTCGGCTTGCCCCAGGAGCAGTACCAGGAGCTGCGCAGCAGGATCAACCTGGTATTTTCCGGGATTATCCTCTTTTCTTCCCTGATCGGCATCGGGGTGTCGGCCTGGCTCGGGAGAAACCTTTCCCACCCGATTCGGGAGCTGGAACGGGCGGCGCGCCAGATCAGCGTGGGGGAATACCTGCCGGACATCGTACTCGGCAGCCACGATGAGCTGGCGATCCTGGCGGAAGAATTCAACATCATGAAACACCACCTGATCGCACGGGAGAGCGAAAACCTCGCCCTGAACATCCGGCTGGAAGCAAATGTACGGGAGCGGACCGCCCAGCTGGAGGAGAAGAATCACTGGCTGCTGCTGGCGCAACAGGAACTGGTTCGGGCCGAGCGGCTGGTGGGGATCGGGATGCTGGCCTCCGGGGTGGCGCACGAGATCAACAACCCGATGGCAATTATCAGGGGGAACGCGGAACTGCTGGAAATGGAGCCGAGCCTGACCCCTTCGGCACAGGCCGACGTGGCGACCATCATCAAACAGGTCGGGAGAATCGAGCGGATTGTGGCCAACCTGCTGACCTTTTCGCGCACCCAGAAGATCACACCGGCACCGTTCTCGCTCACCCCGCTGCTGAATGACATCCTGGATCAGCTCGGGCATCAGATCCCGCTGGACGGTTACCGGATCAATCGCGATTACCAGTCGCTTGAGGTATGGATCAACGGTGACGCCGACCAATTGCGTCAGGTGTTCACCAACCTGATCGTCAATGGCCTGCAGGCCATGGAGCATGGCGGGACGCTGACCGTTACGGTGCGGCTGCGCCCGGAACATTCAGGCTGCCAGGTATTGATCAGCGACTACGGCTGTGGCATCGACGATCTTCAGCTGCACAAGCTCTTCAGCCCCTTTTACACCACCAAGCCGCACGGAACCGGACTTGGGCTGGCCGTCACCTACGGGATCGTCAAGGAGCACGGCGGCGAGATCGAGGTAGCCAGCCAGGTGGGACACGGCACGGTATTTACGGTTTCGTTGCCACTGGCAGACAGGTAGCGGTAGACTTTCAGGCAGTGGTTAGTGTAATCTGTGGCGAAAATTCAACAACGAAAGGTACACACACATATGAGCAAGGTTCTTATCATCGGCGCCGGTGGCGTCGGCCAGGTTGTGACTCACAAATGCGCCCAGCGGCGCGACATTTTCAGCGAAATTACCCTGGCATCCCGCACCAAATCCAAATGCGACCTGATCGCCGCCCAGCTGGGGAACAGCATCAACACCGCCCAGGTGGATGCCGACAACGTACCGGAGCTGGTGGCGCTGATCAAAAAGATCGAGCCCAAATTGGTGATCAACGTGGCACTGCCGTACCAGGACCTGCACATCATGGATGCCTGCCTGGAGACCGGGGTCGATTACCTGGATACCGCCAACTACGAGCCATTGGACACGGCCAAGTTCGAGTATTCCTGGCAATGGGCTTATCAGGAGCGCTTCAAGGAGAAGGGGTTGATGGCGCTGCTCGGCTCCGGCTTCGATCCGGGGGTGACCAACGTCTACACCGCCCTGGCCGCCAAGAAGTACCTGGACGTGGTGGAAGAGATCGACATCATCGACGCCAACGCCGGCAGCCACGGCCAGCCGTTTGCCACCAACTTCAATCCGGAAATCAACATCCGTGAAGTCACCGCCACCTGTCGCCACTGGGAAAACGGCCAGTTTGTGGAGAGCCCGCCTCTTTCCACCAAACGGAGCTTCGACTTCCCCGAGGGGATCGGACCGATGAATATCTACCGTCTCTATCACGAAGAGATGGAGTCGCTGGTCAAACACATCCCGACCATCAAAAAAGCACAGTTCTGGATGACCTTTTCCGACAACTACCTGAAACACCTGGAAGTGCTGCAGAATGTGGGAATGACCCGCATCGACGAGGTAGAATTCAACGGCCAGAAAATCGTGCCGATCCAGTTTCTGAAAGCGCTGCTCCCCGACCCCGGTTCCCTGGGACCGCTCACCAAGGGGAAAACCTGCATCGGTGTGATCGCACGCGGCATCAAGGACGGCCAGAAAAAGCAGGTCTACATCTACAACATCTGCGACCACGAAGCGTGCTACCGGGAAGTACAGTCCCAGGCAATCAGCTACACCACCGGCGTACCGGCCGTGGTTGGGGCGATGATGATGTTGACCGGCAAATGGCACGCTCCGGGAGTCTGGAACATGGAACAGTTCGACCCGGAACTGTTTCTCGAAGCAGTCGGGCCAATGGGATTGCCGACCGTGGTGGTGGACGGCGGCGAGTGGGAAGCGCTGTAACGAACCATTAACCAAGCCTGAAACGGCACTACATGCAACACGGAATAACGAAGGAGTTACCGATGAAACATCAGATTGTGAAAATTTGTACCGTTATGGTAGCGGTGCTGTTTTTGAGTATCACCGTCATGGAACTGAACGCCCACGCCCGGATAGGTGGCGGCCGTTCCATGGGAAGCAGTGGGTCACGCAGCTACTCCCGCCCTGCTTCACCTTCCCCCAGCTATAATCAGCAGCGGCAACAGGCTGCGCCCACACCGCCACCGTTCCAGCAACCGGCGGGGGGCGGATTTTTGCGCAGTATGGCCGGCGGCATTGCCGGTGGTCTGCTGGGGGGAATGTTGTTCCGCAGCCTCGGCATGGCCGGCGGCGGTATGGGTGGCATGGGAGGTGGCGGCATCGGCCTGTTTGAAATCATACTGCTGGCAGGGATCGGCTACCTGATCTACCGCTTCATTAAAAACAAGCGTGAGGCAGCTTCGTCCACCGGATTCCAGCAGGGTGGCTATCAGAAGGTGACCGAGATCCCGCCCTACAACCAGCAGCCGTATCAACAGCAAGCGGCCTACGAACCGGCTGGTAATGACGTGGAAACCGGCTTGTCACATATCCGCCAGCTCGACCCGGCTTTTGATGAAAACCGCTTCAACGACGGGGTGATGGACAACTTCTTCAAGATCCAGGGAGCCTGGATGAATCGCGACCTGGCACCGGTCTCGTCACTGCTGACCGACGAGATGCGACAGATCTTCCAGTCCGACCTGAACCAGTTATTGCGGGACAAGCGGATCAACCGGCTGGAAAACATTGCCGTCCGCAACGTGGAAATCGCGGAGGCATGGCAGGAGTCGGGGAGTGATTTTATTACCGCTTCGATCTATGCCAACCTGCTCGATTACACCACCGACGACACCACCGGCGCCGTCGTGTCCGGGAGCAAGACCGATCCGGTCAAATTTGAAGAGTTCTGGACCTTTACCCGTCCGGTTGGCAACAACCCCTGGCGTTTATCAGCCATCAGCCAGAAGTAAGCAGGCTTCTTACAATCTTCTGATTCAAAATCTATTTCAGCTTCACGATTACTTCATGATTAAAGATTCAAATCCGGGTAATAACATCAGTCTAACCACAGAGGTCACAGAGATTCACAGAGAACAGATATAGTTGTGTAAAAGCAGCCGTCTCCAAACAAGTGAAAGGCATAAATTCCTTAACCGTTTGATTTTTCTCTGTGCCGTCTGTGGCAAATGCTTTTAAATGCTTTTAGATTCAGCCGCCGAAATCACAGCCAAAAAGTAAAAAGGCCACAGAAATCAGCGAGAGCAGAGTAATGTTACTCTGACAACTCCCTGTCTTCTGTGGCCTCTGTTTTTTCCACCCTTCAAACCTACAACTTACTTCCCCTGCTTTTCCAGCTTCCCCTTCAGCTGGCCGCAAGCGGCCGAGATATCCCCCCCGCGGCTGTCACGGGTGATCACCGTTACATTGCGGTCAATCAGATATTTGTGGAAGGCATCAATCGCCCGTTTGGTCGGTGATTTGAAGCCGCACCCTTCGTGTTCATTGAACGGGATCAGGTTGACCTTGTTGGGAATATCGCTGATCAGTCGCAACAGACGCTTGGCATCATCCAGCGAATCATTGATCCCCCCCAGCATGACGTATTCAAAGGTCACCTTGCGCCGCCCCGGCAAGGGGAATTCCTTGCAGGCCCGCAACAACTCCTTCAGCGGATAGGAGCGGTTGACCGGCATGATCCGGTTGCGCAGCTCATCGGTGGTGGCATTGAGCGACACCGCCAGGTTGACATTCGGCACTTCCCGCCCCAGCCGCTCCATCTCCGGCACCAGCCCGCAGGTGGAAACCGTCACCCTCCGGTTGGAGAGTTGCAGCCCGTTACCATCGATCATGATCTGAATGGCCGGGATCACGTTATCCAGGTTGTGCAGCGGCTCCCCCATCCCCATCAGCACGATATTGCGGATATCGGCCGGCGATGCAGGCGCTTCATCCTCCCCTTCATCGGCATCGTCACTGCCAAGCGGAGCTTCCTGCAACAGGGGGGGATTCCTGATCAGATCACGCTTGACCGCCATGATCTGGTTGACGATTTCCGCCGTGGTCAGGTTGCGGGTCAGTTTGAAGGTGCCGGTCAGACAGAACTCGCACCCCATGGCACAGCCGACCTGGGATGAGATGCAAAGCGTATTGCGCCCTTCAATCGGGATCAGCACCGACTCGACGCTGTTGCCGTCCGCCAGCGGGAAGAGGTATTTGCGGGTGCCGTCGTTCCCCTGTTCCACCGCTTCCGGTTCCAGCTGGCTGATGCAGGCGGTTTCCGACAATTCCTTTCGCAACGCTTTGGAGATGTTGGTCATTTCCTCGAAATCGTGGGCATCCTGTTGAAAGATCCATTTAAAGACTTGGGTAGCGCGGAAGCGCTCCTTTCCCTGTCCCTTGAGAAACAGCTCAAGCGCCGGGAGTGTCAGGTTTTTAAGGTCGGTTCTAGTTGTCATGTACTACGTGCTCCTTGGTTGTTTCAGATACAGTATTGTTTGGTTTTGCGGTAGTTACCGGTAACGTGAGAGATAAAAAGCCGTAAACATCACGTGCCAAGTGCTCTAACGCCCTTATCCGCAGTTTTCTTCGGCCCGGAAATATCCACGATCCGGCCATCCTGCCAGACATAGCAAGAGGTTTTAGTCTTGCGAGCCAGGAGGTGCGCCGCCTTGGCAGCTCTTTTCAATGCGGCGTCAACATCCGCGAATTCAGGATTCTCAGGCGACTTTTCATTTCTGCTCATTGTTTTCACCTCGCTCACCTAATTCTAGCTTCGGCGCGCCTGATCAATTGCGTTCATAAAGCACCTTTCCATCCTTGAGAGCATGGGCAATTACATGATTCCGCACATCCTTCCATTGATCGATCTCTTCAGGTGAATACACCAGAAAATCAAGCGGTATGTTGTAATCAAAGCAGACCTCCCAAAGCTTAACCATCTCGGATTCCCTGCTGCGTCGAGCATTGAACGGGCCATCCTCTACAACCAGAAAATCAAGATCTGAATCAGGCCGCGCCGTACCCCGCGCATAAGAGCCAAAGAGAATGATCTTGCTGGGATTAACACCTCGCACTATTGTTTCTGTCATTTCTTTGAGAAGCTGGTCAGTTACCTGGAGCATTGTTGTCTCTTTGCGTTACCTGCTTTGCTTAATGATAGTAGGACAATAAGTTGCGTTGCAACACCATGTACATCTTTCTTGATATCGCACTCCCACACTACTTGAACCTGCCAGCCAAGCCTTACCAGATCAACCTGATTTGATTTATCACGCGTTACATTTGCAGCTATTTTGTCCCGCCAGAATTCAATATTTGTTTTGGGCATCTTTGATTTGATGCACCCTTCGTGATGATGCCAAAAACAACCATGCACGAAAATAACATACTTATACCTTGGAAGAACAATGAGGTGGCCGGGGTTTGTGAGACAGCCTGAGGGGTAAAATAAGCAATGTACCGATGTTGTTGTGGTTATTGGCTTCAGGCCGCCAGCTTCAGCTGTTC
>Ga0209798_10001735_pt1 | contig 12972 bp, 9 predicted proteins | sample DOMMetBare3Fresh_FD_187475 | JGI IMG/M metagenome (GOLD analysis project Ga0209798, IMG submission 187475) | Wetland sediment microbial communities from St. Louis River estuary, USA, under dissolved organic matter induced mercury methylation -... | ecosystem: Environmental > Aquatic > Freshwater...
TCCAAAGGACGGTCCATCGGCAGGCATCACGATGGCGACTGCCCTGGCTTCCGCCTACGAGGGGAAAGCCGTACGAATCGACACAGCCATGACAGGGGAAATCAGCTTGAGTGGACTTGTCTTGCCGGTGGGCGGCATCAAAGAAAAAGTGCTGGCGGCACACCGTGCGGGGATCAAGCGCATCATTCTGCCGAAGGCCAATGAGAAAGACCTCAAAGAAATTCCGCAGGAAGTGCGCGACGAACTGACCTTCATCCTGGCGGAACGGATTGAAGAGGTGCTACCGGCCGCCTTTAATCTGGACCCGCACGACATCTCTGCCGGTAACGGCAGCGAGCCTGTGGTGGCTTCCAGTCCGGGAGGGAATGCGTGATAGGCTGTGGAGTCCCACGGATTGGCCCATCCTCCGTAGCAGACTACTGCGGAGGACAGGCAACCGTGGCTTCCTGCGTAGGCGGGTGAACATACCTTGGTCCCTTCTCGCACTCAGATCAGAGATAGTGGATCACCTCTTGAGCATCAGACCGCAATCTGACAGTACGGTATCAGCGCGAGGCCCACGGGGACTTGGCAAGGATAATCGATCTGGATCGCACATTCACCATGACCGATGAATCTCCAGCACTCTACGGAGCATCCGCATGAACGTATTGAAGGTCACAAGAAACGTCCCGACATTGGCCACAGGCCTCTGAACACGGGCCCAGTGTTGAAGGGTCGTGGGCATCCAGAACCGAGCACTTCATGGTAAGACGAGAATCGCTTAACGACCGACGAGCGACGACTAGACCCGTTCCACCACGATCGCCAAGGCTTCGCCGCCTCCGATACAGAGCGTCGCCAACCCCCGCCTGGCGCGGCGGAATTCCAGGGCATGGAGCAGCGTCGTGAGCAGCCTGGCGCCGGTGGCGCCGATCGGGTGGCCCAACGCAACCGCTCCGCCATTAACGTTGACCTTCGATGGATCAAGACCAAGTTCTCGGTTAATCGCGAGGGAGACCGCTGAAAAAGCTTCATTGATTTCGAACAGGTCGATGTCGTCGAGCGAGAGATCTGTGTTCTTAAGTACCCTCTTGATCGCCTCGATCGGGGCCAGCGTAAACCACTCAGGGGCCAGCGCTGCTCCGGCATAACCGATAATGCGCCCCATCGGCACGAGTCCCCGCCGCGAAGATTCCTCTTCATCCATGACGACCAATGCCGCCGCACCATCGTTGCAGGAAGGTGAGTTGCCCACCGTGAGGACGCCGTCCTCCTGGAAGGCCGGCTTGAGCTCCCGCATCTTGCCCAAATCGACCCGGTTCGGTTCCTCGTCCTCGGCGACGCTCACCACCGTGCCCTTGCGTTGCGGTACGTCGACCTGCACGATTTCTCGATTGAAAGCCCCGGTAGCCATGGCTTCTTGAGCGCGCCGGTAGCTCTCCAGGGCAAAGTCGTCGACCTCGTTCCTGTTAATTCGATACATTGCTGCGCACCGTTCACCGCCGATCCCCATATGGAAATTGTTATAGACGTCCCACAGCCCGTCCTTGATCAGACTGTCCACCAACTCCGCATGGCCCAAGCGATATCCCTGCCGAGCTTTTTCCAGCACATAGGGAGCGCGCGTCATATTTTCCATGCCGCCCGCCACGACGATCCTCGCTTCACCGAGCGCAATCACTTGGGCGGCCATGATAACGGTCTGGAGGCTGGACCCGCAGACTTTGTTCACCGTCGTCGCGCCGACCGAGTGAGGGATTCCGGCTCCGATCGAGGCCTGCCTGGCCGGCGCCTGACCGAGCCCTCCGGTGAGGACGCAACCCATATACACATCGTCCACGTGATCAGGCGGAACGTGACTGCGTGTGAGCGCTTCCGCGATCGCCAGGCTCCCCAACTTGGTTGCCGGTACGGAGCTGAACGTCCCGTTGAAGCTTCCCATCGGTGTGCGCACAGCACTGACGATCACCGCTTGCCTCTTTCCCCTCATGACGCTCGCTTTCCCCTTACGTTGCCACGTTCATGATCGCAACCAAAGAATTTCCCTTGCTTGGGCTGGAGTGTCGAGGCCGGTGTATGCCAAGCGAGTCGCGTCCATAGACGATCGCTGATTCACGCGACATGCCGATCCTCTTCCTTCTCAAGCATCGGCACGATCCCTGCTTCGAGCCACTCGTACTCACCATTCATAATCGCCTTTGACAAGCGATAGACGCCATCGTCTTTCTTGTGTCGGCTGATGCTTTTCGCCTCAGGATTCAATCGATCCATCATATCTTGGCAGAAATAGTCGACCAGCGTCAGGATGCCTGGCTTGGTCTTCTTTTCCGGCCGAGAGGCGTACCAAATGGTCGCGGCCATCGGAAACAGCGCAAGGCTGTCGTCGACAATATCCTGAAGCAGCAGTTGTTTGTGATGCAAACTCTGCCGGTGGCGGATTGTCGTACCGAGAACCCCACGGGTCAAGCGCCGCGTAGAAGACTCGGTGCAGCGAACCCACCGCGCGTACTCCTTCCCAAATATTCCGGAGTCGTGGAGAAGCGACGAGAAGGGAAAGGAGGACCGCAGCGCCATACGCCCGTAATAGAGCGGCGCCGCCAGCCGTTGCGAAGGCGTCCCCGTGAGCAACGCGAGCGCCTGTCCGATATACGGCGCCAGGCCCTCGCGCGCCATCCAGATGCGCAGAATTTCGCTGGTCCCTTCCCACACCAGATTGATCCGGGCATCACACATCATGCGCATGACCGGAATCCCGATTTCGCCGCTGTTGCGCTGCGACTCGGCGGTCATGAACCCGCGTCCTCCGCGGACTTGGAACAGGTCGTTGACCACTTGCCAATACCATTCGCTTCCGAGGATCTTGGAGACCGCCGACTCCAGGCGGAGGTCGCCTTTCTTGTCCGCCCAAGCTCCACAGAATGCCATCACAGCTTCTAGTGCCAACGCGTAAGCCGCTGCTCGGCAGATTTTCTCTCCGATGAGATTGTGTTCGCCGATCGGTTTGTTCCACTGGACGCGGGTCAGCCCCCACCACCGCATGACGGACAGGCATTGTTTGAGGCCTCCCAGGCAGGCCGCGGGCAGCGTCAGCCGGCCGACGGTCAGGGTGGCCAGCGCAATCCTCAAGCCGTCTTCTTCTCCCCCTAACAGATTCTCGCTCGGAACATACACGTCTTTGAAGATTGGCGCCCCGTTGTAAATGGCCCGCACACCCTCGAAGCGCAGGCGCGAGACAGAGCATCCAGGCCAGCCGGTCTCAACAATAAACGCGCCGTAGCGTTTCCGAGCTCCTGGGTCCTCGATTTCTTCGGTCCGATCGACGATTCGCGCAACAACGACGAGCATGGTGGCCAGGAACTCTCCGTCCTGCTTAGCGGAATTGGTGATAAAGAATTTTTCGCCCGTCAGACGATAGGCGACGGTCTTTCCGTTTTCTGTGACACGAACCGCGTGTGTTTCCACCTTGGAGATGTCGCAGCCGACGTGCCGCTCCGTCAGCGCAAACCCGGAAATTTCTCCCCGTGCAAGCCTGGGCAAATATTTGGCTTTCTGTTCTTCGGTGCCGAAGAGACGCAACGGTTCGGGAACGCCGATCGATTGAGCGGCCGACAACAACACCGTGAGCGAGGCGTCAACACTTCCGCACAGAGTGGCAAGTTGTTGGTACTCATATTGAGTGAACTCCTGCCCCCCAAACTGTTTGGGAATCTTGATACCGAAGGCCCCAAGGTCTGCCAGCGTCTTCAGAGCAGGCTCGGGCAACTCCCCCTCCCTATCGATCCGTTCTGAGTCGAGAGTCAACAGCGTGCTTTTGAACCGTTCGAAGAAATCAAGGGCGGACGGACTCGCTTGCGGGATGTCAATCGACGTAAAGAGCCCCCATCGGACCTCGGCTTCGAACAATCCGGCAAGAAAACCCGTATAAGAAGTCTTGTCGCGGGCAGTTTCGGCAACCGCCTCAGCCCCTTCAAAAAGTTGGCGTTTGGCCATACGTCTCACCTACCTACCTGTGACAGGGTACATCCCGTGCACTCTCACTACTTTACCACCCGCCTCCTTCTTCGTGTGTCACGTTTCAGCATGGTGTCCCTCTGCTTATGGTAGAAGCCTCGGCCCTACTCCCACACCGGGCATGATCCGCCGGATCAGTGGTATCATATTGATGCCGCAGAGCGTGGCGCGACGCTGAGAGTGCCACGTGATGAACAAACCTTCCGGACGCCGTGGAAGGCCCTGTATGCGTCACGTCGTAATCATCGATGGATTTCGCACCCCTTTCTGCAAGGAAGGGACAGACTTCCGCGAGACCGACGCGGATGTGTTGGGCTCTTGGGTCGTTCGTGAAATGATCCAGCGCTGCCATCGCTGGAACCTTCCCGTCGATACCATCGATTGCGTGTTGGGCAGCAATGTGGCGACGCCCATGCACGCCGTCAATCCAACGCGGGTCGCCGCCGTCACTGGCGGCTTGCCAGCGGCGATCCCCGCCGATACGGTCGCCGGAAAAAACTGCGGCTCCGGCGTGACCGCCCTCTACTACGCCGGTTTACGCATCCGGAGCGGTGATGCTGACACAGTGCTCGTGCTCGGCATGGAAGCGATGAGCCGAATCCCGGTTGTCTACGACCACACGCTTACCAATCTCATCCTACAATTCGGAAAGGCCAAGACTCTTCGGGATCGGACCGTTGGGGCGATGACCCTGCTTCCGAAACTGTTGAACCTCACACGCTATCCACCGCGGATCGGTCTGCTCGCAGGGCTCACCGATCCGATGTGCGATCTCATTATGGGTTTGACTGCGGAAAACATCGCGAAAGATCCGTCCCTCGGCATTACCCGCCAGGAGCAAGACGACTATGCGATCCTTTCACATCGACGAGCAGCAGCGGCGTGGGACAAGGGCCTCTATGCGGACGAGGTCGTGCCCATGTACGTGCCTGAGCGAAACGCCTACGTAGAGCGCGACAACGGCATTCGTATGGATGCCGGCCAAGAGACCTTTCGGGCCATGAAGCCTGTGTTCGACAGACGGCACGGATCCGTCACGCCGACCAACGCCTCACAAATCACCGACGCAGCGGCCGCCATCCTGCTGATGGAGGAGGAAAAAGCCAAATCTCTGGGCTTACCGGTTCTTGGACATCTGAAAGAGTACGCGGACTTCGGCTATGAGCCCTCCTGCATGGGGCTCGCTCCGGTTGGAGCCATCGCCAAACTCCTGTCGAAGACTCGCCTGACGCTTAAAGACTTTTCACTGTTCGAGATCAACGAAGCCTTCGCCTCCGTCGTGTTGGGAATCAGCCGCGTCCTCGATTCATCGTCGCTGATGGAACGCAAATTCGGCCGCTACGGATTGACCGCTCGGATCGGTGGCATCCCGCCCGAGGATCTGAACCCCAACGGCGGCGCAATCGCGCTCGGCCATCCGGTCGGCGTTTCGGGGCTGCGCTTGGCCCTGACATCCTTGTTCGAGCTCAAACGTCGGAATGCAGAACGGGCAATGATCAGCGCCTGCGTCGGAGGTGGGCAAGGCGTGGCGATGATCGTGGAGAGGACATAGCCATGTCACACGGCAGCGCCATCTCGCTCCCCTCCATCGGTGAGTTGAAACACTTCAAAACCGCCGTCGCCGACGCCGGAATCTTATTGGCGGGCTTCGACTACTCGGGCAAGGCGGTCAACGTGCTCAACGTGGGGAGCGTAACCGAGTGGCGAACGATCGTGCAGTTCGTCCAGCAATCCGCTTCAATCAAAGGAGCCGTGCTGCTGAGTCTCAAGGAAAGCAATTTCTGCGCGGGAGCGGATCTCGAGCAGATACATGACGCCCAAGGGCGACATGCCTTCCAGGAGATGGACGAACTCGTCGTCGCCGTCCATCACCTCTTTGACTCGATGGGGCGATCGTCCAAGCCCTTTGTCGCAGCAGTGGAAGGTTCCTGTCTGGGCGGCGGGCTCGAGCTTGCGCTGGCCTGTCACGCGCGCCTTGCCTCCACCCATGCAAGGACCTGCTTCGCCCTACCGGAAGTAAAGCTCGGCATTCTTCCCGGATTCGGCGGCACTCAGCGTCTTCCCCGGCTAGTCGGCTTGCCTGCCGCACTGGCCATGATCACGACGGGCAAGACGGTCTATCCCCGGCAAGCGCTGCGCATGGGTCTTGTGGACGAGATGGTGACCTCCATCTCCTCCGGCCTCAGGACATTGGATGGCGTGCAGCATGAGACTCTCGTCCAAGCCGCCGTGGCCAAAGCGCAAGCGCTCTCTTCGCCGCCTTCCCGGCCGCGACGCCTTCGTGGACTTCCCCGGCTCCTTAGTCTTCCTGGAATCCACGTGCTCGTGTGTCGCTCGGCCAAGCGCCAGGTGGTCAAACGTGTCGGTGTTTTCTATTCCGCTCCGCTGCGCGCCGTCGAAGCCGTGCAAAAGGGAATGCGCCTGAACGTTCTGGAAGGCTCTCTCACGATCGAACACCCCCTCCTGATGAACCTGATGGCCAGCCAGACTTCCCGGTATCTCATTGGGCTCTTTTTGGCCGGAGAAACGGTGAAACGGAATGCCATGCCCGCTCCAACGCCGCTGACACGGGTTGCCGTCCTGGGAGCCGGATTAATGGGTTCGCAAATCGCAGGACAGTTGGCCGAAAAGGGGCATGAGGTGGTGTTGCGGGACATCTCTCCCACTATCCTTGCAAAAGCAATGGGAGGGATTCATACGGCCCAAACGGCTCAGGTGAGCAAACGGCTGATTCCGTCTTCCGACATGCGGTACCGCATGTCTCGGATCGTTCCGACGATTCACATCGAGGATGTCGGGACAACACCCTTTGTCATCGAAGCGGTGTCGGAGAAACTGGACGTGAAACGGGCGGTGCTCGCAGAATTCGAATCGCAAGCCAGACTCGATGCGATCTTTGCCACGAATACGTCGTCGTACACCCTGACCGACATAGCCGCCGGAGCCCTTCATCCGGAGCGTTGTGTAGGGCTGCACTTCTTCAATCCGGTGGCCAAAATGCAACTCGTCGAAGTGGTGCGTGCGCCCTTCACCTCCGACCGAGCGCTGGCCCACGCCTGCGGGCTAGCCAAACGGCTGGGCAAGTTTCCCCTCGTGGTGAACGACGGACCTGGTTTCCTCGTCAATCGGATTCTTTCTCGCTATCTCGCCGAAGCCGTGATCCTGGTGGGAGAGGGCGTGTCCATCCAGCGCATCGACGCGGTCGCCAAGCGCTTTGGGATGGCCATAGACAGCGGACACCCGATGGGCCCGCTCGAACTCATCGATCTCATCGGACTTCCCGTCGCCGTCCACGTGCTACGCTCGCTAGCCGTCCTGGGCTCTCGCATCGAGTCACGCGAGGCGCTGTTGCAATGCTTTCTTCCCGAGAAGAAGCCACCGGTGACGTTTTGGAAAGCGGACAAGGAGAATCCGGATGCCCTGGGAGCGATCGGAATATATCGCCGCTCCGTTCCATCAAAAACCGGGATGATCTCTGATGATCTCCTCGAACAACGACTGTTTCTTCCTATGGTCGACGAAGCCGTGCGCTGTCTGCGCGATAAGATCGTGGAACATCCCTGGCAAGTCGATTTCTCACTGACATACGGAATCGGATTCCCGGCGTTCCGCGGTGGGCTGCTCACCTGGGCCCGGCAGACCATCACGCCCGACCAAGTTGCCGACACATTGGGGTCGCTCACTGCCGCGTACGGCAAGCGCTTAGAGCCTTGCCCCGGGCTCTCGAACGGAGGGTGGTAATACCGAAAATCGTGGCGCCGTCCGACGCCGAAGGGAGGGAACCGCACATGCGTGAACAACCATGGTTTCTCCATTATCCCGCGGGGGTCCCCCACGAGCTTTCAATCACCCCTGAAACATTGTCGGCAATGCTCTCCCGGAGCGCGCAACGGTTTTCACGCAGGCCGGCTCTGTATTTTTTCGGCAAGACTCTTTCCTACCACGAGTGTCATTCCCTCGTCGAACGGTTTGCATGCGGCCTTGCCGCGCTGGGCATTCGCAAGGGAGATCGCGTCGCGCTGTGTCTCCCGAACATGCCGCAGGCCGTCATCGCCTACTTCGGCATCGTACGGGCCGGGGGCATCGTCGTGCCCTGCAACCCCACCTATACTGAGTACGAACTGACCCATCAGCTTGGAGATGCAGGGGTAAGGGCCATCGTCGTGCTCGACATGATGTACAGCAAAATCCGGCGTCTCGATCTTGATCTGGTGGTGGTGACGCGCATCACCGATTTCATGACGACGCTGGCGAAGTACATCTATCTACACCGGCAGAAACAGCCGCTGCCCGAGATCCCGTCCGACAAGACGATACGGTTCTTCCATGATGTGCTGGACAGCGCGACTCCTATCCCACCGGAGATACTTCCGACCGTGACACCGGATGATGTCGCAGTGCTTCAATACACCGGAGGCACTACCGGAGTGTCCAAAGGAGCCGAACTGCGTCATCGCAATCTGACGGCCAATGTCCGGCAACTCGTCAGCTGGTTCTCCCCCGTCGAACGGGTGGAAAGCTTTCTTGCCGCGCTGCCGCTCTTTCATGTATTCGGGATGACGGTCACTCAAAATATCTGTCTGGCCGTTGGCGGGTGCATGGTGCTGGTTCCGGACCCCCGCAACATGCCCGTTCTTCTGTCGCTCCTACGCAAGAAGAAACCGACTGTGATCACGCTGGTGCCCGCGCTGGTACGGAAACTGTTCGACGAGTGTGTGGCGGATGATTTCGGGGACGCAAAGTTCGTGATTTGCGGCGGAGCCCCCCTCTCGTACGATCTCCTGAAAGGCTTCAAGGAAAAGACCGGACACATGATCATCGAGGGATACGGGCTCTCCGAAGCCTCCCCGGTCACCCATTGCAACATTCCACGAGGCCTCTCGGTCAAACGATCCATCGGCCTGCCTATCGCGAATACGGAGGTTCAGATTGTTGATGAGACGGGTCGGGAGGTGTTGGTGGGGGAGGTCGGTGAGCTCTGGGTGCGCGGGCCGCAAGTGATGAACAGGTACTGGAACAACCCCGCGGAAACCGCCCATGCGCTGAAGCCCGGCGGATGGCTGGCAACCGGCGACCTCGCGCGCGCCGATCAAGACGGCTTTTTCTATATCGTGGACCGGAAGAAGGATATGATCCTGTTGACCTCCGGGTTCAATGTCTACCCGTCCGAGATCGAGCAGGTGCTCGCGCTTCATCCCCATGTGAGCGAGGCGGCTGTCATCGGAGTACGGCTCGACAACGGAAACGAATCGATCAAGGCCTATGTAGTCCCCGCGAGCGATTCCGTCTCCACCAACGATCTCCTCACACATTGCCGGCACTATCTAGCCTCATACAAGGTGCCCAAAACATTCGAGTTCCGTTCCGAACTCCCCAGATCAGTCCTTGGAAAGACCTTGCATCGAGTGCTGCGTGTTGAAGTAGAAACACGGGCGCCTTTGCAGCATTCGCAGGCGCCATGAAGTTCGGAGGAGAGGTCAGGAGGAAGGGAACTGCCTACGCAACGAAGGGAGATCGCACACGTGCCGACCAAGCGCCAATGCAGCGGAGAGCCCTGGCGATTCAATGCCGATCAAATTGATCAGCAAGGGGTCTTCCCTGTCGACCGCGACGATAAAGTCGCTCTTGGGTCGGCCGTTCCTGACGACCCGAGGCCTGATTCCGGAATAGGCCCAACGAAGATCGCGCTCGTCCATGAAGGGGAAAAATTTTTGCAGGGCTTCGACGAACAAGCTCGGGGGTGTCTTGTGCGCGGTGTAGTCCGCTTTGTTGGTGACAGGCCTTTCGTTGGGCCCGGCATACAACCGTCCGTTCGGGCGGGGGCTGAGATGAATACCCTTGCCGGTCGCCTGAGGCGGCAACGCAGGATACACCGGACGCCCGATAAGACCTTGCTTCTCCGGAGTGACCAGTTCGTAATACTCACCCCTGAGCGGACTGACGGCATATTTCCCCTGGGACATAGCCAGTGCGGCAACCTCGTCGGCATAGAGTCCGGCCGCATTGATGAGGCAGGCGGCCTTGACCTGTTGGCGGTCGGTCGAGATCAGATACGAGCCGGCGGCTTCCTCAACGCCGATGACCCGATTATGGAAGGCGAACTCTGCGCCGATCGCTTCCGACTCGGTCTTGAGCGATTGCACGAAGGCCTGAGAATCAATGACCGACACGCTCGGAATGGCAATGCCGCAACAGGCTTGAAGACGCGGCTCGCAAGCCCGTAAGGCGGAGGGCGTCATGAACCTCACCTTCGTTTTCGTCCTCCAGGCGTTGAACCACAACCGCCGTAACACGGATATCTCGCGCCAAAGGCCCCGGCGGATATCCTCCCGTGCGACGGCGATGATCATGCCGGTCCTGAGCAGCGGGATGTCATGTTCCAGAGCATATGCCACCGCCGCCTGGCACCCCTCCCGGGCGAGCCTCTCTTTCAGCGAAAAGGGGAATTCATGGATACCGCTGTGGAGGATGCCACTGTTGCGCCCGCTGGTTTCCTCGCCGGGGCTCCCGTGCTGTTCAAGGACGAGGAGACGGATCGGCGCGCCCCGGCGCCGGCCCATCAATTCCCGGGCCATCGCGCATCCGACAATACCAGCGCCCACGATGCAGATATCGTACATCTTCATGGATTCTCATCCTGTGCGCCCAAGACCGAACCGAGCGCGGCCCGATGTGCAATACGGGCACACCAACCTGGAGCGTTCAGATGCCTGATGGCCGATCGGATAAGTATGGCAAGATCCTGTTTGTCTTCTGCGGTGGCGGATGCAAGGCCGTCATCCAGGCAGCGGCGGCAACGGAATTGGTCCGCGCCGGACTGATCCCGTCCCACATCATGAGTTCTTCCGCCGGAACGTGCAATGCCCTCGGCTTTGTCGAGAACCCTGGAATCGTCGGGGCAGAGAAAACCCTCCGAATCTGGGAAAACTATATTACCTCTCCGGAAGCGATCTATGAAGTCCATCCATTCATCCGCGAGAAACTAATCAGCCTCGTCGGAGTGGTCCCACATGCGGCGCAGGATTGGGGCCCGAACAGATCCATTCTCCGGGATGTCAGGAGAGCCACCCGATTTCTTCCTCTGGTCATGTCTCTCGGTGTCCGCATGCCGCTCCGAATGGCGGGGCGGGCCGTGAGCTTCCTGTTTCGCCTCATGGACATCTTCGAGACTCAGCCGAAATCCTTTCGGTATCTCGCGCAGGCACCTGAAATTCAAGACACGTTCAGCGAGATCGACAAATATTTTGAACTCAAACGTTTGAAGGCCTTTCTCGATCCGCTCCCGTTATTGGCCCGGCTTACTGAACAGATCGATTTGGAAAAGGTGCTCGGCAGTTCCGTGACCTGGCACATCCTCGCCGAGCGATACGAGAACGGCGCCATCGTGGTTTTTTCCAACAAGGACCAGGATCTTGCGATGGACGTAGGCGAGGATCCACGAATCCGGAAGGCCAAACACGACCTTTTTCTGAAACGCATTCGAGCATCCATGGCGCTCTACCCGCTGTTTGAAATGGTGGAAATGGATGGTTCTCGATACCTTGATCCGGATCTCGCCCACCCCCTACCGATCGAAGAGGCGTTCGGTTTGGGATGCAATACCATCTTCTTCTTCCTCAATGTTCCGCAGCAGAGCATCCGTATCGCGCCGCATCCCCTCCGCGACCTGCTGGAATTGAACAGTCTTTCGGGCCTCAACGAGCGATACATCCATTACCGCATTAAAGAGGCACAGGTACAGGCCAAGAAGCGGGGCATCAACCTGTTCATCATCCGTCCGGACGAGATTCCACCCGGACTCGGCCTGTTGGAGATCAATGCGAAAGTCATCGATGTGGTGAAGAACAGCGAGCATCGGCACATGAAACACTACATTGCGGATCTGGACGGCCACAATCTCCGATTTGCGCCTCCGATTCATTCACCTCTGTTTTGTACGCCCATGCCGGACATACAGAATCATGAATGAGCTTGAGCCGAATCACAACGGTTCCAAGGCCTCCAAGCGTCAGGTCATAAGAGTCGGTCATCGCGGGGCAGCTGGCCACGCTCCCGAAAATACCTTAGCGGCAATTAACGCGGGCATCGCCTGTGGCGTCGATTTTGTGGAGATCGATCTCCGGTGCACATCGGACGGCATCATTGTGGCTCTGCATGACGCAACAGTGAATCGAACGACCGATGGGACTGGACGGATCGCTCGCTTGTCGTTACAAGACGTCAAAAGGCTCGTTGCGGGGAAAGATCAACAGATCCTCACGCTTCAGGAAGTGCTGGATGCGGCAGACGGGCGAGCGGGACTTATGTTGGAACTCAAGGTCAGAGGAATCGCCGGGCAGGTCGTTCACGCAGTACACCAAGCAGGATTCAAAAAACCGGTCATCTACGCATCATTCCTGTATGACGAGCTGCCCCAGGTTCAGGAAGCCGATCCAGATGCCGACCGGATGGCGCTCTTTGACAGGCTGCCGGGCCCGTCCGTCGCCCGCGCGACGAAATATGCCGCATCGTGCGTCGGTCTTCGCCACGACAGGGCTGCCCGCCGTCTGATCGAGTCGTTTCACCGCTCGGATCTGCGCGTGTTCGTGTATACGGCAAATCGCCTCGTCGACATCGAGCGCGCACTCTCCCTCGGTGTCGACGGGATCATTTCAAACTTTCCTGACCGCATCCCGTACGTATGACTTCCCTCCCCTTCTTCCACGCCCGTACCGAGTAACCGAGCACGCATGGCCTCCTAACCATAGATATTGAGGACGGGAAGAACCTTACACGGAATACAGGCAACGGACGATTTCACTGGTGTTGAACAGCATCGCGTTCAGGCGGGTGTAGACGGCGTGGCCATAGTAATGGTCTCGTGGGTTGGTCGAGCCCGTGCTGTCCTTGTAATCGACGAGGAGACAGCGCCCTTCGCTGGGAAAGCGAACAGCTCGTCTGGCACATTCTAGCCACCGCTCGAATCCATCGTACGGCTCG
>Ga0209798_10001737_pt1 | contig 12968 bp, 5 predicted proteins | sample DOMMetBare3Fresh_FD_187475 | JGI IMG/M metagenome (GOLD analysis project Ga0209798, IMG submission 187475) | Wetland sediment microbial communities from St. Louis River estuary, USA, under dissolved organic matter induced mercury methylation -... | ecosystem: Environmental > Aquatic > Freshwater...
TTTACTGTTTGTAACAAATACACAGTAGAAATAATTCATGACGAAAAGGTTTGGAAGCGATATGTCCTACTCTTTTACCGAAAAAAAGCGTATTCGAAACAACTTTGGGAAAAGTACTGAAGTACTTGAGGTTCCCTATCTTCTGGCAACTCAAATTAATTCCTATGCCGGTTTTTTACAATCTGGCGTTTCGCCTGAAAAGCGTACGGACAATGGCTTACATGCAGCATTTTCCAGTGTTTTTCCTATAGAAAGCCATTCCGGTTATGCGGTTCTGGAATATGTAAAGTATAGATTAGGAGAGCCCACTTTTGATGTAAGAGAGTGTCAGCAAAGAGGCGCGACCTATGCTGCGCCTTTGCGGGTATTGGTTCGTCTTGTTATCTATGATAAAGAAGCCGCCGGTAATACCAAGATTGTTAAAGACATTCGCGAGCAAGAAGTCTATATGGGCGAGTTGCCCTTGATGACTGATAATGGCACTTTTGTCATCAACGGCACTGAGCGCGTTATCGTGTCACAATTACATCGTTCACCTGGTGTGTTTTTCGATCATGACAAAGGCAAGACTCATTCGTCAGGAAAGTTATTGTTTAATGCTCGGGTAATTCCTTATCGCGGCTCCTGGCTGGATTTTGAATTTGACCACAAAGACTGTGTTTATGTGCGGATAGATCGTCGTAGAAAAATACCCGCAACAATTTTACTCAGGGGTTTAGGCTACGATAACGAAGAAATGATTAAAATTTTCTTCGAAACCAATAAATTTACCCTGTCTGCTGAAAAATGCTTATTCCATATCGTGCCTGAAAGAATGCGCGGTGAAATTGCAGCGTTTGATATTAAACACAATGATCAGATATTGGTAGAAGAAGGGCGACGGATTACTGGCAAGCATATTCGTGAAATGAATAAAGCGGGATTGACTGAAGTTGAAGTCCCAAGAGAGTATCTCTCAGGCAAGATTCTCGGACATAATTTGATCGATCAATCGACCGGTGAGCTGGTTGCTAACGTCAATGATGAGCTTACGTCTGCTTTAATAGAACGCAGCATAGATAGTGGTATAACTGAAATTAATACCCTGTATGTAAACGATCTGGATAATGGGCCTTATATAAGTAACGCGATGCGGTTGGACACGACCACAAATGCCTTGGAAGCATTGGTCGAAATCTATCGCATGATGCGTCCCGGCGAACCGCCTACTAAAGATTCCGCCGAAAATTTGTTTCAGAATTTATTTTTTACCGACGAAAGATATGATTTATCAACTGTGGGTAGAATGAAGTTTAATCGTCGATTAGGGCGTGAAGAAGCCACAGGGACGGGTACTTTAACCAAACAAGACATCATTGATGTTCTCAAAGAACTAATTGCTATTCGTAACGGCAATGGTAATGTTGATGATATTGATCATCTGGGCAACAGACGGGTGCGTTCGGTTGGTGAAATGATTGAAAATCAATTCCGTGTCGGCTTGGTTAGGGTTGAAAGAGCGGTTAAGGAACGTTTAACGCTTGCAGATTCGGAAGGCTTGATGCCGCAGGAAATTATTAATGCGAAACCGGTTTCTGCTGCTGTAAAAGAATTTTTTGGCTCTAGTCAATTGTCGCAGTTTATGGATCAAAATAATCCATTGTCGCAAGTGACTCATAAGCGCCGTGTTTCTGCCTTGGGACCTGGTGGTTTGGCTAGGGAACGTGCGGGTTTTGAAGTCCGTGACGTACATGCCACTCACTATGGTCGAGTATGTCCGATTGAGACACCTGAAGGTCCCAATATCGGATTAATAAACTCCTTATCAGTTTATGCAAGAACCAATGGCTATGGTTTCCTGGAAACGCCTTATAGAAAAGTAATTGATGGCATAGTAACCGACCAGGTTGATTATCTGTCTGCTATTGAAGAAGGCGAATTTGTAATCGCACAGGCCAGTGTTGCCGTTGATAAAAGCGGGAAGCTGGTAGAAGGCTTGGTGTCCTGTCGACATAAAGATGAATTTGCTTTGGCAATGTCCGACACTGTGCAGTATATGGACGTATCGTCAAAACAAATTGTCTCGGTCGCAGCTTCAATTATTCCGTTTCTTGAGCATGATGATGCTAACCGTGCGCTGATGGGTTCAAATATGCAGCGTCAGGCTGTTCCTACATTAAGAGCTGAAAAGCCATTAGTAGGTACGGGTATGGAAAGAACCGTTGCTAAAGACTCAGGGGTAACTGTAGTCGCGGCTCGTGGTGGTAGCATTGAAGCAGTGGATGCGGCAAGAATCGTAGTACGCGTCAATGATACGGAAACCGAAACAGGTGCGCCGGGCGTTGATATTTACAATCTGACAAAATATACACGTTCAAATCAAAATACTTGCATCAATCAAAAACCCTTGGTAAAGCTGGGTGATATAGTTAATGCGGGTGATATTCTGGCAGATGGCCCTTCCACCGATATGGGTGAATTGGCCTTGGGGCAGAACATGTTGGTCGCTTTTATGCCCTGGAATGGCTATAACTTTGAGGACTCTATTTTAGTATCCGAACGAGTAGTTAAAGAAGACCGTTTTACTACGATACACATCGAAGAGAAAACTTGTGTTGCACGCGATACCAAGCATAGTCCGGAAGAAATTACTGCCGATATTCCTAATGTTAGCGAAGAAGCCTTATCCAAACTGGATGAGTCAGGAATCGTCTATGTAGGAGCAGAAGTTAAGGGTGGTGATATTTTGGTGGGTAAAGTTACACCAAAAGGTGAGACGCAATTAACCCCGGAAGAAAAATTACTACGCGCAATTTTTGGTGAAAAAGCTGCCGATGTAAAAGATACTTCATTACGCGTTCCCGGTAGCATTGAAGGTACCGTTATTGATGTTCAGGTATTTACCCGCGATGGCGTAAAGAAAGACAAACGAGCACTTGATATTGAGCAAGAAGAAATCAAACGTTACAGAAAAGACCTTGATGATCAGCTTAAAATTCTCGAAGAAGATATTTTTGCGCGTGTCGCTAAGCTGCTGGTAGGTAAAGTTGCCCTGTCAGGACCTGGAGGGCAAAAAGCGGGCAATGAAATAAAACAAGATTATCTGAATGGTTTAAGGCATTCAGAGTGGTTAAAAATAAAAATGAAGGATGAAGATATTAATCTTCAGCTGGAAACCGTTGTTGCCCAGGTTGAGCAGCAAAGAAAAGATTTCGATGAAAAATTTGAAATCAAACGCAAGAAAATTACTATGGGCGATGATTTAGCGCCCGGTGTGCTTAAAATGGTCAAGGTCTATTTGGCAGTTAAACGACGCATACAGCCTGGTGATAAAATGGCAGGTCGTCATGGAAATAAAGGAGTTATTTCCATGATTAGACCGATTGAAGATATGCCATATACCGCTGATGGTAATCCGGTTGACATTGTCCTTAATCCATTAGGTGTGCCTTCGCGGATGAATGTAGGACAGGTGCTGGAGACGCATTTAGGATGGGCTGCAAAAGGCTTAGGCATCAAGATAGGCAAAATGCTAGAAGCAAAATATGATGCCGAGAAAGCTAAAGTTACGGCTATCAGAGACTATCTCGACAAAATCTACAACAGTAGCGGCCGCAAAGAAGACTTGGATTCATTTTCCGATAAAGAAATTCTGGAAATGGCGGAAAATCTTGTTGGCGGTGTGCCTATGGCGACTCCTGTATTTGACGGCGCGAGCGAAGATGAAATTCGCACTATGTTGAAGTTGGCAGATTTGCCTGAACATGGGCAGGTTACACTTTATGATGGCTTGACAGGCGAACCGTTTGAACGGGAAGTTACAGTTGGTTACATGTATATGCTGAAATTGAACCATTTGGTTGATGACAAAATGCATGCGCGGTCAACCGGGCCATACAGCTTGGTTACACAGCAGCCATTAGGCGGTAAAGCACAATTCGGTGGTCAGCGTTTTGGAGAAATGGAAGTATGGGCTTTGGAGGCTTACGGCGCGGCCTATACCTTGCAGGAAATGCTCACTGTTAAATCCGATGATGTCACGGGTAGAACGCGTATGTATAAGAACATAGTCGACGGTGATCATAAAATGGAGGCGGGTATGCCGGAATCCTTTAATGTATTAATCAAAGAAATCCGTTCATTGGCAGTCAACATAGAGTTACAGCGTGAATAGAAGCCTGAGTATAGCCCTTGCAATGCACAATTTTTGCGCTTTTGCCTTTTTCACTCAGGAGAGGAGCTTAGGGCTTAATTATAAGTTACGTGAGTTATTTAAACTGTTTTTGCCGAATTAAGCTTCCAGTTTATATAGCTCATTTGCCATTCGCACTGTAGAGACGCAGTTATCGCGTCTAAACCTGCTCTGGACTACACCAGAAACCATTTTAAAGAGGACAAGCTCTTGAAAGACTTAATGAATTTCTTAAAGCGTCAAGGTCGTGCCGACGATTTCGACGGGATAAGTATTGGCTTGGCATCACCGGATATGATTCGTTCCTGGTCATACGGTGAAGTAAAAAAACCTGAAACAATTAATTACCGCACGTTTAAGCCTGAACGTGATGGCTTATTTTGCGCTAAAATTTTTGGACCGGTCAGTGATTATGAGTGTCTTTGTGGCAAATACAAGCGCTTAAAACACCGTGGCGTTATTTGTGAAAAGTGTGGCGTAGAAGTCACCTTATCAAAGGTTCGCCGCGAAAGAATGGGTCATATTGATTTAGCCAGCCCTGTTGCGCACATCTGGTTTTTAAAATCATTACCTTCGAGAATAGCGTTATTGTTAGATATGACACTACGCGAGATAGAGCGCGTTTTATACTTCGAATCCTTCGTTATCCTGGAACCGGGCATGACTCCTTTAGATAAAGGTCAGTTGTTGACGGATGATGAGTATCTCGATGCTGTAGAATTACATGGCGATGATTTTGTTGCCAAAATGGGTGCCGAAGCGATATATGATTTATTAAAAGCAATTAACTTAAAAGAGCAAGTCGAAATCCTGCGCGAAGAAATAAATTCAACCAATTCAGAAACTAAAATCAAGAAGTATTCAAAACGACTTAAAGTCATGGATGCGTTATTGAGTTCCAAGAATCGTCCTGAGTGGATGATTTTAAAAGTACTTCCGGTCTTGCCGCCTGAGTTGCGCCCACTGGTGCCTTTGGATGGCGGTCGATTTGCCACCTCTGATTTAAATGACTTATATCGTCGGGTAATTAATAGAAACAATCGATTGAATCGTTTGCTGGACTTAAATGCCCCTGACATTATCGTTCGTAATGAAAAACGGATGTTGCAGGAATCGGTTGATGCGTTACTGGATAACGGTCGTCGTGGTCGCGCGATTACAGGAACTAACAGACGTCCGCTGAAGTCGTTAGCCGATATGATTAAAGGCAAGCAAGGGCGCTTTAGACAAAATCTTTTAGGTAAGCGTGTTGATTATTCAGGGCGTTCAGTTATTGTGGTGGGTCCCACGTTAAGGCTCCATCAATGCGGGCTGCCGAAAAAGATGGCATTGGAGCTGTTTAAGCCTTTTATTTTCAGCAAATTACAGTTTCGCGGTCTCGCCACAACTATTAAAGCAGCAAAAAAAATGGTTGAAAGAGAGGGGGCTGAAGTATGGGATATACTTGAAGAAGTGATCCGTGAGCACCCGATTTTATTAAACCGTGCGCCAACATTGCATCGATTAGGTATTCAGGCATTTGAGCCGACCCTGATTGAAGGTAAAGCGATTCAATTACATCCATTGGTATGTAGCGCATTTAACGCGGATTTTGACGGCGATCAAATGGCGGTGCATATCCCATTGTCCATCGAGGCGCAGTTAGAAGCCAGAACATTGATGATGGCAACCAATAACATTTTGTCGCCTGCTAATGGCGAGCCTGTGATTAATCCGTCACAAGACGTGGTCCTGGGGCTTTATTACATTAGCCGTGAAAAAATAAACGCCAAAGGTGATGGCAGTATTTTTGTCAGTGTTGGCGAAATTCACAAGGCTTTATTGACTAAAACAATTGAATTGCAATCAAAAATACAATTGCGTATCACCGAAAAAATAGTCAATGAAAATGGCGAAACTGAAGATAAAACGCACAGAGTCAGTACAACTGTAGGCCGTGCTTTGATTTGGGAGGTCGTCCCTGATCGTATGCCTTATGATTTGGTAAACTGTGATATGACCAAAAAGAACATATCGCGGTTAATCAATTACAGTTATCGGTACTTGGGCAATAAAGATACCGTTGTATTGGCAGACCAGTTGATGTATTTGGGTTTCAGGTACGCAACTATTTCCGGGGTGTCGTTTGGTATTGAAGATATGGCGATACCGGCCAAGAAAATCGACATTATCAAAGCAGCTGACATGGAAGTGAATGAAATTCAAAGTCAATATGCCTCTGGATTGGTTACTGACGGCGAGCGTTATAACAAGGTTGTCGATATTTGGTCACACGCGAATGATCAAGTTGCCAAAGTGATGATGGATGGATTGGGCGAAGAATCGGTTGTTGATGCAGACGGCAAAACAGTCAAGCAAAAATCATTCAATTCAATCTTTATGATGGCTGAATCCGGTGCACGGGGTTCTGCTGCTCAGATTCGACAGTTAGCGGGTATGCGTGGCTTGATGGCTAAACCTGACGGCTCTATTATTGAAACACCTATTACCGCAAACTTTAGAGAAGGTCTCGACGTATTACAATACTTTATTTCTACGCACGGAGCACGTAAAGGTTTGGCGGACACTGCGCTTAAAACTGCTAACTCAGGATATTTAACACGTAGACTGGTAGATGTAGCTCAAGATCTGGTTATTACCGGAAATGATTGCGGTACCTCTAATGGACTCATTATGACCCCCATTATTGAGGGCGGCGATGTAGTCGAACCATTATCAGAACGGGTATTGGGTCGGGTGGCTGTTAATGACATTATGGATGCTGCAGGGGAAAATATCATAGTACCCGCCAAGACATTGTTGGATGAACATTGGGTTTCCATACTCGAAGAGCAAAGCATTGATCAGGTTTTAGTGCGTTCAATAATTACTTGCGAAAACAGGCACGGTGTTTGTGCGGCCTGTTACGGTCGTGATTTAGGTCGTGGTCATCTTGTGAATATTGGTGAGGCGGTGGGTGTTATTGCTGCGCAATCAATTGGTGAACCTGGTACACAGTTGACCATGCGTACCTTCCATATTGGTGGTGCGGCTTCGAGGTCAGCTGCGATTAGCAATGTACAGGTCAAATCTGCGGGTACGGTACGACTTAACAACCTGAAATCAGTGGCGAACCGCGAAGGTAACCTTGTTGCAGTGTCAAGATCCGGTGAGGTTGGTGTCGTAGATGACTACGGACGTGAGAGAGAGCGTTATAAAATTCCTTATGGTGCAGTGCTTTCTGTGCAGGAAGGTGCAAAAATTAACGCAGGCGATATTATTGTTACGTGGGATCCGCATACTCATCCGGTTATCACTGAAGTAGATGGGGTTGTAGAATTAATTCACTTTGTTGATGGTGTTACCGTACAAAAGCAATCTGACGAAGTAACTGGCTTAAGTTCGCTGGTTGTTACCGATCCCAAGCAGCGTGGTTCAGCCGGTAAAGAATTGCGTCCTATGGTGAAGCTGCTGGACAATGAAGGTAATACAATCTATTTGCCAGGTACCGAAATCCCAGCGCAATATTTTTTACCAGCAGGTGCAATCGCCGGTATCAAAGATGGCGGTGAGGTCAAGGTAGGTGATGTGTTGGCCAGGATTCCGCAAGAGTCCAGTAAAACGAGAGATATTACTGGCGGTTTGCCGCGTGTTGCCGATTTATTCGAGGCGCGTAAAACAAAAGATCCTGCGATTCTTGCTGAGACCAGTGGCACTATCTCATTTGGGAAAGAAACCAAAGGTAAGCAACGCGTCATCATCACTGACGCAGCTGGCGAGCAAATTGAAACTTTGATTCCAAAATGGCGGCATATCACTGTATTTGAAGGTGAATACGTAGAAAAAGGTGAAACCATCGCTGAAGGTGAATTAACGCCTCATGATATTCTTAGATTAAGAGGTATTGAAGAGCTGGCTAACTATCTGGTTAAAGAAATTCAGGATGTTTATCGTCTGCAAGGTGTAAAGATCAATGATAAGCATATAGAAGCTATAATACGCCAAATGCTTAGAAAGGTTGAGATCACAGCATCCGGTGATACCAGCTTTGTTAAAGGTGAGCAGGTTGAGCGTGCAGCGATGAGAGTCGAAAATGACAAAATGGAAAGCGAAGGAAAAATTCCAGCGAGCTATGAGTCGATATTGCTGGGCATTACCAAGGCGTCATTGGCAACTGAATCCTTTATATCAGCGGCTTCGTTTCAGGAAACAACCCGCGTGTTGACTGATGCAGCTGTGCGTGGCTTAAGTGATGGTCTGCAAGGTTTAAAAGAAAACGTGATTGTGGGGCGGTTAATTCCAGCAGGAACGGGTTTAGCCTATCATGAAAACAGAAAAAATAGATTTGCTCAGCATCAGGCCGTGGAAAGTGATATGGCAGTTGCTGTAGATGCGGGAGATGTAGAAGAAGCCCTTAAACAAGCTTTAAATGTTTAGAGGTTGTAAACATATTTTAGGAAAAAAATGATCTTGACCTGGTGAGCAATAACAAGTACTATACTCTGCTCACATAAGCCAACGTGCTTAGGTCAGATCGAAAAGCAAGCCAGCCTTCAGTGAGTCTATTGAGTGGTGGTTAATTATCTGACAGTTAAATTGTATATCGGAGTAAACAAAGATATGACTACGATCAACCAATTAGTTCGTAAGCCGCGTGCTAAAAAGGTAGAAAAAAGCAATGTTCCGGCATTGGAAGCATGTCCTCAGCGTAGAGGGGTATGTACGCGTGTTTATACGACAACTCCTAAAAAGCCTAACTCGGCACTGCGTAAGGTGGCAAGGGTAAGGTTGACTAACGGGGCTGAAGTAAGTAGCTACATTGGTGGTGAAGGTCATAATCTTCAGGAGCATTCTGTGGTTCTGATTCGGGGTGGTCGCGTTAAGGATTTGCCAGGTGTAAGATATCACGTCGTTCGTGGTAGCCTGGATGCTTCAGGAGTGAGCAACAGAAAGTGTGGCCGCTCTAAATACGGAACAAAACGCCCTAAAAGCTAAAAGTGAGTTGGTAAGAAATGTCTAGAAGAAGAGTTGCTACAAAAAGAGAAATTATTCCTGATCCAAGGTTTGGTAGCGTTATGCTTACTAAATTTATGAACATGATTATGGATAGCGGTAAAAAATCTATTGCGGAAGGGATTATCTATGGTGCTTTGGATGCCATTGAAAGCAAGGGCCATGCTGAACCACTAGAAGTATTATCCAAGGCGCTGGAGAATGTTCAGCCCAGGGTCGAGGTTAAGTCTCGTCGCGTTGGTGGTGCCACCTATCAGGTTCCAGTTGAAGTGCGTCCTTCAAGGCGTATGGCTTTAGCTATGCGTTGGTTGATTGATGCTGCACGCAAAAGAAATGAAAGGAATATGTCATCTAAATTGGCAGGAGAGCTGATGGATGCTTTTGAAAGTAGAGGGTCGGCTGCCAAGAAGCGAGAAGATACTCATAGAATGGCTGAGGCTAACAAGGCTTTCTCGCATTATCGTTGGTGATCAACGAGATAAAATGACGGCTGTATAGTAAAAGTGCGTAAAACCCCAATAGAGCGTTATCGTAATATTGGCATCATGGCTCACATTGATGCGGGTAAGACGACAACTACAGAGCGCATATTATACTATACAGGTGTATCTCATAAGATAGGCGAGGTGCATGATGGTGCGGCAACCATGGATTGGATGGAGCAGGAGCAGGAGCGGGGTATTACGATAACCTCGGCTGCGACTACCTGCTTTTGGAGTGGAATGGAAAAACAGTTTCCAGAGCATCGCATTAATATTATTGATACGCCTGGCCATGTTGACTTTACCATTGAGGTGGAGCGATCGTTACGAGTGCTAGACGGTGCCTGTGCCGTATTTTGCGCGGTCGGCGGTGTTGAGCCCCAGTCAGAAACGGTGTGGCGGCAGGCTGATAAATACTTTGTTCCGCGATTGGTTTTTGTTAACAAGATGGATCGGACTGGTGCCGATTTCTTGCGAGTAATTGAGCAAATAACGGCTTGCCTGGGAACGAGTGCGGTGCCTATGCAATTGCCGATTGGCGTTGAGGATAGCTTTTCCGGTGTCGTTGATCTCGTTAAAATGAAGGCTATCTATTGGAATGGAGCCAATCTAGGGATGACTTTCGAGGAAAAAGAAATTCCAGTCGATATGCGTGCTCTTTGTGAAAAGTGGAGGGAGCGTATGATGGAGGCAGCTGCTGAAGCCAATGAAGAATTGATGGAAAAATATCTTGTAGAAGGGTATTTAACAAATGAAGAAATAAAAAAAGGCATTCGCGCGCAGACAATAGCAAATAAAGTTGCGCCGGCATTTTGTGGCTCGGCTTTTAAAAACAAGGGTGTTCAGGCCATGTTGGATGCAATTGTTGAGTATATGCCTGCTCCAACCGATGTTAATGCTATTAAAGGATTGCTGGAAGATGAAGTGACCGAATCGCAGCGGTCGGCAAGTGATAACGAGCCATTTTCTGCTTTGGCGTTTAAAATTGCGACCGATCCTTTTGTTGGGACATTGACTTTTTTCAGGGTTTATTCAGGAGTTCTGAATTCTGGAGATAGTATCTATAATTCGGTCAAAATGAAAAAAGAACGCATTGGTCGCATAGTGCAAATGCATGCCAATTCTCGTGAGGAAGTTAAAGTTGTATGTGCTGGAGATATTGCAGCAGCAATTGGTCTCAAAGATGTTACTACCGGAGATACTTTGTGTGATCTTAAATCGGTTATTATCCTTGAGCGCATGCAGTTTCCCGATCCTGTGATTTCAGTTGCAGTTGAGCCTAGGACTAAGGCAGATCAAGAGAAAATGGGAGTGGCTCTAACCAAGCTGGCTCAGGAAGATCCATCCTTTCGGGTACATACTGATGAAGAATCTGGTCAAATAATAATATCCGGCATGGGAGAGCTGCATCTGGAAATTATCGTTGATCGAATGAAAAGGGAGTTTAATGTTGATGCTAATGTGGGGGCTCCACAAGTTGCATACAGGGAAACAATTCGTAAATCGGTAGAGCAGGAAGGCAAGTTCGTAAGGCAGTCGGGGGGGCGAGGTCAGTATGGGCATGTCTGGTTACGAATTGAGCCACAAGAAGCCGGTGCAGGTTATGAATTTGTCAATGAAATTGTTGGCGGTGTTGTTCCTAAGGAATATATACCGGCAGTAGATAAGGGTGTACAAGAGCAGTTAAAGAGTGGTGTTCTTGCCGGATACCCTATGCTGGATGTAAAAGTGTCTATATTTGATGGTTCTTATCATGATGTAGATTCGAATGAAATGGCTTTTAAAATTGCCGGTTCAATGTGTTTCAGAGAGGGTGCAAGAAAAGCAAGTCCTGTTTTGCTAGAGCCTGTAATGAAAGTCGAGATTGCGACGCCTGAAGAATACATGGGCGATGTTGTTGGAGATATCAATAGACGCCGTGGCATAATTCAGGGTATGCAAGATACTCCATCAGGTAAAACAGTTAGCTGCGAGGTGCCGTTGTCGGAAATGTTTGGTTATGCAACTGATTTGCGTTCGGCAACACAGGGGCGAGCTACGTACAGTATGCAGTTTGAAAAATACAATGAAACGCCTGCCAATATAGCAGAAGCGATAATTAAAAAATCTTCATAAAATTGAATAACACAAGGTATTAAATCATGGCCAAAGAAAAATTTTCACGCAGTAAGCCCCACGTAAACGTAGGCACCATTGGTCACGTTGACCACGGCAAAACAACCCTAACTGCCGCATTAACAACAGTTATGGCTAAATTGCACGGTGGCGCAGTCAAGGCTTTTGATCAGATTGATAATGCCCCTGAAGAGCGTGCGCGTGGTATTACCATTGCAACGTCACATGTGGAATATGAATCTGCGGTACGTCACTATGCTCACGTTGACTGCCCGGGCCATGCCGACTATGTAAAAAACATGATCACCGGCGCTGCGCAAATGGACGGCGCGATTCTTGTCTGTTCAGCTGCTGACGGTCCTATGCCGCAAACCAGAGAGCACATTCTGTTATCAAGACAGGTGGGCGTTCCTTACGTCGTGGTGTTTCTGAATAAAGCCGATATGGTCGACGATGAAGAGTTGATGGAATTGGTAGAAATGGAACTCAGAGAATTACTGGATATGTATGAATTTCCAGGTGATGACACGCCCATCATTAGAGGCTCGGCCTTACTTGCATTGCAAGGCGATGAAAGTGAAATCGGTATGCCCTCAGTAGTTAAGCTGGTTGAAGCGCTGGACACCTACATTCCGTTGCCGGAAAGAGCGGTTGATGGTGCGTTCCTGATGCCTATAGAAGATGTATTCTCGATTTCAGGTCGCGGCACCGTAGTCACCGGACGTATAGAGCGCGGTATCATCAAGGTCGGTCAGGAAGTTGAAATTGTAGGCATCAGGCCAACAGTGACAACCACCGTCACCGGCGTTGAAATGTTCCGTAAGCTGCTTGACCAGGGCGAAGCGGGCGACAACGTAGGTTTGCTGTTAAGAGGCACCAAAAGAGACGACGTAGAGCGTGGTCAGGTTTTGGCGCACAAAGGCACTATCAAACCGCACGCTTATTTCAACGCAGAAATTTACATACTATCAAAAGAAGAAGGTGGCCGGCATACGCCATTTTTTGATGGCTATCGCCCGCAGTTCTATTTTAGAACCACAGATGTCACCGGTGCAGTTGCTCTGCCCGAAGGTGTTGAAATGGTAATGCCGGGTGATAATATTTCTGTCAAAGTAAAATTGATTTCACCGATTGCCATGGAAGACGGTTTGCGTTTCGCAATCCGCGAAGGTGGTCGTACAGTCGGTGCGGGCGTTGTTGCATCAATA
>Ga0209798_10001739_pt1 | contig 12964 bp, 14 predicted proteins | sample DOMMetBare3Fresh_FD_187475 | JGI IMG/M metagenome (GOLD analysis project Ga0209798, IMG submission 187475) | Wetland sediment microbial communities from St. Louis River estuary, USA, under dissolved organic matter induced mercury methylation -... | ecosystem: Environmental > Aquatic >...
GCCGCCGAGTCCCTCCCCCGCTGGCTGGCGCAGGAGTGGGTGGCCTGGCTCGGCCCCGACGAGGCCCTCCGGCTCGCAGCGGCCATGAACGGCCCGGCACCCCTGTGCGTCCGCTCGCCCCGCCGCGACGAGCTGCTCGCCCGCGCCCGGGCGGCCGGCCTCCCGGCCGAGCCCTCGGCCCGATCTCCCAGCGGCCTGCTGCTCGGGGGCGGCTCCGTCCAGGCGCTCGCCCGGGCCGCCGGCGGCTTGCCGTTCCAGGTCCAGGACGAGGGAGCCCAGCTCGTCACGCTCTTCGCCGCCGGGGACCTCGCCGGGAAGGACGCGCGCGTGCTCGACGCCTGCGCCGCGCCGGGTGGCAAGGCCTTCCACCTCGCGGAGCTGCTCGGCGCGGGCGGCGAGGTGGTGGCGGTGGAGATCCACCCGCGCAAGGCCGAGGCGCTGCGCCGGGAGGCGGCGGCGCGCGGCCTCTCGCAGGTGAAGGTGGTGTGCGCCGACGCGGCGCGGCCCGTCCCGGGCCTCGAGGCGCGGAGCTTCGACGCGGTGCTCGTGGACGCGCCCTGCGCGGGGCTCGGCACGCTGCGGCGCCACCCGGAGCTGAAGCTCCGCCGCGCGGCGGAGGACCTGCCGCGCTTCGCGGCCCTGCAGGCCTCCCTCCTCGAGGCCTGCCTCGGCTACGCGAGAAGCGGCGCCCCCGTCACCTACTCCGTGTGCTCGCTCTCGCGACCCGAGGGACCGGCGCTCGCGGCCTCGTTCCTCGCGAGGGGGCTCTCGCGCGCGCCGCCCCCGGCCGGCTTCCCCGCCGACGCGCTCACCCCCGAGGGCGACCTGCTCACGCTGCCCCACCGGCACGGGACGGACGGGTTCTACGCGGCGCGACTCGCGGGAAGGGCACCGCCCGGCTAGACTCCCGCCATGCCCCCGCCGATCCGGATCGCCACGTCCATCCTCTCGGCCGACTTCGGCCGCCTCGCCGAGGAGGTGCGCGCGGTCGAGGCCGCCGGCGCGGACCTCGTCCACGTGGACGTGATGGACGGACGGTTCGTCCCCAACATCACCATCGGTCCGCTGGTGGTGGAGGCGGTGCGCAAGGCGACGAGGCTCCCCATCGACGTCCACCTCATGATCGTGGAGCCGGAGCGGCACGTGGAGGCCATCGCCAAGGCGGGGGCCGATCTCGTCTCGGTCCACGCCGAGGTGTCGCCCCACCTTCACCGGACGCTCCAGGCCATCCGGGCCGCCGGGGCGCGGCCGGCGGTGGCGCTGAACCCCGCCACCCCCCTCACGGCGATCGAGTACGTGCTCGGCGACTGCGAGATGGTCCTCGTCATGACGGTGAACCCGGGCTTCGGCGGCCAGAAGTACATCGAGGCCTGTACCGCCAAGGTGCGGCGCCTGCGCGAGATGGCGGACGCCCGCAAGCAGGCGCTCGACATCGAGGTGGACGGCGGCATCCGGCCCGACACCGCCGCCACCGTGGCCGCGGCGGGGGCCAATGTGCTCGTCGCCGGAACGGCGGTGTTCGGCGCCACCGACTACCGGCAGGCGATCCGGGTCCTCCGCGAGAGCGCCACGGGCGCTCGGCGCTAAACGGCCGAGCATGATTCGTGATCAACTGCCCGCCACGGATGCATGCCGTAGGGCGGGGGCTCGTCCCCCGCCGGCCGCCAGGCCGCGAGCCATGGAACCACACTGCCGCAGTGGTTTCCGCGCTATGCTGCGCTCTGCCGTGACGGCGCTCGTCCCAGGCGGGGGACGAGCCCCCGCCCTACAAGGTGTTTCCGGATCGCGATCGCTCGTCTAGAGTTCGGCTACCCCGGCCGCGGAAACGCCCGCCGGACCTCCGGATGGCGGGCGAGCAGGCGCAGCGCCTTCGCGAGGAGCCCCTTGCCCGGCTCCATCTTGAACCACGTGGAGGCGCCGCTCGGGTGAGGCAGGCAGACGACGTCGACCGTCATCCCGTGGTAGCGGGCGCGAAGCCTCCTGCCCACCACCTCCGCGATGGCCTCCTCGTGTCCGAGCACCTCCCGGATGGCGAGGCGCCCCACCGGGACGACGAGGCGCGGGCGCAGGACCGAGACCTCCCGCTCGAGGAAGCCGCGGCTCGCGGCGATCTCCTCCGGGCTCGGGACGCGGTCGCCGCCGCCACGCGACTTCCCGGGGAAGTTCCGCACCACGGCGGCCATGTAGACCCTCTCGCGGAACTCGGCCTCGCTCGCGCCGAAGGCGCCCTCGAACCACCGGAAGAGGGTCTTGCCGGCGGTCCAGGCGAAGGGGCGGCCGAACCGCGCCTCGTGCGGCCCGGGCGCCTGGCCGAGCAGGAAGATGCGGCTCGCCACCGGCGGGCCGTGCACCGCCGGCCCGAGGAATCCCGGCATCCGCAGGGAGCGGATGTCCCGGTGGATGGCCCGGAGCGCCGCGATCCTCCGCCGCCGCGTCAGGCGTCCCGCCACGGCTCCTCGCGAATCGAGTAGATCCACCCCTCGCTGCGGGGCACGTTGGCGGGCACGCCGTGGAAGCCGGCCTCCGTCGCCGCCGCCGCGGCCACGGCGCCGAGCACGGCGTCGAGCGTCTCGCCCTCGGCGTCCTCGACCACCTGCGCCGCCTGCTCCATCTCGAACTCCAGCTTGGCGGCGCTGCGGAGCGTGCGCAGGATGGCGGCGCGCGCGCTGGAGCGGTCCACGCCGTCGCGCGGGTCGTCGCGGTATCCGCAGCTGCCGCACAGGGCGCGGGCCACGTGCGGCGGGTGCACCTCGACGATGACGGGCTTGCCGGGCTGGGGCGGGTCCCAGGGCGGGAACGTCGCGTCGAGCGTCGTCAGCGTGGAGAGGCCGAAGAGCGTCTTCTTGTAGACGCGCGGCCCCGTCGGCGGCTGGGCCGTGGCGCGGTAGCAGTCGGCGAGACGGCTGCGGTCACGGCCGAGGCTCGCCCGGAAGGCGTCGGAGGCATCGGTGAAGTCCGCGCCCGCCGGGAGGAACCGGTCCTCGAGCCCCTTCCCCAGCGCCACCGGCCCGCGCAGCGCCTGGCGCAGGAGGCCGAGCTGGCGGAGATGGGTCTCGGCGAGGCTCAGGGGAAAGTCCACTCCGAGCGTGAGCCGACCCTCGGCCCATTTCGCCTCGTCCGCCATCCAGGCGGCGAAGCGCTCCCGCACGTCCTTGCGGCCGGGGGCATCCTGGAAGGGGCGCCACGCCTTGGCGAGCCTGACCCGCTCCGGGGAGCACTCGATCTCCGCGGCCAGGATCTGGTTGCCTGCGCCCTCGGCCCCGCTCCAGCAGAACCCGATGAACACGCCGCGCTGCGGCATCGGAACGCGCGGCGGCGGACATCGTCCGTGGAGTGAGAGCGCCTGCGCTGGACCTTCTGTCTCGCTGGCCATCGGCGGGGTCCTCCAGCGTCTAGCGTCCGAGAGAGAGTAGCGTCAATCGGCCAGGGGCACGCGGCTCCAACGGGGTCGTACGTCCCGAACCCTCCCCGGCCCGCGCGGGCTCTCACCACCGTCATGGGAAACCGGGCCTTCGCGGCGGCCGTGGCGGCCGGCCTCCTCGCCCTCGGCGGGCTGGCGGCGCTCCAGGCGACCGCGTCCCGGCGCCTCGTCCAGCGCGCCGAGGCGGGCGGGCTCGCGCACGCGCGGCTCGCGGTCCGGGAGATGGGTTGAGGGAGCTGCCGGGCCGCGGTCCTGCGAGCCCTCGCCTCGGTGGACGGAGTGAGGGAAGCCGTGCCGGGGCGCACCGGCGTGACCGTCGCCTACGACCCGGCCGTGGTCGGGCCCGGGCGCATCGCCGACGCGGTGAGCGCCACCGGCTACCGTGCCACCGTCGAGTAGGATGGCGTTCCACCCCACGCCGGAGGTCTCGATGCGCACCCGCGCCGCCCTCGTGCTGCTCCCTCCCCTGCTCGCCGCCTGCGGCGTGCCCACCGAGCAGTACGCCGCCAAGGAGCTCGAGGCCAGGGAGTACCTGAACAAGTACCAGGACGAGAGCCAGAAGAACGCCGACCTGGCCGCCCGGATCGCCGACCTGGCCGGCCGGATCGGCGCGCTCGAGGAGGAGAGCCGAGCGCTCGGCGAGCGGGTGCGGGCGAACGAGCGCAGCCTCGCCGCCAAGCAGTCGGACCTCCAGGGCGCCCGGCAGCGGATCGAGGAGCAGGCGGCCCTCATCGATCTCCTCTCCCGCTCCAGGGCGCAGCTGGAGCGCGCCAAGGCCGAGCTGGAGCGGAAGAGCGGCGAGTACGAGCAGCTCGCGGCCTCGCTGCAGACCGAGATCGCCGCCGGGCAGGTCGAGATCTCGGAGCTGCGGGGCCGGATGACGGTCCGGCTGAAGGACCAGGTCCTCTTCGCATCGGGCTCGGCGGCCGTCGGCCGCGAGGGGCGCGCGGCCCTCGACCGCATCGCCGACGCGCTCCAGGGCGTGCAGGGGCGGAGCGTCCGGGTGGAGGGGTACACCGACGACGTACCCACCGGGCCCGGCGGCACCTACCCGACGAACTGGGAGCTGTCGGCGGCCCGCGCGCTGGCGGTGGTGCGCTACCTCCAGGAGAAGGGCGTGGATCCCACGCTGCTCGTCGCGGCCGGGTACGGCCAGTTCCACCCGGTGGCCTCCAACGACACGCCCGAGGGGCGGAGCCAGAACCGCCGCATCGAGCTCGTGCTGGCCGCCGACGTCCCCCCGGCGGCGGCCATCGCCCCGGATGCGCCCGCCGCCAGGCCTCTGAGGAGGCCGAGGCGGTAGCCAGCCGTCCCCGATGGGGCGAGCGCGTGACCTTTCCTCCCTCCATGCGTCTCATGAGGGAGAGGGCAGAAGGATTCTCGACATATGAAGCGCGCGGCGTGGTTCATCCTCCTCGGCGCGGGCCTCGCGGCCTGCGGAGGCTCGGACAGCGGCTCCCCGAACTCGAAGTGGACCGGCACCATCGACGTCACGAGCGTTGTCGCGGCGGGAACGACGACTTGCGCGAGCACGCAGACGGTCACCATCACGAGCACGGGCGTGAGCAAGGCGCTGGTGACCATCGCCGGCGACGGTTGCGTGGAGTTCGTGAACGGCGACACCATCCCGCACGAGCCCGCGTCCAGCCCGCACCCGACGCATGGGTGCCTCACCAACATCAACCCGGCTGGAACGCCGCCGGGAACGGCACCGGTCCTGCTGCCCGGAGAGAACTTCACGACCGCGCCGCTCGGTGCCGGCCTGGCCGCTCCCAAGAACTGCGGCTGGCACGATCACCTCAACCCGCCTCCGGCGGGCGGCGGCGGCGGCTACTGAAACCGGCCACCCGCACGCACATCGAGGCCCGGCCGCTCCACCCGTTTGGGGTGGCCGGGTGTTTGTCCACCGGGCAGCGGCGCGTCCCCTCTAGGATGGCGTCCTCACCATCTGGGAGGATTCCATGCGCACGCGCCTCACCCTCGTCCTCGCCGCCGTCCTCGCCGCCGCCTGCGGCGTGGACAAGGACCTGTACGCGGCCAAGCAGCTCGAAGCCCAGCAGTACATGAAGAAGTACCAGGACGAGAGCCAGAAGGCCGCCGATCTCGAGAGGAAGCTCGCCGACACCCAGGACAGGCTCGACGCCTCGCAGCGGGAGGTCGGCCAGCAGCGGCAGCAGGTCGGCCAGCTCTCCTCCGCCAAGGCCCAGCTCGAACAGGAGAAGGGCGAGCTGCAGAAGAAGAGCGCCCAGTACGAGCAGCTCGCGGCCTCGCTCAAGGGCCAGATCGCGGCTGGGCAGATCGAGATCTCCGAGCTCCGCGGCAAGATGACCGTGAAGCTGAAGGACAAGGTGCTCTTCGCCTCCGGCTCGGCCGCCCTCAACAGGGACGGCCAGGCCGCCCTCGACGCCGTCGCCGACGCCTTCAGGAACCTGAAGGACAAGAACGTCGTCGTCTCCGGCTACACCGACGACGTCCCGGTCAGCAAGAAGGGGCCCTGGAAGGACAACTGGGACCTCTCGACTGCCCGCGCCGTCTCCGTGGTCCGCTACCTCCAGTCGAAGGACGTCCCGCCCGTCATGCTCGGCGCCGCCGGATTCGCCGAGTACCGGCCGGTGGACTCGAACGAGACGCCGGAGGGGCGAAGCCTGAACCGGCGCATCGAGATCGCGCTCACGGCCGCCGACTACGTCCCGGCGACCGTGGACGCACCGAAGTAGGCTGCGCGCCGGCGTCTGCCGGCCTGCGCGCCTCGGCCGCGCGGGGCTACTCCGGCCCGCGCGGCCGCTTCATGTCGTCCGGCCGAGGGCTCGCCCGATGGCGCGGCGGGCGGCGGGCGCGAGCCTGGCGACGAGGAGCAGGCCCACCGCGGCCGCGAAGATCGCGGGCTTGCGCGCGTCGGCCTTCACCCTCCAGGCGAAGTGGACGACGCCGAGCAGCGCCGCGGCGTAGGCCAGGCGGTGGAGCCGCTTCCAGCGCCGGAATCCCATGCGCCGAACGGCGCGATCCGTGGAGGTGACGGCGAGAGGCACGAGCACGAGCAGGGCCACGAATCCCACCGTGATGAACTTCCGCTTGGCGATGTCCTTGGCGATCTCGGGCAGGTCGAAGAACTTGTCCACGCCGAGGTACCAGGCGAAGTGCGTCGCGGCATAGGCGAAGGCGAAGAGGCCCAGCATCCGCCGGATGCGGATGGGCCAGGAGAGGCCGAGGAGGTCCTTCGCCGGGGTCGGCACGAGGGAGAGCGTGAGGAAGGTGAGGGTCCAGAAGCCGAGCCGGTTCATCCCCTCGGCGATGGGGTTCGCGCCCAGCCCGCCGGTGAAGGCATCCGACGCGAGCTTGACGAGCGGCAGGCACGAGACCGCGAAGGCCAGGGGCTTCAGCGCCCGCAGCGCGAAGGTCCGGACCGCGAACCGGCGGGGGCCCGCGGCGCCGGTCGTCCCCGGGGCTGCGGACCCGGCCGGCCCCGCATCCCGGGGGGGGCTCGCGGTCGAGATCTCGTTCACGTTCAGTAGAGCTTTCGCGGATCCAGGCCCGCGTAGAGGTGTGCCACCTCGGCGCCGTAGCCGTTGAAGGGAAGGGTGGGCCGCCGCAAGAACTCCCCGATGCGCCGCTCCTTGGCCTGGCTCCACCGCGGGTGGTCCACGGCGGGGTTCACGTTGGCGTAGAAGCCGTACTCGTTCGGAGCCATCCGGCGCCAGGTGGTCTGGGGCTCCTGCTCGACGAAGCGAATCCGGACGATCGACTTCACCCCCTTGAAGCCGTACTTCCAGGGAACGACGAGCCGGATGGGCGCGCCGTCCTGGTTCGGCAGGACCCGGCCGTAGAGCCCCACCGCGAGCATCGCCAGCGGGTGGACGGCCTCGTCCATGCGCAGGCCCTCGACGTACGGCCACTCGAGGACCGCCCGCCGCTGCCCGGGCATCTGCTTGGGATCGAGGAGCGTCTGGAAGGCCACGTACTTCGCCCGGGAGGTGGGCTCGACGCGGCGCACCAGCTCGCCGAGCGGGAAGCCGACCCACGGGATGACCATCGACCACGCCTCGACGCACCGCATGCGGTAGATGCGCTCCTCCAGCGGGAACCACTTCAGGAGAGCGTCGATGTCCACGGCTTGCGGCTTCTTCACCTCGCCCTCGATGGACACCGTCCACGGCCGCGTCCGGAGCGAGCCGGCGTTGCGGGCGGGGTCGTCCTTGTCGGTGCCGAACTCGTAGAAGTTGTTGTAAGTGGTGATGGACTCCCACGGCGTCGGCTTCTCCCCATCGGCCCGGTCGGAGCGGGAGGCCACCGCCAGGGGCTCGCCCTCCGGCCCGGCGAGGGCGCGTGCTCCGGGCAGGAGCGACCCCACTGCGCCGGCCGCGCCGAGCGCCAGGAATTCGCGGCGGCGCAGGTAGAGCCGCTCGGGCGTCACTTCGGACTCGGGAAGGTCGTCGCGCCAGCGGGGCATGTCAGGCTCCTCGAGGAGACGGTGAGGCAGTCTCCGGGCGATCGGAAGCGTTACACGACCGCCTCCAGTCCATAATGACGGGGCGATGGCCCTGCCCGCCCTGCACCGCGCCCTGGACCGGCTCGCCATGTGGGTCGAGGACCGGGTGGAGCGAGAGCCCGAGGGCTTTCGGGAAGGCCCGGCGGGGCCCCTCGCCTGCTTCGGACCCCTGGGCGACCTGCCGCCATCCCCGGCGGGGGCGGGTACCTGGTCGTTTCCCTCGCCGGCGGGCGGTCCCGGAGACCGGATCTCGCTGCGCGTGGAGGCGGCGCGCGGCGCGCGGCGCGGAACGGCGCTCCTCGTGCCCCCGTGGAAGCTCCCCTCGCCACGGTTCCTCGGCGGCTGGATCCGGCTCCTCTCGCGCTGTGGCCTCGACGTCTGGCTCGTCACGCCCCCGCACCACCTCGAGCGCGCCGGGCCGGGCGAGCGGCGGGGCGAGGGCTTCGTCTCGCCCGACCTCTCGCGGCTGCGCCGATCGCTCGAGCAGCTCGTCCTGGAGATCCGGCTGTGCGCCAGGCTCGCGGCCGGTCGCGGGGAGGTCGGCGTGGTGGGCCTCTCGCTCGGGGCGCTCGGCGCGGCGCTCGCGGCCACCGGCCCCGAGCCCCTCGACTTCGCCGCGCTCGTCGCGCCGCCGGGCGACCTCGCCGCCATCCTGGAGGAGACCCCGATCGGCCGGCGCTACGCCGCGCTCGCGCGGCGCGCCGGCTCGCCGCTCCCGCCGCGTCCGGGGCTGCGTGCGGCGCTCGCGCCTTTCGACCCCGCCGGCCGCCCGCCCACCGCGCGCCGGATCCTGGTCGCGGCGGGGCTGCACGACCGCATCGTGCTCGGGGGGCCGGAGCGGCTGGCGCGGGCGTGGGGCCTCGCCTCGCGCGCCTACCCGCGGGGCCACCTCACCCTGCTCTTCGGCTGCCGGGCCCTGCGCCGCGACCTCGGCGCCTTCCTGCGCGGCGGCTACTTCCTGCGCGAGGCGCGGTAGGCGTCCCGCTCCTTCCGGAGCAGGTCGAAGAAGGCGGCCGGGACGATCCTGCCGCGGATGACGGGCCAGGCCTTCTCGGCGGCGGCGCGCCAGGGGGCCTGGTCCACCTCCACCACCGTGAGCCCCTGCTTCTTCATGGCGGCGACCGCGTCGGCGTTGAGGCGGCCCACCTCGGCGTCCACCGTCTTGCCGAGCTCCCGGGAGATGGCGAGGAGCTTCGTCCGCGTCTCCGCGGGGATCTTCTCCCAGGCGTCCTTCTTCACGACCGTCGCTCCCACCAGGATGCCCCAGTTCACGTCCATCATGTAGGCCGCCTTCTCGAAGTAGCGTGCGGTGAGCACGTACAGGGGGACGCTGGCGAGGCAGCTGATCATGCCCGTCTGGAGCGAGGGCAGGATGTCGGTGGACGAGAGGACCACCGGCGTGAAGCCGGCCGCCTTCCAGGCGGCGACGCTGCCGGGATCGCCCTCCCAGGAGAACACCTTGGCGCTGGAGGCCTCGGCGGGCGTCTTGTAGGGCTTGGCGCAGAAGAGCTTGATGGCGCCGACGATGCCCCAGTTGAGCGCGACGTATCCCTTCCTCGCGAGGCCCGCCTCCAGCTCGGCCCGGACCTTCGGCTCGACGGCGACCAGCTCCTCCTCGGTGTCGAACATGAGCGGCACCGCCAGGGCCTGGGGCTCCGGGACGATGTCGTGGAGGCCGACGCTGGTGATGGCGGCCGCCTGGAGCTGGCCCACCGCCATCTTCCGCACCATCTCGCTCTCGCTGCCCTGGGTTCCGCCCGGGTAGATGCGCAGCTTCACCTTGCCGCCCGACTCCTGGCCCCAGCGCTCGGCCATCTCCTTGAGGAGCTCGTGCCAGTTCGAGCCGGCCGGGGCGAGCGTGCCGAGCTTGATGGTCACCTCCTGCGCCGGGGCCGCCGGGGTGAGGGCGAGGAGGGCCGCAGCCAGGATGGGCTTCGTCACGTGTCGTCTCCTTCGGATCCGTCTAGAGGAAGAGGTCGTCGGCGTGGGCGAGGAGGAGCCGCGCCCGCCGCTGGGCGATGACGTTGGCGAGCCGCCAGCGGGGCTCGGCCTCCGCGTCTGCATTCAGCACCTGCTGCAGCAGGCGCGTGAACTCCTCCCGGTCCTGCTTCTGGACGCAGGCGCTCTCGGCGAAATTCACCGTGGGCCCGAGCTTCTTGCCGCCGGAGAGGGCCATGGCGCGCTCGAAGTGCGCGGTCGCCCGCGCGACGCCGCCGCCGGCCGCCTCGCTCCGCGCGGCGTCGAAGGCGATGAAGAACTCGTGGATGGCCCCGGCGTCGAAGGCCTCGTCGAGCGCCAGGGCCCGCGTCATCATGGCCTCGGGCGCCGGCAGCTCTGCGACCAGGTCCATCCGGTCCTTGGCCGCCGCGATGGCGAGCGCCCAGGAGGCGGCGGTCCAGTAGAGGAGCGGGACGTCGTCCTTGTCGGCCACGGTGAGCGCGGCGCCGAGGTCCTTGAGGGCGCGCAGGCGCGCCGGCAGCCCCGGCCGGCGCACCTCCAGGCCGCGGAGCCCGTAGTCGCGCGCCCGGAGGTACAGCTTGCGCGCGCGGGCGCGCAGGGCCTTGACCTCGGCGGCCTTGCCGCCGAGGTCCGCGGCGTCGGCGTCCTGCTGCACGAAGGCGTAGGCGTACTGGGTGAACCCTGAGGAGAGGCTGGTGAGGAGCTCGTCGTGCTCGGGCAGCTCCTGGAGCAGGGCCTCCATGGTCTTCAGGCCGAAGGGGCTCGCGGCCCGCACCAGCTCCGGGTCGTCGTCCGAGGCGTAGGTGCCGCCCGAACCGGAGGCGGCGCCGGCGAGCGCGCGGGTCGCGATGGAGCGGCAGCCGGCGAGGCCGAGCGGGAGCGTCAGCAGGATGAGGAGGGCGAGCCTGTTCAAGGACTTTCCGGGTCCGGAATCCGTGGTACTCATAGACGCCCATACCCGCGCCGTCAACGCCCGTGAGCGCCTCGCCCGACGACACGCAGAGCGAATCCGCCGCCGCTCCCCCCGGGCCGCCGCCGCCCGAGCCGGCGCCGCCCGAGCCGCCGGCCGTCGCGCCGAAAGGGCTCCTGCCGGCGCTGCGCGAGGCCCGCCGGCTGGCGCGCCGGGGCGCGATCCTCACCGGGAACGTGGCGGTCATCGTCGTCGTGCTGGCGATGATCGCCCTCCCGGTCGCGTCCACCATCGGCCGCCGCTTCCTCGGCCAGTCGGTCCCGGGCTCGGCGGTGCTGGTGCAGCACCTCACGCTCTGGGTGGGGTTCCTCGGGGCACTGCTCGCCACCCGGTTCGGCGAGCACCTGCACCTCTCCACGCTGGACGTGGTCCCCGCCGGCAGGCCGCGCCGCACGGCCCTCGTCTTCACGCGCTCCGTCTCCGCGGCCGTCTGCGCCCTCCTCGCCTATGCCTCCGCCAAGCTGGTCCGCGCCGAGATGGAGGGCTCGCGGTTCCTCGTCGGCGGCATCCCCTTCTGGTGGAGCATGGTCGTCATGCCCGTGGCCTGCGGGTCCATGGCTCTCGTCTTCGCCTGGCACACCGACCGCGGCACGCCGCGAAAGTGGCGCTGGGGTCAGCGGTTCGTGGCCCTCGGCCTCGCGGCGCTGGTGCTGCTCCTCGGCGAGGCGATGGTCCCGGACCCCTCGGGCTGGCCCCTTTCCCTGCTGGGCGCCCCCGGCAAGGCGATCTCCGGCGCGGCGAGCGGGCTCTCGGCCATCCTCGGCCGCGTTGCCACCCCGGGGGTCCTCGTCTGGCCCATGGGCCTCGCGGTGGCCCTCGCCTTCCTGCTCGGCTCGCCGGTGTTCGTGGCCATGGCGGGCCTCGCCATGATCCTGTTCCTGCGCGACGGCACGCCGATCGCGGCCGTCCCCACGCAGACCTTCACCCTGGTCTCCTCGCCGACGCTCGCCGCCGTGCCGCTCCTCACCGTGGCGGGCTACGTTCTCGCGGAGGGCGGCGCGGCGAGGCGGCTGGTCCGCGCCTACAAGGGCCTGTTCGGCTGGATGCCCGGCGGCGTCGCGGTCATGGTGGTCTTCGTCTGCGCGGTCTTCACCACCTTCACCGGCGCCTCCGGCGTCACCATCCTCGCCCTCGGGGGCCTGGTGCTGCCGATGCTCCTCGAGGACCGCTATCCGGAGGGCTTCTCGGTGGGCCTCGTCACGGCCTCCGGCTCCCTGGGCCTCCTCTTCCCACCCTCGCTCCCGGTGATCCTGTACGCCGTCGTGGCGCAGACGCCCATCGATCACCTCTTCATCGGCGGGTTCATCCCCGGGATGATCATGATCCTCCTGGTCGCGGCCTACGGCGTCTGGGTCGGCGTGAAGGCCAGCGCGCCGCGCGAGCCCTTCCGGCCGCGGGAGGCGCTGCGGTCGCTGTGGGAGGCGAAGTGGGACCTGGGCCTGCCCACGCTGGTCGTGCTCGCCGTGGCGAGCGGCTTCGCGACGATCGTGGAGGCCGCCGCCATCGCCGCCGCCTACTCGCTCGTGGTGGAGATGGCGGTCTTCAAGGAGCTCGAGCCGCTCGACGACCTGCCGCGCGTGCTCCTCCACGCGGCCACGCTGGTCGGCAGCGTCCTCATCCTGCTCGGCGTGGCGCTCGGCCTCACCAGCTGGTTCGTGGATGCGGAGATCCCGAGCCGCCTGGTGGAGTGGATGACCCTCCACGTGAGGAGCCCGGCCCTCTTCCTCCTCGCCCTCAACGTCGTCCTGCTCTTCCTCGGCAGCGTCCTCGAGATCTACTCGGCCATCGTGGTGCTGGCGCCGCTCGTCGCACCGCTCGGGCAGGCGTACGGGATCGACCCGGTGCACCTCGGCGTGGTGTTCCTCGCCAACCTGGAGCTCGGCTTCCTGTTCCCGCCGATGGGCCTGAACCTGTTCCTGTCGGCCTCCCGGTTCGAGAAGCCGTTGCCGTACGTCTACAAGCGCGCCCTGCCCTTCCTCGTCATCATGGCCGTGGGCGTGCTCCTCATCACCTACCTGCCGGCCATCACCACGGGCGTCGTCCGGCTCGTGAAGGGCTGACGGCGCCAGCGACGGCGGCCGGCGGCGGGGGACGAGCCCCCGCCCTACCCCTCGGCCCGCGCCGGCCG
>Ga0209798_10001741_pt1 | contig 12961 bp, 12 predicted proteins | sample DOMMetBare3Fresh_FD_187475 | JGI IMG/M metagenome (GOLD analysis project Ga0209798, IMG submission 187475) | Wetland sediment microbial communities from St. Louis River estuary, USA, under dissolved organic matter induced mercury methylation -... | ecosystem: Environmental > Aquatic >...
TATCATCCCCTGGTTCACCAATCTTTTATACGGCTCTTCATGACTGATCAAACCAATATCATATAAAAATTTCGTCCACATCCGGCTATATAATAAATGTCCGACTGCATGTTCTGTGCCGCCGATATACAGATCAACCTGTCCCCAATAATCAGAAGCTTTGCGACTGCAAAATTCTTTGTCGTTATCTGGATCCATGTAACGAAGAAAATACCAACTGCTTCCCGCATAGCCTGGCATTGTATTTACTTCACGAATGCCGCCTTTATAATTTTTCCATTCTTTTAAATTCCATAACGGGCCTTCTGCTTCTTCACCGGGTTTTAATTCATCCATATGCGGTAACTCAACTGGTAATTCAGATTCATCGAGTGCATATGCAGTTTCGCCTTTCCAAATGATCGGAAATGGCTCGCCCCAATAACGCTGGCGACTGAATGCTGCATCACGCATTTTATAATTCACTTTTCTTACACCAATTCCTTTTTCTTCCAATTTTTTTATTACCACATCGATCGCATCTTTCATTACCATGCCATCTATAAAATCACTGTTCTCAAGAATTGCATCTTTAGTTGGGTTTGCTTCTTCGCCATTATAATGACTGCCGATAATATTAGTGATAGGAATATTAAAATGCTTTGCAAATAAAAAATCTCTTTGATCACCGCAAGGAACAGCCATGATGGCGCCGGTACCATAACCTGCCAATACATATTCTGATATCCAGATAGGAATTTCTCTTCCATTAAAAGGATTGATGGCATAAGACCCTGTAAATACTCCCGTGATCTTTTTCTCCGCCATTCTTTCTCTTTCGCTCCTGCTTATGACATAAGCAATGTATTCATCCACTGCTTTTGTTTGCTCTGCAGATATTATTTCCTCCATCAACTCATGCTCGGGTGCAATAACCATAAAGTCAACTCCGAAAATAGTATCGGGACGGGTAGTGTACACTCTAAGTTTTAGAGCCCCCTCTAAATCTCCCCCTATGGGGGAGACTTTTGAAGACTCAGATTTTTTTGGAACTGAAGGAAGTGTTGAAAGTTCTTCAGTAATTTTTTTTATAACCCCGCTTGCATCTTTTCTTACTTCTTCATTAGTGAATCTTATTTCAGTAAACCCATTTTCTTTTAAGAACCTTGTTCTTTCTTTTTCATAATGCTGAATGACCGGATCATTATGATAACCTCCGTCAATTTCAATCGTTGCTAATTTATCAAGACAAGCAAAGTCCACGATATAAGAACCAATTATATGTTGCCGTCTTATATGAAATCCTGTTTTGTTTGCTCGTACAAGTTGCCATATAATTTCTTCTTCGGGAGTTGGAGTATCTCTTTTTTCTTCAGCAAGTCTTTTTGTTATGTTATACAATTCCGGCAGCGCTGTTTGATATCGCGGAGTGGTATCCTCCCCCTTAGGGGGAGTTAGAGGGGGCCGGCCTATTTCAAAATCTATCTCTGCTCCGCTACTCTTTCCTATCCAGTTCGATTGCATCTCTTTCATGCTATCACTGAAATCAACTTTTTGAAGTCCTTCGAGCAAACGATCAGCATATTCGGTTATCCTCAAATACCATTGAGGCAATTTCTTTTTTACAACAGGATGACCGCCACGTTCACTCACTCCGTTTATCACTTCATCATTTGCCAATACAGTTCCCAATGCTTCGCACCAGTTCACTTCACCGTAACCACAATAAGCCAGGCGATAGTCCATTAATATGCGTTGCTGCTTTGCTTCGTCAAATGAATTCCATTCGGCAGCGGTAAAAAGTTCAGCGTTCGGAGTTCGGAGTTCAGAGTTGCTTCCCTCTGTTTCAAATACTCTTTTAAGATTCGAGATCGGTTCTGCCTTATTTGTTTTCCGGTTGTAAAATGAATTGAACAATTGCAGAAAGATCCATTGCGTCCATTTGTAATATTCAGGATCGCTGGTTCGAACTTCACGGCTCCAGTCAAAACAAAAACCAATATTGTCTAATTGCTTTCTGAAATTATTAATGTTGTTCTTTGTTGAAACAGCGGGATGAATTCCATGCTCGATAGCATATTGCTCGGCCGGCAAACCAAACGCATCATAACCCATCGGGTGCAATACATTAAAACCCTTCAATCGTTTAAACCGTGCATAAATATCTGATGCGATATAACCCAATGGATGTCCCACATGCAGTCCCGCACCACTCGGATATGGGAACATATCTAGTACATAATACTTCGGCTTCGGCGAATCATTCGATACTTTATATACCTTATTTACATTCCACCACTCCTGCCATTTTTTTTCTATATCTCTGAACCTGTATTCCATTCTTAGTTGTAAGTTGTATGTTTTATGTTATAAGTTTTTTTGTTCCCAACTGTTTTGCTACTATTTATCTTTCGTTGCGTCGCACTCTTGTACGTTCGGTTCGCTATTCAACTAAATGATGATAAGGATTACAGAACGATGAACGGAGCGTCGCAACATCAGCCGGGCAAAGATGTGAAAGAAGACTTAAAAAAAGATTCTTTACATCATTCAAAAAATATCACTCAATACTAATCGTTAGAGAGCAACAAATTTACGGATTTGCAGGACACATGTCGGAACAAAACCGTTACTTTGCCAATCCTTAAAAACCAAATAAAGTACTCATGGTCAAAGCAGGAAGATCCTCCATCAAACGGGGAAAGCCATCTTATTTCATGTCTATTCTGGGTGTTACCCTCGTTTTATTCCTGATGGGTATTATCGGTTTGCTTACTATTAATGGTCGTAAAGTAATCAGAAGTATAAAAGAAAGTGTGGAAGTACAGGTGTTCCTGAAACAAAATGCCAAAGACACTGCCAGGGAAAGATTGCAGAATTATATAGCGGCGAAACCGTATGTAAATGAAATAAAATACACCGATAAGGAAACCGCCAAAAAAGAGTGGGTAAAGACCGGCGGTGAGGATTTTACAGAATTTATTGATAACAGCCTTTTGCCTACTAGTATTGATTTCAAGTTAAAAGCAGAATACATGGACTCTGCTCAGCTGGTTGGTATTAAAGCTGACATTGCAAAGTGGCCGATCGTTGATGAAGTTAAATATCCTACGGCTGTTGTTGAAAAGATGGCTTCAAATTTCAGATTTGTGAGTATTGCTTTGTTAGTTATTGCTATCATCATTTCTGCAGTGGTCATTATTTTAATTGACAATACTATCCGTCTTGCCATGTTCAGCAACCGGTTCTTGATAAAAACGATGCAGATGGTAGGCGCCACCCGCTGGTATATTGCCAAACCGCTTGATATAAGAGCCGTTATTAACGGCGCCATCAGTGGCATACTTGCAACAGCAGTTGTTTATTTTCTCGTAATTGGTCTTGAGATCTTTTTTGATGGTTTTAAAAAGCTGCGTGATACACAATCATTATTGCTTTTGGGTTTTGTGCTTGTTCTTCTTGGAATCTGCATCACGGTTTTCAGCACTCACAGAAGTGTATTGAAGTATCTGCGTATGAAGCTGGACGAACTATATTAGATGATAGTTTTAGAGATGATAGATGATAGTTAGCGTTAATTTAATTATCATCTGACCAACTATCCTCTATCATCTGATTTCGCTATATTGCACACCTAAAATTTTGGTATGAATGAAAAGAAGCCGGCCGCCGGTTCAGCAAAAGGAACAACAGTAAAACCAACTACCCCGACAAGGACTATAACAAGTTTGTTTGATGAACAAAATCTTTGGCTGATGTTGGCGGGTGTGGCAGTAATCGCAATTGGTATGTTGCTAATGGTAGGCGGCAACAGCAAGGACCCCAATGTATTTAATTACGATGAGGTTTATAGTAGCCAAAGGATCACTATTGCTCCTATATTAATTATTATAGGCCTGGGCATCGAGATATATGCAATTTTTAAAAAACCAAAAGCCTGATCCAATTAAAAATTAATAATGTCCATAAGGATTCCTTTGGAGAATAATTAATAATTCAGCTCCGTCAAAAGCGGGGCTTTACATTTTTAATATGAGTCTTGTTGACGCAATCATCATAGCCATTGTTGAAGGTCTTACAGAGTTTCTTCCTATCTCGTCTACCGGTCACATGATCATTACCAGCTACCTGCTGGGGATCAATAAAGACGAGTTCACCAAAGTGTATGAAGTATCTATCCAATTTGGTGCAATATTGTCGGTCGTAGTTTTATATTGGAGAAAATTCTTTGAATTCCGTCGCTGGCAGTTTTATTTAAAACTGATCGTTGGTGTTTTACCTGCTTTGTTACTTGGTTATTTTTTTTCAGATCAAATAGATACGCTGCTTGAAAAACCCCTGCCTGTTGCTATCGCATTATTAGTAGGTGGTATCATTCTTACTTTTATTGATAACTTTTTTAAAGTGCATACTATTGAATCGGATGACCAGATAACTTTTCCGAAAGCATTTTTGGTTGGTTGCTGGCAAGTGCTTGCAATGGTTCCGGGTGTAAGCCGTAGCGCTGCATCTATCATTGGCGGTATGCAGCAAAAATTCACAAGACATCTTGCAGCAGAGTTTTCTTTTTTTCTTGCTGTTCCTACAATGCTGGCAGCTACCTGCTATACAATTTTTATAAAAGAATGGACTAATGGCTTTATCAAACGAAAAGGTTATGAGATCATCATGGAGAGTAACGAGAACATTACTTCTTTTATCGTGGGTAATATTGTTGCCTTTATTGTTGCTATGCTTGCCATAAAATTTTTCATTAGCTACTTAAAAATTTATGGCTTCAGGGCATTTGGATTTTACAGGATCATTGCCGGTATCATTTTACTCGCCATTATTCTCAGTGGTGTAATGGAAGTGGATTAATCTTTTTCTCTTTATCTTTCCTTTTACAAAAAAATCAACTTCATGCAGACGGCTTCAAAAAAAGTTGTGAACGGATGGGCTATGTACGATTGGGCCAGTTCTTCTTACAACCTTGTTATTACTTCCACCATTTTTCCAACATACTTTGAAAATATAGCAGTTGATAATGCAGATATTTCTAAGACAACTGTTACGTTTCTTGGTCGTCAGTTTGAAAACTCAGCCCTTTATAATTATGCAATTGCTATTGCCATGTTTATTGTGGCCTTTATGTCGCCGTTATTATCTTCTATTGCTGACTACAAAGGCAATAAGAAAAAATTTCTCAGTTTTTATTTTACGATGGGAAGCATCGCCTGCGCCGCTTTATATTTTTTTCAAAGAGACACTTTATGGCTGGGTATTTCCGGAATAATCATTGCCTGTGTCGGCTTCTGGGGTGCACAGGTTTTTTACAATTCATTTCTTCCGGAAATTGCTTCAGTAGAAGATCGTGACCGCATCAGTGCAAAAGGTTTTGTGTACGGATATATTGGCAGTGTTTTATTGCAGCTTGTTTGTTTTGTGTTTGTAATGATGCCAGACACATTTGGCATTACAACCGGTAAAGCTGCGCAGATATCATTTCTTTTGGTTGGTATCTGGTGGTGGAGCTTTGGCACGTATTCACTTTCACGATTACCAAAACCCATACCCGCCGGCAGTGGTGATCAACATAATATTTTAACCAAGGGTTACAAAGAATTAAATAAAGTCTGGAATCAGGTAAAACAATTGCCAAGGTTAAAACGATACCTGCTTTCTTTCTTTTTTTATAATATGGGAGTGCAAACGGTAATGCTTGTGGCTGCTATTTATGGTAAAGGTGAACTTGAAATACCAACTGAAAATTTGATTATTGCCATTCTCATCATTCAACTGATCGCAATACCGGGTGCTTATGCTATTTCATGGTTGTCATCTAAGATCGGGAACATAAAAACATTAATGCTTCTTGTAGTATTATGGATAATACTATGCATCGCCGCATATTATGTTCCCAAAGGAGGTATTTATGAATTTTATGGATTGGGAGCTTTTGTTGGTTTTATCATGGGTGGTGTGCAATCCCTAAGCCGTTCTACATACGCCAAGCTGATGCCTGAAACAAAAGACACTGTTTCATTTTTCAGCTTTTATGATGTAACAGAAAAATTAGCTGCAGTGGTTGGCATCGTTGCTTTTGGTTATATCACTGAGTTGTCAGGCTCACAAAGAAATTCGGTATTAGCCCTTATGGGTTTCTTTGTGATCGGGCTTTTGTTATTATTTTATACCAATGCTGCAAAAACTAAAAAAGAATGAAGCTTTATTCGATAAATACCGGTTATTTTAAATTGGATGGCGGCGCTATGTTTGGCGTTGTTCCAAAAACTATCTGGAATAAAATAAACCCGGCTGATGAAAATAATTTATGCAGTTGGGCATTGCGTTGTTTATTGATAGAAGATGGTGATCGTTTGATACTTGTTGATAATGGAAATGGCGATAAACAGGATGCAAAATTTTTCAGCCATTATCATTTGCATGGCGATGATACATTGGAAAAATCACTGGCCAAATATGGTTTTACCAAAGATGATATCACAGATGTATTTCTCACTCACTTACATTTTGATCATTGCGGTGGCTCCATAAAAAGAGAAGGTGATAAACTGGTACCTAATTTTCCTAATGCAACTTTCTGGAGTAATAAAGAACATTGGGAATGGGCGGTAAACCCCAATGACAGGGAGAGAGCTTCATTTCTTAAAGAAAATATTTTACCGATAGAAGAAAGCGGGAAATTAAAATTCGTTGAAGTAGCACAGGGAAAAGAAAACAAACCCGGTAAAACAAAATTCTCAGAAAATATATCAGTCCGTTTTGTAAATGGACATACACAGGCTATGATGCTTCCGCAAATAAATTACAATGGAAAAACGGTTGTTTTCATGGCTGATCTTTTACCTTCTGCGGGGCATATTCCTTTGCCTTATGTAATGGCTTATGATATGCACCCATTGATCACACTTAACGAAAAAAAGTCTTTTCTTAAAGAAGCATTAGAGAAAGATTATATTCTTTTCTTTGAACATGACCGGGTTCATGAATGTTGCACACTTCAGCAAACAGAAAGAGGAATAAGACCGAAGGAGTTTTATAAACTGGAGGAAGTATAATTGAATGTTGTAGGTAATAATTTAAAAGAAAAACAAAACTTATGACTTAAAACTTAGAACCCAAAACTAATTTCCCCTCAACTTCACCATTGAAGTAAGCGGATAGCGGAGATTGCGGTATGACATCATATCGATCTTTACCTTACCAACAACAATGGGGCTTTCTACACGCAGCACCACATGGTTTGGATCATCACTCACCCATACCGTCATTTTTTCACCGCCTTCAAAAATGGTTCCTTTTAATAAAAGCGGTTTAAACTTTATCGCTTTGAATTTTCCGTACTGCGTTTTAACCGTTTCTTTTCCCAGGTAACGGATATACATGTTGAACACTTCATTATCCAAAAACATTTTGAAAGGTATCTTATCATCAACCTTATATTTAGAAAAATCAATATTGCGGGCATAATAAATGGCGCTGATAACATCCTGTATGCAGTCAGGAACCTTAAATACGCCATTGTTTGTTACAGCAGTATTGGCAGTGCGGTTGAATGTTATTGTTTCATATTTTTTATAGCCGCCTTCATCCACATTGCGGATAAACTTCAACGGTTGCAAGGTCGCTGTATCAATATAGGTTTCATATTTATCCCTCACTTTATATATCCAGTCATAAGATGATTTTGTTTTACCATCGCCTACTATATGATATACAGGTTTATTGGAAAAGTTTTCCAAGGTGGCAGTAAAAGTTGCAGTGCCTGCATGTATGTATGTACCCACAACGGAATAATAAACATGGAAGGTCACCTGCTCTCCTGCCTGGAATGCTTTATTTGTAATACCACAGAACTCATCGTTTACTACAGATGTGTATACCGGTGCCGGTGGGAACGGTATCTCTTTTTCTTCTGCATTAAAAAAAACCAGCCAGATACTAAATGCCGATAATGAATTACGAAGCTTCATCCTTTTTAAAAAGTTTTATTCCAAGTATTAACAAACTGCCTATTACTGCCGGCACTACAAGATTGATAAACCAGATGGTGGTGGTTACAAACCCAATGCCCAGCGTATTAACTGTAAAAATTGCAAAAATTTCTTTTGTTACATATATTTTCTGAACTACTTCAAAAAGAGCAATAGTTGGGGTAATGGCCATGATAAAAAAAACCAGCCCGATTGCCCAAAATCCCTGCCACCAATTTACGTCAACGCCAAAAAAACGAAACAATAAAAAATATTGCGTAGCAAAAACAAAATAACGTAACAATGATAAAGACAACAAACGCATCAACAGTGTTGTATCTGTTTTCTCCAGCTCGTTTATAAGCCAAATGTATTTTTTTATTGCCGGTATTTTATCTATCCACTTAAACAGCCATCCTATTCTAAAATAAAAAACTGTTAAAAAAATAAATCCGATCGATCCTCCAAACAGCAGAAGATTGATCCATACAGGCCAGCCTGCCAAATCCGAATTAATAATAGCAGGCCGTAAGATCAATAATCCTAAGAGACCAAAAAATATTGTAATGATTAGCTGGCTCAGGCTGCCAAGAATTGTAAGTGAAATAACTCTTAAACGGTTACCCTCGTTCATGTAAAGCACACGACCAAGATACTCTCCCATCCGGTTTGGAGTGGTTACTGAAAAAGATACCCCTGAAAAAATTGCTTTTAATGATTTAAAAAAAGAAACCGGCTGAACCTGTTGCACTGATAGCTTCCATTTCAAAGCTTCCAACGACCAATTGGCATACATTAAGATGAAAACAATAATAAGATTGATGACAGTTGTGTCACTAAAAGAGTTTTTGATCTTTTGCCATGACTCTTCAAGATGCGGCTGATCCTTTATTTGATTAAAGATGGAATAAGACAACCATGCAAAGAGTAAAGGGCCGAGGACATAATTGAGAAAGATTTTGATATTTTTGTCAATTCGCATTAATCGTGTAAAAATACATTGCAAAAGCCTTCAAAAATAATTCTTGGCATTGACCCGGGCACCCTATTGATGGGTTATGGCATAATTGAGATCAGCGGTAGCGTTATCTGTTTAAAGGAAATGAGTGTATTAAAACTTTCCAATAAAAAGGATAATTATACAAGGCTTGAATTGATACATAAGAAAATTGAGGAACTGATCATAAAACACCGGCCGCATGAGTTTGCCATCGAAGCTCCTTTCTTTGGAAAAAATGTACAGAGCATGCTGAAACTTGGCCGGGCACAGGGAGTAGCGATTGCCGCCGCCATCAGCGCCGGTTTACCAGTAACTGAGTATAGTCCTAAAAAAATAAAACAATCAATAACCGGTAATGGCAACGCAGATAAAGAACAAGTATGGAAAATGCTGCAAAGACTGTTGTCATTAAAAGAGATCCCGCAATATTATGATGCAACAGATGCATTGGCTGTAGCTGTTTGTCATCATTTCCAGGATAAGCCTGCATTGAAATTAAAGGGGACGCTGAAAAACTGGAAAGACTTTGTAACGAAGAACCCTGCACGAATCATAGTTAAATAATTTTTATGCGAATCAAATTTTATTTTCTTGTAATCTGTTTTTTACAAACAGGTTTTGTATCATTTTCTCAAACTGTTCAGCAAAAGGTAAACCAGTTCAGAAAAGAAAATGAAAATAAGATCATTGATGAGTATTTAAAATTTGTTTCCATTCCCAATGTAACAAGAGATACCTCAAACATCCTTCGCAATGCAGCTTTTATAAAGATGATGATGGAGCAGCGGGGAATTAAAACCCAGTTTTTAGATGCAACTACTCCCAAAGTAAATCCTGTTGTGTTTGGTGAAATAAAAGTGCCGGGGGCAAAATATACATTGTCATTTTATGCACACTATGATGGACAACCTGTGAACCCTGCAAAATGGACAGGAGGATTAGAGCCTTTTAAACCGGTCTTTATTGATAAACCAATTGAACAGGGAGGAAAAATTATTTCAGTTACAGAAAATATTTCACCGGAATGGCGACTTGCAGGCAGGGGTAGCGCCGATGATAAAGCAGGTGTGATGACGATCCTGAATGCTTATGATGCGTTGGTAAAAACCGGTGTTGTACTTCAACATAATATCAAATTCTTTTTTGAAGGAGAAGAAGAACTTGGCTCCACCCATCTTGATGAGATATTTATAAAACATAAAGACAAGTTGCAAACAGATCTCTGGGTTATTGTTGATGGGCCCCGTCATGTTTCAGGAAAAAAGATGATAAGCTTCGGTGTTCGGGGCGATGTAAATATGAGTTTGACGGTTTACGGGCCAAAACGTCCATTGCATAGCGGTAACTATGGTAACTGGGCGCCAAACCCTGCTTTGAGTTTGGTTCAATTGCTTGCAACAATGAAAGATGATAAAGGAAATATATTGGTTGAAGGGTATTATGATGATGTTGTTCCTCTTTCTGCAACTGAAAAAGAAGCGTTAGCAAAAATTCCAAACATAGAAGAGACGTTGAAAAAAGAATTAGGAATAGCAGAACCTGAAGGCAATGGCAAATCATTTCTTGAACTACTGCATTTACCTACATTAAATATTAATGGTATCAGAAGCGCAGATGTTGGGGAACTTGGTGCAAACATAATTCCAACAAAAGCAGAAGCAATGCTTGATCTAAGGCTTGTATTGGGAAATGAAGTAGATAAACAGATCAATAAAGTAATTAAGCATATTGAGAAAAATGGTTTTCATGTGATCGATCATGAACCAACTGATGATGAAAGATTGAAATATGCAAAGCTGATAAAAATTACAAGAGGTATTGGTTATCCTGCACAACGAACCTCTTTTGATCTGCCAATTGCACAAAGCATGATAAAAGCCCTTCAATCCACGGTTGAGTATCCCATAATTCTTTTACCCTCGATGGGAGGAAGTTTACCGCTTTATCTTTTTGAAAAAACACTTTTCGCAAAACTGATCACAGTTCCTGTGGTGAACTATGATAACAACCAGCACGCAGAAAATGAAAATGTACAGTTGAAATTTTTATGGGAAGGAATTGAAACGATCGCCGCGATCATGATGATGCAGCATCAGTGAATAACGATTAACAAACATTGACAGCTTATCCAATCAGAATTGTAAAGCAAATATTTAGAAATGCGAAGGCAAAAGTCGGCATAGGAAAGGAAGCAGGAATTCATCATCTGCGCCACTGTTTTGCTACGCATCTATTAGATAAAGGAACCAATGTAGTAATGATCATGAAGTTGCCCGGCCATAATGATATTAAAACAACGCAGAGATATTTACATGTTTCCAACAGAGACATGATTTAAATAATAAGCCCACTATATGATCTAAAATTGGATCAGTCAAGTTGTATTTGCGAAAGTTTTTTTGTACAGCCCTGGCGATTATATTATTTCAAAAATTGCAAGCCATTCTATCGCCTAAAAACTTTCTTATATTTATGTGTTGTGTGCAACTTTTTACAGACCAACCCGTACTACAAAATGGCTAAAATATTATGCAATTGTGGACAATTCATCATTGACCAGTCGGACTTTATAAGAAACAAAGCTCATATACTTGCCGACCAAGATTATTTTGACTTTTTTGAAGAAATTGAAAATAGTGAATGGAATGAATTAACAAAAATAGCATCAAAATATTTCAGCGAAATTTTTCAGTGCGACAACTGTAACAACATTATTATTCTTAAAGACAATAAACGTTATGACTTTTCCCCATTGGACAAAGAGAAAAGTTCAAAAATTTTGACATCGTATTTAGAACAAAAATGGTTAGGAACAATGTCTGCTAATTTCAGAAACGGAAAAGGAGAAATATTTTGGAGTACAAATTCAGAAAGTGGATTTAGACAAAACTTGACTTTGGACGAACTTAAACAACTATATAACCTAAAGTTTAAAGAACTAAAAGGCCTGAAGATTTTACGACATTCGTTCTTAAATATTGACGGAAATATTGAACATAAATTTGACACCACAGAATAAAAGCTGCACACAACATAGATGGTTGGCTATAGTCGGCTAAACGAATAAATCCTGATCGATATCGATACTGAGCAACATATCCAACTGACGAATAAAGCCCGGCTATAGAATATAGCTTTATTATTTTTACTCAGCAGCGGTCCGGGCTGAAGAAATACAGGAGTATAAGTGATCAGAGATTCGAAATAATTTTTTCCTGTATCTTTTTCATTTCATCGGGAGTCAGCTTTAATTTTTCTTTTGTAAAATTCAGGTCATTGGCAGAATTAATTGGAATAAGATGCATGTGTGCATGAGGTACTTCCAAACCGATAACTTCTATGCCGCAACGATTACAATTAAAAGACTTCTCAATTGCTTTAGCAATTGGTTTTGCAAATACAAGCATTTCTGAAAGATATTCATCTGGCAGGTCAAAGAACTTATCGGTCTCTGTTTTTGGAACAACCAATACATGTCCTTCACGTAAAGGAAAAATATCAAGAAAGGCAAAGAACTTTTCATTCTCTGCAATTTTATAAGAAGGAATTTCTCCTGCTATGATTTTTGAAAAGATCGTCATACCACCGAAGATTTTAGATTTAAGATTTACGATTGCAGGTTTAATGCGGCCCCAGTTCATAAGTAATATTCAATACAAATCTAACCCCGATAGCTAACGGGACAAAATCTGTATCCTGAAATTGCGGTCAGATGAAAATATTGTCAACTTGAAATTTAAGAATACCAGCCGGTGCCTGCACTTCGGCTACATCCCCTGGTTTTTTTCCAAGCAATCCTTTACCAATCGGTGAAGTAACGGAGATCTTACCAGCCTTCAGGTCTGCTTCATTCTCACTTACTAATTGATAGGTCACCTGCTTTTTAGTATTGAGGTTTGTAAGCGTTACTTTAGTAAGTATTGAAACCTTGCTTGTATCAATGCTGCTTTCATCAAGCACACGGGTATTGGCCATAATACCTTCCATTTGTGCAATTTTGGATTCC
>Ga0209798_10001742_pt1 | contig 12949 bp, 9 predicted proteins | sample DOMMetBare3Fresh_FD_187475 | JGI IMG/M metagenome (GOLD analysis project Ga0209798, IMG submission 187475) | Wetland sediment microbial communities from St. Louis River estuary, USA, under dissolved organic matter induced mercury methylation -... | ecosystem: Environmental > Aquatic > Freshwater...
GCTGGCGGGCCAGATGCGCGACGACGGCGTCGAGCACCTGCACACCCATTTCATCTCCACGCCGGCCGATGTGGCCCGCGTGGCATCGGGGCTGAGCGGACTGCCGTTTTCGATCAGCGCGCACGCCAAGGACATCTACCTGTCCGATGCGGCCGACCTGCGCCGTAAGCTGCACGCGGCACGGTTCACGGTGACCTGCACCGACTTCAATTGCAAGACGCTGCGGCAGATCGCGCCCGAGGCGTCGATCCACCGCATGTACCACGGCATCGACCACCGGGCGTTTCACCCGCGCCACTGCGTGGCGCCGTCACTGGTGCCGCTGATCCTGAGCGTCGGGCGCCTGCGGGAGAAGAAAGGCCTGGACACGCTCATCCTCGCCTGCGCGCTGCTGCGCCAGCGCGGCCAGCCGTTCCGCTGTGAAATCGTGGGTTACGGCGAGGAGCACGATCGACTGGCCGCACAGATCCGGCGGCTCAAGCTCGACGATCAGGTCAGCCTCGTCGGCAAGCTCACGCGCGAGCAGGTGATCGAGCGCTACGCCCGTGCGGCCGTGTACGTGCAGCCGTCGCGGGTGGCGGCCGACGGTGATCGCGACGGCATCCCCAACGTGCTGCTCGAGGCGATGGCCATGTCGCTGCCGGTCGTGGCCACCCGCGTCTCGGGCATTCCCGAGCTGGTGGTGCACGGCCACAGCGGCCTTCTGGTCGAACCCGACGATGCCGCGGCGCTGTCGGCGGCGATGGCCGAGCTGCTCGATGACGTTGCGCTGGGCCGCCGCCTCGGCCTTGCCGCACGGCAGTGCGTCACCGAGTCCTTCGACAACGACCACAACCTGCGGCTGGTGTGCCAGCTGCTGGCCATCCACGATGAACCCGCTGCCCACGCCGCCTGCCGCGCGGCCGCTTGATGCCATGCGACCCGCACCGCGGTCCACCGTTGCCTACGTGATGAACGGCTATCCGCGCCTGTCGGAGACGTTCATCACGCACGAGATCCACCAGCTCGAACGGCTGGGCATGGACCTGCGCCTGTATTCGGTGAAGCGCGAGGACGAGGACAAGGTGCATCCGGTGGTGGCGGCGATCCGCGCGCCGCTGACCTATCTGCCCAAGGCCACGTCGCTGTCGGGTACCACGCTGGCGCGCTGGCTCGGCGACAACCTGCCGCGATTCTGGCGTGCGCACGCGCAGGTGGCATGGCGCCACCCGCTGCGCTGGTGCGGCGCGCTCGGCGCCGCGCTGGCGCTGGCGTGGCGTCACCGGGGCCGTGACGAGGCCGGGCGCCTGCGGCTGCGCAAGGTGTTCATCAAGGAGTTCCTGCAGGCGGGCGAGATCGCCGCCGACGTGATGCGCCACGACGACGTCGGCCACCTGCACGGCCACTTCTGCCACGGCGTCGCGACGATCACCTGGCTCGCCAGCCGCATGACCGGCATCGGCTACAGCTTCACCGCGCACGCCAAGGACATCTACCAGGCCGAGCTCAACCCCGGCCGGCTGCTCGAGCGCAAGCTCGGCGCGGCGCGCTTCGTCGCCACCTGCACCTGCGCCAACGCGCAGGTGCTGCGGGGCCGCCACCCGCGGCCCGACGAGGTGCACGCGATCTACCACGGGCTGGACACCGACTGGTTTGCGCCGGCGTCCGCGCGCGCCGCGGCCACGCCGCCGCTGATCCTCGCGGTCGGTCGCCTGGTCGAGAAGAAGGGCTTCGATCAGTTGATCGAAGCCTGCGCCCGGCTGCGCGACGCCGGCGTGGCGTTCGGCTGCCTGATCGTCGGCGAACGCGGCAGCGCCTATGAATCGATGCGCCGGCAGATCGCCGAGCGCGAACTCGCCGGGCACGTGCGGCTGCACGGCGCCGTCACGCAGGACGAGCTGCGCGCGATCTACGCGCGCGCCCGCGTCTTCGCGCTGCCCTGCCAGATCATGGAAGACGGCGACCGCGACGGTTTTCCCAACGTGCTGGCCGAATCGATGGCGATGGGCGTGCCGGTGGTCTCGACCCGCATTTCGGGCATTCCCGAGCTGATCGACGACGGCGTGCACGGCCTGCTGGTCGAGCCGCGCGACCCCGACGCGCTGGCCGCGGCGCTGCGCCGGGTGCTCGAAGACGACGCGCTGCACGCCAGTCTGGCGCGCGACGGGCGCCGGCGCATCTGCGATCGGTTCGATTCGCGCCGCACCACCGTGGCGTTGCGCGACCTGTTCGCGCGGCAGCTGGCGGCCGCGCCGCAACCGCTGCCGGTGCGGGAGGCGCGCGCGTGAACCTGCGCGACGCCACCGACGTGGCGCTGGCCGCCTGCATGCCGGCCTCGATCTTCGCCGCGCCGTTCGCCGCGCTCGACGATGCCGGGCTGCTCGCGCACTTTCGCGGCCCGCGCGACGTGCACGTCGACCTGGTGGTCGATGCCGACGAGTGCGCGCCGCACAAGATCGAGGCGTTGCTCGACGGCCGCTTCGAGTTCAACGGCGAGAGCCACGCGCTGCCCGAGCCGATTGACTGGCTCGCCAATCCGAGCGCCGACGTCGAGTGGCACATCCTGCTGCACAAGTTCTACTACGCGCCCGGCCTCGGTCAGGCCTATCTGGCCAGCGCCGACGATCGCTACGCGGTGCGCTGGGCGGCGCTGATCGACGGTTGGATGCGCGCCACGCCGCCGGGCTTCATCGCCGCCGACGTGACCGGGCGGCGCGTGCAGAACTGGATCTACAGTCTCGCCGCATTCGTGAACCAGCGCGCCGCGCACGTGGCGCCGGTGGCGCCGGCTTTCCTGCGCCGCATGCTGCAGTCGCTGCACGAGCAGGTGGAGTTCCTGTGCGCGAACCTCACGCCCAAGCGCAACCACCGCACGCTGGAGCTGTACGCGATCTTCCTCGCCGGCGTGGCGCTGCCCGAGATGGCGCGCGCCGCGCACTGGCGCGAGTTCGCGCTGCGCGAGACGCTCACGAACATGCGCGCCGACCTGCTGGCCGACGGCGTGCACTGCGAGCTGTCCACCGACTACCACCACCTCGCGCTGCGCAACTGGATGCACGTGCGCACGCTGGCCGCGCGCCACGGCGTGGCGGTGCCGTCCGGGATGGACGAGTTGCTCGAGCGCGCGCTGCACTTCTGCCTGCATGCGCACAAGCCCGACGGCGCGGTGCCGAGCCTGTCCGATGGCGACGCGCGCGGCTTCCTGCCGCTATTGGCGCAGGGTGCCGAGCTCTACGACCGTGACGACATGCGTTGGGTGGCCACACGCGGCGCGCAAGGCACGGCGCCGCGGGCCACACTCGCGCACTTTGCCGCCAGCGGCTACACAATACTGCGCAGCGACTGGGGCACCGGGACGCACGACATCCACCAGTCGCAGTACCTGGTGTTCGACCATGGCCCCCTCGGTGAAGGCAACCACGGCCACTTCGACTGCCTGAGTTTCGAGCTCGCCGCGTTCGGCCGCTCGCTGGTGGTCGACCCGGGCCGCTACACCTACAGCGAGGCGGGCGACACCAACTGGCGCGTGCACTTCCGGGGCACGGCGGCGCACAACACCGTGTGCGTGGACGGCCGCAACCAGACCCGCTACGTGCCCAAGCCGATCAATGAAGCGTCGCGCCACGCGCACGGCGCGGTGCGCCACAAGATCAGCGGCCCGGCGCCGGAGGCTGCCTTGCTCGAGGGCGTGCACGCGCCGGCCTTCACGCTGCTGCACGGACGCGCCGCGAGCCACGAATACGACGCCGTGCACGAGCGTGTGATCGTCTTTGTCGACGACCTGTACTGGATCGTCGCCGACGTGCTGCGTGCGCCCACGGTGCACGGTTACGTACTGAACTTCCAGCTCGGCGAGGCGGCCGAGGGCTACACCGCCGTGCGGCACGATGGCGGCATGCAACTGCACAGCCCCGGCCTGGCGATGGCCCTGCCGGCGCGCATGGGGCAGCACGTCGAGCTGGCGTCGGGCTGGGTCTCGGCGCGCTATGGCTTCAAGCAGTGCGCACCTGCACTGCGCTGCCACACGCGCGGGACCGACGTGGACTTCGACACCGTGCTGCTACCGTGGCAGGGCGAGCCGGCCCGCGTGCGGGTGCACGACGTGCCGGTCAGCGGCGACGGCGGCGGGTCGGTGCGTGCGCTGTGCATCAATTTGCACCTGCACGGCCAGCGGCGCACCGACCTGTGGTTCCACACCCGGTCGGCGCTGGCCAATGCTTGGCAGATCGGCGACCTGCGCTTCGAGGGCCGCTGGCTGCATCTGCGCGACTGGAACGGACGCAACGCGACGCTCGCGCGCACGCATGTCGGCGCCCGGCTGCTCGGGCCTGATGGCACATGCGCGCCCTGCACGATTCCGGAGACGGCGCGATGACACCGCCGAACCCGCTGCCGCACGATCCGCGCCTGCCGCAGCTGCCGTTGGCGCTCGATCGCCGCGCGATGGCAGACGTGTTCGCTGCGCAATGGGTCGCGCTGGGCACCTCGCCGGCGCCGCAGGTGCAGCGCTGCGAGATCGAGCGCGTGAAGTACCGGCCTCGCCGCAACCTGGCTGTGGCGTACCGGCTCGTGCTGCAGGGCAACGACGGCGCCGCGCGCGAGCAGCGCGTGGCGGTACGCTTCTGCGTCGGCGGCGAGTCGGCGCGCCGCGCCGCAAAGGCTCGGGCCGATCTGCAAGCCGGCGGCCCGACCGGCCTGGCCTGCACGCACGACGCGGCGCTCGACATGGTGGCGCACTGGTGGCCGCACGATCCCAAGCTCGGCCGCGCCGCGCGAGTGCTCGGCGACGAGCAGGCGCTTGCCGCGCAGGCCCTGCCCGAGTTGGTGGCGTCGCTCACGGCAGGCCGCGGCCGGCTGCTCGCGCAGCAGCTTGCCCTGGTGCAGGTGGTGCCCGAGCTGCGCGCGAGCGCGCGCGTGACGCTGCAGATCGAACCGGCCGCGGGCCAGTCGCCGGTGGCGCGCACGGTGTACGCGAAGACCGACGCCGAGCAACGCGGTGCCGTGACCCACGCGGTGATGTCGGCGCTGTGGCGCAGCCCGGCTGCCGCGAAGGGCCTGTTGAACACGCCCCAGCCGCTGCTGTGGCAGGCCGAGCTGGCACTGCACTGGCAGGCCGAGCTGCCGGGCCGCGTGCTGCTCGACGTCGAGCCGGTGTTGCGTCCGGACACCTCAGCCCGCGTCGGCGCGATGCTGGCCGCTCTGCACGCCACGCCGGTGCCGGCCGCGCGCCGCTGCGGCTTCGACGCGCTTCGCGAGCGCATCGCCGCGGTGGTGCAGACGCTCACGCTGGTGTGCGGCGACGAGTTGGGGCCGCTCGATGCGCTGGCCACGCGACTGACGGCCGGCCTGTCGCACCTGCGAGGCATGCCCAACCTGACGCTGCACGGCGACCTGCATCCGCGCAACCTGCTCGTGCACGAGGACCGGCTCGGCCTGATCGACCTCGACAGCGTGCGCCAAGGCCCGGCGCTGCTGGAGCTGGGCGACTGGGTGGCCGATGCCCTGTACCGCGCGCTGCTGGCGGGCGCGCCTGCCGCCACGGTGCTGCCGGCCTGCCGCGCCTTCGTGGTGGCCTATGCGCAGGCCAGCGGCTGGTACCCGGCCGAGCCGGCGCTGGCCTGGAGCGTGGCGCACAGTCTGGTGACGCAGCGCGCCTGGCGCTGCCTGGTCAATCTCAAGCCCGGTCGTTATGTGCTGGTGCCTGTGCTGCTCGCGTTGGCCGATGCGCTGCTGCAGGGCGGCACCCTCGACGCCGCGGCGCCGCCGCTGCAGGAAGCCGCCTGATGCCCAATCCCGACCTCAGCCGCCTGCTGCTCGATGCCCCGCGCATCGGTGCGCAGCTATGCGAGCAGATCCCGGCCTGGCGCGCGCTCGACCCCGCCCGGCTCGTCGTGCACCAGTCGCGCCGGCGCGTCTCGCGCAAGACCGAAGAGGCCGGCGCGCCGTACCTCGGCGTGGCCTATGGATGGACCGACGCGGCGCCCCAGGCACCCTGGCTCTACCTGCGCGCGCACTCGCGTGGCACCAGCGCCGAGGTGGCCGCCGGCAGCAGCGCGCTGCACCTGCCCGAGCTCGACGCGGTGGCCTGGCTGCTGCCCGACGAGCCGGCGCTCGGCGCGCTGGCGCACGTGCTCGACGGCGACACGGTGGCCGCACTGCTGCCCGGCGCCGGCGAGGGCATGCTTGCCTGGCGCAGCGAGGGCCGCGCCCGCATCGTGCGCTACGAGCCCGAATCGCATTGCACCGTGCGCTATGTGATGCGCCGCGGCGACGAGACCCGGACGGTCTACGGCAAGTGCCATGCTGACGATCGCTGGCAGGCCAACGCGGCATTGCTGATGGCGCTTTGGCCCTATGGCCTGACCGATCGCGCGGCTTTCGAGGTTGCGCGTCCGCTCGGCGGCCACGCCGGGCTGCGGGTGCTGTGGCAGAAGGGCGTCGAGGGCCTGACGTTGCGCGAGACCCTGGCCGGGCCCGAGGCGGCGCCGTGGCTCGGGCGTGTGGTCAGCGGGCTGCAGCAGCTGCAGTCGATCCATGCGCTGTCGCAGGCCCGGCTCGACGCCGGCACACTCTTCGCACGCACCACCAAGCAGGCCCTCAAGCTGCAGCGGGCCGAGCCCTCGCTGGGCGCGCAGCTGCAACCGCTGCTGGCCGAGCTGGCCCGCCTGCCGGCCGACGGCGCGCTGGTGAACGTGCATGGCGACTTCCATGTCGACCAGCTGTTGTGCCGCGAGCAGCGCCTGGTGCTGCTCGATTTCGATAACTTCGCGCTCGGCCACACTGCGCACGACCTGGCCGACTGCGCGAGCCAGCTCCTCGTCGACACCGGCTTCGCGACCGGCCAGCGGCGCGCACTCGCGCGGCAGCTCATCGCCCTGGGTCGCGAGGCGTTCGATCGCCGCCTGTCGGAGGACGCGCTGCACTGGCATCTTCGCGTGCTGCTGCTGCGCAAGGCCTACAGCTTCTTCGTGCGCCACGCGCCCGACTGGGCCGAGCGCGCACGCGAGGCGATCGCGCTCGCCCGCCAGGGGCTGGCCGCGCTGGAGGACGACGCGGCGTGCCGCTGTGCCAATGAAGGGGTGATTGCATGAAGGCCGACACGCGCCGTTTCCGCCGTCTCGTGACGCAGTGCCTGCGCGAGGAGAAGGGCGCGCTGGTGCTGGCCGTGGCCGGTCTGCTCGGCGTGGTGCTGGCCGAGCTGCTGGCGCCCTGGCCGCTGAAGATCATCTTCGACCACCTGCTGCTCGGCCGGCCGCTCACCGCGGCGCTAGCGCCGCTGCAGCCGCTGCTCACGCTCGGCGTCTGGCCGGCTCTGGTGGCGATGGCCGGCGCCATCGCGCTTGTCGCGCTGGCCAGCGGGGCCAGCTCGTACATGCAGCTGTACAGCAGTGCGCAGGTGGGGCACCGGCTCACCTGGCGGCTGCGCGGCGAGCTGTTCGCGCACCTGCAGCGCCTGTCGCTCGCACATCACCGCGACATGCACACCGGCGAGCTGCTCACCAAGGTGGCGGGCGACACCAACCTGCTGCGCGACATGTTCGCCGAATGGGCGCTGGCGCTGGCGCGCCATGTGGTCACCTTGGCGGCCATGCTGGCAGTGATGTTCGCGCTGAACTGGCAGCTCGCGCTGCTGGTGAGCCTCACGCTGCCGCCGCTGCTGGGCGTGATCGTCTGGCTCAACCGGCGCGTCAAGGCCTCGGTGCGCGAGCAGCGCGCGCACGAGGGCCGCATGGCCACGCGGCTCAACGAGGTGCTGAGCTCGATCGCGCTGGTGCAGGCCTTCGGCCGCCAGAGCTGGGAGGAAGACCGCTTCCGCGACGAGATCCGCCGCAACTACGAGAGCGGCATGAAGAGCGCGCGCGTCAGCGGGGCCATCGTGCGCGCGATCGCGATCCTGAGCGCGCTGGGCACCGCGTTCGTGGTGCTGCTCGGCGCGCGCGAGGTGCTGGCCGGCCGGCTCTCGCCCGGCGAGCTGCTGATCTTCGTGGCCTACGTGGGCAGCATGTACAAGCCGGTGCGCGACCTCGGCCGCCTGGCCGCCAAATTCACGCGGGCCGGCGTCAGCGCCGAGCGCGTGGCCGGCATCCTGGCGCTGGAGCCCGACATCGCCGACGCGCCCGACGCCCTCGAGCTGGTGCGCCCGGCCGGCGAGATCGTGTTCGAGGACGTGTCGTTCGCGTATGCCGACGGCCGGCCTGTGCTGAACAACCTGTCGCTTCGCATTGCCGCCGGCGAACGCGTCGCGCTGGTGGGTCCATCGGGCGCCGGCAAGAGCACGCTGGTGAACCTGCTGCTGCGGCTGTACGAGCCCACGGGCGGGCGCATCCTGATCGACGGCATCGACATCCGGCGCTTCCGCCGCGAGAGCCTGCGCCGCGCGATCGGCATCGTGCTGCAGGACAACCTGCTGTTCGGCGTGTCGGTGCGCGAGAACATCGCCTACGGCCGGCCCGATGCGCCACAGGAGGCGATCGAGGCCGCCGCCCAGCAGGCGCGCGCGCACGAGTTCATCGTCGACCTGCCCGAAGGCTACGACACCGAGCTCGGCGAACGCGGCGCCACGCTGTCGGGTGGCCAGCGCCAGCGCCTGTGCCTGGCGCGTGCGCTGGTCAAGGAGCCGGCGATCCTGCTGATGGACGAGCCCACGGCGTCGATCGACGCCGCATCGGCCAGGCTGATCCACGACGCGGTGGCCCGTGCGCACGCCGGACGCACGCTGATCGTGATCACGCACGACCTGGTCGGCCTGGACCGCTTCGACCGCGTGGTCACGCTCGAGCACGGACGCATCGGGGAGCGGCCGGCGCAGGCTGCGCAGCCGCGGTCTTCGCTGTCGGTCGTGGAGCACCGGTGTGCCTGACGCGAGCCTGCGAGCGACGCCTTGAGGCGCATCCTCTACTACTGCCAGAGCCTGGTCGGCATCGGGCACTTGAGCGCGAGCCTGCGCGTGATCGAGGCGCTGCTGCCGCATGTGCAGGTCGACTTGATTCAGGGCGGGCTCGACGGCGGCCGGCCGCCCGAGCATCCGCGCTTCAGGCGCCTGGTGCTGCCGACCTTGCTGCACGACAGCACCCACGGCGGCTTCGTCGATCCTGAGGCGCCCGGCGACGACGCGGCCGGCCTCGACGCGGTGTGGTCCGCGCGCGCGCAGCAGATGCTGGCGTTCCTGCGCTTCCCCTGCGACGCGGTGGTCATCGAGTTCTGGCCCTTCGGCCGCCGCCGCTTCAAGGCCGAGATCGCGGAGCTGCTCGGCGCGGTGCGCGCGCGCTGCGGCGATGTGCCGGTATTCACGTCGGTGCGCGAAGTGCTGGTGCCGCGGCCGCTCGAGAAGGAGCGGCGCATGGCGGCCACGGTTCTAAAGCACATCCACACCGTGTTCGTGCGTGGCGACCCCGAGGTCATCCGCTTCGACGAGACCTTCTCGCTGGCGCACGAGATCGCCGACCGGCTGGTCTACACCGGCTACATTGCGCCCCCACCGACAGCGCGGCGTCCACCGCGGCGCGATCAGGTGCTGGTCAGCCAGGGTGGCGGCGATGTCGGCGGCGAGTTGCTCGAGGCGGCGATCGGCGCCGCCGCGCTGCTGCCCGACCTGCACTTCGTGCTCGCCGCTGGCGCGCGCGCCAGCGGCGAGCAGATCGCAGCGCTGCGCTCGCGCGTGGCCAGCCCCAACGTCGAGGTCCGGCCGTTCTTGAGCGACTTTCCCGAGCAGCTGATGGCTTCGAGACTGTCGATCAACATGGGTGGCGACAACACCTTGCTCGATGTGCTGGCTGCGCGCACACCGTCACTGGCGTATCCCTACCGCGGCAACCCCGAGCAGGGCATCCGCATTGAGAAGTTCGAGCGCAAAGGGTTGGTGCACGCGCTCGGCGCCGACGACCTGGCGCCCGAGCGCCTGAAGGCTCGCATCGAGCACGCGCTGGCCGCGCCGTATCCACGCCATGAGGTCGCGATGGACGGCGCGCGCGTCACGTGCGAGCGCGTGCTGTCGGTGCTCGACGCCCAGGCGCCGCCTCGGCGCCGCTCGGCGCTGCCGGCGCTTCGCGGCGAGACCGACACCGATCCGGACGCAACAGACTCGAGCGTCACTGTGTGACGAAGCCAGGTTCGCGGCGGCCACTGTGGCGACCGCCGAGCCTGATCGTACTGATGTCGGGCACGACGCCGCCTAGGCGCAGCTGGTAGACGAGCTTGTTGCGCGGGCGGATCTCGGACCAGCGCTCGCACGGCCACTCCAGCAGGGTACCCAGCAGCACGCGGTTGGTGGCGCCATGGCCGACGATGAGCACGCGCCGGCCCTCGTGCTGCCGCAGGATCGCGCGCAGCGCAGCCTGCACGCGCCCGGCGAAGTCGGCGAAGGGCTCGCCGCCGGGCACGGTGAACAGCCAGGGTTGTGCCTTCCACTGCGCCCACAGCGCCTGCGCGGCCGGGTCGCGCTCGTCTCGCCAGCGGCCCTCGAGTTCGCCCATGCCGATCTCGTCGAGAGCGACGATGCGCCGGACCGGCGCGCCGGTGGCCTGCGCGGCGGGTGCCGCTGTCTGCTCCGTGCGACGCAAGCCGCTGACGTAGATCGCGTCGAGGCCGTCGTCGCGCAGGCACTCGGCCAGGGCTGTTGCCTGCTCGTGCCCCTTGGCCGACAACGCCGGATCGAGCCGGCCGGTGACGCGGCCGCTGTGGTTCCACTCGCTCTGGCCGTGGCGCGCGAGCCAGAGCGTGGTGTTCGATTCATCCATGGCCTCTATGAGCAGTGGCGGCCCGCGCTGATACAGACACAAACCGGAGACCGGTTACGCCGCCGATGTATCTGGGCGGCGTGTGCGCGCTCTTGCAATCATGGTTCTGAACAGTGGGAACGAGGCGGAGGGACGCCATGCCTGAACTGATTGCGCCGCCTGCCGCGGCAACCACGCGCTCTGGCATGCGTGATGCGCCCCCGGCATTGCTGTTCTACTGCCAGCACTCGCTGGGCATCGGCCATCTGACGCGTTCGTTCGCGCTGGCGACCGCGCTGCGCGAACATTTCGACGTGGTGTTCCTCAACGGCGGGCCGCTGCCGGCCGGCGTGCAGGTGCCCGAGGGCATCGAGCGCATCGACCTGGCGCCGCTGGGCATGGACGACGGCCACACCGTGGTCAGCCGCGACGGTGCGGTGGGCGTCGCCGCGGCGCAGGCCGCACGCCGCGCCGTCATCGATGCCACGGTGCAGCGCGTGCGGCCGGCGGTGGTGCTGGTGGAGCTGTTCCCGTTCGGTCGCAAGAAGTTCGCCGGCGAGATCCTGCCGCTGATCCGCCAGGCGCGGCGCCAGCCCGGCGCTGCGGCGCTCGTGGTCTGCAGCCTGCGCGACATCCTGGTCGACGCGCGGCGCGACCAGCAGCACCACGACGACCGCGCGCGCTGGCTGACCGACCGCTACTTCGACGCCGTGCTGGTGCACGCCGATCCGGCCTTCGCGCGGATCGACGACAGCTTCCATCCCTCGAAGCCGATGCGCACGCCGGTGCACTACACCGGCTACGTGGCGCCGCAGCGCGCGCGCGAGGCCGTCGTGGCGCGCGGTGCCCTCCTGCTGGTCTCGGCCGGCGGCGGCATCGTCGGTGCGCCGCTGTACGCCGCGGTGCTGCAGGCGCGTCGGCTGATGCGCACGCCGGTGCCGCTGCGCATCGTGGCCGGTCCCTTCCTGCCGGAGCCGCAGTGGCTCGAGCTGGTGCAGGCCGTGCGCGCCGAGCCCGACGTGGAACTGGTGCGCCACGTCGGCGACATGGTGGCCGAGATGCGGCGCGCGCGCGCGTCGCTCAGCCAGTGCGGCTACAACAGCGCGCTCGACCTGGTGGCCTCGGGCGTGCCGGCGCTGGTGGTGCCCTACGAGGCGCCGGGCGAGAACGAGCAGCGCGTGCGCGCCGAACGGCTGGCGGCGCTGGGCGCGATGCAGATGCTGGGCGCCGCGCTGTGCGTGCCGCAGCGTCTGGCGGTGGCGCTGGACGACTTGCTGGAATTCGCGCCGCGCACGGCGGCGCTGGATCTCGCCGGCGCGGCCTGCAGCGCCACGTTGCTGGCGCAACTGCACGGCCGGCGGCTTCGGGTGGCGGCATGAACCAGGCGGACGAGCTCTCGGGCAATGATGGCTCCGCCGCCTGGCCGGCGCTGCGCGAGGCGCTGGATGCGCGGGCGCAGCCACGCGTGTTCTTCGTCCGCGACGACGATGCCGGCTGGACCGACGATCGGCTGCTGGCCCTGCTCGACACGATGCGCGACGCGCAGGCGCCGATCGACCTCGCGGTGATCCCCGAGGCCCTGAGTCCGGCGCTGGCCGCCACGTTGTGTGCACGGTTCGACGCGGCCGGCGGACGCATCGGGGTGCACCAACACGGGCACACCCACGCCAACCACGAGACCGAGGGCCGCAAGTCCGAATTCGGCGCCGCGCGCGACCTGGCGCAGCGTGCACGCGACCTGAACGCCGGCCGCGATCGCCTGCAGCGCGCGTTTGGCGCGCGGCTCGACGCGATCTTCACGCCGCCGTGGAACCGCTGCGCGGGCGACCTGCCGCCGCTGCTGGCCACGCTGGGCTATGCGGCACTGTCGCGTGACGCCGGCGCGCCGGTGCAGCTGTCGCTGCCCGAGCTGCCGGTGCACGTGGACTGGTGCCGCCACTGGCGCGAGGCGCAGGGCCATCCGGCCCGCGCCGCCGTGGCAATCGATGCCGCGCTGGCGCGGGCCGTGCACGCGCACGAGCGCGCGGTAGGCCTGATGCTGCACCACGCGGCGATGTCCGACGACGAGCTGGCGCTGCTGCGCACGTTGGCGCATCGGCTCGTCCACCACCCGCGCGCGGTCTGCCTGCCGATGCGCGACTGTCTCGCGCAGCCATTGGCGGCGGCGGCCTGATACCCGGGCCTGGGCCCGCGCGGACACAAATCGAAGCACGCCGATGTCCGGAATCGGCGGCCGGCCGCTCTGTTCCGACAGT
>Ga0209798_10001743_pt1 | contig 12945 bp, 15 predicted proteins | sample DOMMetBare3Fresh_FD_187475 | JGI IMG/M metagenome (GOLD analysis project Ga0209798, IMG submission 187475) | Wetland sediment microbial communities from St. Louis River estuary, USA, under dissolved organic matter induced mercury methylation -... | ecosystem: Environmental > Aquatic >...
GTTACCTGTTTGTTCGGGTCATTGATCCTTGTTTGGAAAGAATCGATCAGTTTTTTTATCAATTCAGTTTTCTCATCTTTTTCAGCCTGCATTTTTACACCACTGCTTATTGCAGTAAAAATTCTTTTCTCAGGAATTTTATAATCTTTCTGCGCTGTTGTATATAAGCCATAAAGTGCATTAAGGGTGGAAGAGAATGTTGGATCGCTGAATGAGATAAAATCAGTATTGACAGAAGTGTCTTTTAAAATATTAAAGCTGCCATTTGATTGGGCATTCTTGCCAATTTCAACCATGCTCATCTTTACACCTTTCGACCCTACTTCAATGCCGGTATAAACCGTAGAGTTGTTATACTTGAGTTTAAGTGTACTTGTTTGGGCAGATAAAAAATTGATTATTGTGCAAAGGCACACAACAAGGGTCAGCCGGATAGAAAGGATATTGTGCATCATGGGTTATGATAGGTTAATTGATTGTAAAACTACTTAATACTGAGATGCTTTGATGGCTAAAATGGCAGGAAATATGAAGGTGTGAATAGAATGTGGATTAACTATTGCTATTTGAAATGTTTTTGAGATTAACTAATCATCTTCCTTTTTCAGCACTGCTGCTATAGTTTGGCCGGTCTTTGTTTTCTCTTCGTCATATACGATCCTCACTCTTGCACTTTTTGTTTGTGATGAGCTCATTGATAACAGGTGACGGTTGGCACCTGCAGTAATGATAAGTATTGCAGTGTTGGGAGGAATGCTTCCGAGATTTTCTGCTATCATTTCTATTTCATGAAAAGTATTATTCAGATCGATCTTTACATAGGCAGTAAGTGGCTTTGCGCTTAATACCTGGTGAGTCAGCACAACTTGCTTGTCAACTAACACAGTTATTGAATCACCATCTATTTGTGCATTATCATAAAAATCGAGACGAATCGTTCCGGTATCAACTTTTATTTCGGGTATTTCTTTAAAAGCAGATTCTCTTATCCGTGTTAAAACAATGCTTCCACCATCACAACTCTGTAATGAATTCAAAACATTGCCTGTCCATTGGCCTCTCAATGTTTCCAGGTTGCCTTCGCGGCTATAAGTAAGTTCAAAGTTTTTTACGCAGATGACACAGCGTTGAGGTATATGATAAGTTGTTACAATGCCTTCCTGCACACTCAGCTTTTTTGTTGTCCGGTCAAATGAACCTCTGAAGCTTTTCTTTACATAATTATCAATATCCTGGTAGTGATAGGAATCGCCGGCTACAATATTCCCTTTTGAGTTTATCTGGAGTTCAATATTATTTTCGGGAAAGCATCCTCTCATGCTTAGTGTACCTTTCCAGTATCCGCTAATGTCTTGCCCTATGCACTGAAAAGTGACAGTAGTAGACAAAAAACTAAATACCAGGAAAATTTTCACATTTAAAAAGTAAGACAAAATATTCGTCTAAAATGTGAAAATTTTATAAAAGGCGGGAGATTATTACTAACAGATGGTAATAAATGGCTGTTTGAGGCCAATAATCATTTACTTCTTAAGCCTAAAAATGCCATTGCTATAATGATAAAACCAACTCCTGTAAGAGTTGGCGGTAGTATTTTCCAGTCAATTCCAAGATAAACCATATAGATGCCGAGTAGCATCAAAAGAACTGCAGCAGTGGTAAGCGTAGAATTCTTTTTCATAACCGGAGCTTTTTTATTTTCCAAAGAACAAGTAAGTTCGGAAAAAATTAAACCATGATGAAATCATCCTCACGTCGCCGGTTTTTAGGAAATATTGCCCTGGCGGTTCCCTTTGCAGCAGCATTAAAGCCAAGCACTATCTTCGCTGAAAGAAAGGGAATGTTCATACATCATGTTTATTTCTGGCTTAAGAATTCAGGCAATGCACAAGACAAAGCAAAACTTATTGAAGGATTAAAAAAGCTTTCGAAAGTTAAAACTATAAAAACACATTATATCGGTCAGCCGGCTGCTACCCGCCGTGATGTGATCGACAGTTCATACGATGTAAGCTGGTTACTTTTTTTTGATAATGCAGCGGACCAGGACAGTTATCAAACCGATCCTGTCCATTTAAAATTTGTTGAAGAATGTTCTTCGCTTTGGACAAAAGTGACCGTTTACGACACGATTGATGTATAAGACTTGCAAAAGAAATCCCACGCAAAGATGAAAAGAAATGGAAAGGCACTAAGTTCTTTGCGACTTCTGCCAGGAACTTAGCGCCTTTGCGAAAAACAAAATCAATAACCCCACTTCTTCATTACGGCAAGATCTTCTTTAACACATTCAAGCGGAGTCTTACCCTGGTATGATTCCTGTTCGATGATATAATGAACACTGCTCTTTGAATTCTTTCTTACAAAGTCAATTACTTCTTTTACATTCACAATACCAGCGCCAAGTATTGTGCTTTCGTATTTCTCATTTCCACTGGTTGCTGCTATTTCATCTTTTACATGTAGTGAAGAAAAACGAGTGGGATATTTTTTTACTATTTCAATTGCATTTGCACCACCATTGTACAAATTACCAATATCAAGTTGGTGAATCACAAATTTCTCGTCAGTATTGGATAACATAATATCATAAAGCGTTTCGCCATCAAGTTTTTCACTGAATTCAAAATCGTGGTTATGATAACCAAACTTCATTCCTGATTTGCTGCACAGTTCACCGCTTTTATTAAACACTTCCATAAAACCAAGCAAGGCGCTTCGATCTTTACGATAGCGATTATCGAGCCATGGACTGATGACATATTGCTGACCCATTATTGCAGCATCTTCAACTGTATGTTTCCACAGATCGGTAAATTCTTTTTTTGTTTCATCCCAGTGCAGCGAACCCATTACTGTGTGGCCGCTTGGCATTTTCATTCCAAGGTCATCTAATATTTTTTTAAACTCAGTAGGAGAGTAGCCATAGAATTTTCTATTGTTGTAATTAGCATGCTCCACATTTTTATATCCCATTGCTGCCAATTGTTTCAGGGTGCCCAACGGATCCTTTCCCATATCAGCCCGGATCGAATAAAGCTGAATTCCTACTATCTCATCTTTTACGTTAAATGTATTTGCAAAAGAAATTTTTGACAATACTGAACTGCCTGCAACAGCAAGTGCCGATTTTTTTATAAATGATCTGCGTGAATTGCTCATGGTAGATAATTTTTTTAAATTGGGATTTAAGGTAAGACTTTCCCTTGAATCCTGATCTGATCTCTTTATAAAATTTGAAAAATGTAAAGGCAACCAGATGAGTGTTTTGAATGCAATATGCAGCTAGTTTTGATTCATCGCTTCTTTATTTTCCGTTCTCCGTATAATTAGCATTTCCACGTCAGTAATAAAGGTTACATTACATGTATTGCAAATGTTTGCATGTTAAATTTCATTAATGTCAACAATTCTTCAGATCGCAAATGCAGACAGAAACCTGAGCACATTAATTAAAGTATTAAAGACAACTGATCTTGAAGAGATATTGAATGGCGTTGGACCATTTACCATTTTTGCCCCTGTAAATTTCGCTTTCAGTAAGCTGTCTCCTGCAAATTCATTTGAAGCGCTGACAAGCGATGGTAATAAAGCAAGACTTTCAGATATACTCACCTATCATGTAATAGCGGGAAAGAAAATGCTGCGGGATTTTACCAATGGACAAAAAATAAAAACTATTAATGGAAAAGATGTAGCCATTAGTGTAAAGGATGGCGAAGTAAGTATCAATGGCGCTAAAATATTGGCAAAAGACAGGCAGGGATCAAACGGCATTATTCATTCCGTAGATACTGTTAATATGCCGGATGAATGATCTTGTTATTTAACATTCGAAAGAAATTTTTATAAAACATGGAAAAAGAAACTATTGTTCAGTTTGTTTGGTTTGAAACGTCTGGTGATAATATTGAGTTTATGTCTCAATGGGATGAATATTCAAAAGATATCAGGAAGGCTCAGTCAGTAAAACTTCAGCAGGAAGTCGGGAAAAAAAGAGGGTCAAGGTATTTGTCACAACATTCCTGCCTTAAAGATGATTTTAAATTTGTCTTTAAAAAGGAAAGAAGATCTGCCCATGTTCCTGAAGTTGAAATGAAGGTGCGTCAATTAGGCGGTTACACAGCAAGCCAGGTTCAATGTAAGAATGGTTCAAAAAAAAATGAGAGTAAAGTTTTTATCTTCCTTACCGGTTTTGAAACCAATATTGATGTTTTCCGTGAACTCTCTCATTACCGGTTTCTGAATATTTATGAAGCATATTTTGAAAGCAGTAATTATAATTTCATTCTCGAATTTTTTGTTGAGAATAGCCACACCGAAGAATTCATGGAGCAATTAAAAATGCAAAACCGTCACTTCGAATCCGGCATGTATAAAGAATGCGCATTAGAAGTTGCATAAATTGATTTAAAGATCATCAACCTGCTCTGCTCGCCGCTTCCTTGAGATCAATTTATTTCCAACTCATTTTTTGAAGGAAGTTTTGGAAATGTGTTATGCGGTTCTGCCTGGTACCAAAATATTACTGAGCTTATATCAGATGCCTGTACCAAATAACGACCACCGCTTCTCCAACCAAGATCCTGTATTGTTATTTTTAAATTTTTCTCAAAACGAATTGGATCCATAATATGCCAGCGGTACATACCGAATCGTTGCATTACATTATAATGCCCGTCGCCATCTATTACCTGGTGTAGACCTGCATAGGCTGTTGAAAATTCTGTGTAATCAACAACATCAACCCCGGCTGCATTTTTCTTTCTTGTATCAAAATCATAAGAGCCGCAGAAATAATCTTCAGTTCCCGTTCCATTGATTGTTGGAAATTTTGTGTCACCATCCATATAGAATTTTATTTCACCTTCGCCCCACCAGCCATTATTATGAACACCCCAAGCCATATAGGTTCCTACATAATGACCTTTGCCTTTAATGCTGTCAATCAAGGTGCAAACTCCATCTTTCACTTTATTGCTTCTTCTGAATTGTGCATGAAAATAAGCTGCATCATCAGGCACAGTTGTAAGTGTATAATCAACCTGGTAATACAATGACATGTTCTCTGTATTCATGTTCGTCATGGTGATTTTGCATTTTTTTCTGAATGGCATTACCCAATAACAATTAAATGCGCTGCCGGGATTAATTGTTACCGCCAATGAATTCATGTGTGAATAGGAACCCCAGCCGGCACCAAAAAAATCACCAACAGGAACTTCAACCGATGGTTCAGTTTCGTCATCCCAATAAAAACGAATGATGGAATAACGCCAATTACCAGTTGGTGTCATCCAAATATGCTGTATAGCGCCGGGCCCGGTTATTTCGGCCAATGTAAATGTTTCTCCCGGTTTTATAACTACAAAGGGATTTACTTTCCAACCCTGTCCCAATTCTCTTGCAGCATTTTTTGCACTGCCATTTTCCAATGTTGCCATTCCGCCTTTTCCAGGTTCGCCGGTAAGATTCTCAGGACTGATCGATCTTGTTTTTGCATCACTTAACCGGTAAAGATTTCCCATGTTCATATTAAGGCCATTGAACTTTTCCGTTTGTTGTGCTGATGCAATTGTAGAAATAAAAAGAAGGGACAATAATAGCTTTCTCATGTAGTGAAGTTTTATCGTTGACAAGAAAGTTAAGGAATAATCTTATGAAGGAAAGTGATTTTAGAATTTTAAAATAAAAAGAGGCTGGTGAAAGCCAACCTCTTCCGCATTATTTATAAAATTTATTATTTAAATATTCTAGCAAAAAAATCTTTCATATCATTCCATGATGCGGAATCAGCTGCGGCATTATATTCTATTGGCATATTGAATTTTTTCCCCATTTCTGTTGCATCAGGATTTGTGAATGAATGTGTCGCATTGGGATATGACCTGAAAGTATATTTTGCGCCAATCGAATCCATTTGTTTTTTAAATTGATCAACTTCAGTTTTTGGTATAAATGAATCAGCTTCGCCATGACAAACCAACACATCTGCCTTTAATAGATCTTTTACCGCAGGAACCACATTCAAATTACCATGAAAACTCACGACACCTTTCAGTTCTTCGCCTAACCTGGCAACTCCGATTACAACTGCACCGCCAAAACAATAACCCATTGCAGCAATTTTACTTTGTTCAACTTGTGGATGTTTTTTGAGTTCATCCAACGCCATATCAAAGTGTTTTTTTGCTATTGCGGTGTTTTGGTAAAATGGCATTGCGAGTTTACCTGCTTCATCTGGGTTTTCGCCTTTTCGGTTGTTACCATACATATCAACTGCCATTGCGATGTATCCCATTTCAGCAAGCATTCTTGCACGGCCTTTTGCATAATCATTCAAGCCCCACCACTCATGCACAACTAAAACAGCAGGACGTTTGCCTTGTATATTTTCATCGTACACCATATAGCTTTTCATCGTAAGGCTATCGATCTTATACTCTACAATTTCTTCTTTTAGTTTTGGAGCTTTTGCTTCTGTTTTATCTGCTTCTTTATTGTTGTCCTCGTTTTTGCAAGAGACAAATAAAAATATAAATGCAAAACAGCAGGCAGATTGTAACGTGTAGCGTTTCATATTGTTATTTTAAATGAATACTAAAGTTCACGAAATATTTTTTACTGCCAAAAGGAATTATTTGCCACATTTGCTTTTATAATTTTTTATATATGAGGACATGTTTCTTTTTTTTATTATCAACGATTATTTTATCATCATGCTCAAACGAGCCTGATAGAAAAGAAAATGCAACACTAAAAGTTAATGATGTTTCTATTGTTTATGATCAGTGCGGTAATGGAGATACAACCTTACTTTTTGTACATGGTTGGTGTATTAACAAAGACTATTGGGATATTCAATCAAAATATTTCTGCGATAAATATAATGTAGTGACACTTGATCTGCCCGGCTTTGGTCAGTCAGGTAAGAATAGAACTGAGTGGACATTTGAACAATATGCTGCTGATATAAATGAATTTATCAAAGCACAAAAATTAAAGAATGTAATTCTCATCGGTCATTCAATGTCCGGAGATATTCTTTTGCTCGTCGATACTAAATATCCGGAGTCGGTTATCGGTATTGTGGGAATTGATAATCTTCAGAGTCCCGGCACAAAACGTTCAGAAGAACAAACAAAGCAAAACGAAAGTTTTTTCGCAATGATGGACAGCAGTTTTTCAGGAACAGTTGAAATGTTTACAAAACAATATCTATTTCCACCGAAAGCTGATACGGTAAGTGTAAACAGAGTAATGAAAGATATTAAGGCCAATGATCCGGTTATTGCCATTAAAGTGATCCGTTCGCTTGCTGATGTTGCTCAAAAAGAACAAGACATGATGCAGCAATTAAGTCATAAACTTTATTTGGTGAACAGCGATTTTAATATTACTCAAATTGACTCATTAAAGAAGTATTGCAAAGCTTCTGCAGAAGTTGTTTATGTAAACGGGACTGGTCATTACCCGATGATCGAAAAGCCTGCTGAGTTTAATGCAGCGTTGGAAAAGGTGATCAGGATGATAGGAGGGAAATAATTTTTATTTCAACTGGTAAGAGATGATCACGGTAAGCTCTTCATTGCCGGTTGGTTTTAACCCATGACTGCTGCCGGGTCTTGTTAAAATTGCATCGCCGCCTTTTACCGGAAATGTTTCTCCATTCATTTTCATTTCGCCGTCGCCGCTTAAGATATAATATATCTCATCTGATTCCTGTAAATGGTAACCGATGGATGAACCGGGTTTTAAAATTCTTTTTCTGAAAGCCATTTTAAAATCTTTTGTCTTTTCAAAAAAAGGAAAGGCAATTGTGCTGCCGCCGCCATTATGCGGGCCGGGTTGTTGTACAGCAATATCTTTTTCGTGTATCAAAATATATGGTTCGGTTTGTTTTTTATTGTCAAATGCTAAAATGCCAAACGTTATAAATGCGCCTGCAAAGAATGCCAGGACCGTATTTATCTTTTTCATATAACTGATTTTTTATAAAGGTAAACAGGCTAGTTCTTTTTGCCGAATAGAATTGGAGAAAGTATAAGTGAGTGACACAACGGAAGCCTGATAGTAGTAATGCAGTTGGCTAAACAGCATTTATTATAACAGATAAAAAAGGTTGACAAATGGGGTCAACCTTTTTGCAAATATTTTTTTCCAGATCAACTATGATGTTTATGCAAATCAAATTTATGTGCAATAACAACACGAACCTGTCCTGCCGGGAAAAAATAATTTTCATTTGTTGATGGACCTTTTATCCAGAGTCCATGCCCCAGCCAATTAGCACTGAAGTTCCATGTGGGACTGTTATATCCAATGGCAGCTTTAAATACATTACTACCATTAAAAGAAGTTTTCTTTTCTTTTTTAGCTCCTTCTTCTGAAACAAAATTTACATTGGCATTAAATACTAATGAGCCGGTAACAAAAAAGTGTTGGTCAACAACCAATGTATGTGCATATCCAACTCCGGGTCCAACTGTAGTATAGGTCAATTTGGTTACACCTTTTTCGGGATACTGATTCTCCAGTACTGTAGGTATCAGAATACTATCGCCTTGCAAAGAGCCATGAAAAATTCCGCCACCATATAAAAATGATCCCGCAGATCTTTTTTGCCATTCTGTTTGAGCAATAGCGGCACGGTATGAAAATTTTTCTTTGTTGGGTACTCTATAAGCTGAAATGCCGTAGAGAGTTGATTTGATATCAGCTCGGTAATAATAATCATTTGCACTTGCTGCAGCCAATCCTTTTGGCTCAATGTGAAAACCTTTTGGTAGTTCAGCTATCAGGTCGATTGCCCATTTCTTTGGAAATAAATGGATCTGCAAACCGAGCCCTTTTGTTTTTCCTTTGGGTTCATCTTTTGAGTTTAAAAAACTAAAGCCATTAAAAATATTAACAGTAATGCCCCTGTAAGAAAAACCGGCGCCTAAATTCAATTTGCGGTTGGCTTTATATTCAAGGTCGGCTATGTTTCCTTCAGAAGGCATGTTGAGATGTACATATTTTTGTGAGAGATACAAACGGATATTTAATTTATCCCTGAATGTTTCATAATAAGTAGTATCATTCTGAAATTTCTTTTTCTGCGCATTTAATGCTATAGAAAAAATAATAAATGCAACTGTCATTAAAAGAGCTGGCTGGTGTTTTTTCATTTTTTAATATTAATTGAAAGAATCATAAGACTATAGAGTCGTTAAAAATAATTTTAAATCGTGGTTACAGCAAAAGTTATTCAGCGATAACACTTGTTAACAATTAACGTTTGTTTAATTAATGCAGGCGACCGACAATTTGTTTCCCTCTTTCTACATCAAGGCAGCGAACAAATGGATCATGAAAAACTGCATCGGGTCTTTCACTTTTTTCGGCCCTGAGGATGGCCTCCCATCGTACAGTATCGGAAATATCTTCTACGAGTTGGCTCATGATTGGTGAAAGTAAAAAATTATTATGAGCCCGGCGGAGTTGCTACTATTGGGCTTTCGTTGCGACGCTCCATTGATCGTTCTGTAATTCTACTGAACTTGTTGAAGATTTTATTATTTCATGTTGGATTTAAACGATAATTAGTTTTCTATCTTGTCCGTCCAACGGAGATTTTATTCCTAATTCATCATAAAAGTAATCTATGAACGATACAACTGTGTCGAGTGACCATTTTGCTCGTCTATAACTTAGGCAGATATGCGGAAAAAAATTCTGCCGTCCCTCTGGGACATATGTCGGTGGATTTGAGTCTTTGTCTTCCAAAGTCTTAAAAAGTTTCTTTCTGTCTAGTTCATTAGTCCATAAAGATTTAAAATGAGTTATCTCATTTCTTAAACTTATTAGCAAGTTCAAGTCTTGCATTGGTTGAACTCCTAAGTCAAGCTTCTTTCGCCTTATTAATTGTAGAATAAGATCATATTTTTTTAAGACCGATTCTTTTTCAAAACTATCGGCAACTATCGAAAGTATCTCTTTTGATTCTTTGTCAAGTCCGTTACTTCCTAAATGGTGACCAGGTCCATGATTAAGTAAACTCCAAACCTCTGACTCTAATGCAGCAACAGATTGCATTATACATCCTGCAACAAAAGCTTTGTGTTCTAAACGCTCTGTCTCGTTTGCATTTTTCCCTTTATTTTCTATTTCGATAGCCAATTTTGTCAAGGCAGCAGCTCCCACTAAGAAGTTATAAGTAAAATTGTATCTAAGCTGTATGTCAGGTGCATATCCTTCTATTTTCATATCCTAATTTATAAAATGAATTGTCCAAACTGCTTGAGCCAAACTCGCAACTTTGGCAAATTGTTATTCCAAATCTAATTAAGAATAATAACAATAGAAAAATGAAATCAGGAAAAAGAAAATGTCCCGTAGGGACACATGGTGGGTAGAAAAAGATTTTTGACGATATATCAGCGTTCCGTAGGAACGCATGATGCAAATTTTAGAATTCCGATTGCACCAAACGTTCCGATGGAACGTTATGACCATCCTAATTATTAAGCTACCCATCAAATGTTCCTACGGAACATTCTCACCAGTTTAATTTTTGCTGAATAGAATTGTTGTCGTAAAAGAGTGCGACGCAACGAAAGCTTAATAGTAGCAATGCCGTTGGGCTCACAATAACCTTCAACTTTCAGCTGGCAACTTTCAACTATATTTGCACCACTATGACAATCGAAAAATTGAATGATATGCGGTCCCGCATTGCCGGGGTAAGGAGGTTTCTTTGACGTCGATAACCGTCTTGATAAGATCCAGAATGATAAGCAGCTTTCACTAAGTCCCGGTTTTTGGAATGATAATGCCCGTGCGACTTCCATCATGAAGGAAATAAAAGTGAATGAATACTGGGTTGATCTGTATAAACAAACAGGATCGGCAGTAGAAGATTTTGCCGTGTTGTTTGATTTCTGGAAAGCAGGCGATGCAACGGAAGAAGAAACAAAAGTTGCGTACGATAAAGCATTAACAATGCTTGATGATGCAGAATTCAAAGCAACACTCAATGAACCCGAAGACGAATTGCCGGCTGTATTACAAATAAATTCTGGTGCTGGTGGAACAGAAAGCCAGGATTGGGCAGAGATACTTGCACGTATGTATCGTATGTATGGAGAAAAGCAGGGGTGGAAAGTAAAAGAGTTGGATTGGCAGTGGGGCGATGGTGCGGGAATTAAAACCTGTACTTACGAATTTGAGGGCCCTTTTGCATATGGATTTTTAAAAGCAGAAAGCGGTGTGCATCGTTTGGTTCGTATTTCACCATTTGATAGTAATGCCCGTCGTCATACTTCGTTTGCATCGGTGTTTGTTTATCCGTTAGTGGATGATACAATTAATATTGAAATAAAACCTGCTGATGTAAAAATGGAAACATCACGCAGTGGTGGCGCTGGCGGACAGAATGTAAATAAAGTAGAAACAAAAGTTCAATTAACACATATTCCTACAGGCATTGTTGTGGTTTGCCAACAGGACAGAACGCAGCTGGGTAACAGGGAACTCGCCATGCAAATGTTGAAGAGCCGTTTGTATGAAGAAGAACTTCGCAAACGACAAGCCGTAAAGGATGCAACTAATTCATCAAAGAAAAAAATAGAGTGGGGTTCACAAATTCGTTCTTATGTTTTTCATCCTTATAAAATGATCAAAGATCATCGTACAGATTTTGAAGTGGGAAATGTGCAACCGGTGATGGATGGGGAACTGGATGGATTTATAAAAGCGTATTTAATGAGTGAAAAGGAATCACAGAGTTAATAGTTATTTTTGCATTATGGAGAAACCGATTTTGCAAAAAAGAATTTTCTGGGATGTAGATTTTGATAAGATAGACTATCGGAAGAAATATGCTTTTGTAATTGAGCGGGTTTTTGAAAGAGGTGATGTAGATGATATCAGGCAAGTAAGAAAGTTTTATGGCGACCAGTTGATAAAAGAAGTTCTTACAAAGGCTAAATATTTGCCGGCAATTAAAATGTACCTTGCTTCTGCAATTTTTGATACACCTCCAGTAAACTTCCGATGCTATACACAAACACAGTTCATGAAAGAACTCTGGCCATACTAAATGAGTTGATGCTCATTGAAGAGTTGTCGGCTTTCTCATTGGTAGGCGGAACTGCTCTTTCTTTAAAATTCGGGCATCGGATATCTGAGGATGTTGATTTATTTACTGAAAAGGATTTTGATAAAACATTTATCCAGGCTATTTTACAGAAGAAGTTCGGAAAAAGTTTTTTTTATGAAGAGAGAGGGAACCCTCTTGGAATTTTTTGTTTTATTGACGAAATAAAAATTGATTTGGTGAAGTACAAGTTTCCACTGATCAGACCATTGGACATAGAGGCAGGGATAAGATTCTATAGTACGGAAGATATTATCGCTATGAAAATAGCGACCGTACTAAGAAGAGCAAGAAAAAAGGATTTTTGGGATATTGCTGAATTATTAGATCATTATTCCGTTGATGACTTTATACGTTTTTTCTTTCAAAAATTTCCAGAGCAAATGTTTTTGATATCTATACCACAGGCAATGACTTATTTTGCTGAGGCGGATGCTGACAATGATCCAAAATCTTTGAAGGGCCAGACATGGAAAAGCGTTAGAAATATAATTAGTAAAGCAGTAAAAGATTATTTAAAATAATTCATTATGAACTTAGGTTATTTCTCTTACCCGATGCCTGCAAATGAACCAGTATTAAGTTATGCTCCCGGTTCTCCTGAAAGAAAAAGATTAAAAGAAGTTTTAGCAGAATTAAAAAAAGAGCAGATCGATGTGCCGATGTATATAGGCAGTAAAGAAGTAAGAACAAATAAAAAAGGAACGCTGCATCCTCCGCATGAGATTGCTCATACTCTTGGAACTTATTCCGAAGGAAATGAAAAACATGTTACCCAGGCAATCGATGCAGCATTAGCTGCAAAA
>Ga0209798_10001744_pt1 | contig 12944 bp, 11 predicted proteins | sample DOMMetBare3Fresh_FD_187475 | JGI IMG/M metagenome (GOLD analysis project Ga0209798, IMG submission 187475) | Wetland sediment microbial communities from St. Louis River estuary, USA, under dissolved organic matter induced mercury methylation -... | ecosystem: Environmental > Aquatic >...
CACGGTGACGCCGGCATTGTTGACGAGGATGTCGATCACGCCGTGCTTTTTCGACGCCTCGTCGACCGCCTTCTCGACCGCATCCGGATCGGTGATGTCAAAGGGCAGCGCGAACGCCTTGCGATTGCCGTTGGCCGCTGCCTTGGCGGCAGCTTCTGCGATCGCCGGCTTGAGATCGTTGCAGAGCACCGTTGCGCCGGCGCGTGCGAGCGTTGCCGCGATGGCGCGCCCGATATTGGGGCCGGCGCCGGTGACGAGCGCGACGCGGCCCGAAAGGTCGTACATCAAATCCTCCATGCCTCTCCCTCGTCATGGCCGGGCTTGTCCCGACCATCCACGTCTTCGCTTCATCGAAGAAAGGAAGGCGTGGATGGCCGGCACGAGGCCGGGCATGACGGAGAATAATCGATGTGTGGCAGCCTATCTCTTATACGGCCCAAGCTCCTTCAACGCGGCCTCCACGAACGAATTATCCACCACCTGCTCGGCGCGGATGTCGCCGGTGATCAGCTTCTGCTCCTTGTAGAAGGCAAGGTCGTCGGCGAGGCTTTTCACGTGGACATGGCCGTCCGGATTCATGCCGGTCGGTGTGATCGCCTTGTAGATCGCGGGGTCCTTGATCGGGGTCGACGCCGCCAGGATGGCGATCACCTCGTCCGCGTTGGGCCCGGTCATGCGGCCGTTCGCGAGCGCGCCGTTGTAGAAGCGCACGCCCTTGAGATAGGCCCGCATGAAGCGCTTGGCGGCGTCCGGGTTCTTCATGAAGTTCTCGGAATAGAGCAGCACCGCGATCTGGTGATAGGGAATGATCTCGTCGTCCGCCTTCACCAGGACCGCGAAGCCCTGCCGGATCGCGATCGTCGGCCCGGGCTCGACCGAGGCCGAGGCGTCGACGCCCTTGTTGCCGAGCGCGGCGACATGATCCGGGAACGGCATGTTGATGGTCTCGACATCGGAATATTTCAGCCCGACCGACTTCAAGATCGCGTTGAGGGTGGCGGTGTTGCTCACGCCCGGCGCGTTCATGGCGAACTTCATGCCCTTGAAGTCCTTCGGCTCCTTGTAGCGGCCGCTGTCGACGTGGTCCTTGCGCACCAGGATCTTGGTCGCCCCATAGCCCGGCGGCGACGACGCCTTGTCGGCCACGATCTTGATCTTGATGCCCTGCAGCATCGCGTTATAGAGCCCGGCCGAGGCGGAGCCGGCGCCGGCGTCGAGCTGGCCGATGCCGAGCGGCGCCACCATGTCGGCGGCGGAGCGGAAGTTTGTGACTTTCGGCTCGAAGCCTTCCTCGCGGAAATAGCCCTTCTTGTCGGCGATGTAGATCGGCGCGTCGCTGGTCGTGCTGGCGGCGCCGATGTTCACGACCGTCTGCGCGGCGGCGGCGTCCGGTCTGAGCAAGGTTGCGCCCGCGACGATCCAGCACAGGCTTGTGATCTTCATGCGGGCTCCTCCCTCGGCAACCTTTATCGCGCGGCTCGATCTCAATATGCTGAAAAGCTTAGCAGTCAAAGGGAGGGGGTACCATGCGTCCTTGCGTTATTACAGACAGGGCACCCTGGCATGACCGCTCGGCAGCTTGAAGGCCGTGTCGCGCTCGTCACCGGCTCGTCGCGGCGGATCGGCCGCGAGATCGTGCTTGCGCTGGCGCGCGCCGGCGCGCACGTGATCGTGCATGGCCGCAGCAATCGGGAGGCTGCCGAGGCGGTCCGCCGTGAGGCCGAGGCGCTTGGCGTCAAAGCGGCGGTGGCGCTCTGCGACGTGTCGGATCAGGACAGCGCGCGGCGGATGATCGAGGCTGCGGTTGCGGCGCACGGCCGCCTCGACATCCTGGTGAACAACGCCTCGGTCCGCCGCCGCCGCGCGCTCGGCGACATCGCGCTCGCGGAATGGCGCGAGGTGCTTGGCGTGACGCTCGACGGTGCATTCTTTTGCGCGCAGGCGGCGGCGCCGTTTCTCGTGCGGGGCGGGGTGGGGCGCATCATCAATATCGGCGGCGACTCGGCCTTCACGGGCGCGCGCGACCACGCCCATGTGATTGCGGCCAAGGCCGGACTGCAGGGCCTGACGCGCGCACTTGCGGCTGATCTCGCGCCGCAGCAGGTGACCGTGAACATGGTCTCGCCCGGTTATATCGAGGCGAGCGAGGACGACCCCAAGCGCACCGCCGAGCGACGCCAGCACTATGCGATCGACCGCATTCCGCTCGGCCACCCCGGCGCGCCCGGCAACATCGCGGAGGTGGTGGTTGCGCTCGCGGGCGACGGCTTCGGCTACGTCACCGGGCAGACGCTGCACGTCAACGGCGGATTTCTGATGGCGTGATGGGCAAGTGTCCAGCTCGATTGCGCTTCGCCTCGCCAACGTCATGCCCAGCCTTGTGCCGGGCATCCACGCCTTATTTGCAAAGTAAGACCTGGATGGCCGGGACAGAGCCCGGCCATGACGACGCAGAGAGTCAATACAACCGGAATAAGCTCTAATCCGCGAGCGCCTTGCGCACTTTCTGCACGATGGCGTCGGGCTGTGCGTAGGCGTCGGCCACGATGCGCTCCATCTCCTCGCCAGTGGTCGGATCAATGTTGATCTGCAGCTTGCCGATCTCAGCCAGGAATTCCGGATCCTTCATGGTGGCCATGAAGGCATCGCGCAGCGCCTTCACGCGGTCGGCTGGGACGCCGGGAGGCGCGATATAGGGTCGCGCCAGGATGGTGCTGACGAAGATGACGTCGAGCACTTTCTTGTCATCGTCGCTTGCCACGAAGTCCTTGACCAGCGGAACGCTGGCCGGAACCTCCGGCATCTTCTTGGGTGCCAGCTGGGCGATGATGTTGACGGTGCCATCCCGGACCCAGTCCGCGCGTGCGGCCTTGAGCCCTTCCATGTCCCAGACCCGGCCGGTGAGCTCGCCGCGCTCGAGCGCAATGACGATCTCGCGCGTGCCCGGATAGCCGGTGATGATTTTCAGATTGTCGAGGCCGAGAATGTTCTTGATCGACAGCGGCAGCAGGTAAGTGTCGCCGGTGCGCGAGACCGCCCCGATCACGAGCGGCTTTCGGCGCAGGTCCTCGATGGTCTTGATGCCGGTCGTGTGCCACGCGATCAGCACCGCCGCCGAGCTGACGGCGTTGCCGAGCATCGTCATCTCAGGCCCGTTGAACTGCGCCTTGGATTCGGCGCCGGCGAACAGCGTGTCGAACAGGAGCGCGGAGTTGACCGCGCCGATGGCGGTGCCGTCGCGCGGCGCCCGCTTGGCCAGATGATTGCCCAGAACCAGGCTGCTGGCGCCCGGCATGTTGGCCGGCATGATCGTCGGATTGCCCGGAATGTGCCGCGACAGGTGGCGGCTGATGGTGCGGGCGAACAGATCGTAGCCGCCGCCGACGCCATAGCCGATGAAGCACGTGATGGTCTTGCCGCGATAGAACTCGGCAACCGTTTGGGCCGCGGTCGGTCCGCCGAGCAGAACCGTGCACAGCGCCATCAACGGGAGCATCAACAAGGCGAGGCGGAAGATCATGATCCACTCCGAGCGTCCGGACACATCATGCTCGCGGACGATGCGTCGATCAATGCCGGGCGCTTGTTTGCCGCAGGCGGCGGCCGCAGGACGACGTGCTTCCATTTAGCCAATGGAGCCATCACAATGGCGTCCGAAAGTTTTTTAGAGCGGATGAACAGTTTTGGTCATGGCATCGCAGTCGACAATTCTGAACTGGGACGATCTGCGCGTCGTGCTGGCGGTCGCCGAGAACGGCACCATCTCGGGCGCGGCAGCGGCTCTGCGAATAAGCCACCCCACGCTGTCGCGGCGGTTGCGACGAATCGAACAACGGCTTGGTGTGCGTCTGTTCGAGCGCACCCCATCCCTGTGCCGCCCGACCGAAGCGGGCGAAGACATGAGAACGCTGGCCAATCGTCTCCGGGATGAGATCGTCGCGCTGGAGGGGCGCATAGCCGGGCGGGACCAAAGTTCGCGCGGCCCTGTCCGTCTGACGGCGCCCGATGCCGTGTCGGAATATCTGCTGCCCGGGATGTTGGCAAAAATTTGCCGGGAGGCACCAGAATTGACCATCGAGCTCGTGGTTGCCAACCGGGTGCTGTCACTGGCGGAGCGCTCCGCCGACATCGCCCTGCGCGTCACCGATACCCCGGATCCAGCGTTGCGGGGGCGGCGTGTGGGGACGGTGGCCATGGCCGTCTATGCCGAAAAGTCGCTGGCGATAGCCCGGTCCTTGGCCCAAGTCGCCGATCAACCCTGGATCGGCTACGATGCCGCTTTGGCCTGCAGCAAGCCTGGCGCCTGGGTCGCGGCCAATGTGCCGGGTGGTCGCATCCGCTTCCGCGCCAATACACTGCTTGGCGCTGCGCAGGCGATCCGCTCCGGCATCGGCTTTGGCATACTACCGTGCTTTGTTGAAAGCAGCATTCCCGGGATCATCAGGGTGGAGCCGCCGATTCCCTCCCTGGAATCGGGTTTATGGTTGCTTGTCCACCCGGACATCGCGCGGGTTCCTCGGGTGCGTGCCGCGAGCGATGCCCTTGCCCGGATGCTGAAGGCAGCGGCACCCGTGCTGTCCGGCAGCGTATCGTGAAGCTCAGGGGAAGGCGATAGAAAGTCTTTTCATCACCCTGTGCAGAAACATTCATTCGGAGCGCGGGGCCATCGGGCTAGGGTTTGGAAGGCGCTCGGCAGCTCTCTACACTGCGCTGAGCCTGGCAACAGGAGAACAAATCCAGTGTTCGTCGTACTTCTCAGATTTTCGGACAACAAAGGTAAGGCCAGCCAGGTCATGGAAGGCCACAAAGAATGGATCAAACGCGGTTTTGATGACGGCGTGTTTTTGCTGGTCGGTAGTGTTCAGCCCAATCTGGGCGGTGGAATTGTAGCACACAATACGTCACTGCTGGACCTGCAGAGCAGGGTGAATCATGATCCGTTTGTGGTTGAGAACGTGGTGAACGCTGAAATTCTTGAAATCGTCCCGTCAAAAGCCGATGCGCGGCTGAATTTCTTGCTTGATTGAACGATTTCCAAAAGTTCTCTGAAAGAAAGGCATATGAGCGCGACGATCGCGGGACCGGACGGGAAACCACGTTGCCGATGGTGCGGCGCCGCCCCGGAGTTCCTGGCCTATCACGACACTGAATGGGGCTTTCCCGTCGACGATGATCGACGCTTGTTCGAGAAATTGAGTCTGGAGGGCTTTCAGTCCGGACTGAGCTGGCGCACGATCCTCGCCAAGCGTGAGAACTTCCGCGCCGCCTTCCACGATTTCGATTTCGACAGAATAGCGCACTTCACCGAGCGTGATGTCGTGCGTCTGCTCAAGGACGGCGGGATCGTCCGCCACCGCGGCAAGATCGAGGCTGTCATCAACAATTCGCGGCAGGCCCGGGAACTCGTCAAGCGGGACGGTTCGCTGGCGGCCTTCATCTGGCGTTACGAGCCGGACTCGAAACAGCTCGCGAAGCCGCAAACCGTGTCGACCTCGGCGGAGGCGATTGCCCTCTCGAAAGCCTTAAAGAAGCTGGGTTGGAGATTCGTTGGGCCCACAACAGTGTATGCCTTCATGCAGGCGATGGGGCTGATCAACGATCATGTCGCAGACTGCGTGATCAGAACCAAGGTCGAGCGCGCGCGCAAGAGCTTCAGGCGTCCGGGGTGCTGATATCCGGCCGCCGCAGCACCACCAGCCCGTCGAGTGCGAAAGCGCCGCGCTCGCACACCAGGAACGGGTTGATGTCGATCGCCTCGATCACGTCGCCCAGGTCCTGGGCGAGCCGGCCGAGATTGACCAGCGCATCGAGAAGGGCGTCACGGTCGCCGGGCTTGCCGCCGCGAAAGCCGTCGATCAGGCGCCCGGCGCGCGTGGCCTTCACCATTGCGAGCGCCTCGTCGCGGTCGAGGCCGGGCGCGCCGAAGCTGACGTCCCTGATGAGCTCGACCCAAATGCCGCCGAGGCCGAACATCAGGACGGGGCCCATCTCCGGATCACGATGGATGCCGAGCACGCATTCGGTGCCGCCGGCAATCTGCTGCGCCACCAGGATGCCGTCGAGATTGGCCCCGAGCGCGCCGACGCGCGCCGTCAACTGCGCATGGGCGGCGCGGACGGCCGCGTCGTCGCGGCAATCGAGCAGCACCAGGCCGGCGTCGCTCTTGTGCGGGATGGCAGCCGACACGGCCTTGAGTACGACCGGAAAGCCTGTCCGGTGCGCGGCGTCGAGCGCCTCGGCCGGCGTGCTCACCAGATATTCCTTTGGCACGGGAATGTCGTAGGCGCGCAGCAGCGATTTCGATTCCACCTCGTTGAGCGCCGTGGGCTGATCGAGCGTGGCCGCGCGCGTGCGCAGGATGCGGGCGAGGTCGCTCTCGGCGGGCACCGGAAGGGCGTCGGATCGGATACGGCGGGCCGCGCCCAGCGTGCGCATGACCCGCAGCGTCCGCTCGATGTCGCGCATGACCGGCACGCTCGGGATCTGCGCTCGTACCGCGCGGCCATAGTCGGTGGCGCCGGTGATGAAGGGCGTGAACGCGGCGACCGGCTTGCCGAGCGTGGCGGCGCGCTGCGCTACGCCTTCGAGCGCGCGCAGGTTGGCGACGCGCCGCTCGGCGCCGTCGTCGCGCGGCAATTCCTCGGCGGTGAGCACGATGTCGACCTCGGGCGCGTTCACCAGCGCCTCGACGCACGCCACGTATTGGCCAGGCGCAATCGTGCGCTTGGTGTCGAGCGGATTGGTGATGTCGGGCTGCTTGAGCGCCTCGCTCAGCGCCTGGCAGGTCGCGTCGGACAGCGTTGCCAGCGTCGCTCCGGTGCGGTCGGCCGCCTCCGCGATCAGATTGCGCAACGCGCCCGAATTGGTCACCGCCGCGATGTTCGGGCCACGGGGAGGGCGGCAGCGCGCCAACAGCTCGACCGCTTCGATCGCGTCCTCGATCGACACGAGCCGCACGACGCCGGCGGTCGCGGCGACGGCCTCGAAGGCTTCGGTGCTGCCGGCGAGCGAGCCGGTGTGGGCGAGCGCAAAGGCGCGGGCGGTTTCGGAGGCGCCGATCTTGATGGCGAGCACGGTCTTGCCGTTGTCGTGAGCGCGGCGCGCGGCAACCAGAAAGCGCGCAGCGTCGGGCACGCCCTCGATGTAGCAAAGGATCACCTTCAGTTCCGGCTGAACCGCGAAGTAGTCGACGAAATCGCTGACCTTGCAGCCGATCTGGGCGCCGCAGGACGCGAAATAGCCGACCTTGAGGCCGAGCTCGTTGATGGATCGGTTGAGTGAGGCGCAGATCGCCCCGCTCTGCGCGACCACCGCGACCGGGCCCTTGGCCAGGTCCTGCAAGGTCTCGTCCGGAATGCTGCAGAAGCTCGATTCGCCGCAGGCGACGCCCATGCAATTGGGTCCGACGATGGTGAGACCGGTCTCGTCGAGCACCGTTCGCAGCCTGGCCGCGAGCGCGCGCCCCTCGCTGTCGCCGCCCTCGCCGAAGCCCGCTGCGTAAAGAGTAGCGCTGCGCGCGCCAGCGGCGGCGCCATCGCGCAGCACGCGCAGCGATGTCTCAGCCGGCGTGAAGATGACGAGATGGTCGGGCGCTTCCGGCAACGCGGTCAGGCCCGGAAAGCATGGCGTTCCCCAGATCTCGCTGCGGTTCGGATTGACCGGCATGACGCGGCCGGCAAAGCGGAAGCGCTTGAGATTGTCGAAGACACGCCGCGACCAGTGGTCGGGGCGATCCGACGCCCCGACCAGCACGACGTTGCGCGGGTGGAACAACCGCTCGATGGCGGCGTGCTTGGATTCCATGCGCGCGTCCAGCAGCGACCGCGCTCAGGCGTTCTCGACCCGCTTGAACGGCCCGAGGCCCGGGCGATAGGACTTCTCGTCCAGGAACTGCTTCATGCCGTGCTGCTCGCGGATCTCCTTGTCGTTGCGCGAGAGCGAATCCTGCTTCGACTTGAGATAATCGCGCGCCTGCTTGTCGCTCATATCGCGCACCGCCCGGATCGCCTCCTTGGTGTAGCGCACGACGTTCGGGTTGAGCTTGATCAGCTTCTGGGCGAGCTTGACCGTCTCCTCGCGCAGCTTCGCCTTCGGCACCGCAAAGTTGACGAGCCCGATCTCGACCGCGCGCTTGCCGTCGAGCGTGTCGCCGGTGACCGCGTAGTAAAGCGCGTGGCGCGGCAGCAGCATGTCGGACAGGTTCCAGCTCACCAGGCCACCCGGGATGATGCCCCAGTTCACTTCCGACAGCCCGAAGGTTGCGTCCTCGGCCGCGATTGCGAAATCGCAGGCGCAGAGCTGCGTGAAGGCGCCGCCGAAGGCGAAGCCCTGGACCATCGCGATGGTCGGCTTCGGGAACTGCGACAGCCGCTCCCAGCGCCAGTTGTGGCTGGCGTTGTTGGCCTTGTAGCGCATCTCCGGATTGTCCTGGGTGCCGCGGAAGTAGAGCCGCAGGTCCTGGCCGGCGCACCACGCCTCGCCCTTGCCGCCGAGCACGAGCACTTTCGTTTCCTTGTCGGTGGCGAGCCAGTCGAGCGCGTCGTCCATATCGAAATGCAGGTCCGGACTCATGGCGTTGCGCTTGTCGGGGCGATTGAGCCACAGGAACGTAATGCCACCCTCCCGTTCGATCAGAATGTTCTCGTATTCCTTGTCAGCCATTTCACTCTCCTTGCTTGTCATCCGATTGCTTGTCATCCGAATGTATTGAGCACATGGCGGGCGAGCGCCATGCGCATGATCTCGGGCGTCCCTTCCGTGATCATGTGGCTGCGCTGGTCGCGCCAGAGCCGCTCGACCGGCAGGTCGGTGGTGAGCCCGATGCCGCCATGCACTTGCAGGCACATGTCGGCCGCTTCCCATGCCATCTCCGTGCAATAGAGTTTCACCAGATAGGCTTCGTTGCGATCCTCGTCGCCGCGATCATGGCGTGCGGCCGCGCGATGAACGAGGAGGCTCGCGGCCTCCAGCTTCACGTAGGTGTCGACGAGGCGCCATTGGATCGCCTGCCGGCTCGCCAGCGGCTGCCCGAAGGTCGAGCGCTGCTTGGCATACGACGATGCGAGCTCCAGGCACCGCCGCGTGGCGCCGAGCGCACGGGCGCCCTGCTTGATGCGTCCGGCGCCGAGCCATCGCTGTCCGAGGCTGAAGCCGCCGCCTTCCTTGCCGACCAGGTGGCTCTTGTGGATGCGCACGTTGTCGAGCACGATCTCCCACGGCGTCTCGCCGGTGAGGGTGTGAAAGCACGTCGTCAGCTTGACGCCGGGCGTGTCCATGTCGAACACGAAGCAGGAGATGCCGCCGCGCGAACCCTTGCTGCGGTCGGTCGCGGCCATGAGGATGATGATATCGGACACGTCGGCGCCGGTGATGAAGCGCTTGGTGCCGTTGATGACGTAATGGTCGCCGTCGCGCACCGCGGTGGTGCGCATGGCGCCGGGGTCCGACCCCGCGTCCGGCTCGGTCTGGGCGAAGCAGCTTTCGCGCTCTCCGCGCGCGGTGGGGATCAGGTAGCGTTCGCGCATCTCGCCTTCGAGCGCATAGAGCGGCGCGCGGATGTCGGGCCCGAGGATGCGGACCGTTCGCGTCGGGAGTGCGACGGTGCGGCCGAGCTCGGACCACACGATGCTGCGGCCGAGCACGCCGAGGCCCTGGCCGCCGAGCTCCTTGGGCACGTCGATCTGCCAGAGGCCTAGCTCCTTGCAGCGCGCAGTCAGGCGGGCATCGATCTCGGGCTTGAGCTTCTGGCCGTCGAGCGACTTGCCTTCGATCGGGATCAACTCCTCATCGACGAAGCGACGCACCATGTCGCGCAGCATTTTCAGCTCGTCGGGAAGCTCGATCTCCACGGTCGCACTCGTCGGTTGCAAGGAACGCCAGCAGTCCCACACTTATTGGAGGCGCCTGGGCGCGCGGTCAAGCGTCGGACTGCCTGGACGAGGGCAGGAGGGCGGCCTCGAAGGCGCTGGCGACCGCCGGCTTGCTCTTGCCGGGCCGCGCCGCGTCCCCGATCGCGACGACGATTTGGCCCGGCCGCGCGAGCCGCCTGAAGCGGTCGGCCGTCGGCTGGCGCGCCTCGTGGTAGAGCCAGTCCCGCACATTGGCGCGCATGAGCCATGCGCCGATGCCGGGCCAGTGGCCGATGCCCAACGCAAGCGCGGTCCGGACGATGGGGCCGAGGCCGAAGCGATAGCGCCCGCCGGTCGCGATGACGATGCGGTCGAACGGCGCCAGCAATGCCGGGCGGGCCGCGATATCGGTGTCGTATTTGACGTTAACGCTTTGGTGGACGCAGGCGGCGACCAGGCTCTCCACGTAGCGCTCAAGGCTTTTCTCCTCGGCCGCCACGCCCTGGAACAGCGGTGCCTTGCCGGCCAGACGGAAGCTGCCGCCGGCGCGCCGGTCCTTCTCGAACACGGTGACGGCGTTGCCCCGGGCGACCAGCGAGGCATAGGTGAGGCCCGCCGGCCCCGCCCCGATCACCGCGATGCGCTCGCCTTGCGGTGGCTTTGCATCGGCGTACTGAAGCTCGCGGCCGGCCGCGGCGTTGACCACGCAGCCGATGCCGGCCCCGCCGCGCATGTCGTCGACGCAGGTGTTGCAGGCAAGGCAGCGCCTGACCGGCTCGCCGCGGGCGAGCTTCTCGACCCATTGGGGATCGGCGATAAGGGTGCGCCCGAGCGCGATGAAATCAGCCTTGCCATCCTCAACCGCGGCGGTGGCGGTGGCCGGATCGCCGAGCCGCCCGACCGCGATCACCGGCACGCGCACGGCTTTCTTCACGTCGGCCGCAAAATCGAGGAACGGCGCATCGGGCATCGCCATCGGCGGGATCATCACATGCGCGGTCGGCAATGACCGGTAGTGGCCGGCGCTGATGTGCAGCGCGTCGGCGCCGGCTTCGGCCGCCCAGATCGCGATCTGCCGGCCTTCCGCCCACGTCAGCCCGCCCGCGAAGTAGTCCTCGACCGACAGCCGATAGATGACCGGCATCCCCGGTACCGCGGCCTTGACGGCGCGCAGCACCTCGAGCCCGAAGCGGGCGCGGTTTTCAAGGCTGCCGCCGTATTGATCGCTGCGGCGGTTCTCGAACGGCGCATGGAATTGCGAGATCAGGTAGCCATGCGCGGCGTGGATCTCGACGCAGTCGAACCCGGCCCGTTGCGCCCGCGCCGCAGCCGCCGCGAAGGCCGCCACCGTCTCGGCAATGCGCGCGCGCGACATCTCCTGCGGGACGATCGTTTCGAACGTGACTTCGTACACCGGATGCGGGATCGCGGACGGCGCGATCGGCGTCTCGCCGCAGATGTCCAGGCGTGTGTGCCCGCCGCCATGCCCGAGCTGGATCGAGGCCTTGGCGCCATGGCGGTGAATCTCGTCGACCAGGCGGGTCAGGCCGGGCAGGAAGCGATCGTCGTAGATGCCGAGCTCGCGCCGGCGATGGCGGCCCGCGCGCTCGGGCGCCGCCATCTCGACCGTGATCAGGCCGGTGCCGCCGCGGGCGCGCGCCGCGTAATAGGCCAGCGAGGCATCGGTGACCATTCCCTCCGCATCGGCGGTGCGCGTCGTCATCGACGGCATGACGATGCGGTTCTTGATCTCCACCGAACCGATGCGCGAGGGTGTCAACAGGATGCTCATCGGCGCATGGCCTCACAGCACCGCGATCTCTCCGCCGTCGAGATCGATGGTGGCGCCGTGCATCCAGGTCGCGCGCGACGACACCAGGAACGCCACGAGATCGGCCACGTCCTCGACCTTGCCGAAGCGCGTGATGCCGGCCGCGCGCACGATCACCTGGCGGACCGTGTCCTCGCTGTTGCCGCTGCGCTCCATCTCGGCCTTGATGCGCCGCCACTGGCGGTCGGTCTCGACGAAACTCGGATGGATGCAGTTGACCTGCACGCCGTCGTCCTTGCCGCGATGCGCCATCGCCTTGCTGAAGGCGGCGCAGGCGGCGTTGACGGAGCTGCCGATGGTGAAGGCGGCTTCCGGCTTGCGGCCGCTGGTTCCGCCGATGGTGATCAGCGAGCCGCGGCGCTCCTTCAGCCGTGGCCAGGCCGAGCGCGTGAGCCGCACATGGGCGAAGAATTTGAGCGCAAAGCCGTCCTGCCAGTCGGCGTCGGTGAGCGCGAAGAAGTCGCCGCGCTTGGTGGTGCCGGCGTTGTTGACGAGCACGTCGAGCTGGCCGAATTCGCGCTGGACGGTGTCGACGAGCAGCGCCGGCGCGCGGTCCTCGCGCAGATCAATATTGACGACGGCCGCCTTGCGTCCTTTGGCGCGGATCGTCGCCGCCGCTTCGTCGAGCAGGGCTTGATCGCGTCCTGTCAGCAGCAGATCGCAGCCCTCATCGGCGAGCGTCAGCGCGATCGAGCGTCCGATGCCGCGGCTTGAGCCGGTCACGAGCGCGACTTTGCCGTTCAGTCCGAGATCCATCGCCGTCATTCCGCAGGCACGAGCGCGCGATACCTGTCGCAGATCGTCTTCCAGCGCGCGACGCGCTGCGTCATGCGCTCGGTCACCTCAGCTGGAACTTCCACGAACGGCGGCCGCAGCGGCCCGGGATCGACATAGCCCGCCATGCGGATCGCGATCTTGGCGGCGGTCTCGCGCCAGGACAGGCTGGCGGGCGGCTGGTTGGGCGGGGCGATGTCGAGCGTGATCGCCTTGGCGGCCTCGAGGTCGCCGCGCTTGACCGCGTCGCGCAGCGCGAGCTGCGGCCATGGCCCCATCCAGGCGTCGATCGACCACAGGCCGGCGGCGCCGAGCGCCGCATAGGTCACGAACTGAGCCTGGTGCACCAGCACGCTGATCCTGCCGCGGATGAGCTTCTGCAGCTCGGTGAACTCCTGCGGGGTGCGGTGGCTGTCCTTCATGGCGACGACCGCCGGGTTCCGGCTGATCTCCTTGATGGCCTCGATCGGCAGCGTCACGTGGTGCAGCGC